>ERZ1673703.129-NODE-129-length-100669-cov-26.501083_pt1 | contig 100669 bp, 106 predicted proteins | sample MGYA00580233_ERZ1673703 | MGnify/ENA primary metagenome ERZ1673703 (study PRJEB41218, sample SAMN15661748) | gut metagenome | host: Homo sapiens | place: Canada: London | collected 2015-08-20/2019-03-30 | study: EMG produced TPA metagenomics assembly of... | reverse complement strand
ATGCCATTTAACTAATTTATATGCGTCCAGTTTTTGGGGTACACATCAAAATGAACCGCTCATTTTTTTACCGTCTCTTTTTTTCTTGTCTGGCACGGGGCCTATCCTTCGTGATACAATAGGCGCAGAAGGAAGCCGTTTTTTGCATCGGAGGTGTTATATATTATGAAAAATAAAATCAAACGAGGGTTCCTGCTCCTTGTGGGACTCATGGCATGCGCTCATGCTGTGCTTGCAGCGGACCATTTGGCCATTGTGACCCAAAAGGGCAGGGCAGGCGTCATTGACCTGCAGGGACGAGTGGTTCTGCCCTTGGAATATAAAAAAATCGAAGTGGAACAAGGAGAAACAGATGCTGTCATCCTTGTTGAAAAGGATGGAAAATACGGAATGTATGACCGACAGGGCAAGGTCATCATCGCTCCAACCTTTAAGAAGGTGGGACCCTTCAGCGATGGAATGCTTGCGGCCCGGGACCGGGAAGGATGGACATTTTATGACCGTCAGGGCAAGGCCCTTGCTTCCCATTATGATGAGGTGGGTCCTTTTTCCGAAGGCCTTGCGGCTGTGAAAACGGATGGAAAATGGGGCTATATCGATAAACAGGGAGCTTATATCCTTAAGCCCCAGTATAGGAAGGCCCAGCCTTTTAAAGAAGGGTATGCAGCCGTCAAGCTTCAGGACCGCTGGATGTATGTTAAAAAAGACGGAACCGCCCTTCTTGTTGGAAAGGCAAAGACTGTCAGTGACATGAGCCAGGGCGTGGGCATTATCGATGGCAGCTGGCTTATGGACACAACGGGTGCCCGCTACGCCAAATTGAAGGCCTATGACTATGTTGGCTCTTTTGATGAAGGGGGATTGGCCCGTGTTGGGGTGAGGCGCCGTCACCGCTCTGTCTTTGACTATGTTTCCATTGGCTGGGGCTGGGGCGGACACTGGGGTGTCGGCTTCCCGGGCTGGGGCTGGGGTCCCTTTGATTTTGGCTGGGGCTGGAGCGATGCAGGATACCATCATCATGGATGGGGCGGCGGCATTTCTATCATTCCAGGGGAAGTCATCCATCCGTCGAACCTTTATATGGGTGCCATCAATAAGCAGGGGCAGGAAGTCATTCCCGCAAATTACCGGGCCCTATCACCTTTCCGTGAAGGCCGCGCTTTGATTGTTGACCGTGAAGGCCGCTTTGGGATGATTGACCGCAGCGGAAAAGTGGTCATCCCAGCTTCCTATGATGAATTGGGACCCTTTGAAAAAGACCGTGCTCCCTTTGCCTATGATAAGCACTGGGGATTTATCGACGAAACCAACAAGATCGTCATTGAAAACCGCTTTACGAAGGTGACCCCTTTTGTCTCTGATGCTGCAGCCGTTCTTGAAGGCGGGAAGGCTGCCCTTATTGACCGCAGCGGTGCAAATCTTGTCGCGCCCCAGGAGGCGTACAGTGACGTAGGGACCTATGCCCAGGATCGTTTTCCAGTTATGGATAAGAAGAGCGGGAAATGGGGATATATGGACGGAAAAGGAAATCTTGTCATTCCTTCAATGTATGATGAAGCTGGAATTTTTGACTAAGCATTACAAAAAAATAGAAATTATATTGACATAAATGTGATATTGTGCCATAATAGTGCACAGCCATTCAAATGAGCTCGGCAGCATGCGGATACCGGGGAAACAAGGGACCTCGGATTCGCTGGCGCCCTGCATCGTACGATATTTTTCCCGGAACGGATTGGTTCCGGGTTCTTTTTTTATCGAAAAAAGTCAAAAAGATTAAAATAATTAGCACTCAACTATTGACAGTGCTAAAAAAGCGTGCTATGATAATCCCAGAACGAAGGAAAGGAAGCCCCCCCAGAAGGAGCAGGGTTCCTTTCCACCGTTCCAAGAAATGAAAAGACCTGTGTGAAGGCCGTAATATTTGATTGGAGGAATGACTTATGTTACTGCCGAGCATTTTTAATGACAATGTGTTTGATGATTTTATGGATGGCTTTGATTCTTTTATGGACCGCAGCGCCCTTTATGGAAAACATGGTAAGAACCTCATGAAGACCGATGTCCGTGATGTGGGTGACCATTATGAACTCGATATGGATCTGCCGGGCTTCAAGAAGGATGAAATCCATGCAGAACTCGAAAATGGCTATCTGACCATTTCTGCCGAAAAGAGCCTTGATAAGGACGAAAAGGACAAGGCAGGCCATTATATCCGCCGCGAACGGAGCTTCGGCCGTTCGAGCCGTACTTTCTTCGTCGGTGACGGTGTGAAGGAAAGCGACATCAAGGCAAAATATGCTGACGGGATCCTGAAGCTGTCGATTCCCAAGAAGGAGTTGCCGCAGTCTGAAAACAAAAAAATGATTGCCATTGAAGGCTGATCAAGAACGCTGGGAATTTTTTCCCAGCGTTCTTTTATGCAAAAAAATCGCGGGACCGGAGTTCCGGTTCCACGATTTTTTATTTACAGCATAATCTCACCTTGGAAGGCTTCTTCTTTTTGTGCCTCTTTTCTTGGGGTGGGTGCCTTGCTGGTCTTGATATTTTCAACAAAAAGCAGGAGACGGTTCGTGACATTGACATCGCTGACGCCGCTATCAAAATCCAGACTCAGGAGGTTCATTTCCGGATAAAGGGTCTTGACCTTTTTTTCAATGCCCTTGGCGATGATGTGGTTGGCAATGCAGCCAAAGGGTTGGAGACTGATGACATTGGGAATGCCTCTTTTGGCAAATCCAATAACTTCAGCCGGCAGCAGCCAGCCTTCTCCAAACTGGGCAGCCATGTTGATAATGCCCTTGCCGTCATTGGCCATCTCGTAGATGTCTTCAAAAGGAGTGAAATAGGGGAAAGCACGGCCAATCTTGTTGACTTTATCGATGATCTTGACAATTTGGAGATAGATAAAATCCACCAGGAGATGGGGAATCCGGTCATGCTTGAGGTCAAACTTATCATTGGTCAGCCGATTGACGAAGGCCTGCATGAAAAAGGGCGTCATAAGGGGCGGCATCACCTCAATATGATGGTCCATGAGCCAGCCTGTGATATTCTTGTGGGCAAAGGCGTTGAACTTGAGGTAGATTTCTCCAACAATCCCGACTTGAGGCAGTTTTACATTGGGTTTGACGGCATCCGTAAATTCCTGGGCCGCTTCCTTGAGCAGTTTCAAAAGCCCCTTGGAATGGTTCTTTTCGATTTGCACCTTGGCGAGGTCGAGGTACTTGCTGCGCAGTTTTTCTGCCAATCCCTTCTTTTTTTCACGGACGACTGCAGCATTATAGAATTTTGACAGGCAGTCCGAGAAGAGGATGGTTGTAACCGTGATCTTAGCAATCTTCAGCCAGTTGATATGGAATCCAGGCTGATCGTTTTGGATACTGCTGCTCGTTGCAAGGGAAATGACAGGAACATCCTTGAACCCTGCAGAAACGAGGGCATGCTTGATCAGACCGAAATAGTTTGAAGCTCGGCACTGACCGCCCGTCTGGGTAATGGCAACGGCCGTCTTTTGAAGATCATATTTCCCTGATTTCAAAGCTTCCACGAAATCCCCCACAACAAGGGTTGCCGGATAGCAGACCTCGTTGTTGGCAAAGCGCAGGCCCATGTCGGCGGATAGCCCCGTGCTCTGGGGCAGGGTCTCTACGTGATAGCCCAAAACCTTCATGACAGACGGAATGAGCGGTGACAAGGTGGGGGTAAAGTATGGCGTCAGGATGGTGTAGTCCTTCATGCTCTTTTCAAAGCGCGGCGTGTCGATAAAAGGCTCGGCCCGGCGTTTGCTGTCTTCATTGTAACGAATGCTTTCCACAACGGACCGGACGCGGAGTTTCAGGGAGCCGATGTTCGATACATCATCAATCTTGAGGAGCGTCAGGGCTTTTCCATGGCGCTGCAAAAGACCGCGAATCTCATCTTGGAGGAAGGCGTCAGGTCCACAGCCAAAGCTCGTCATTTCCATGAAGTGGATGGTGTTGTCCTGACGGGCTACCCAGTCAGCGGATTTTAGGATGCGGTTGATATAGGCCCACTGCTTGATGAGGTACGTGTCGTTGATATCGATGGATTCGTTGCCTCGTACCAGGTCTTCATTGATGACGTTGATGCCCATGGCGGCAATGGTGTCGCTGAGTTTATGTTGGACCAGGGGATCGGCATGGTAAGGCCGGCCTGCAAGGAGAATGGTGAGTTTTCCTTGTCGGCGGCTTTTTTCGAGAATCTCCTCGTTCTTTTCCTGGATCTTTCGGCGGTACTCATCTTGGGCCTTGAGGGCGCTAGCAATGGCCTTATCGGCCGTGAAACGGTCAAAGCCAATATAGGAGAGGTATTTTCGGAGTTGCTTTTTGAGCAGTTTTTCGTCTTGGAAGTTGATGGGCGGAGCGTCGATGGGAATCTGTGTTTCCGTGACACTTTTGATGACGTCGGAGTACCCCGAGACAACTGGGCAGTTATAGCTGTTGATTTGCCGCTTATCATCCTGCTGTTCATAGATGACGTAGGGCATGAAGATCCGATTGACCCGCTTTTGGATGAGGTTCAGGATATGGCCATGGACAAGTTTGGCGGGAAAACAGATGTTGTCGCTCATCACGTCATGAAGCCCTGTCTCATAAAGGTGCAGGGTGGACGGGTCAGAAAGCTGGACCTTTAGGCCGCAGGACGTAAATAGGGCATGCCAGAAAGGATAGTCCTCATACATATTAAGGGTCCGCGGCAGCCCAATGGTGCGTTCCGCCTCCTCGTTGATGGGCCGGTTAAAGAGCAGATCGTACTTATAGGTGTAGATATTCTCACCAGGGGTCACATCATCGCCATTATTGGTAAAGTATTTTTCGCATTTGTTGCCCGAATAATAGATGGATCCATTATCGAATTGATACTTCTTGATGAGGCAGTTGTTTTCGCAGCCGTGACAGGTCAGCTGGGCATCCTTGAAGGAAGCAACATGGATCATATCATCTACGGTTGCCTGACCATGGCCCTTGGTTTTAGCATAAAGGGCACAGCCATAGGCTCCCATGATTTCAGGGATGTTGCTGCGATGGACCTTGGTCCCTGTGAGGATTTCAAAGGCCCGGACTACGGCATCGTTTTTCATGGTGCCCCCTTGGAGCACAATCTCATTGCCCAGTTCCTGTGGGCTCTTGAGTTTAAGGACCTTATACAGGCAGTTCTTCACAACTGAATAGGCAAGACCGGCCGCAATGTCTGCGCTGGTGACCCCTTCGCGGAGGCTTTGCTTGACTTTGGAGTTCATAAAGACCGTGCAGCGCGTTCCCAAATCGCAGGGATGCTGGGCCTTGCAGGCGAGGTCCGCAAATTCACTGACGCTGTAGTTGAGGCCCTTGGCAAAAGTCTGGAGAAAGGTCCCGCAGCCGGAGGAACAGGATTCATTCAGCTCCATGCGGTTCAGTACGCCGTGATCGACAAAGATGGCTTTCATGTCCTGACCGCCAATATCGAGGATGAAGGAAACCTTGTCGTTGATTTTCTTGGCTGCCAAATAGTGGGCAATGGTTTCGATGATGCCCGTGTTGAGGCTGAAGGCTGCCTTGATAAGGTCTTCGCCATAGCCTGTAGAGCAGCTTCCCATGATGCGGGGATTGGCCCCAACGGCCAGGCATTTCGTATAAAAATCGGCAAAAGCCTCACGCACCGCTCCTACGGGGTTGCCGTTATTGGGGCCGTAGTGGGTATAAAGGATGCGGTCGTTTTCGTCGGTCACGACAAGTTTCGTCGTGGTCGAACCGGAATCGATGCCGACAAAGACTTTGTCCGTATCTTTGGTCAGGGGCGACAGAATAATTTGGTCCGCTTCCTTTTCCTTTTTCCAGTCGGCATATTCTTTTTCATCATGGAAGATGGGTGGCACCGTATCGGTGACCCGGACAGCGTCCTTAGGAGCAGAAGCAATCCGGTCGCAGAGTTTCTGCAAGCTCGTTGACGGGGCGTCCTCTGCACTGAGGGCAGTCCCGTAAGCCGGGATAAGGTTTGCCTTATCGGGAACAATGAACTCTACATAGGGGACGTGAAGCGCATCCATCAAAGCTTTGCGGAGGCTCGGCATGAAGGTGAGCGGTCCGCCGCACAGAAGGATCTTCGGCTTGATTGTGCAGCCATGGGAAAGGGTCGTAATGACCTGTACAGCGACGGCATGATAGATTGACGCCGCAATGTCCTCACGGCTTACACCTTTACTGAGGAGGTTTTGGATATCCGTCTTGGCAAAAACGCCGCAGCGGGAAGCAATATAGTGGACGTGTTCCGCTTTTTCGGCAAGCTCGTTCAGTTTGTCAATGGGCACGTCAAGGAGTACGGCCATTTGGTCAAGAAAAGCCCCTGTCCCGCCGGCACAGTTCCCGTTCATGCGCAGGTCACACGTGCCATCGGGTTTGATGTAGACAATCTTGGCGTCTTCCCCACCAATATCGATGAGGGTGGCTACTTCAGGGTATTTTTCCTTGACAAATTTGGTCGCGGCGATGACTTCCTGCTCGAAAGCAAGCTTGAATTTTTCCGCAATCCCCATGCCAACGGAGCCCGTCACTTTGATTTTGACGGCCGCCTCTCCGATGGCTGCGGTAAGTTCGGACAGCTCTTCCTTGAGGACTCCCATGATATTGGCTTGGTGCCTCTTGTAACGGGAGAAAACAACTTGTTTGCTGCCATCCAGAACGACCATTTTAGCAGTAGTGGAACCAATGTCCAACCCTACTTGATAAGTACTCATGATACACCTCTAAAACAATAGGTCTTAACAGCTAATTATACCATATTTCCTAGCGTGGAATGATGGATTTCCCCTATTTTTCTATATTTTCTTCCTAAAATAAATGGAAATAAAAAATATACAGTTGAAGGTATATCAATGGTACATCAAAAAAGGGTCTTTGTCTATAGGAATCAAAGGGAAAAAGAGCTTGGTCCGTGTTCAAAAACGCGGGAAAGTCCCTGTGCGATTGCACTTTTTCTCTTAAATATGATAGAATGATGTGCTATACGCTATGCAATGGATACAAGCCTTTGGCTTATCATGACAAAGAAGGATGGTCGCGGCATGAGTGAAGAAGTGACAAAGTCCCAGGGCAATAACAAGTTCCTCAAAGGGACGTTGATCCTTACCATTTCCAGTATTGTTGTCAAGGTCATAGGAGCCCTCAATTGGGTTATCCTTTCCCGAATCATGGGTGGGGAGGGCATTGGACTCTATCAGATGGGATTTCCTATCTATTTGATGGCCATTACGGTCTCTTCGGCAGGAATCCCAGTGGCCATTTCCATCATTACGGCAGAAAAGGTGGCTATGGAAGACTATGGAGGCGCGCAGCGCGTCTTTCATGTTTCCCTGAAGATGCTGTTTTGCACGGGGCTCCTTTTTTCCCTGCTCCTTGTGGTGCTGGCCCACTGGCTTGTGGAAACGGTCCTTCCTGATGCACGTGCCTATTATTCCATCATCGCCCTGGCTCCGGCCGTTTTTTTCGTTACGTTTCTCGCCAGTTTCCGCGGTTATTTCCAGGGCTGGCAGATCATGACGCCGACCGCCTGCTCGGAAATCACGGAACAGGTTGTACGGGTTGGAACCATGATTGTCTTTTCTGCCCTGCTCTTGCCTTACGGTCTTACTTACGCCGCTGCCGGCGCCAGCATGGGGGCGGGAGCAGGCGCTTTCTGCGGGCTCCTTGTTTTGATGGGCTTTTATCTAAAGCTCAAGAAGAAGTTTTTCCCCAAAGGGGTGGACAGGACGCCCAAGACGCAGGAGTCAGCGGGCTATATTATGAAGCGTCTTATTGCCCTAGCCCTGCCGGTTTCCATGTCAAGCCTCATGCTTCCCATAGTGTCTAACCTTGACATGATGATTGTGCCAACCCGGCTGAAGATCGGCGGTTGGGACGCCCCGGGCGAGGCAACGACCCTTTTTGGCTACCTTTCTGGCATGGCCGTGCCGCTTATCAACATGTCAACAATCCTTACGGCTGCTCTTTCCATCAGCCTTGTGCCGGCTATCAGTGAGTCCCGGACCCTTTCTGATGAAGCGGGCATTCGCAGCAAGGTGGCAACGGCTTTTACGGTGGCCTCGGTCATCACCATTCCCTGCAGCGTCGGCCTTCACGTTTTGGGCGGACGGGTGGCTGCCCTCATCTATAACGCACCGGCAGCAGGACCGGCCATTGAAATCATGAGCTGGGCCATCTTCCTTTTGGGCCTCCATCAGGTGTCGACGGGCATCCTTCAGGGCCTTGGCAAGACCCGCATCCCTGTCATCAATATGATCATCGCAGCCATCGTCAAGGTCTTCCTCAACTGGAACCTGACGGCGATGCCAACCCTCGGAATCAAGGGATCGAGTTGGGCAACCGTTGCCGATATTGGGATTGCAGCCCTTCTTAACCTCTTTTTCATTAAGAAGTATACAGCCTTTACCTTTGAAGGGCGGCAGCTTCTTAAGACTGCCCTTTGTGCAGCGGTCATGGGAGGCGCTGTAATGCTCGTCCTTTCCCTTGTCAGCCGCGGCGGGCTGGCGCTTTTCCTCAGCATCTTGGTTGCAGTGCCCGTCTATATCCTGATGCTCCTCTTGCTAAAGACTTTGACAGAAGAAGAACTGCTGGAAATCCCTTTCCTCGGCCGACGCATGGCGTGGCTGGGTCATAAATTGGGGCTTTTGAAATAGGCCGCAGGAAAGTTCCACAGAAAACAAAACATGGCTATTCCTTATTCGTTTACGGCAAAAGGCCGGGGATCCATTGTCTCTATGGATCTCCGGCCTTTTTTGTATTTTCATGATATTCCGCTAAGGAATACCATGACTTGCTCATTTCGAAGTTCATATCAAAATCGAAGCCTCCTATAATGAATTCATAGAATAAACGGAATATTTAAATAGCTAAAACAGAAGGAGGTTCTTGGAATGGATGAGCTGGAAAAGGTAAGGGGACAGGCTCTTGGAAAGAAGGCGGACCCTGCCTATTTGGAAAAATTCCCCATTAAAGGATGCGAGGAACTGATGATTCCAACGCGCGGCGGCAATGCCCTGGTTCACCTCTATCGTCCGCAGGCCCTGACTTCACCGCTGCCAGCGGTGATTAATTTTCACGGTGGCGGATTTGTAAAGGGATATCGGGGCCGAGATATTGAATTTTCGCAGATGATAGCCTCGCGAGGAACCTATCTTGTTTTTGATGTGGACTACAAGGTTGCCCCGGAATATCCCTACCCATGCGCCCTTGAAGAAGGGGAAGATGTGGTCACTTATCTTTTGGCACATATGGCAGACTATGACGGGGACAGGAACCGTACGGCACTCATGGGGGAAAGCTCCGGAGGAAACCTTGCCATCGGAATTTCCTTGAAACTGAAAAAAATAATGGCGCCTCAGCCGAGCTGCGTCATCTGCTGTTATCCACCTTGTGATCTCGTAACAGATCCCGCTGTCAAAGCGGGCGGGAAAAAGGATGACCCCATGAGTGAACGGGGCCGTCTTTATAACAGCTGGTACCTGCCCGATGGAAGAAACCACGAAATCTACGCATCCCCCCTGCTGGCGTCCCCGGACGACTTGGTGAAGCTGCCACCTTTTACGGTGATCACGGCGGAAGAAGATATATTGTGCCGGGAAGCATTGGAATTTGCCGAACATCTTATCGAAGCCGGGGTCACGGTTACGGTAAAAAAGGTGCTTGGGGCCAAACATGCTTTCCTAGTGAGCCGGACAACCGGTTATGAAAGAGCGGAACAGGTTGTGTTCCAGACTTTTCAGAGCTTTCTTGGATAAGGATCAAAGGAGGAAAGTAATATGGATCAATTAGCCGTCTGTCTTCTTATTTTTGCGGTGACCGTAATTGGCTACTGCAGCGGGTTGTATAGTATTGCAACGATTTCCCAGATTTCTTTGATTGCCCTGACGCTTACAGGATGTCTGAGTGCAAAGCAGGCACTGGGATACTATTCCAATTCCAATGTCATCATGATTGCGGGAATGTGCGTCGTAGCCGCCGGATTCAACCGGACCGCGTTTTGCGCGCGGCTGGCTGATGGGATTTCCCGTTTGGCACAGGGCAGTGTCAAGAAGATGATGCTGGGATACGTGCTCATCGGGGTTCTTCTCAGCCAGTTCATCCAAAGTCCTGTCGTTGTCTTTGGGATTGTGGCCCCCATGCTCATTGCTTCTGCGGAAAGCATGGGAATCAGTCCCAGTAAGGTCATTTTTCCCGTGGGCGTGGCCACTATCTGCACTTGCTGTACCCTGCCCCTTGGTGCAGGTGCGACCGTAGCAGGCGAACTGAACGGCTACATTGAAAGTTATGGCTATACGCAGCATATGGTCGGCTTCCTCGATCCTATGATGGGCCGACTGCCGATGCTGATCATTGCCATTGTTTATTTCAGTTTCTTTGCCTTGCGGTTTTCTCCGGACGAGCCCATCCTTCCAACCAGCCTTGAAACAAAAAAACAAAAGATCATGCACCGCTGAGTACTTTTTCGGAAATGGCTGCCATCGTCATTTTCTTTGGAGATGCCATCGCCTTGATGTTTGCTAAAAAGCTGGGCCTTCAAAATTGGGAAGTTTGCGTGGCGGGGGCTCTTTTGATGGTCATCTGCAAAGTCCTCAAACCTAAAGAGGCGTCGGGCTCTATTCCTATTAGCATGCTCCTTTTGATTGTGGGTTCCCAGGCTATGGCCGGGGCGCTTAGTGTAACGGGTGCCGGTGAATTCATAGGCGGCCATATTGCGGCCCTTGTGAAGCTCGTTGACGGGAACTCCTATGCGGTGGGATTCATTTTCTTCCTGATTCCCTTCATCATGACGCAGTTTATGTCCAATCGTGGGACAATGCTGATTTTTCATCCCATTGCCATTGCCACTTGTGCGTATATCGGCGGGAATCCCGTCGGGCTGATGATCCTTATTCAAGCCGCCTGCCTTTCTGCCTTTATGACGCCGATGGCCACTTCCGCGGTTCCTTATATCATGGAATGCGGCGGCTATGACCAGACTTCCATGATCAAGCAGGGCCTGCTTTATTCCGTAATTGCCTGCGTTGTGTCGGTGGGGTGGATCATGACGTTGTATCCCATTTTATGAGGATAGAGGACACTAACCCAAATTTGGAAGGAGTGATTATGATGAAAAAAACAGTGATGATGGTGGCTGCTGCCATGGGGATTTCTTCCCTTGCCTTTGCGGCGAATCCTTTTTCGGACGTACCGCAAGGCCATTGGGCCTATGCGTCCTTTGCGCAACTTTCAGGTTCCGGCATCCTTGAGGCATACCCTGATAGTACGTTTGCGGGGGAGCGCACCATGACCCGTTATGAAATGGCACAGATCGTGGCAAAGGCCCTTGCCAAAGGGGCCATTGGGGCGGATGATCGACTTGTCGCTGAATTTGCGGAGGAACTGGACCAACTTGGTGTACGGGTTGCCGCCCTTGAAAAGCAGGCCAATCGGGTCAAGATTACGGGGCGGATCCGTCTCAATTATCGTGAGCGCAGTGGGAAATTCCATGAAGACAGTGATGCCAAACTTCGTACGCGGCTATATCTTACCGGCGAAGTGAATGATACCCTGCAATTTGTTTCCATGATCCAGAATCAGCAGTATTTTCTTCAAGGCAAGAATGAATCGGGGGACAGTGATACGGTTTTCCAGCGCGCCTATCTACAGGGACGGATTGGCACGGTCAAGGTCACGGCAGGACGCTATAATGACGCGTTTGCAGAAAGCAATATCTATGATAACCGTGTTGACGGCATTAAACTGGGGGTTAATTTGGGCCATGCTTCTTATCTTGTCGGCGCCTATGGTAAAATGGCAAGTGCAGATGTCAGTTCGGCTCCGGGTTCGACGGGAATTTCGGCTGCTGGTCGCTACGCCCGGGCTGCCCTGGGCGGCGAATGGGGCCGCTTTGACGGGGAAATCAACTATGTCAAGGCAAAAGATGTCATGAACATGGGAAAACAGGGGAGCGATGATAAAATCTGGTCCGTCGGGACCAACTATAAACTGGGAAAACTCAAGGTGGGCGCCATGTACCTGCAGGGAGACAATGATGTTGTGGACGCCTACGGCGGAAGTGACTGGGGTACGGTTTACAGCCTGCGCTACGGGGCCTCAGATAAGAAAAAAACGGGATCTTGGGGGCTTTTTACGCAATACTTCAATCAAGGTGCCGCAACCGTCATCAGTCATCCGATGTATGGTGATACCAAGTCCTTCCCGCTGGAAGGCTATAAGGGATATGTCGTAGGCGGGAACGTGACCCTTGCTCCCAATATGGTTGCCGATGTTGAGTGGTATGATCTTAAAGGCAAGAAAACTGGTAAGCATTCACGGACCCTTTGGTCCATGCTGAATATTTCTTTCTGACAGTGCCTGGATAAGTGCAGCCATGAAAAGACCCTGAAGGGCCTTGGCTTTTTGACGCATACGCAGAAAAGGAACTCAATGAAAGGTGGCTTTTTGTGGATAATATTGATTGGCTGCTCATGAAGCTGCTCCATGAAAAAAAGAGTCTCAACAAGACTGCCGAAAGTCTATATATGACGCAGTCGGCCGTGAGTAAACGCCTCCAACGCATTGAAGCGGAATGGGACATCAAGGTGGTCAAACGGACCAGCAAAGGTGTTATTTTTACGCCCAGTGGGGACGCGCTGGCCCATCTGTCCCTTACGGTCCTTGAAGGGATGGATGCCCTGAGGAAACGTTTTCGCCTGCAACGCTGCCATAAGAAGGGGAGAGGCCAGCAGCTGCTCCGCTTTGGGATTACCAATTCCTTTGCCCGGCTCAATCTTTCCGATCTGGTCAGTGCCTACAGTAAGGCCTGTGATGAACTAAGCGTCCATCCAATCTTGGGCTCATGGGATTCCAATATCAAAAAGCTCAATGAAGGTAGCGTTGATGTCGCTGTTTGCTTTGATTGCCATGAAAATGCAAATCCCCGTATTGATAAAAGAACTTTCCGCACCCCAAATCTTGAAAATCGCTTGATATATGGGCTTTTGAAGCACCTTGCTTCGAGGGTCTATTTTTTATTTTTCGGCGAAAAAATCATTTGCACATTTTTTGCACCTCATTTATCGAAAACCAAAATGCACAACATTTGAACAGCTAATTAAATACATGCGCTCACTTGTTTGATAGCCGTTCACGAGTTACTTGACTTTTCTCTCATTCTGAGCCATTACTAAATGTCAACTGGAGGTAAAAGTTATGGACTTAGAAAAAGAAGTAGAGTACCGGCTTGCCAGGTGGGTATTCGCTAATATATATCATGAAGGAAAAATTGACAAGCGGACATATCATCGGATACTTAATCGATTGATTGATGAGTGCAAGCCTCCTATGGAGTCGATGGAAGAAAGGTTCAATGAGGATGAGGACAATCAGAAAGATTGAAAAATTGCCTTCCCTGCCGATGATGGAAGAAGGGAAGATAAAGTGCAAACGAGTCGCCGTTTATGCGAGAGTATCTACAGATCACGAGGGACAGAAGACTAGTCTGAAGGCACAGAAGGATTATTATGCCAAATTGATTGCATCACATTCTGATTGGACGCTGGCCGGAATCTATGCGGATGATGGAATAACTGGCACTTCATATCTTCGCAGAGAAGCCTTCAAGAATATGATGGCAGATAGTAAGGACGGAAAAATCGACATGATCATTACAAAGTCAGTTTCCCGTTTTGCCCGGAATACGGTTGATGCCTTGCGGGCAATCAGGGAACTAAAGGATTATGGCATCGGGGTATTCTTCGAGAAGGAAAATATCTGGACACTGGACAGCAAAGGAGAATTTCTTATCACGCTGATGACCTCACTGGCACAGGAGGAAAGTCGGTCCATCTCGGAGAATGTCACTTGGGGACAACGAAAAAGATTCGCCGATGGCGGATATAGTGTAGCATACCGGCGTTTTTTGGGCTACGATTATGGATTTGTGGTGAATAATGATGAGGCCAGAGTAGTCAGGAGAGTTTACCGAATGTTCTTGCAAGGATATGGAACAACTACAATAGCAAGGAAGCTGACCGAAGAAAAGATTCCTTCACCAGGAGGACAGCCTCAATGGCACGGTTCTGTAGTGAGCAGTATACTTCAAAATGAAAAATACAAAGGGGATGCCCTGCTGCAAAAAACTTTTACCGTTGATTTCCTGACGCATAAGGCGAAAGTCAATCAGGGAGAACTGCCCAAATATTATGTAAGGCATGGTCATGAAGCAATCATCGCTCCATGGCTTTTTAACTATGTGCAGCAAAGAATTAAGGAGCGTGACTCGGCTTTCTATAGCGGAATTTCGCTATACACCAGTAAGTTCGTATGTGGAAAGTGCGGCGCTTTTTATGGCCCGAAGCCTGAGCATTCAACTGACAAGTACCATACAGTTACGTGGATGTGCCGCAATCGGTTCAAGAAAGGGAATTACTGTAGAAATATCCGAATTGATGAGGCAGATTTGGATAATTTGATATGCCAGATTGCATGGGTAAGCATAAAATGCCGGCCAGGGGTTATGGCCCTTTGCCGTAAGGTGGCCGAAGAAAACGATGAACTGCTGAATGCGATTTCTAAAGGTGGTTACAGGTATACGTATGCGGATATGGAGAATCTAGCTATTATCATTAAACGCATATTGGTATTTCCAGACGGGCATTTCGCTGTTGAATTAATCAGCGGGAATTACGTTTATTTCTCGTTCATCCCTAAAATACATAGAAATGTAAAGAAAACGAAGCGGGTAGGGAATGGATATTGCCTGTACTGTGGCGCACCCATCGAGCAGAACCCCAAACGCAGGGAGAAAAAAATTTGCAGCGATGACTGCCGGATGCTTTGGTGGAATTCACACAGGGATTTGGTGAAACATCATATGATAAGGACAGAACATTGCTTGCATTGTGGGCAGATTTTTCAGGTGTATGGTAATGCGAAAAGGAAGTATTGTTCTCATAAGTGCTATGTAGAGCACCGGTTTGGGAAGGATACTGATATAAACAGCTACAAACCGCGCTAAACCATTACAAATTCTTGAAGAAGACATTTGTTCAATGATATAATATAAATGCTCGGTGTGACGATTTTCACCGGGCATGAATTTTAATAAAGCAAATGAAAGGCGCGGACATCATGGCGGAAAACATTGAAGAACGTTGGATCAATGTAAATGAGGCGGCGGAGAATTTTGGTGTGAAATCAGCTGCTATCCGTGATTGGATTCGGAAGGGGAAGGGAATTCCTGCTCAGAAGATTGGGAAGTCCTGGAAATTCAAGTACTCAGAAATTAGTGCCTGGGCTAAAAGTCAGAAATAGTAAGCAGTGGTCTACAACATCATTGACTTACACAATTATTAAACTGTTAGGATAGAAATTTTACAGGGAGCTAACTCAGTGGAATTTTCATTATACTTAAAAGAGACATATCAGACGGCAAGCCTGCTTCAGGATATACGGGACGAATTAACTGTTGCTGTCAGAAATGCAATCCTGCTTCATGCTTATGACACTGATATAGATCTCTCGTTCGGAAAAATTCATATTAACAGTAAGGGAAGCGTTTCACAGATTAGTTTCAATGGCACCGATGTAACAGATATAGATGCTTTTATTGTCAGGCAAGCGTTTCACATAACCGACGATCATTACTTTGATATCCGGAAAAACATCAAAAATAATCGAAATGATTTTTTCTACTATCCTATCAAAATCAATGGCAGGATATCACTTACAGTTCTAAAGAGCAGCCCCTTCTTCGAAAGGAAATACGGGAGAGCCATTCATTCGAACGCATTCCGGGTCGAATATGCTTCAAAATATTTGCTTATATACAGTAGCAATACGGCTGTCCCGGATGTTTATTATATCGGTTTGTTTGGACCTGAACAGACAGCGAATACTCTGCTTGAAAAGGCTGGAAAAAGTCTAGGCGGCAAGAGTACCATTTACTACTGTTTCATGAATTCACGCCCTGAAATATTTCTGCATTTGGGGCAGGTCAAACAGGACTTTGTCGGTTATCATCCAGAAAAAAGTCCGGCTGCATACAATTTTTACATGGGCAGCGTAATAAGCGGTATATTCAAAATAAATAAAAAGACGGACAGCAATGGGAAAATCAAGGTCAAGGAAACACGAAGGAAATGTTTGCAAATGATAATAATGATGCAGTTTGGTTCAATAGACCAATTTTGCACCCAAAATAGGATAAATAAATTTCTTCTTTCTGCTTTTTTGTTAGGAACGGACGCTGTTATTAAATATACGAATGGGAATACAGTAACTCCTAAAAGACTTGAGGAGTTGCTGAATCTTCCGTTTTCTCCCAATGCTGACACTCTGAAAGATAAGAACCTGCTTGTTAAGGTAAATTATGAAGATATTCCAGAATGATTCCCTCAGCGGGATAAGCAATAAAATCGGGAAAAAGACATATCTTGAATTTATTGTGCATCTTTTAGAAACGGATTATTTTAATCCAATTGTGTTTTGCCATGATAACTATCGGTTTGATAGAAAACGGTATGCAGAGGTAATGATAGGATTTATTAATCTAATGTCATTTCTGCATTCTTGCGGGATTATGGTGGAAACAGAAGTTGAAGAGCTGACTGATGTAGAAACGTATATTTACCGCAATATTATGGGAGAAAAAGATAGCACTGATATGATTCAGTGCTATAGACTCCTGGAAATCGACTTTACTAATTTTAATATGAGTAATGCCAAGGTTCTGGAGAACTGCAAAGATGATGATTTTTCACTCGTCAAGATATATTTGCAATTGCGAGCTGGAACAGCAATGAACAAAAGAGCTATAGAAAATCTATCAAAGAGGCGTTACACGGATTCAGAGATGATTACACTCCGTAAACAGATTGAGAATATATCTGGTAAAACATTAGTCAAGCGCAAGGATAACGCCTATGAAATGAGGTGATTAAATGCAGGAGAATCTGCGGATGACGCCATCCGTTCAAAAAAATATATGTGAATACTTTAATGGAGATTATCAGGACTCCGTGTATCAGTACCGGTCTGGGAGTAATTTGGTAGAAATGTATACTACACGATTCGGTACCCCAAATATTGTGGCTGGCCCTTCCCGATGGACACTGTGTGATGACACGATAAATTACATGTATGAAATGGGAAATATCAATGAATTCTTCACTGTAATGTTATCACTCAGAAATATTAATAAAGAGTTGCGAGAAACAAATCAGGCAATTGTTGCGAAAAAAAGAAAGGAGGCCATAGACAGAATTAATCAAATGCTTCTCGAAGATGATCTCGAACTTCTGAGTCTCAACAATCGGCTTATCTTACACCATATTGATGATGATTCAGATTTGATTGGCAGCGGCGGATTTGCTAATGTTTATAGGGTTCCAGGAACGAACACTGTAGTCAAGAAACTCCGGGATGAATTTAAGGACAATGACGGAATAGTGTCGAGATTTAAGCAGGAGTTTCACTTGATACACGATAAGCTGCAAGGCATTGATGGCATTATCAAGGGATACGAATATAACGTTGATGAAATTTCATACACAATGGAATATTGCAGCACCGATTTAAAGAATTATATAGCTGACATGAATCTAAATGAAACGCAGCGCATAGACCTTGTTCTTGAAATTTTGGGAATTATGGATCAGGTACATAATCGCGGAGTGCTTCATAGGGATTTGTCACCCAAGAACATCTTTATTAAAGACGGGCATCCGATTATTGCTGATTTTGGACTCGGAAAAGCCATTGATGGGGATGGGAGAACATACGTGACTATTGACACATCTATGAACGGCACCCTTGAATATTGTGACCCGCGTCAGTTTCAAGGATTAGGCTTTGCTGATAAACAGTCAGATATATATTCTCTTGGAAGAATAGTCAATTATGTTATGACGAGAGATTCTGATAATTTCAAACATACACTCAGCATTGTCAGCACAATAGCGACAGAGGCGTCATTGGATGCCCGATATCATACTATTAAGGAAATGATAGATAAAATAAATCGACTGACAAAGACTAAGGCAGATAACGAGTATGCTATGAAGTGTGAACGGTTTCTGTCAGTCGAACATTATGATAAAACCATGGACGAATTTCTCCTGTCATTTGAAGAAGATAATCTGATAAATCGTTTGAACAATATAAAGTTTAGATATGTGTACTCAAAGATTGTGGCGAACGTTTCATACAACGCTATTATGATAGACAGATTTGAATCGCTCCATCAGATTTTTCTGCATCCGATTGGACATACTTTTGCCAGTTTTGATGCAGTAGCTTATTTTTGTATTGATACGCTTAAAAAGTATAGAAACATCACCCCCGCATTAAAAACAATTCTGGGAGAGTGCATATATGATATAGCTGTGGGCATCAATCGATGGAGTGTTCAAAATTATTTTAACAAAAATTACCGGGATCTAGAACCCGATTACATTCAAGAAGCAATAAATGCTTCGCTTAAACGAATAAAATAAAAATTATACGTCTGATTTTTAGACCACCTGTTTTTACGGGTGGTCTTTTATTTTTCCTTTTTTCATTTCGATATCATAAAGCTAGGAAACGCAAAAGACTGAATCAGTAGTTTGAAAACGGTTCCGACAGTCATTCGTTTGAACATTGATATGGAAACAGGCAAGCCTGCCTCCATATGAGTGCTCAGGCACTCGAAAAAAATCTCTGTTGTCCGAGATGCGCATGAGGACGATGGGATGCATAGACAGTTCTGGATTACCGCAGTGATGCGGTGGGCAGGACTGGAAATGCCCCCACCGTTTGTTCCCGTGTGCCATTTTGGGCTTACCAGGACCTGTGGGGGACTTTCCCCGCAGGTCTTTTTGGCATCCTTTCGTCCTCTGGCACGGACGGAAAGGATGCCAAAAATGAAAATCAGAGTCAAACACTACAGTTGGGATGAATCGAAAGCACCAGTGGTCACGGTAGTGGAAGTCCCTGAAGGTGACTGCCAGATCATGATCGAGCGGGATTACGAACTGAGAAAACAGGCGGCAAAGGAAGGGGAAGAAGTTACCCGACGCAGCGCCCAGGAAATCATGAACGAAGACTTCAACAAACCCCTCTACAATGATTGGCACAGGGAGCACCGCAGAAGAAGTGAGTTCCCGAATTATCAGGGAAGGGATGAAGAGGATATCAGCTTGGCGAATCCCATCGAAGATGCTCCTGATACCTGCGGTTGTGCAGTTGCTGGGAGCGGATGCAAACGGAATGGAAAGGCAATGCCGGATATGAGTCTTGTGAGCCGGGATGAAGTGGAACGGGATCGCGAAGCCAGCGATGAAGAAACCCAGCAAACCATCAGGATCGCATTGGCCAAGAAACCGGAATGGGCAGAGGCTGTCATTGCTGTCTATATCGATGGGGAATCCATCCGGGCATATGCTGCCAGAACCGGTGCCAATGAAAACAATATCACCCAGAAGCTGAAGCGAGCAAAGAAAAAATTACAGGAATTTTTTGGAAACCGTCAGATTTGACGGGTTCTCCTGGCTAATGAATAGGAAAACAATTCCAAACTTATTTTCAAGGAGGTCATCAAAATGACTACAACAAAAGACTTCATCTATAACGGGATGGATGTGCGGACGGCTGTTGTGGACGGCGAGCCATGGTTCGTAGCCGCCGATGTGTGCCGCATCCTTGGCATTGCCAACCCCAGCGATGCCCTTTCGAGGCTGGATGACGATGAAAAGAATACCCTCGTTTTAACCGAGGGTATTCCGGGGAATCCCGAAAAACGTGTGGTCAATGAAGCAGGTCTCTACACGCTGATTCTCAGAAGCCGGAAACCGGAAGCCAGGGCATTTAAGCGTTGGGTGACGCATGAAGTCCTTCCAGCCATCCGAAAAACAGGCATTTATGCTACAGAAGCCATCCTGGATAATCCGGATCTTGCGATTGCAGCTCTTACAAAGCTTAAAGAGGAACGGAATAGGGCAAGGGAACTGGCACAGATAAATGCCGCTCAACAGCAGCAGCTTGCGGAGCTCCGGCCAAAGGCTACGTACTTCGATCTGGTCCTGCAGTGTAGGGAGCTGGTGAGCACATCGACCATTGCCAAGGACTATGGATGGTCTGCAAACCGCATGAACAAGTGGCTCCATGAACACGGGATCCAGTACAAACAGGGCAATATTTGGCTGCTTTACCAGGCTTATGCTCCCATGGGATACACCTCGACAAAGACCTTCAATATCCCGGACGGAAACGGCGTCCTGCATAATCGTGTCCATACCTATTGGACACAGAAAGGTCGGCTGTTCATCTATCGGCTGATGACTGAGGAAGGAAACTATCCCCTGATCGAAAAGGAGTGTGGCATTTATGGACATGCATAACCAGGAACACTATCCGGATCCGACTCCGCAGAGAGCCCTCAGTGCTGTCGAAGCCCAACGGAAGGCACTCCGGGCTTACCGGCCTCTCGTATATATCTGTTCCCCGTATTCCGGGGCAACGGATAAAAATATCCTGGCAGCAAGGCGGTACTGCCGCTTTGCCTTCGAAGAAGGGTACTTGCCCTTGGCTCCGCATCTCCTCTTTCCTCAGTTCCTGGATGACCGGGATCCAAAGGAACGGGAGGCAGGGCTCCATTTCGGCAACATCCTCATGAGTCTTTGCCGGGAAGTGTGGGTATTCGGGGATACCATATCTCCTGGCATGGATGCGGAGATTCGGCGGGCCAGATGGAAGAACTATCGGCTGAGATTCTTTAACGAAACCCTCGAGGAGGCAGAAAAATGAGATTTACGATTTACACGGCTGACTGTACCGGCAACGAACGAAATGCCATATATCCTAATAAAGCAGTCATCACAAGCAGCAGGGAACTGGGGACGGCTGCTGCTTTCGACCACGTTTGTGCGGCCTATAAGGACAACTACCGGAGCCGGGATAACTTCCTGGCTTCCGATGTGGCGGTGATGGACTGCGACAACGACCATACGGAAAATCCGAAGGAGTGGGTGACGGGAGAAAAGCTCCTTGCCATGCTGCCAAACGTGGCTGTGGCCATCGTCCCGTCCCGGAATAGCGGGAAAGCCAAGGAAGGCCGGAAAGCCCGGCCCCGGTTCCATGCGTATTTTCCCATCACCGAAGTGCAGGACGAAAAAGCCTATACGGCCCTGAAGCAGGGGATCCGGGAAGAGTTTCCCTTCTTCGACGCCCAGGCTCTGGATGCAGCCCGGTTCCTGTATGGCACGGAAGTGGTGCCGGAAGCTATCTTATGGCAGGAAGGAAAGCAAACCATCACGGATTTTCTGGCCGGCCTGGGACCTTTGGAACCCGACCAGACGGAACCTCCCTTCTATACCGGGAGTTCTATCCCGGAAGGCAACCGGAACAACACCATGTCCCACTTTGCCGGCCGGGTGCTGAAGCGGTATGGGGATACGGAAAAAGCCTACGAAGCCTACCTGCAGCGGGCTGAGAATTGCGAACCGCGGCTTCCGGAAAAAGAGCTGGACACCATCTGGAAAAGTGCCCTGAAGTTCTTCCGGAACAAAATCCAGCAAAGCGAGGGGTATGTGCCCCCGGATGAATACAACAAAGCTGTTGGCCACCCGTCCCTCCAGCCGGATGACTTCTCGGATATCGGGGAAGCCAAAGTCCTGGCCCGGACCTGTATGGGACGCCTTCGGTACACCAGTGCTACGAAGTACATCGCCTACGTGGGTAATCACTGGGATGAAGATGAACATAAGCCTCTGGGCGTCATCGAGGACTTTATGGATGACCAGCTGGCAGACGCAGAAGAAAAGATCCGCCAGGCAGAAGATGACCTGACCGCCATCGGGATCTCCCGGGAAGACGTGAAGTCCAGAAGCAAGACCCTGGCCAACCAGATTCCCGGGGAAAAAGTCCATTTGCTGACGGCCCTTCTCAGCGCGGATGCTTACAAGAAATTCGTCATGAAAAACCGGAACTACAAGAACATTCTCAATGTCCAGAATGCCGCCACCCCCATGCTGGCCCTGGATGTTTCCGAGCTGGACTATGATCCGGAACTTTTGAACACCCCGGAAGCCACCTACGACCTTTCCAAAGGGATGCAGGGAAAACGGCCCCATGACCCGGATGACATGATCACCAAAGTCACCGCCTGCTCTCCCGGAAACCAGGGAGGAAACATGTGGCAGGAAAGCCTGGACCTGTTCTTCTGCAAGGACCAGGAGCTGATCCGGTACGTGCAGCAGATCGTGGGGATGGCCGCAGTGGGCCGAGTCTATGCCGAACAGATGATTATCGCCTATGGCGGCGGGGCCAACGGGAAATCCACCTTCTGGAACACCATCGCCAGGGTGCTGGGGTTGTATTCCGGCAAGATTTCCGCCGAGACCATGACCATGAACTGCCGGCGAAACGTAAAACCGGAAATTGCAGAACTGAAAGGGAAGCGGCTGATCATCGCTTCCGAACTGGAAGAAGGCCAGCGGCTCAATACGGGGATGGTGAAGCAGATCTGTTCTGTGGACCCCATCGAAGCGGAGAAGAAGTTCAAGACTCCATTCCATTTCGTCCCCTCCCACACACTGGTCCTTTACACCAACCACCTGCCGAAAGTGGCCGCCAACGATGACGGCACCTGGCGGAGGCTGATTATCATTCCCTTCAACGCCAGGATTACCCGGAAAAACGACATCAAGAACTATTCGGACTACCTGTTCGAACAAGCCGGGCCGGCCATTTTGAAGTGGGTCATTGAAGGCGCGGAAGCTGCCATCCGGAAGAAGTTCAAGATTGAGGAACCGGAAGCCGTGCGGAACGCGGTAGAGAAATACCGGGAGGACAACGATTGGCTGGGACAATTCCTGGACGCCCATTGTGACGTGGATCCCTCCTTCACGGAGAAGTCGGGGGATTTGTACCAGCAGTACCGGATCGTCTGTATGCAGACGGGTGAATACACCAGAAGCACTTCGGATTTCTATGGGAATCTGGAGAAGGCGGGGTTCTTCCGTCACAAGACGAAGAAAGGAATCGTTGTTCACGGGCTGCGGTTGAAAGAAGGACAGGATTTTCTGGACTAAAAGGTGCAGGTGGGTGCAGGTCTACTACTGACAGTCCTAAAGAAGAATTTTTTAAGAAGTTCTATATAAAGGTATGTTGAAGACCTTCACCACCTGCACCCCATGGGATTAATGGAAAAATCTAAAAGGTGCAGGTGGGTGCAGGTCTACTACTGACAGTTCTAAAGAAGAATTTTTAAAAGAGTTCTATATAAAGGTATGCTGGAGATCTTCACCACCTGCACCTTATGAAAAGTGACAGTAGTGACACTCTCACCTGAAAGTCCTAAAGAAGATTTAAAAAAAGGATCTATAGAGAGGGTATGTTGAAGAGTGTCACCACCGTCACTCCCATACTGAAGGAGGAAAAGCGATGATCAACAAGAAAGAACGGACGATTGAACTGTACAAACTGGTGGGAGCCGAAATGCGGCTGTTCCGGACATTGGGTGGAAATCTTGCCATCCACATGTCTCAGGTCCTTTTGTCTACGGATACGGACAAATTCATGCGGGTCCTGCAAAAGATTGATGAAGTGCGGTCCCGGGCGGAAGACAACATGTTCCATGACCATCCGGAAGTCAGCAATGACTATCTGAATGTGTTTTACGGAGACCTGAAGCATGAACCCAGAACCCCGGTGGATGCGGAAATGATGGTAAAGGCAAAGGAGGCAGCAGATGTCCTTTTTAAATGAGAAACAAGTAGAACTGAAGCTGGTGACGGAAACGAGGAAGAAAGGCGGACTGGCTGTGAAGTTCGTTTCCCCTTCCTTTTCCGGCATGCCGGACCGGCTGGTCCTTCTTCCTGGTGGGAAGCTGGCCTTTGTGGAAGTGAAGGCACCGGGGAAGAAACCACGGGTTCTGCAGGTGAAAAGGCACGAAAAGCTTCGGGAGCTGGGGTTCCGGGTGTTCGTCCTGGATGCCCTGGAAGATATCCCCGGGCTGCTGCAGACCATCGCGGAAGGAGGTGATGCCCAATGAAGTTCATACCCCATGCATACCAGACCTATGCCATCGAGTACATCAAGACCCACCCGGTGACGGCTCTCCTGCTGGATATGGGCTTAGGTTCGGCAAGACGGTGACGACCTTGACGGCTATTCGGGACTTGATGTATGACTCCTTTGAAGTCCACCGGGTTTTGATCGTGGCCCCCCTCAGAGTAGCGAGAGATACATGGCCGGAGGAACTCCGGAAGTGGGACCACCTGAAGGACCTGACCTGCAGCGTTGTCGTGGGGTCCGTGACGGAACGGCGGCAGGCCCTCCAGAAACCTGCGGATCTATACATCGTGAACCGGGAGAACCTGGTGTGGCTTTGCAAGAACTGCCGGCTGGATTTTGATATGGTGGTCCTGGACGAACTGTCTTCTTTCAAGAACCAGCAGGCCCAGCGGTTCAAAGCCATGAAGGCCCTGCGGCCCAAGGTGAAACGGATCGTGGGCCTCACGGGGACTCCCAGCGGCAACGGCCTTATGGACCTGTGGGCGGAGTTCCGGCTCCTGGACATGGGAGAGCGGCTGGGGAGATACATCAGCCAGTACCGGAACACCTATTTCCAGCCGGACAAACGGAACGGGATGGTGGTGTTTTCCTACAAGCCCTTGCCGGGAGCAGAGGACGCCATCTACAAAAAGATCGCGGACATCACCGTGTCCATGAAGGCCACAGACTATTTGCAGATGCCGGACCTGGTGCGTGTGAAAACCGAGGTTAATCTTTCGGACTCGGAGCGGAAGCGGTATAATGACTTCAAAAAGTCTCTCGTGCTGGAACTGCCAGGAGGCGAGGTGACGGCAGCCAATGCGGCCTCCCTTACGCTGAAGTTGACCCAAATGGCCAACGGAGCCATCTACACCGATGACGGAAAGACCATCCATCTCCATGACCGAAAGCTTGATGCCCTGGAAGACCTGGTGGAAAGCGCCAATGGCCGGCCGGTCCTTGTGGCCTACTGGTTCCGGCACGACCGGGAACGGATCTGTCAGAGGATGGAAGCCAGGGAACTGAAGGAGAGCAGGGACTTTGCCGACTGGAACGCCGGGAAGATCCCGGTGGCCCTGATCCATCCGGCTTCTGCCGGGCACGGCCTCAACCTGCAGCAGGGCGGGTCCATCCTGATCTGGTTCGGGCTCACCTGGAGTTTGGAACTCTACCAGCAGACGGTGGCCCGGCTCTGGCGGCAGGGACAAACCAGCCGGACGGTGATCGTCCAGCACATTGTGACGAAAGGCACCATGGACGAACGGATCCTGAAGGCCCTGGAGAAGAAAGACAGTTCCCAGGCGGATCTCATTGAAGCCGTCAAAGCGGATTTGGAGGGAAAAGCATGAACGCGAAAGAGTACTTGCAACAGGGATTCTACCTGGATAAGAAAATAGAGAGCAATCTTCGGGAAGTGGCCGAGCTCCGGCATCTTTGCCTGGGCATCTCAGCAGCCGGGCTGGAAGAAAGCCACAACCCCAACCAGCCCACGGAAGCCCCCTTCGTCCGGACCATCGAGAAGATCTGGGAGCGGGAGCAGGAAATCAACCGGGAAGTGGACCGGCTGGTGGACCTGAAGTATGAGATTGGCCAGGTCATCGACCGGGTGGAAGACGAAGCCCAGCGGCTGGTCCTCCGGGACCGGTACATCCACTTCGATGCCTGGGAGGACATTGCCCGGAGCATGGGCAAAGGGATCCGGTGGATCTACGCCGTCCACAGTGATGGGGTGGCGGCCGTTGAAAAAATTTTGGAGGAGCGCAGTACATTGCAGGAAAATGCAGTAGCGAAACACTAGAATTCAACAGGCCCTTCGTGGTATGATAGAATCACGAGAAAAGGGAATAAAGACAAGCCTTGCAGGACCTATCCTGCAGGGCTTTTTTCATGCCCGAAAGGAGGTGGCAGCTGTGCCTAGAAAACCGAAACGACCCTGTTCCTTCCCAGGCTGCCCGAACCTGACAGATGGGCGGTACTGCGAGAAGCACCAGAAGATTATCGACAAACGATACGAAAAGTATGAACGCAGTCCTGTGAGTAAGAAACGGTACGGCCGGACCTGGAAGAAGATCCGGGATGCTTACGTGGCCAGCCATCCTCTGTGTGAACTGTGCCTGAAGAATGGCCGGTATGTGGTGGCGGAAGAAGTCCACCATAAGAAACCGCTGGCGGAAGGCGGCACCCATGCCTGGAACAACCTGATTGCCCTGTGCAAAGCCTGTCACGCAAGGATTCATGCCCAAAGAGGAGATCGATGGCACCAAAAAGTCACAAGAAAAAGTGGATTATCAGAATGATAAATCTGAAACAAAGTGATATACCCAGGGGGTGTATGAATCTCTGGAAGCCCGGAAAGCCAGAACGGGCGAGGGGTCACGCGCGAAAAAAACGCGTTTTCAAAAAGGGTATTGACCCGGTGAAAAAGGGGGTGTGAAAAATAGCAAAAGACGGAACCATGCGAGGGGGATTGCGGGTGGGCCAGGGGCGGAAACCCAGGGCCCTGCTGGACAAACTGCCGGACAATCCGGGGAAGCGGCCGCTTAAGGTGATGGACCTGCCGGAAGGGGCGGATCTATCTGGAGAAGATATGCCGGAACCCAAAGCCTACATGAAGGAAAAGCAGCGGAACGGCGGGAAGCTGGAGGCGGAAGAAATCTACCGGGAAACCTGGCTGTGGCTCAAAGCCCGGCACTGCGAGAAACTGGTAAGCCCTCAGCTCATCAGCCAGTACGCCATGGCGGTGTCCCGGTGGATCCAGTGCGAACATGCCATTTCGGAATATGGCTTTCTGGCCAAGCACCCCACCACCAATGCGGCCATTGCTTCTCCATACGTGACCATGGGCCAGAACTACATGAAGCAGGTGAACCAGATCTGGTATCAGATCTACCAGGTGGTGAAGGAAAACTGCTCCGTGGAGTTTGCCGGCAACACGCCCCAGGATGACGTGATGGAACGGCTGCTGCGGTCGCGGAAGGTATAGCATGACAGCAAGAGAATTCATTTCCCGGCTGAGGGGATATCCCCTCACCAAACAACAGATCAAAACATTACGAGGACAAGCCCTTTGTGGGGACCTGAACGGTGCCCGCAGGGGGCTTGCTGCGATTATAAGGAGAAACATGGCATGGAGAAAACAACCAAAGAGATGAGGCTCCTCCCCGTCGATGAGCTGATTCCCTATGTAAATAACGCCAGGACCCATTCCCCGGAACAGATTAACAAGCTCCGGGCCAGCCTGCGGGAATTCGGGTTCATCAACCCGGTGATCATCGATAAGGACAAGAACATCATTGCCGGCCACGGTCGGGTGATGGCAGCCCGGGAAGAAGGGATCAAAGAAGTGCCCTGCGTCCTGGTGGACTATCTTACCGAAGCCCAGAAGAAAGCCTATATCCTGGCCGACAACCGGATGGCCCTGGATGCCGGATGGGACGAAGAAATGCTGCGGGTGGAAATTGAATCCCTCCAGGGAGTGGACTTTGATGTGAGCCTCACCGGCTTTAGCGATGACGAAATCGCCCATATCTTCGATGAAGAAACAGAAGCCAAAGAAGACGACTTCAACGTGGAAGAAGAACTGCAGAAGCCGGTGTTTTCCAAAGCCGGGGACCTCTGGCAGCTGGGCAAGCACCGGGTCCTGTGCGGGGATTCTACCAAGCCGGAAACTTATGCTCAGTTGATGGATGGAGTAAAGCCAAACCTGGTCCTGACGGATCCTCCGTACCTGGTCAACCTCCGGAGTACTTCCGGGAAGATCAGGAACGATGATCTGAACGACCAGGAAGGGTACGAGTTCCTGAAAAAGGCCTTCACCTGCTTCCATGATGCCATGGCGGCGGACGCCTCCATCTATGTGTTCTACGCCACCATGAAGGCCCGGGTCTTTTACGACGCTTTCGAAGATGCCGGTTTCAAAGTGGGAGCTGGCCTGATCTGGAAAAAGCCCAAGGCCCCATTTATGCGCACCGACTGGAAGTTTAACATGGAACCCATTATCTTCGGGTGGCGGAAAGACGGAAAACACAACTGGTACGGGGACCAGAAACAGAAAGCAGTCTTTGAGTTTGACGGGATCAAGAACAGCAAAGAGGACGGTTTCGGGCACCCCTCCAGTAAGCCGGTGCCCATGCTGGCCTATCTGATCAAGCTGAGCAGCCAGATCAACGGGGTGGTGCTGGACGGATTCCTGGGGTCTGCTTCCACCCTCATGGCCTGCGACCAGCTGGGCCGGATCTGTTATGGGGTGGAGCTGGAACCCAAGTTCGTGGATGTGGCGGTGAAGCGGTACCTGGCTTCCCACGAAGGGGAGCAGGACAGCGTGACCGTCCTGCGAAATGGGAAAACATACACCTACCAGGAAGTTGTGGGCGGAGAAAAATAAAGAACAAAAAGGGCTACATTTTGCTTGCTATTATTCGCCTTTAGAGTGATTAATAACAGTACCAAAATACCCTAAGGAGGTACCAATCATGAAGGTCGAATACAACAGACAAGGTGCAGCGAGAAAAGAACTGGTCCAGGCCATCAGCGCCATTACGGGAGAAAAGGCAAAGTACCTTTTTCTTCCCACCAAGGCTTACCGGATCGGCAGCATTATGGTGTGGAAAAACGGTGCCATGGAATGTGAAGACGGAGAACTGTTCCAGAAGGTGGTAAAAGAACTGGAAGCCAGAGGATTCAAGCCAGAAGAAACGGCTGCAGAACAGGCAGCAACTGAAGAAACTCCGGAACAAGAACCCGTAAAGGAAACGGCAGAACCGGATGCAAACCCGGAACCAGAACTTTCCCAGGAAACGGCTGAACTGGAAGAAGGGACGGAACCTGAAACAGCCCAGGAACCGGAAAAAACTCCTGAGAAAGTCGACACCCTCACCATTTCCTTTCCGGACGATTTCACGGAAGAAGACTTCGAGAAACTTCAGAACCTGGTGGCCTCTAAAGCCGGCCTTTTCAAAAAGGCCCTGGGGACGGATGACCTGACCATCATCCGCAGCGAAGGGAAAATCAACTTCTCCTGGTTCCACGAAGCGGACGGCGCCAAGGTCCAAGCCTACTCCAGACTGGTAAAGGCCCTGTGCCAGTTTGCCAAGAACGCCAAACGGGTCACGGCCAAAGAACATGAAGTCCCCAACGAGAAATACGCCTTCCGGTGTTTCCTCCTGCGCCTGGGCTTCATCGGGAAGGAATACAAGGACTGCCGAAAGATCCTGCTGGAAAAGCTCAGTGGGTCAGCGGCCTTCCGGAACGGAGGGAAAAAAGATGCGGTTTCCCAATAAAGAGCTGCTGGAATTTCTACAGCAGGAATACCCTCCCGGAACCCGGGTACGCCTTACCCGGATGGACGATCCCCAGGCACCGCCTTTGGGTACGAAAGGCACGGTGACCGGCGTAGATGATATAGGGTCCCTCCTGGTGGTTTGGGACAACGGATCCCACCTTAATGTGATCCATGGGGTGGATGAGGTGCAAAAACTGAATAAAGACACGAAATAATTAATAATTATTCTCAAAATCCCTTGCTATTATGTGCGTTTAGAGTGATATATACACATGCCAAAGAACACACAAACCTAGCGAAAGGATGACGAGAAGGATGAAAACACTGCACTTCGGGATTGAAATGGAAATGACGGGGATTACGAGAGAAAAGGCTGCCAACCTGATGGCCGGTTTCTTCGGAACAGGACGGGGCACCTATGAAGGCGGAGCCTACGATACCTACACCGCCCTGGATAACCAAGGACGGACCTGGAAAGCCATGAGCGACTCCAGCATCCGACCTCAGAGAAAGGTGGGCGGCCAGATCGAGGGCGCCACCCGGGACTACCGGACGGAAGTGGTAAGCCCCATCCTTTCCTACGACGACATCCCGAAGCTGCAGGAACTGGTACGGACCCTGAGAAAAGCCGGGGCCCTGGTGAACACCTCCTGCGGGATTCACATCCATGTGGGAGCCGAGAAGTTCACCCCGAAAACCCTGCGGAACCTGGTAAACCTGGTGGCCAGCAAGGAAGATATGATCTACCATGCCCTCCAGATCGACGCCCTCCGGGAAGCCAGATACTGCCAGAAGACAGATGAAACCTTCCTCTGGGAACTGAACAAGAAGCAGCCCCGAACCATGGCAGAATTTGCCGACATCTGGTACATCCAGGCACCCTTTGGTCGGGATGAACATTACAACAACAGCCGGTACCACGGGCTCAACCTCCACGCCACCTTCACCAAAGGGACGGTGGAATTCCGGCTTTTCAACGGCACCCTCCACGCCGGGGAAATCAAGGCATACATCCAGTTCTGTCTGGCGGTGGCCCATCAGGCACTGACCCAGAAGAAAGCCTCCGCCAGAAAGACGGAGACGGACAACGAGAAATACGCCTTCCGGTGCTGGATGCTCCGGCTGGGGCTTATCGGGGAAGAATTCAAGACCTGCCGGCTCCACATGCTGAAACACCTCACCGGGAATTCCGCCTGGAGAAACGCCGCCTGAAGGCGGTAGCCACAGGCAGGGGAAGGGGCCGTAAGGCCCTGTTCTTCTTTCTTGTATACTTGCATAAATACACAGAATTCGCTTGCTATTATGTGCCTTTAGAGTGATTAATAGACATGCCAAAGGGGACAGCCCCAAAAGCAAAAAGCACATGAAAGCGAGGAAATACCCATGAGAACGATCATTACCCTGGACGCCAAGAAAATCAGTAAGAAAGCAGCCTGTGAAATGTACGGAGAGGCCGACGTGAACAAGATGATCCGGGAAGCCAAGAAAGCCTTTTTAGAAGACCCGAATGAAGAAAGTACCTGGTGGATGGGAAACGGAATGCTGACCATCGAGTTCCGGTAAAACAGGGGAAGGGCAGGGGCCAAGCAAAGGCCCCTGTTCCAGAAAAAATGAATAAATACACAGAATTTGCTTGCTATTATCTGCTTTTAGAGTGATATATGTACATGCTAAAAGGCAAAGCACACAACCACAAGGAGGAAAACAAAATGACAAAGATGGAAATGATGGAAAAACTCTACGGGCGGAGCGAGGAACTGGAAAAGAAGTTCGATGCAGCAGAAAAGGTTGGGGATGCCCAGACCATGCAGGCCTGCCGGGATGCCTACCAGGAACTGGTGAAGGAAGTCCAGGCAGAAGGGGAAGACTTCGGGAACATGATGCGGCTTTACAGCGACATGAAAAAGCACGGCAACAGCCTCCTGGACCTTTCCGGAACCTACCAGGAACCGGAAAAGATCCTCAAAGTGTTCCGGGAATTTGGGGTGAAAGAATTCACTTTTTCCTCCACCTGGTCCAGCGCCATCGAAGTGGCCTGGCAATTTACCCAGCTGGGCTGCAAATTGAAAGGGATGACCGAAATCTACGGATCCGGCCTGAAATTCATGAGCCACGAATACGAAAAAGTTCCCGCTTTCATCTTCAGCCTTTAAAGAACGAAAAATACAGAACCAAGGAGTCTATGGACTCCTTTTCTGTTTCTTCTGACTTTTAGGATAGATATAGAAATGGAAAGGTGGTAGAATAGACATATCTGAAGGAGGGAGCTGTTTATGAAAAGAATCTTTTTATTGTTTACTGTCGTATTTTTAACACTGTCTCAAGTATGTTTTGCTGCTAGTAATGCTCCAAAACTTCGGCGGATTCATCTTTTCTACATGGTACCTGACACTATCATTCAGTGCCAGAACAAAGCTGAAGACATGACAAAAGGGCAAGTGGAGTTTGAAAATACGCTCAAGAAATATTACAGCAAAAGATTTGATATAAGAAAACTGGAACGTGTTGATATTGACTCTCAGGATATGAGCTTTGTGAAAAAGGTACTTCCTTTGGAAAGTCCATTTTTAGTAAAGATCACTTTGGAAGGAACTGGTAAATCCTATGATCATTATCAAAATGCTTTAGGGGCTCAAACTTCTGGCGAGGCACCTACTGTATTGGTCCATTTAAGGGAATTCCTTTTCGATAATGCAACAGGTAAATACTACAAGGATGATTATGGAACCAAATCCTATGGCAGTGGTACAGTTGCCTTGGGAATGGTAGTTGTTGCAGTTGATACTGATCCTCGTACAAATACGAAAGGCTCTGTGGAAGCCAATATTAGAGATGTGTGCACGTTTAACAAAGATATTAATAAATATGTAAATCCTGCTGCTTATGAAAAAGAGTACAATCGTTTTTATGGAAACTTTGAAAAAGTGCTAGCAGCAGAGGAAAAAGAGAAATCCAATGCCAAAATGGCTGCCGTCCAGAATGGTGATAGCCAGAATACAGATAGCAGTACAGAAGGACTTGAACCGCGAATTGCAAAATTCAAAAAGCATTTTCTTTCAAGTGAAGCCTTGAAACCAGTTTATATTCAAATGATTCAACCATATGAACACAATACCGCATATATGAACAATCTTATTGATACTTATATCCAAATGGGATTGTATACGGAATCATAAAAGTTCATTAAGGAGCCTTCGGGCTCCTTTTCTTATAAATATTGAGAATTAGCGGAATCTGCTACCAAGCAGATTTCTTATCTGTAAAGCCCGAAAGGGCTTTTTTTATTGCCGATATACATATCTCATGCGAAGAAGGGAGGGGAGCACCCATGCGGAAACTCAAAAAATACAAACCGACAAAGTTTAAGGCCAAAACGTCCACCTACAACAAGGAATTGGCGGATTATGCCGTGGCCTTTATTGAGAGCCTGTGCCACACCAAGGGAACCTGGGCGGGCCATCCCTTCGAGCTCATCGACTGGCAGGAACAGATCATCCGGGATCTGTTCGGTACCATAAAGCCCAATGGCTACCGGCAGTTCAACACAGCCTATATCGAGATCCCCAAGAAGCAGGGGAAAAGTGAGCTGGCCGCAGCTGTGGCACTCCTGCTCTGCTGCGGGGACGGGGAAGAAGGGGCCGAAGTCTATGGCTGTGCCGCAGACCGGCAGCAGGCCTCCATCGTTTTTGAAGTAGCGGCCGATATGGTCCGGATGTGCCCGGCTCTCAGCAAGCGGGTCAAGATTCTGTCCTCCCAGAAACGGATGGTGTTTCGTCCCACCAACAGCTTCTACCAGGTTCTTTCGGCAGAGGCCTATTCCAAGCACGGGTTTAATATCCACGGGGTGGTGTTCGATGAACTCCATACCCAGCCCAACCGAGAGCTTTTTGATGTAATGACCAAAGGCTCCGGGGATGCCCGGATGCAGCCCCTGTATTTTCTCATTACCACAGCCGGGACGGATACCCACAGCATCTGCTATGAAGTCCATCAGAAGGCCATGGACATCCTGGAAGGGCGGAAGCATGACCCCACGTTTTACCCTGTCATCTACGGGGCCGCGGAGCAGGATGACTGGACCGACCCGAAAGTCTGGAAGAAAGCCAACCCTTCTCTTGGGATTACCGTGGGAATCGACAAAGTGAAAGCAGCCTGTGAATCGGCCAAAGAGACACCCAGCGAAGAGAATGTTTTCCGTCAGCTCCGGCTGAACCAATGGGTGAAGCAGTCTGTTCGGTGGATGCCTATGGATAAATGGGATGCCTGTGCGTTCCCGGTGCGGGAAGAAGATCTGGAAGGCCGGATCTGCTACGGCGGTCTGGACCTTTCCAGCACCACGGACATTACCGCCTTCGTACTTGTATTCCCGCCTCTGGATGACCAGGATAAGTACTGCATCCTGCCGTACTTCTGGCTGCCGGAGGAGACACTGCCCCTGCGGGTGAAGCGGGATCATGTGATGTACGACAGCTGGGCCCAGCAGGGATTTATCCAGACAACCGAAGGAAATGTCATCCACTACGGGTATATTGAAAAGTTCATCGAGAAGCTGGGTGAAAAGTTCAATATACAGGAAATTGCCTTTGACCGGTGGGGTGCGGTACAGATGGTCCAGAACCTTGAGGGGATGGGCTTTACCGTGGTCCCATTCGGACAGGGATTCAAGGACATGAGCCCTCCTACTAAGGAGCTTATGAAGCTCACGCTGGAGCAGCGCATTGCTCATGGAGGGCATCCAGTCCTTCGATGGATGATGGATAATATTTATATCCGGAGAGATCCTGCCGGCAATATCAAGGCAGATAAGGAAAAGTCCACGGAAAAAATAGACGGGGCCATTGCCACCATCATGGGCCTGGACCGGGCCATCCGGTGCGGGAACAATGCTCACGAAAGCGTCTACGATTCCCGGGGACTGCTTTTTGTATAGAGAAAAGCCCTGCTCGTTGTGAGTAGGGCTTACGTTTAGAAATTGATTTCGTTCGTGTTCCAGTAATAAATCATTTCCTTTTCTTCTTTTCGTGGACAAGAAAAAATTTCATTTGAACCACAGTAAATGGCTGAGTATTCTTCTCCACCGCGGTTTGTAAAACGATGTAATTTTACTCCTTTTCGTAACCCAATCTCATAGATTTCATGAACTGAATCTCTTGCGTTGATCGTTTTTTCATACAAGAACGTTTTAGCGGAAACGGGAAGCCCGTAATAGGCTTCGATAGAACGGTTATCGTTTGTCAGAGTTTCAGCATCATAGCCTGTGAGTTCAACAAGATTTCGAAGCATAGGGACATCTGGGAAACTTTTCCCAGCTTCCCACTTGTAGATTGCATCGTCTGTTAAATGTAACTGATCCCCTAGATCCTTTTGGGTCAGGTTATTGTTTTCTCGATAGCGTCTAATCTTTTCTCCAAATTTCATATCACATTACCTCCTGTTAGCAAGCATAGTACAAGGCTTTTTTTCTGTCACTAGACGCGAAATCGAGTCGTCAATAGGAAAACCGACTAAAAGTCGGTTGCCAAAAATAAAAGGAGTCTTTCATGAATTTATTTTCCAAACTCTTCAAATCCAGGGACAAGCCCAGAAACAGCCTTCTGGGCGGCGGGCACTGGTTCTTCTTTGGCGGCTCTTCTTCCGGGAAGGCCGTCAATGAACGGTCCGCCATGCAGATGACGGCAGTCTATGCCTGCGTCCGGGTCCTTTCAGAATCCATCGCAGGCTTGCCCCTCCATCTCTTCCGGTACAACCGGGAAGGAAACGGGAAAGTCCGGGAGTTCCAGCATCCCCTTGCGGGGCTTCTTCACGATGCCCCTAACCCGGAGATGACAAGTTTCGTATTCCGGGAGACGCTCATGACCCATCTTCTTCTGTGGGGCAATGCCTTCGCCCAGATCATCCGGAATGGCAGGGGGCAGGTGGTAGCCCTGTATCCCCTGATGCCGGACCGGATGGAAGTGTGCCGGGATGGGGATGGGGAGATCTACTACCTTTATACCAAGGCCACGGACGAGAATCCGAAAATCAAGGGATATGGCACCGTCCGTCTCCGGAAGGAGAACGTGATGCACATTCCCGGCCTTGGCTTTGACGGCCTGGTGGGCTATTCTCCCATCGCAATGGCCAAGAACGCCATCGGCATGGCCATTGCCTGCGAGGAGTTCGGGGCGAAATTCTTCGCCAATGGGGCGTCTCCCAGCGGCGTCCTGGAGCATCCGGGGACCATCAAGGATCCCCAGAGAGTCCGGGAAGCCTGGCAGTCCCAGTTCGGAGGCAGCAGTAATGCAGGGAAGGTAGCCGTCCTGGAAGAAGGCATGAAATATTCTCCCATCGGCATTTCTCCGGACCAGGCTCAGTTCCTGGAAACCCGGAAGTTCCAGATTGATGAGATTGCCCGGATCTTCCGGGTGCCACCTCATATGATCGGAGATCTGGAGAAATCCACCTTTTCCAACATTGAGCAGCAGTCCCTGGAATTTGTGAAGTATACCCTTGGGCCCTGGGTGTCCCGGTGGGAGCAGGCCATGAGCCAGGCACTCTTGACACCGGAAGAACGGACCCGGTATGAAATCCACTTCAATGTGGATGGCCTCCTTCGGGGTGACTACGAAAGCCGGATGAACGGTTATGCTGTAGGCCGCCAGAACGGGTGGCTGTCCGCCAACGATATCCGGGAATTGGAGAACATGAACCGGATCCCGGAAGAAGAGGGCGGGGACCTGTACCTGATCAACGGGAACATGACGAAACTAAAGGATGCCGGGCTGTTTGCAGGAACCGGCAGCAAGGAGGAAACCAATGAAACGTAAATTTTGGAACTGGATGAAGAACGAGGGGGAAGAAACCCGCACCCTGTACCTTTCCGGTGAAATCTCCGATGAAACCTGGTTCGGGGACGAAGTGACTCCGAAGCTCTTTAAAGATGAATTGATGGCCGGCAGCGGAGATATTACCCTCTGGATCAATTCCCCCGGGGGCGATGTGTTTGCGGCAGCCCAGATCTACAACATGCTGATGGACTATCCGGGGCATGTGACCGTGAAGATCGACGGCCTGGCCGCCTCTGCCGCCAGCGTCATTGCCATGGCCGGAAGCCAGGTGGAAATGTCCCCTGTGGCCATGATGATGATCCACAATCCCATCACGGTGGCCATCGGGGACAGTAAGGAGATGCAGAAAGCCATCGATATGCTGGCTGAAGTGAAGGAAAGCATCGTAAACGCCTATGAAATCAAGACGGGCCTGTCCCGGAACAAGATTTCCAGGCTGATGGATGCAGAATCCTGGTTCAACGCCAAAAAAGCGGTGGAGATGGGGTTTGCGGATTCCATCCTCTACACCCAGGAGAAGCCGGAGGGAAATCTGGATGTAGGTGCCATGTTGTTCAGCCGGGCGGCCGTGACCAATTCCCTGCTGACCAAGTTGTCTATAAAGAAAACAAAAGAACCTGTACCCAACAAGGTCCCCGCGGACAAACTCATGAAGCGGCTGGGCCTTCTTGTGCATTAAGGAGGAATTTCCATGAATCAGATCCTGAAACTGAGAGAAGAAAGAGCCAACACCTGGGAAATGGCTAAAGCCTTCCTGGAATCCCATAGGGACAAAGACGGCATGGTCTCTGCGGAAGACAGCGCTGTTTACGACCGGATGGAAGAAAAAGTGGTGGCCCTGGGAAAAGAAATCGAACGGCTGGAACGCCAGCGGAACATCGATGATGAAATGAATAAGACTATTGATACGGCACTCAAGGTCAATCCCGGTGCCGGAAACCTGAAACCGGACACCAAAGTGGGACGGGCCAGCGATGCCTACACCAAAGCCTTCTGGCAGGCCTTCCGGGGGAAGGGCAACATCCAGGAAATCAAAGACACCCTGACCATCGGTTCTGATCCCGAAGGCGGGTACCTGGTCCCGGATGAATACGAACACACTCTGGTGGCAGCCCTCCAGGAAGAGAACTTCTTCCGCAGCCTGGCCCATACCATCCGCACGTCTTCCGGGGACCACACGATCCCTGTTGTAGCCAGCCATGGGGAAGCGGCCTGGATGGAAGAAGGCAGTGCCTATCCGGAAAGCGATGACACCTTCAGCCAGGTGAACTTGGGAGCCCATAAGCTGGGGACTGCCATCCGGGTCTCCGAAGAACTGATGAATGACAGCGTCTTTGACCTGGAAAGCTACATCACTCAGGAATTTGCCAGACGGATCGGCACTAAGGAAGAAGAAGCCTTCCTGGTGGGCGATGGCCAGCATAAACCTATGGGTGTGTTCCAGGGAGCGGAAGTGGGAGTGACGGCCGGGAAGACCGCCATCACCTTCGATGACATGATGGATCTGTACCACAGCCTGAGAACCCCCTACCGCAGAAATGCTTCCTGGATCCTGAACGATTCCACGGTAAAAGCCATCCGGAAACTGAAGGACAACAACGGCAACTACATCTGGCAGCCTTCTGTCCAGGTGGGCCAGCCGGACCGGATCCTTAGCCTGCCGTATCGCACGTCTTCTTTCGTGCCGGAACTGGCGGCCGGCAACAAGGTCATTGCCCTGGGGGACTACTCCTACTACTGGATTGCCGACCGTCAGGGCCGGAAGTTCAAGCGGCTTAGTGAACTCTATGCAGCCAACGGGCAGATCGGATTCCTGGCCAGCGAACGGGTGGATGGCCGCCTGATCCTGCCGGAAACCGTAAAAGTCCTGCAGGTCCAGGCCGGTTGATGACCGCTTTAGAGGGAGGCGATGAGCATGGCAGTGACGGGACTCATAACGCTTGAGGAAGCCAAAGCCTATCTCCGGATAGACGGAAACGAGGAGGATGACCTGATTGCCCGTCTCATCGCTTCTTCCGAGCGGCTCTGTCTGGACACCCTGCGGAAAGAAGAACCGGAAGAAACGGCGGCCTTCAAAATGGCCGTCCTTTTTTCGGTAGCCTATCTCTATGAGCACAGGGAGGATGCGGATTATCACAATCTGCTTCTCACCCTGCGCTCTCTTTTGTTTGGGGAAAGGAAGGAAGCCTTCTAGTGAAAATCGGGAAGATGGATAAACGGATTACCCTTCTTAGGCCTATTCCTTCCGAAGACGGGTACGGGGGCTTTCATACGGACTATGAAGAAGAAGGGAAAATCTGGGCCCAGGTGATCCAGACAAACTATGCCGAACAGGAAGCCCAGGGGACTCCCATGAATCGGGAGCAATTGCGTCTCAAAATCCGGCCCCGAAAGGACATCAGGAGAGGCTGGCAGTTCAAGCTTTCGGGGGAAATCTATGAAATCGAGACCGTGGACAATACTTACCGGGACAGTACCACGCTGATCGTCCATCGGTATGAACAGGGGGTGTAGCCATGGCCGTATTTACGGTAAAAGTTCCAGAAGGGGAACTGAGTAAGGCCATCCGGCAGATTTCTGCCTGGGATGGGAAGACAAGACTTCGGGTGGAAGCAGTCCTGAAAAACGGGACGAACGCGGTAGCCCGGGAAGCCCGGCAGCGGGTACCGGTGCGGTCGGGAAAACTGAAGAAATCCATCAAGACCCGGTTTTCCACGGTGAAGCTGGAAGGCCAGGTGTACAGCAATGTGCCCTATGCCCATTTGGTGGAATTCGGCAGTAGGGCCCATACGGTAAGGCCCAAGAAGAAAAAGGCCCTCCGGTTCTTTAAGGGAGGCCCTGTGTTTACGAAACGGTCCCGGATTCCGGCCCAATCTGGGAAGCCTTTCTTCAAGCCGGCCTATGACTATGTGGAACCCCAGCTGATTCGAGAGGTTAAGAAAGCGATCCAGGAACCATGAAAAGATTACCCAATAACGCCGTACACAAGGCCCTGGTGGCCTTTTTGAGAAACCATACAGGACTGGCCGTCTACGACTATGTCCCTCAGGAAGCGGTATTGCCGTTTATTACCCTGGGGACCATGACGGTCCAGGATAAGTCCACCAAGATAGAAGATATAACCCACCTTTCGGCCCATATCCACATTTACAGCAGCTACAAAGGACGGTACGAAATCAACACCCTGGCGGAGAAGCTGATCAACCTGTTCGGGACGGAACAACTGGATCTAACGGGAGAGAAGTTTTACGTAAACGCCCAGGGGGTGGATTTCTACGAAACCTACCCGGAGGATGAGACCGGCTACAGCGGGGTGATCACCCTGGAAGTCCTCATCCAGAACATCCATAAGGAGGAATAATATGGCAACTACAACGTTTCCTAGCCGGAGCGAAGCCTCCAACACGGCCACTGCCGGCAAGGATTACCTTATTTATCTGAACGCGGGAGAATCCGATACTAACCCCACCTGGCTGCTCTTAGGGGGCCAGCGGAGCGGTGACCTGACCCGGCAGGCAGACGAAATCGACGCCAGCAGTAAAACGTCCAGCGGATGGAAATCCACCATCCCCGGTCTGCGGAACTGGTCCCTGGATCTGGAGTCCGTGTATCTGGCAGGAGACAAGGGAGCCCGGTTCCTGGAAGCCTCTTTCCTGGCCGGGAAGCAGGTCCACATCAAATTCGAATATCCGGACAAGAGCTATGTAACCGGCTGGGGTTCCGTGACGGAATGCAGCCTGTCCACCCCTCATGATGACGTGGCCACCCTCTCCGGGACCATTTCCGGGGACGGACCCCTCAGTGAACTGAAGAGTGCGGCCGGAACAGTAATTGAGAACGGCTGATAGGAGGTATTACATTCTATGAAGAAAATCGACTTTGAAGTCTTTGGCCCCGGCCAGTACCTGTATTTCGATATCGGCCGGCTGATTCAGGTGGAGAATCTCACGGGCAAAAGTGCCGGGGACATTATCCGGAACCAGGAACTGAATCTGGGAATCCTGACGGCGCTTCTCTCCATCGGCCTCCGGCAGCATGGCATCAAGAATCCCCAGTGGTATGCCAATAAGATGCAGGAGCTGATTGACGAAGGCCACGAGATGGACGAATTCGTCCAGCCGGTGGTGAAGGCCATCGCCGGGTCCGGTATCCTGGGGAAAGAAGTGTACTACGCCATCTTCCCGGAAGAGGACCCGGGTAAAGACCAGGCGAAGGGGAAAACGAAGCCAAAAAACTGACGGCGGGACAGGAAGAAGTCCCGTCTTTTAACGACTGGCTGGGGTGGGCGGAAGAAGTGGCCTATGGGATGCTTCATCTTCTGCCTGCCCAGTTTTATGCCATGACGCCACTGGAACTGGACCGGATGGCCGAGTGCCGGGCCAAGGATGAACAACGGAAAAAGTGGGAGACCGCCTACTGGGTGGCCTGCCTGATGAGCGTCCACACCCGGAAACCGGTACGGACAGAGAAGCTGATGAAACCCTTCCTGCCCAAAAAGACAAGCAGTGAAATCGTAGCAGAACGGGATGCCTTCTTCGAGGAATTCAGACGGAAAGGAGCTGACGGAAATGGCAACCATCGCTGACCTTCTGGTAAAGATCGGGGCGGATACTTCTGACCTCCGGAAAGAACTCAATGCAACCAAACGTCAGATCAAGACCGCCTTCGGGAGCGAGGCTCTGGACGTTTCGAAGAAATCCCTGGCCGTCTTAGGCGGCATCGGGGCCGGCCTGGCTGCCCTGGGAGTGGCATCTGTGAAAGCAGGGGCCAGTCTCCAGAGTACCAAGACTGCCTTCACCAATATGCTGGGGAGCGCGGAAAAAGCACAGGACTTCCTGGGGAAGATGCAGGACTTTGCGGCCAAGACGCCTTTTGAATTCAGTCAGGTGTCTCAGGCGGCCCAGAAGTTCATCGCCTTTGGGTTCTCTGCAGAACAGGTTATACCGACCCTTACGGCAGTTGGGGATGCCGCGGCTGGGGTCGGTCTTGGGGCGGAAGGCATCAACCGGATCACCCTGGCCCTGGGCCAGATGGCCGCCAAATCCAAGGTCCAGGCCGGTGAAATGATGCAGCTGACGGAAACCGGGATCCCGGCCTGGAAAATGCTGGCAGACCAGATCGGGGTTTCCGTGCCGGAAGCCATGAGCATGGTGTCCAAAGGGGCCATTGACGCGGCAACCGGGATCACAGCGCTGGTCAGCGGCATGGAACAATCCTTTGGCGGCATGATGGATCAGCAGAGCCAGACCATCAGCGGCACCTGGTCCACCCTCATGGACGGGCTGGAACAGTCCGCGGCCCAGGTAGGGCTCCAGATTGCAGAAGCCCTGAATCTGACGGGGCTCTTCCAGTCCCTGGGGGATATACTGACCAACTTTGCCGCAACGGTCCAGTCTTCCGGCCTTACGGAGGCACTGCTTACCGCCATCCCTCCGGAATTCCAAGCCGGCATTATTTTGATTGTTTCCACACTGACCGGCCTTGCCATCCCGGCCATCGGGCTCCTGGTGACGAAAGTGACCCTGATGGCTGCCCCCTTCATGGCGGCGGTCACGGCGGCAGCTCCCTTCATAGCGGTGGCGGCTGCTGTTGCTACGGCCCTTTATGCCATCGTGAAAAGCGGGATGACCGTGGAAGATGTGCTGGGAACCATGGGCATCAAGATGGAAACCGTCACAAGGGCTGTGGATGCCGTCCGGACTATGGTGAGTGCGGCGGCCCAGGCAATCATCGCCAATCTCCAAGCTCTGGAACCTGTGTTCACCCTGGTGGCGGCGGTGATGGGGGCTGCCTTCTATGCGGCTCTGCAGGTGATCGGCGGTGTGGTCAATGGGGTGCTGAATTTCATCAGCGTCCTTAGTGAATGCGTCACTTGGATTTTAAATGCCTTCACCTATCTGGTGGAAGGCATCGGGGCCTGCATCGATGAAGTGGGAAGCATCCTGTCGGATATGGCAGGCAGCATCCTTCCCTCCTGGGCGTCCAGCGGCCTTTCCACCATTGCCAATTTCGTCAGCGAAGCCATCAGCTGGCTTTCCAGCCTGATCCAGAAGATCCTGGAAACCAACAATGCCCTGGGGTCCATTGGCGGCGAAAGCAGTGGAGGAGGCGGCGGTGGCGGCAGTGCTCCTGCCAAACGGGAATTCAAGCTGCCGGACTTCAGCAACCTCCGGGGCGGGGGTACGGACATTCCGGCTCCTGCTGGGGGAGGAGGCAGTGGTGGTTCCGGTGGTGGCGGTGGCGGACGGGGCGGAAGCTCCGGTGGTGTCAATCAGCTGGCCACTGCTGCGGCCCAAACCAGCAAGAGCATCGAGGAAGAATGGTTCCGGACCTTCCAGACGAAAAGTGCCCTGGTGGACCGGTGGTACAAGGAAGAAACGGATGAATTGGAGAAATCCAAGGCGGCTAATGAGAACTATGAACGGGACAAGACCCGTCTGGCAGAACTGTATGCCCAGAAGCGGCAGGATGCCCTTTCTGAGGAACAGGCCAAAGCCCGGGAACTGATGAACAAGGCCCGGGACCTGTCCTTTGATGCGGTGACGGCTAAACTCACTCTGTATGGTTCCAAACAGGAACAGGAAGTCATGAAGATGCAGTCCGACATGGAAAAGGCGGTGGCTTCCATCGATGACAAGTACGCCAAACTGTCCCAGGACTTCATTAGTCTCACCAGTGCAGAGAAGGCTGTGTTTTTAAATGCCCTGAAGGAAAAGGGCATCGCCTATGAACAGACCAGTGCCAACGAGATCGCCTTTGACAAACAGGCCAACCTGGAAAAAGCGGCGGCCTACAAAAGCTACATGGAAGAACGGAATGCCTACTTTGCCCAGGGGAAAGACATCCAGGCGGCTCTAGATGAAGCCTATAACCAGAACTCTCTGGCTCTGCTGCAGGAGACTCTCACAGCAGAAATGGCCCTCCGGCAAAGCAACATCGATGCGGAAAAGTCTCTCATGGATACCTACCAGGAAGCCTATATGAATGCCCATATGGGAACCCTGGAACTCATCGCGGACATGGCGTCCACCACCTTAAGCGGTCTGGAGACAGCCTTTACGGATATCCTGACTGGGGCCAAGAACGCCAAGGATGCCTTCCTGGATCTGGGAAAGGCCATGCTGAAAACCATCGCAAGCTATTTCTCCCAGATGCTGTCCGGGATGCTGGTGACAGCTCTCTTCGGGGATAAGCTCAATGCGGCCAGTGCCGCCAAGACGGTGGCTCAGGGAACGGCAGCGGCCGGGGCTCTGGCTCCTGCGGCCTGGCTGAAACTGGTCATCGACCCGTCTGCAGGTCCCATCGCTACGGGCCTTCTGACGGGAGGTACGTCCGCGGCAGTGGGCATCGGCATGGCAGCAGCTGCGTCCAATACGGCTGCCGGTGCGGCCCAGGGAGCGGGGAAGACTCCTCATTATGCCAAAGGCGGCTATTTTACAAGACCTCTTATTGGTGTCCTGGGGGATGCCGGTGACGAAGTGGCCTTACCCCTGAACAGGGCGGTGTTCGACAGCATTGCCGAAGGCATCACAAATTCCAGCGAATCTACGGACAACCGGGAAATGAACACCACGTTCAACAACTACGGAGACATCAACAACGCCGCAGATCTGGATGATCTGATGGATGGCTTCACCGATGCTGTCCTGGCAGGACTGAGAGGAGCGTAAAGCCAACCGTTGGAACAATTTTACTTATACCTGAATTTAATAGCTTTCTACAAGGGCGCCGGAAAACCGGCTGCCCTATCTTTATGCACAAAAAGGAGAGATGCACGATGAAGAACATGAAAATGATGGCAATGACTCTGGCCCTGGTAGCTGGCATTGCGGGAACGGCTTTTGCTACTGACATCCGCGAAATCGTGGGGGATCCTGGAACTGGAATCACGGATCGGAACCCCACCTGCTACCAGAAACGGATGGTCAATGGACACCTGATTGAATCCTACGTGGAAAATGATGTGGCCATCACCAAACAGGATGGTGACGTGGTAATCCGGTATGAAATTAATCATGGGGACTTCGTTCCCTTTGATCAGGATTCCAACAACTGATAAAAAACGGTAGTGGGAACCAGGAGGTGAAGGCGCATGTTTCCGGAACGAAAAGAAAACGAACAGAATTTCACCATCACCAAAGATGGGGTGGAATACAAGCTCCCGGTCCACTGGAGCCTGTCGGACAGCGGCAGCTACACCTTTCGGAATAAGCTCCAGTCTCGGGCCTTTGCCCATGGCAGTGATGCGGTGGGGGACGGGAAGATTGACGGCCGGACCCTCCAGGTGGAGTTTTCCATGGAAGGGGCTACGGAAGAAGACCATGATGAAGTGCTGAACGAGGCCTACACCTTCTTTGGTCAGACGGACTATTCCCTAATGGCAGGCCGTCCGGACCGGGTCTACCATGTGGCCTGTTTGTCGAAAATCAAGCACAAGTTCGAGAACGGATTCAAGCAGAGAAGGAGCAACATCACTGTATCCCTTCTCCTGGCCGACCCGTTCCGGTATGAAGCTCAGGAATCCAAAGTGGACTTTACCTTTTCCCAGGCAACGGTGCAGGCAGAAATGGTGCTCCACAACCTGGGGAGCGTGGATACGCCTCTCACTTTCCGCTTCATTCCCCTGGACCGGATGACGAACCTTACGGTCTGGCACCAGGAGGCCAAAGAGAAGTTCACCCTGACGGATGCCCTCCTGGTGGCTCCCAAGACCTCCATCGTGAGCGGCCGGGAAGGGACGGTGTGGCGGGATAAGGACAACAGCATCAATGCCTTTACGGGCACCTTCCTCCACGCCAAACCGGGAGCCAACCTCTTTCTGTACACAGGAGGAGCAGGAACGGTGGAAATTACCTATACCAACAGGTGGTTTGTGTAAAAGTGTAATTGTATTAAAACTGCATTGAACAGGTAGCTCTCACTGTGTTATCCTTTGAACAAAGGGGGCGGTGAAATGCTCAACGATGTCATGACGTTGCCAGAAGCTTCCGTTATCTGGTGCATCAAGTATGAAGGTTTAGTAAAATGTATCACGGCAGGGCCCCTGGATCAGCCTAAATTCCGTGATGATGAATGGGATAAAATCCAGGATACCTGGGTTGTGACACGGCAAGCCATGGAACGCCTTTTTTGGCCAATGCGGTCTATTACTGCGGAGAAAGCTTATATACTTGTTCAATTAAAATGTCCTGGTCTTGCTGTCAGGAATTATTATGAAACCGAGCGTGGGTTTGTATTTTCTGGAGAATGCTATGGCGGTGGGTTCCCAAAAGTAGAAAAAAAGACGGGACGAGTAGGCTGGTTTTTGGAGGAATGGGGGAGTAAGAAGGAACGCAGGTGGAAAAGCACCAAAGATTTTCATCTAGATAAATATGATGAAAATTTGGGACCAATGTACGATACTATAAAGGAAAAAATGGAAATGGTAAGAAAAATACAAAACCACGGTGCTACTTTTCCCATTCAAAAGAACAAAGAATACAAAAATTTCTTTCAGAAGTTTTTAGATAAAATCGGGCAGTAGAAAATGGTAAGTTAAAAGGGTCACTGTTTTTGGCAGTGGCCTTTTTCTATAAGATAAATCCGGCAGACCATCGGGCCTGCTTTTTTTGTTGGGTGGTGAAAATGACGAATTTCATCTTTGGACGGGGGCTGTTCGGCCGGTGGATTTTTGCTGGTCCTACTGGTGCCGGTGAAGGAAACAGCGACCGGGGCAAGGTCCATGAGTACTATCCCGGCCAGTTCGTGGTCTATGCTTACAAAAAAGACGGGACCCGGACAGCGATTTTCGGAGGGGGAAGTGAGGCCAATACCCTGAACGAAGTAACATTTGAAATCACCAGTACCGGCTGTGGCCAGTGTCAGCTGACTTTCTATCGGCAGCCTTCCAATACGCAACTGGATTACATGCAGCGAATCGACATTCATCTGTACGGAGACAGGAAACCCTGGTACAGCGGGTATATCATCAGCCGGCCCATTGAAGGGACAACGGACACCAAATTTGTGTACAAAGGGTATGGTTTCTACAACCGGCTGGAGAACGTGATGCTCTGGAAGACCTATGAGAACACCGATGTAGGGGACATCGTCCGGGACATTGCCCGCCAGGTGGAACGGCAGACTCTCCAGGTGGTCTACAACGACAGCAAGATCCAGAGCGTGGGATACCGTCCCACCAAACTGGTCTTTGACGGGGTGACGGTGAAAGAAGCCCTGAATACTCTGGCGGACTTTGCGGTGGACTACGTGTACGGGGTGGATGAATACCGCTGCCTGTACTTTCGACGCAGAGAGACAGCAGTGAACGAACAGGCCCGTCTTACGGTAGGAAAACACATCACGTCCTATACACCCTCCTGGGATGTGTCCAAACTGGTGAACTGGGCCCGGATCAAAGGTGGCAGCGTGGATGAACAGGGAGAGCAGTGGCTGTGTATCGTTGAGGATAAGGACAGCCAAAACAGCTACGGGGTCCACCAGGCCGTCTGGAACCTGCCGGAAGCCTATGATGCCGCCGATGCCAAGCGTTGGGGCGAGAACCAGATCAGCCAGTACAAGGCCCCGGTGAAATCTGCAAAAATCAGCGGTGTCCGGCTGGAGTATCCCTACCCGGACGGAACCTTCAATGTGCGGCATATGTCCACAGAGGGACTTGCAGAAATCCGGAGGCTGGACGGGAACGCCGATACGTATCCCATCAAGAAAATCAAGTATACCTTATCTGGGGAAAACGGCATCAAGACAGAGATGGAACTGGGGGAGCCTCAGTTTTCCGTGGACCGGTACCTGTCCGACATCGAACGCCGGTCCAAGGATATCGAGCAGTCCCAGTCTTCGGCCCTGAAGCAATGGAAAGGAGGAAGCTGATGGCCATCCATGATTATCGATTCAATCCCTTTGAAAATACCTTCGACATCAAAAAGATTTTTGACGAAGCCCATGTAATTCCTACCAATAGTCCCTATACCATCCGCCTGGCGGAAGTGCCCCAGAAGACGTCTCCCACCACGCTGCAGGTGAAGTTCCAGAACGGGAATCTCCTGACGGAAGTAGCGGAAGAGCCAGCCCAGGGGCAGTATTGGCCGGACTACCTGACTACGGAGCACGGCATTGAGGGGTGGAATACCGGGACATTGAAATTTTCTGCAGCTGATGCGGGAAAGACTGTCCGTGTTACCTATAACGGGATGGGAACTCTGACCGATGATCGGCTCATTGACCAGGTGGAGATTTCCGTAACGTCCAGCACTCAGGCAGACAAGGACGCACGGGTGATGGGCTTGAATTCCTGGGATGTGGAGACAGGCCCCACATCGGTACCGAGACCGCTGTCCATCAAGTCTGCTTACCATATCCGGAAACACCGGGGAATTCCCGCAGGAACATATACGCTGAGACGCATCCTGCAGGAACTGGTGAACCGGTCTCATACGGAAGAATACTGGAAAGAGAATTCTCAGTGCAACTGCAACTGTAACTGCGACTGCAGCGACGATTCAGGAGGAGGCTAAGATGCTGGTCATTGACGAAAATAAGAACATCCAGGTATCCCAATACGATACCTTTTCTATCCGGTTTCGTTTTACCAACTATAAGCTGACCAATGCGGATAAGGTGGTCTTTGCTATTAAGAAAACTACCAATTCTTCCGAGGTGGTGTATACGGATACCTTCTACAACCCCAACAACAACTTCGTGGATGTGGTGGTGCCCAAGGGAGCGTTGGATTCTTTGGAACCTGGGGCATACATTTATGACTTGGCCATTATGAACAGCGAGACAGAACGGATCCTCACCTGTTTCTTTACCAAATCTTTCATCATTAAGGGGGTGGCCCACAATGTCTGATGCTGCCAATGTGGAAGTGACTCTCACCGTCCAGAACAACACGGAAGTGGAACTGGGGGATGTGGCGGATAGTTATGCCGCGGATCAGGCTCGGGAATACAAAAACAAAGCCGGAGAATATGCGGAAAATGCCCTGAACAGCCAGAACATGGCGGAAGCCTGGGCAGAAAGCGACAGCCCTCCCGCCGGAGAAGGAACCCGTTCCTCTAAAGTATGGGCAGATACAGCCCGGCAGTGGGCGGAAAGTTCCACCAATCCGGATGGGGTGTCCGGGGCCCGGTCCAGTAAGACTTGGGCGGAAACAGCTCGGGCCTGGGCCGAAACTGACGGGGAACCGGATGGAGTAACGGGGGCCAAGTCCGCCAAGACCTGGGCAGAAGCATCTTCCAAAAGTGCCGCCGAAGCATCTGCCAGCGCCAAGGCTGCAGACACCAGTGCCAAAGCCTCTGCCAGCAGTGCAGCAGCGGCCAAGGCTTCTCAGGAAGAAGCCACCACCCAGGCTACCATAGCACGGCAGAATGCGGAGAGCGCGGCAAAAAAACTGGCCCAGATGCAGATCGACCTGAAGGTGAAGGCGGACGTGGACAGCCCGGTCCTTACGGGAACTCCAGTAGCCCCGACCCCTGCAGAAAGTGCCCAAAGCACCCAGATCGCCAATGTGGCCTATGTGAAGCAGAAAATCGCAGAGCTGGTGAATGGCTCCGACGCCTCCCTGGATACCCTGAAAGAATTGGCGGATGCACTGGGGAACGATCCTGACTTTGCCACCACCATTATGACGGCCATGGGGAAAAAGCTGGATGCGAATGCAACGGCCCAGGCGGCTCTGGCAGATGGGAAAGGGAACAACATCGCAGAGACCTATGCCACCAAGGCGGAACTGACCGGGGAGACGGAAACTCTTGCTGCCGTGGCAAAAAGTGGAAGTTACAAGGATCTGTTAGACAGGCCCACCATCCCGGATAAAACCAGCCAGCTGACCAACGACAGCCGCTTTGTGGCTGCGGATGCAAACGGGAATGTGACTTTGACCGGTACGCTCACGGCTGCGAAAGTCTATAACGCGGTGTATAACGACTACGCCGAATTCTTTCCCCGGGGGGACGATACCCAGCGGGGAGACATTATAGCTTTGGACGAAACATCCAGCAAGGAACAATACATCAAAGCTACCGCCAGCAGCTCCTGTGTGGTGGGGGTCCATACGGAAGATTTTGCCTCCATCATCGGCGGTCGGACACTTTCTCCAGGGGATGATATTCTAAAGGTCAATCTCCCCACCTATATTCCGGTAGCCCTGGCCGGCCGTGTCCCTGTCCGGATGTACGGGAAAGCCAAAAAGGGTGGATGGGTCATTCCTTCGGAGATGCCGGGAGTCGGCCGAATGGCCCTTCCGGGCGAAAGTCTTACCCAGGCGGTGGGACAGATTGTGAAAGACGATACCGCAGAAAACGTGCGGCTGGTTAAAATCATAGTAAGGAGTGGAAGATGAAGTATCTGAGACGAACCGTTAACACCGTATTCCTCATGCTGGGGAATTCCTGCAACATGAATTGTGCCTACTGTTTGCAGCATCCTCTGGTGCATAAGCCCCTTACCCGGGAGGTCAACCCGGAAATCTATGACTTCCTGGAAGAGATTTCTCAAGAGAACACCCGGCCCCTCCACTTTCAGTTCTACGGCGGGGAGCCTCTGTTGTATTTTGGCACCATCCAGGAAGTGGTGGCAGCTGTTAAGAAACGCAAATTGAACATGACCTTTGGGATCATCACCAACGGGCGGGCTCTGACGGACGAAATGGTCCGTTTTTTTAATGCCCATCAATTTTCTGCCTGTGTGTCCTGGGATGGCCCTCATGTGAGGGAAACAAGAGGGTATGATGTGTTTTCTGTGCCGGAAACCCGAGAACGGATCCTGGCCCTGGAGCATCTCTGCCTTTCTGCCGTCCTTTCTGCTAGGGCCTATCCCCAGGAAGTCCTCCAGGCCTTCCAGCAGATTTCAGAAGAGTACAGCGCCATCCATGGGTATCAGATAGCGGTGAACCTGGACGAAATCATGGATACCGGCCTTCCTAAGAAGAAACTGCTAGCTATTGATTACAATCGGGTAGAGCGGGAAATGAAGGAAATGACACTCCGGTTTCTGGATGGCTTCGGAAAACGGGTTCCTCCAGAAAGATATACAGAAGAAGCCTATATCCGGCAGATGTTTCATGCTTTGAAGGAATTCTACCTGACAGGAAAGGGAAAGTGGAACCGGTATACCGCTGCCTGCGGAAATGGGCTCACGGTGCTGAATCTGGACCTCCAGGGGAACCTTTATCCCTGCCACAACACATCCCGGAAGGCAGGCACCATCCAGGATGGATATTTCACCTATTTGCAGCGGATCCTTGCAGGAGACCATACCCATGAACACCGGAAGGAGTGCCTATCCTGTACAGCCCTTGCCTTCTGCCAGGGCGGCTGCAAGCTGGTGGGGGATAAGGCCCGGAAGGAGTCCTACTGCCGGCTCAAGCGGGCCGTCTTTACGCCGGTCCTTATGGGCATCCAGCAGTACGGGCAGAAGCTATTGGAGAAGAACCATGGCCAAGAACGGAACCATCAATAAAACTGCTTTTACAGATACGGTTGCTCTTGGGGATACCAGCGAACTCAAAGTAAAGGCCATTCATGTGACGGAACTCCAGACGGCCCTGGAACAGCTCACTACCTACGCGGTCAACGTGGATAACTGCGGAAACTGCGTGTATTGCCAGACTTGCCAGGGCTGTCAGACCTGCCAAGGGTGCCAGAGCACAAAATGCCAGTCCAGTTCCTGCCAGACCTGTCAGAGCATCAGCCAGTGCAGCTCGAGAAACTGCACCTGCCAGGCGAGAGGGCAATGTGACTGCAACTGCTCTGGTGGCAACTGTAACTGTTCGGATGATTCGGGAGGAGGGCCATAATGGCAAGTCAGAATGAGATTGTGTGGAAAAAGGACCTGACGGACATCCAATCGGGTCTGGAAACTCTTGCCACAAAGACGAAGATTTCCATCGACCTTTCCTCGATGAACTATGACAAGGTAAAGAAAATCAACGTGACGGCACTGGAAACAGCCGTGAACAAGTTGGAAGGAGCCTTTTCGGGAAACTGTTGCCAGGCCAACTGCTGCCAGACTTGTCAGGGGTGCCAGTCTTGCCAGACATGCCAGGGATGCCAAAAATGCCAGACCTGTCAAGGGTGCCAAACCTGCCAGGGGTGCCAGAAATGCCAGTATTACATGACCCAGAACTGCAATTGCGACTGCAACTGCAATTGCTCGGATGACAGCTAAAGGAGGAACAACTTATGATCATTGCAAAAGGAAACGTAAGTACGGCGGAAGGGCCTGTGCCGGTAGAGAATCTAAAACCGGGAATGCTGGTGGTGGACCGGGGCCATCGGGCAAGGAACCTGCTGATGGTAGAACAGGTCCAGCTCCATCAGACACTCCATTTTGAACGGAACAAAGACCTGGTCCTGGCGGGGAACAGCCTTCTTTTCACCCTTACTGGGTTGCGAAGCGCCATCTCCCTCAAAGGCGTGCGGAAGGCTATGAATGGACGAATCCAGATGCTCTTTGAAGGGAGAAAGATGCAGGAGGATGTGATGAAAATCAAAAAGGAAGAAGTCACCGGCTATCGCCTGACCATCGAGGGTGGCAAGGATGTCCTGGTCAATGGGTACGATGTAGCAGACAAGGAGGAAGGGGTATGCTGAAGATCTATTACAACGAGGAATCCAATGCGGATTACCGGATCCACCTGACTCTCCGGGGCGATTACTGCAAGGCGGAATGCACCAGCAACAGCGAAAGCCGGAAGGGAGCGGATGTGATCGAGACCATGCATCCTTACAGTTCCTACGTTCTTACAGAAGGAAACGGGACCGTGAAACTGTTCCGCCGTCCCATGGCCTCGGACTACCGGTTCCTTGACCTTAACCGGTTGGGAGTATCCATCAAGCTGGACTTTGCCGTCCTGACCCAGCTTTATGGAAATACCACCATCCTCGATATCGATACGGGCATCATGGCGGAAGGCCAGCGGGATATTGTGGTGCGGATGTTCAACGGGCAGAAGGAAAACCTGACCATTGACTCGGACCAGGAATACGAACTGCTGCCCTTTCACACCAGCGACCTGATTCTGGGGGACCATCCCCGGATGACCTTGTGGGACAGCTACAGTCTTTCTGCCAACGGACGGGAGCTGATGGCCAACCGGAAAGGGTACCTCATCGACGGGGATCCGGAAGAACCCTTCGTCCCGGAAGGGAGCAGGGACTACATCGACTTTACCATCCAGAAGTACAAGGGGGACTTCTCCACCAGGGAAAAGCTCACAAGAGATATGGATGACGAGGAAGTCTTTGTGGAATCTTCTGCGGGCCTTGTGAACAACAGACGGGTCAGATTGGTGAACGGGACGGGCAGTTTCCGGCTGTATCCCTTTGGGTACGAAGGTCCAGTAAAGATCAAGCTGGGCAGGAAGTGGTACGAAGTGTGGAACGACTATCTGGTATTTGTGGGAAAGCAGGATTGATATGCAGAAAAATGGTATGGATTTGTCTACAAAGTATCAAATCACCCTTTATCTAGGGAGCCAGTGCAACCTGCATTGTGCCTACTGTCACCGGGAGGCATCGGACGGGGAAGGAGAAATCGCGGAGAGCTTTCTGGAAGAACTGAAGTGCAATCCGCCTTCTTCCATCAAGTTCATGGGCGGGGAGCCTCTCCTTTACATGAAGGAGATCCGGAAAGTGGTGGCTGCGGTGCCTAAAGCGAAATTTGCGGTGAGCACCAACGGCATCGGCATCGAAAAGCACCTGGAGTACTTCCGGGAGCACCGTTTCCAGATTTGCATCAGCTATGACGGGGCGGAAAAGGACTTGCGGGGGTATGATCCTTTCACTGCTCTCTGGGATTACCCGGACCTGGCGGTTTCCACCACCCTGTACCATGGGAATACGGACCTGGGAGCCATTATGGCAAAGTTCCGGGAGAAGGAGAAAGTCATCGGACGGAACCTGTCCTTCTTCCCGCATCTCATGCATGTAACCAACGAGACCAACCGGAAGTATGCTCTGACCCGGGAGGACTATGATTCCATCCTGGAACAGTACAAGAAGTATGTGGGGTTGTATCTGTCCCGGTTCCGGAGGTTCGGCATCCGGGACAAGCGGTATGAAGGACTTTACCAAACCCTGGAACGGCGCAGGGAGGTTCAGTACATTTACGGAGAAACCTACTGCAGCAACCGGACCATTCAGAAGGTGGATGCACAAGGGCGGCAGTATCCGTGTCTTTATATCCGCCGCCATGAGCTTTCCGATAACTGGTTAAAGGACCAGCAGGATCTTCTGGATGCCTTGAGTCCTGAATGCCGCAAGTGTTCCGTCTACAGTATGTGCGGCGGGGCCTGTATCATCAGCCAGGAGCATGATCTGGAGTGCCGGTTCTACAAGGCCCTCTACACCTGGTTCCAGAAGGAAGTGAAACGGCCATGAATCATCTCTTTATCTTCCCGGAGGCAGTACAGACGGAGGATACCATTGGGCTGGACATGGAAGGAAGCCGGCTGAGCTTTTTCTGCAACGGGAAACGGGTGGCCATCAACCTGGATGCCCTTGGGAGCGGGTCCTCCACGGTAATTCTGAAGAACCCCGTCACGGGATTCGTTTACCCTTTGTTCAACTTCCGGGAGATCCTCCAGGTGATGGATCTGGGGCCCCAGGAGCTGCTGCGGACCTTGAGTCTGTGTTCCTTTGTGCAGATCGACAAGTCCGGGAAGGATACCTTTATGAAGGTGTTCCTGCCCAAGGGCCAGCCGGAGTTAAAGAGCTATACCCACGATTTCTCCCGTTTTCCCCATGTGGCCATGGCAGACCTGCACAAACTGGACCGGGCCTTTAGCTGGACTGTGCATCATGTGAAGGCCTGGATCCATTACAGCCGGATCGAGGGGAGCCTGGTGTTTGAATGCTCTGCCTTCTGGAAGGAACCCGTCTACGTAAGCCACGCCGGCCAGACCCAGGAGCTGACCCAAGGGGAGAACTGGTTTTCCTTTGCCTGGAGTCCTACGGAAGACGTGTACTGCGGGCCGGAAAAAGGACGGTACAAAGGGCGGGCACTTCATCTGACACCTGGCTGCTAGTCAACAGGAAGGAGGTAAGACCATGAATTTCATCAGTTACACCTTTGTGAACGCGGTGATCAGTGCCCTGGCAGTCTTTGGGTGCTGGCTGATCCTGCGTCCCCAGAAAATCGAGAACCAGGCGCTCCACAAAAGCATCGACAACAACACCAAAGCCCTGGAAGATTTGACGGGGCTCATCAACGAAATGCGGGTGGCCCAAGCAGGCATCGAGACCAATATCGACAACCTGTGGCACCGTTACAAGGACCTGAAAGGGGAAGTGGACCGCATCCACGATCACAACAATCTGGGGAATCCGCCATGTTTGAAAAAGTAAAAGGAATACTGACTAAAGGCCTGGATGCGGTGAAAACGCGCCTGAACCAATTCCAGCAGCCCATCAAATGGATCGTCATAGGGTATCTTGTGACGGTCTTTCTTTTTGTGCTTTCCTATTATGGCTTCTGGCTGTATCTGGCGGTGACGGGGAAGATCCAGCTGCCGGATTTACTGGCCATGGTGCGGGAACTGGTAGGGCCTGCCATGGTGGGGTTTGTCACCTTTATTGCAGGCTGCTTCGTGGATCTTGACGGGAACGGGATCCCGGATCATTTTGAAAAGGAGAAGGATAAACCATGAAGATTTACATCAATCCAGGGCATATGCCCGGTGTGGACAGCGGGGCTGTCAATGACAAATACGGCGTCACGGAAGCTGGTATCGTGAAGGAAATCGGGGCAGGAGTCCAGCAGTACTTGAACCGGGTGGGCTATGACTGCCTGCTGGTCCAGTCCGACAATCTCTGCGGGGAATCCCCCAACTATACCAACATTTGTGCCAGTGCCAACGGCTGGCAGGCGGATTTGTTCCTGTCCATCCACTGCAATGCGGCGGCTGCGGAAGAAGCCCAGGGGACGGAAACCCTGGTGTACAGCAGGGACAGTGCAGAAGCCTGCGGACTGGCGGAATGCATCCAGAACCAGATCGTCCAGAGCCTGGGCACCGTGGACCGGGGCGTAAAGGAACGGCCGGGGCTGGCGGTGCTTCGGGAAACGGATATGCCGGCGGTCCTAGTGGAAACGGCGTTCATCACCAACGAAGAAGATGTGCAACTCCTGATGAACCGAAAGGACGAATTTGCCCGTGCCATCGCCCGCGGGGTGACGGACTATGTGGCCCGGAAAGGATGAGGGACCATGGATATGTGGCGGATCAGCGATGAATTTCTCTTAGGCTATCTGTTGGGCATTTTGTCCGGGGTGCTCCTTTTTACCCTGGTGATCTGAAGAAAGAGGGTGGGGATCATTGAAAAAAAGCACCTGGTGCTTATTGCTGTGCTTGTTGTTGTCCTTTCCGCAGGTCTCCTGGGCCTCTACGTATTCCATAACAGAAGAGGAACTGACCCAGTTGGAAAGCCATATCAGCGAGCTGCAGACCATCAACAGCAGATTACAGAAGGAATCCAGTCAGCAGAAGAAACGCATGGAGGAATTGGAAACGCAATTGACCGAAGCGCAGACCGAATTACAGAAAGCCAGGGAACAGTCCAGTCTGCTCGGGAATCAATTGAAAGAACTGGAGAGGACCTCGATCAGGCAGGAAGAATCCTTGCGGATTGCCAACGAATCCTTAGCCGCGTACGAGAAAGAAAACAATAGAACACAGAAACGGCTGAAGGCCCAGCGGAACCTGGCTTATGGGATAGGGACGGTGCTGCTGGCGGCTTGGGTGCGGAAATGAAGAGAGCCATGGTGGGAAAAATCCTGCCATGGCTTTTTTTTACTGTCGACTTTTTTACCCAGGTCATGTGATATACTGAAAGAAAAGGAAGTGAAGAAAATGAGAGTCTGAATACAGTCACACAAGGGGGAACGGCCTGCCAACAAGAATTTTTTTGAGGCCATGTGCGGTTTTGAAGAAGTGGGGGCTGAAATCTGTTTTTTCCATAATCCCGAGAAAATGCGGGAGGCGGCACCCGCGGATGTTATGGTTGGCTATGTGGATACGGTTCAGCAGCATTTGAAAGAAATGGTTTTTTCTTTTCCCGATTTGGATTATCCCGAGGAGCTGAAATTCTGCCTGGGACGGAAAATCTGGAAATCCACCATCAATACCATCAATTCCCATCCGGAACAGTGGCCTGTATTCGTAAAATCTGTTGCGGATAAAGAAATCACCGGCGTGCTTGTTCAGTCTCCCAAAGACCTGGTGGGACGCGGAAACTGGGAGCACGATGTGCCTGTATGGTGCTCGGAGCCCGTCCGGTTTGTGACGGAGTGGCGCTGTTTTATCCGCTATGGAAGAATCCTGGATGCAAGACATTATCGGGGAACCTGGGAAAAGATGCCGGATCCGGAAATCATCAAAAAAGCTGTGCAGGAGTACAAGACCGCACCGGCCGGGTATTCTCTGGATTTTGGCCTGACGGATACCGGGAAGACTTTGCTCATCGAAGTCAATGACGGATATGCCCTAGGGAGTTACGGGCTTTTCTACATCGATTATGCAAAACTTCTGGCAGCCAGGTGGGCAGAATTGACCGGGACGGAGGATGAGTATAAGGATTTTTGACGGGTGTTGGATAGAAAATATGGAGTAAGCCATGGTGGGGAAAATGATCCCCTGACTTTTTTCGTGCATAAAGTGTTTATCTTTTCATAAATTCTCGTTTGTATGAAGAATATTCATGTATATGTGAAGAATTTCATTGTAACATACAGTTTAAAATGTTATACTATAAAAATAAGTACACTATTTTTTTTTTAGCTTAATTTAACGGGGGCAAGATGAAAATAAGTTACAAAAAATTATGGAAGCTTTTGATCGATAAGGAAATGAAAAAGAAGGATCTTCAAGCAGCTGCGGGTATTAGTTGGGCATCTGTAACGAAACTTTCAAAAGGCGAGTCAGTAAGCATGGAAGTACTTATAAAAGTCTGTAAAACACTGGAATGTAATATCGGGGATATTATGGATCTGATTCCGACAAAAGAAGACAAGTAGTTGAATGGAGGCAGATTTAGTTATCTGTAGGTTAGCAGAAAATTCATTCTTACATTCAGAAATAATTAATAGTAATCAAGGAACTTAAAGTAAGTGGAATGAAGAAATTATTGTAAATAAACTTGATGACCTGGTACAAATAATATGTGATTACAATAAATGGCTTACAAAACAACTTGATTCAAGAAGTATAGGAGAAATGTCGTATTCTTGAATTGGTATAACAACGAAAGTGATGGGAAGTTATTTGCTGGGGTAAAGAAAGGAATTGCAATGATGAATACTTTGAATAAATATTTTCCGGCTGACATTTTAGAGAAATATGAGATATACAGCTATTACCATGCTGCTGAAATTCTTTCTGCTGCGTACCCGAATGAATTTCATGAACTCATCGATGCTCTTAGGAATGTTGATATATCTATTGATGATATTCTTGAGGCTGGAGGTAATGAATCTGCTATTCCTCCGAAATTTAAAAAAGTATTGTTTCCTAAAGGGTGGGCAGAGACTCGTGTACATGGCGACTTACATATTGAACTTACCATAAGGTCAGGGGAAGAAGAGAATAGGTCATTTGTGCTACAAGATTACGTAAACGGCTATAATATTGATTTTTTTAAGAATAAAATTGCTCTTGATACTGAATGGAATAGCAAGGATCAAACATTTGATAGAGATCTTATGGCCATGAGGACATACTATGAATTCAATATTATTTCGATGGGGATTATTATAACCCGTGGTACTGAGCTAAAAACTTTCCCAAAACATTATGGATTGAATAAATATGGTGCGAGTACAACTTGGATGGGGAAATTAACATATAGACTTGATAGTCGAAGGTCAGGAGGTTGTCCGATACTGGCAATTGGTATTACACCTCGTTGCATTCGAGGATATCAGCCGGATAACTTGACTTCTGATTGATTAAGAGTGATATATACAAGAAAATATGGAAAGGAATAAGTATTTTAATGAATTTACGGAAAGACTTCCCCAGTGTAACAAAATACATGGGCTCCAAAACGGATGTTCTGGACTTGATTGAAAAGGGAATTAATTATTTCGAGGGTGAACATTCCTGGATATGTGATCTATTTGCTGGTTCAGCTACATTGTCTGGAGCTCTTAGAAATAAAGCAAATATCATATCAAATGATATACAGCAATATTCAGCAGTATTTGCGAGTACTTATCTTAGCAATTATAATTGGGACGAGTACGCTGATATTTCAGTGATAACAGAAAAAGCGACAGAACGAGTTAATTTGTTTATGCAAAGATACTCTGAATATGCGGAGAAGTTCAAGTATGATAGAGAGTTTTCCTTACTTGAATTCAACGAAATGGAAAGTAGCGAGAGGGAATTGATTAAGGAAAGATCCTTTAGCTCTTTCGACAATTATTATCTTTTTACGCAAAATTATTCTGGAACTTACTGGAGTTTTGAGCAATGCGTTTGGATTGACTCATACAGGAAGGTTATAGATGAATACAGACAAAATGAGCCATTCTATAATCTATTGCTTACCTGTTTGATTTATGCGATGGCTTATAATTCACAGAGCACTGGCCATTATGCACAATATCGAATTCCGGAGACAGATTCATCAAAAGAAGATATTCTTATTTACAGAAGAAAAAATATTACAGATTTCTTCATTAGAAAATATGCTGAATTTAAGGATTTCTTGTTAAATGAAAATCAATACACATTTAGGACTAGCGCTGAAACGGATATAGAGTGTTTAAAAGGGCTGCCTCAGGGTAGCTTAGTTTACGCTGATCCACCCTACTGTTTTGTTCACTATTCACGATTTTATCATATCCTCGAAACACTAGTACGTTATGACTACCCAAAGATAAAGTATAAAGGAAGATACAGAGATGACCGGTATCAGTCTGAATATTGTATTAAGACCCAGGTGTCTGATGCATTTGAACAAATGTTTTCCGGTATTCGCAATCGTCAATCAGATATGATTTTAAGTTATACAAATAGCGAAACTAACACTATAGATTTCTCTGAGTTGCTTAAAATTTGTTGCGAAACATTTAATCCTGGATTAATTTCTTCTGAAATTCACAATTTGAGTCTTGAAAGAAGTAATGAGTTCTTTCAAGATAAAAGTGCCGAAATGGTGAAAGTCTTAGTTTCAGAAGACGTCAGAAAAAAGCTGGAATATGAAATTGCCATGATTAAAAAACCATATAATCATAGCAGAATGGGAAGAACTAAAACAAAAACCATTCCAGTAACCGAGGTTGTGATCATAGCTAAACACCTTTAATTCTTTGCAAACGAACAATAGAAGCTAGTTTAAGGAAGATTATCTATATCTCCGACTTCGACAAAAGTGCTAACGGAATTTCCCACAGATGAAAGCCCTGAGATAGAAGACCATATAGTGGTTTCACTGAAGGATATAAAAAGAATCATTTATGTAGCGTAGAAATTCCACCTTCGAGAATGCAGGATGTAAGAGGAACGTCCAAGTGACGGGCCTCTTATTTTTTTGTCTCAAATTCAATCATAATAAAGCTTAGCCGTCATGGGAGCTACACCAGCTTCTCATGCCGGCTTTTTGTATGCTTGAAAAATTTTTAAAAGATTTTTGAGGAAACCGTCAGAAAAGCCACTCTCCCAAGGCTAAAGAGTGGAGGGGAAAACGATACCAACCCTCAGGAAGGAGGAAAAGCCATGAAAGAGCGACTCAGCATCAGCGTTTCAGTGGCAAAGGGTGGTGGGCATATCGCGGCCGTGCGGTCTGTGTCCGTGCGGGAACGGGTCCTGCGGTTCCTGCTGGGCGGGAAGGAAAAAGTAACCATCATCGTACCAGGTGACTCTGTAGAGGAACTGGCCATCAGAGAACTTAACGAAGGAGGAAACTAAGGTGACGAAGGACAAGTTAGAAAATCTTGCAAACGAACTGGCCAACTGTACAAAGGCCCTGCTGCGGATTGTAGAAGCTCTGGAAAATGGGATGGAAAGTAGACTGGAAGAAACGGAAAAAGTAATTCCGGAGCGGAAGGCCCTTTCCTTTGAAGAAGTCCGGAAAGCGGCGGCTGACAAGTCCCGCAAGGGATTCACGGCAGAAGTGAAAGCCCTCATTGAAAAATATGGGGCGGAAAAACTCTCCAGTGTAACGCCGGAAGACTACGAAGCCTTCATGAAGGAATTGGAGGGGATCAGCCATGCCGGATAAGCAGCATGCGATTCTTTCCGCCTCGTCCAGCTACCGCTGGCTGGCCTGCCCGCCTTCCGCTTTGGAGTGTGCGAAGCGGCCGGACACCACAAGCGACTTTGCCCGGGAGGGTACGGATGCCCATACTCTCTGCGAATACAAGGTGAAGAAAGCCCTGGGCAGGAAGGCACAGAACCCTACGGGGACCCTCGACTATTACAGCGAGGAAATGGCTGAATGCACGGACGACTATGCTCAATTCGTTATGGAGAGGTTTGCGGAAGCAAAGAAAGAGTGCAAGGATCCCATCGTCCTTGTAGAACAGCGGTTGGACTTCTCGAAATGGGTTCCGGACGGCTTCGGTACAGGAGACTGTGTCATTGTGGCGGACGATACCCTGACCGTCATCGACTACAAGCACGGGCTTGGTGTGGAAGTCAGTGCGGAGAAGAATCCCCAGATGATGTGCTATGCCCTGGGGGCACTGGACCTCTTCGACGGGATTTACGATATCCAAAGGGTCTCCATGACCATCTTCCAGCCAAGACGGGACAATGTCAGTACCTACGAAATGACTAAAGGCGACTTGCTCCAATGGGCGGAGAAAGTCCTCAAACCCACGGCTGCTCTGGCGGCTAAAGGCGAAGGGGAGTACAAAGCCGGTGAGCACTGCCGGTTCTGCAAGATCAGGGCCACCTGCCGGAAACGGGCAGAGTATAACCTGGAACTTGCCAGGTATGACTTCGCCATGCCGTCCACTCTCTGTGACGCAGAAGTAGAAGCAGTGCTGGAAAAGGCCGATGACCTTGTAGCCTGGGTGGGAGATATTAAGGAATATGCCTTGCAGCAGGCTCTTTCCGGCAAGGCATGGGCTGGCTGGAAACTGGTGGAAGGGCGCTCCAATCGCCGTTATGTAGATGACGATGCGGTAGCCGCCAAAGTGGAAGAAGCCGGATACTCTCCCTACGAAAAGAAACTCATGGGCATCACGGCCCTGACCCGCCTTCTGGGGAAACGGAGGTTTGATGAACTTCTGTCCGGCCTCATTGAAAAGCCCCAAGGCAAACCGGTCTTGGTACCGGAATCGGACAAACGCCCGGCTATGCATACCGCGGCAGAAGATTTTAGCAGTGAAAATTAAGGAGGAACGAACAATGAAACATTATGTAAACCCTTGCAAAGTCATTACCGGAGCAAATACCCGCTGGTCCTACGCCAACGTCTGGGAACTCAAATCCATCAACGGAGGAACCCCCAAGTACAGCGTGAGCCTCATCATCCCCAAGTCTGATACGAAGACCGTGGAAAAGGTGAAAGCGGCTATCCAAGCAGCCTATGAGGAAGGGCAGGGCAAGCTCAAAGGAAATGGCCGCATCGTGCCGAAGCTGGAAACCATCAAGAACCCGCTCCGTGACGGAGATCTGGAACGGCCTGGGGATGATACCTACAAGGACAGCTACTTCATTAATGCCAATTCTGCCACAAAGCCCGGCATCGTAGATTCTTCCTGCCAGCAGATTCTGGAACGGTCTGAAGTGTACAGCGGGGTCTATGGAAGAGCCTCCATCAACTTCTACGCCTTCAACTCCAACGGCAACAAGGGCATTGCCTGCGGCCTGAACAACCTGCAGAAGATTCGTGATGGGGAACCTCTGGGCGGAAAACCCCGGGCAGAAGACGACTTTGCTACGGCAGACGATGATGATTTCCTGGACTAAGGAGGAACAATAATGGAAAATGTTTTGAAATTGATTCTGGATTGTCTGTACTGTCTGGTTGCCCTGTGTGTTGGCGGCTTCTTTGTGGCCATGATCTACACGGATATCAAAAAGGACCAGCGGGATGAAATTGCGGCCCGGAACCGGGAGGAACGGGAAGCAGAATATCATCGCAAACAAATGGAATCCTTTCGGAAATAAGAATTGGTAAATGGTGGCGGCGGGGCCTTGTGCTTCGCCGCTTTTCTCGAGGTGAAACGTATGAAAACCATTAGTATCGATATTGAAACCTACAGCGAGGTGAACCTGGCCAAGTGCGGGGTGTATAAGTACGCCGAGTCTCCGGATTTTGCAATCCTCCTTTTTGGCTATGCGGTGGATGGAAGAGAGGTGAAAGTAGTCGATCTGGCCCAGGGGGAAACCATCCCGGAAGAGATTCTGGAGGCCCTCACCGATGACTCCATCACCAAATGGGCCTTCAATGCCAATTTCGAACGGGTGTGCCTGTCCCGGTATCTCACGGACCTGGGGAGGAGCCTGGATCCCTTCCATGACCGGCACCCGCTGTCTCAAGAGTGTGCCCGGTTCCTGAACCCGGCCGGCTGGAAGTGCTCCATGGTCTGGTCCGCCTATATGGGGCTGCCCCTTTCCCTGGAAGGAGTGGGGGCAGTGCTGAATCTGGACAACCAGAAGATGAAGGAAGGCCGGGATCTGATCCGCTATTTCTGCGTGCCTTGCAAGGAAACCAAGACCAACGGGGGCCGGACCCGGAACCTGCCCCGGCATGCTCCGGACAAGTGGAATCTCTTCAAGAGCTACAACAAGCGGGATGTGGAAGTGGAAATGGCCATCCAGGAAAGGCTGCAAAAGTATCCTGTCCCAGACCAGGTATGGGAGGAATACCATCAGGACCAGGAAATCAACGACCGGGGAATCGCCATTGATCTGGAACTGGCCCGGCAGGCGGTGGCCATGGATACCAAAAGCCGGGAGAGCCTGATGGCCTCTCTAAAGGAAAAGACCGGATTGGAGAATCCCAACTCCGTCCTCCAGATGCTGGGATGGCTGGAAGCCCGTGGTCTAAAGTCGGACTCCCTGGGGAAGAAGCAGGTGAAGGAGATGCTAAAAACGGCCCAGGAACCGTTAAGAAGTGTGCTGCAGCTGCGGCAGAAGCTGGCCAAGTCCTCGGTGAAAAAGTACCAAGCTATGGAGATGACTGCCTGCCAGGACGGCAGGGCCCGGGGCATGTTCCAGTTCTACGGAGCGAATCGTACTGGACGGTTTGCGGGGCGGCACATTCAATTGCAAAATCTCGTGAGAAACACCATACCGGACCTTTCCGAAGCCCGGGAGCTGGTACGGCAGGGGAACTACGAGGCCCTGGAACTGCTCTACGATTCTGTGCCGGATGTGCTGTCTCAGCTGATCCGGACAGCCTTTGTGCCCCGTGAGGGGATGAAGTTTGTGGTCTCGGACTTCTCGGCCATTGAGGCAAGGGTCATTTCCTGGATGGCCGGGGAAAAGTGGAAAGCCGCAGCCTTTGCAGCCGGGAAGGACATCTACTGCTCAACGGCCAGCCAGATGTTTGGAGTGCCCGTGGTGAAACACGGGGTGAACGGGGATTTGCGCCAGAAGGGGAAAATCGCGGAACTGGCCTGTATCGCAGAAGGGCAGCTTGTCCTTACGGATCATGGTCTTATCCCCATTGAAAAGGTGACCACGGAAGACCGGGTTTGGGATGGAGAGAACTGGGTCCACCATGACGGGGTTGTCTACAGAGGCGAAAGAGAGGTGCTCACCTATGAAGGACTCACAGCAACTGCCGACCACATGGTCTGGGTGCAAGGGAAAGAGAAGCCAATACAGCTTGGAATCGCCGCCGCCAGCGGCGCACATCTCTTACAAACCGGAAATGGTGGGCGAGCAATACGGCTGGGTAAAAATTATCAGCCCGGAAAAACGCTGGAACGAGAAACAGAACCATTGCTATGTTTTGACCCAGTGCCAGGGCTGCGGATCCATACAATGGACTCTGCGGGATGCTCTTGTAAGCGGAAAAAGCAAGGGGTGTCAGCATTGTTCCCAAGCCAGAAAGATTCCTTTGTGGCTTTACAAGCGGTTGATGGCAGCCAAACAGCGCTGCGAAAATCCCAAAGATGCGGGCTATCGGAATTATGGAGCCAGGGGCATCCGGTTCCAGTTTCCCAGTGTGCTTGCGGCAGGACTTTATCTGCTGGAGCAGTATGGACTTCCAGATCGGGAGTACGAAATCGACAGAATCAACAACGATGGAGATTATGCTCCAGGAAATATCCGAATGGTTCCTTTAAAAGTGAACCGGGGCAACCGAAGAAAAACGGTGTTATCGGAATTCCAGCAAGAGTATTGGCCGTACTGTTATTCGACGGTGATTCGAAAGTTGTCTGGCGGGGAGACAAGGGAACAGATCATAGCAGATGCCAGGGATGCAGTAGCAAAGAAACGGAAAAACTGGTATGTCATCGACGCACGGCTCGACTTTATGACATACGAAATGCCGGACCCCATCACCGTTTTACCGTATCGGACTGCCTAGTGCATAACTGCGGATACGGCGGCTCCGTGGGCGCTTTGAAGGCCATGGGGGCCATGGATATGGGGATCACGGAAGAGGAACTGGGACCTCTGGTCCAGTCCTGGCGGGCTGCCAATCCCCACATCGTGGATTTCTGGTGGCAGGTGGATGGGGCTGTGAAAACCGCCATCAAAAAGAGGATCCCTGTCCAGGTCAACAATCTCCGGTTCCTTTGCAAGAGCGGCATGCTGTTCATCGAACTCCCCAGCGGACGGCGTCTTTCCTATGTGAAGCCTCGGATCGGGGAGAATAAATTCGGTGGGGAATCCGTGACCTATGAAGGCATCGGAGCCACCAAGAAGTGGGAGCGGCTGGAAAGTTATGGGCCCAAGTTCGTGGAAAATATCGTCCAGGGAACGGCCAGGGATATTCTTTGCTATGCCATGCAGACCCTGCGGCACTGTGCTATTGTAGGCCACGTCCACGATGAACTGATCATCGAGTGCCGCAAGGACGTAAGCGTGGATGCCATCTGCCAGCAGATGGGAAGGACCCCACCCTGGGCGGAAGGTCTGATCCTCCGGGCGGATGGGTATGAATGTGAGTTTTATCAGAAAGATTGAACGAAACCGTCAGAAAACACCTCCTGCCGTGGCTAGTAAGCAGGAGGTGTTTATTCATGAACGATATACAGAAAGCACAGATTCGGGAACTGCGGCTCCAGGGAGTCGGGTATCGGAAAATCGCCAAAGAAACAGGCATGTCGGAGAATACCGTCAAATCCTACTGCCGCAGACACCCTTTATCCCTCAAGGAGCCGGAAACGGAACAAGCCCATCACTGCCTGCAATGCGGTCAGCCTATTGAGCAGAACGACAAACGGAAGGAGAAAAAGTTCTGCTCCGATGCCTGCCGGATGGCCTGGTGGAATAGCCATCGTGACAAGGTGAACCATAGGATTGTACGAAAGATGGAATGCCCTTGCTGTCATGAGACATTCATTGTCTACGGGAACGGGCAGCGCAAATACTGCTCCCACACTTGCTATGTAAAAGACAGGTTCGGAGGTGGCCAGGATGGACGCTAAGCAGTTGAAACAGGAGAAGATGTACCTGGCCGCCATGCATTTCATCAGGGGAATGCTCCAGGAGGGCCTGATTACAAAAGCTGAATACGGAAAAGCCGAACGGCAGCTCCGGAATAAATATTCTCCTGTGATCGGCCCATTATTAGCAGATATCGACTTGCTATAAATCCGGTTCAGAGTGAGTAATAGTAGCAAAAGGAGTTGATACAATGAAAAAAATCACGCGGGTCAGTCGGCCCATGCCGGCCATCGTGCGGAGAAAAAAAGTGGCAGCCTATGCCCGGGTCTCCGTGGAGTCGGAACGGATGAACCATTCCCTATCGGCTCAGATCAGCTACTATAACGGCCTGATCCAGAGAAACCCGGAATGGGAATTTGCCGGTGTCTATGCAGACGACGGTATCAGCGGAACCACTATCGACAAGCGAAAAGGGTTCAAGCAGATGCTGGCGGACTGTGAAGCAGGAAAGATTGACATTATCCTTACAAAGTCCATCCAGCGCTTTGCCAGGAACACGGTAGACCTTTTAACGACAGTGCGGCATTTGAAAGACCTGGGTATAGAAGTGCGGTTCGAGAAAGAGCATATCCGCTCCCTTACGGGTGACGGCGAACTGATGCTTTCCATCCTGGCATCCTTTGCCCAGGAAGAGAGCCGTTCCATCAGCGAAAATGTCAAATGGGCAACCCGGAAGCGGTTTGCAAAAGGGATTCCCAATGGACGATTCCGAATTTACGGTTACCGCTGGAACGATGACCAACTTGTTGTTGAACCGAAAGAAGCAGCCATCGTAAGGCTCATTTATGATAACTTTTTGAAGGGCCTATCAGCCGAGAGTACGGAAAAGCAGCTGGAACAGATGGGGATAAAATCATACAATGGGAAACATTTCGGTAATGCAGCCGTTCGAGGTATATTACAGAACATTACTTATACTGGCAACATGTTGTTTCAGAAAGCATATATTGCAGATCCCATTACTGGGAAAGCCAAAATCAATCATGGAGAACTTCCACAATATTTTGTTGAAAACACTCATGAAGCCATAATTCCCATGGAGACCTATAAAAAGGTAAAGGAAGAAATTGAAAGACGCAGGGAACTGGGTGCTTTAGCGAATTGGTCCATTAATACCTGCTGCTTTACCAGTAAAATCAAGTGTGGAATTTGTGGAAAAAGCTATGTACATAGTATTCGCAGAGATCAAAAGAAAGAGAATGTCTGGACCTGTATTTCCCATAAAGAGAGAGGAAGAACCTGCCGTTCTAAGGGAGCTATCCCACAGAAAGTCCTAGTCAAGGAATGCACAGAAGTCCTGGGGCTTTCCGAATTCGATGAAAATGTCTTCCTGAATCAGGTTGATATAATTGTGGTTCCGGAACATCATGTGATGGTGTTTCATATGAAAAATGGAGAGCAGATTACACGGCAATGGGTTTCTACTGCCCGGAAGGACGCATGGACTAGTGAACGCCGGAAGGAATGGGGAGAAAGACATAAGCTAAAAAGCACAAATCCCAACCGAAAAGCATTCAATGAGTTCACAGGCTTCATCAAATGCGGGTACTGTGGAGAAAATTACAGGAGCCAACAAACTACATATTCTGATGGAAAAAAGGAACGGTACTGGCGGTGTGCTGGTATATGTGGCAATGAAGCCATCAAAGACAGCACTATGAAAAAGCTAACTGCTTCTGTGCTGGGACTGGACACTTTCAATGAGGGAAAAATGGATGAATCCCTTGAAAAAGCAGTTGTCCTGAATGGAGAAATAACATTCCATTTTAAAGATGGCAATACGGAAACCAGGCAATATAGAGAAAGAAAACGGGGAACCCGTCATAGCGAAGCGTATCGGGCTTATATGCATGAAATCATGCAATATGCAAAACGCAAGGACCCAGAGGCTAAAAAAATAATGCTTGCGCTGAAAGAAGAATGGAAGAGAGAGGATAATCGATGGCAAAAACAGTAAGAGCGATTCCGGCAACAATCAGCCGTTATACATCATCTCCGATTAATAGTCGGAAGAAAAGAAAAGTAGCAGGTTACGCACGGGTTTCAACAGACCACGATGATCAGATTACCAGCTATGAAGCCCAAGTGGATTATTATACAAACTATATCAAAGGGCGGGATGACTGGGAATTTGTAGGTATCTATACGGATGAAGGAATCTCTGGTACAAATACCCGCCATCGTGATGGATTCAAGCGAATGGTCAATGATGCTCTGGAAGGAAAAATCGACCTGATCATCACAAAGTCGGTCAGTCGGTTTGCTAGAAATACCGTCGATAGCCTTTCCACTATTCGGAAATTAAAAGAACACAAAATAGAGTGCTACTTTGAAAAGGAAAATATCTGGACTTTCGACAACAAGGGAGAATTGCTCCTGACGATCATGAGTTCCCTGGCCCAGGAAGAAAGCCGGAGTATTTCAGAAAATGTCACCTGGGGTCATCGGAAGCGGTTTGCCGATGGCAAAGTCAGCGTCGCTTACAGCCGTTTCCTGGGATACAAGAAAGGCCCGAACGGTGGGCTAGTAGTTGTACCAGAAGAAGCAACAACGATCAAGCTCATCTACAAGCTATTCCTAGAAGGCTTGGGAACAACAACTATTGCCAAGCAACTAACAAAACGAGGACTTAAAACCCCAGGAGGAAAATCCAAATGGAGTGCACGTACGGTTTACAGTATCCTTCAAAACGAAAAGTACAAGGGAGATGCACTTCTACAAAAAAGCTATACGGTTGATTTTCTGACAAAGAAAACGAAAATCAACGAAGGGGAAGTCCCCCAATACTATGTAGAGCATGACCATGAAGCCATTATTGAACCTCAGACCTTTGAAATGGTGCAAGCGGAACTGAAACGTAGAAATAAAGCACGGAAGTACTTCAGTGGTACTAGCATCTTTTCCACCAAAATCCAGTGTGCTGAATGCGGAGGATGGTACGGTGCGAAGGTCTGGCACTCCAATGACAAGTACCGCAGGATCATTTATCAGTGCAACAACAAGTTCCGCAACAAGACTGGATGCAGGACACCACATCTGACGGAAGAGGAAATCAAGATGTACTTCGTCCGGGCAATGAACAAGATGATTACAGAGAAGGATGAGATCATCCAAACCATCGAGGATGCTAGGCAGGTGATCTGTGACAACGGAGACCTTCTAGCCAAACGAGATGCTATGCAGAAGGAAATCGGCATCCTGGTGGAAATGGCCCAGAATGCTGTGGAACAGAATGCACGGGTGGCGCAGAACCAGGAAGAGTACCAAAAACAGTACGATGACATCATCAGCCGCTATGATGCAATGAAAATTGAGTACGAACAACTGTGTGAGAAGATTGAAAACCGCCAGGATCGGAATGAGCAGCTTGGACGGTTCATTCAGGAACTGAAAGGTCGGAAGAACCTGCTCACCGAATTTGACCATTCACTCTGGTGTGCCCTGGTCGATAAAATGATAGTAAAAGATAAAGAGAATGTAACCGTGATCTTTCAAGACGGGACGGAAATCAAGGCATAAATAGAAACCGCTTTGCAGAAATGCAGAGCGGTTTTTTCTTTGTCCAAAACACCAGGCATGTCAATTTTAACAGCAATTGCAGGGGGCTTCTGGGGTGCACTTCACTTTGCACCCCAGGGTGCATCGTTCAAGAATTTAAGGGAATAATCGTGTAATTGTATCAAATGTTGTAAGGCAACCGAGCCCACAGTGGGGGCCGGCGGATCTTTGCGGAAAAGCTGTATCTCCTTATGCCCCGGCATCTTTCTGTAGATGGGGCGGCTGCGTTGCCCTGCGTCATCGGTTACCACAGTACTTATGCCAAGAATTTGATCCATGAGGGCTTATCCTACGTATTTCCTGAACAACATAAGGACATCGAGGAAACCTCTCATGTGGAACTTGCCGTCAGCATGGTGGAAAGTGGCAGTGCTTGCACGTTGATTTTTGGCGAAGATTGGAAAGTCAATCGCCAACAGGTCAAAGAAGTTGAAATCCATGATGAAAAAGGCAGTCCAGTGTGGGGGGAAGTCTATTTGATCTGGACGCAGGAAGCTTATCGTGATTTGAAGATCCGACGTTTCATCAACTTTACGGAAGCACATTTCAAATCGAAAAATCCATCGCTCGGAGAAAGTACATAAAATGCCTCCCAGATCCTTTCCCTAAGGACCCTTGGTCAGCGTTTTTCATCTGTACGCAGTGCGAAAATCGCCGACCGGGAGCTTTTTTTGTGATAATTTTGGGGCAACCCTTGTCTTTTGGAAAGGTTTATGATATAAAACATTACGAAATTTCAATGAAAGAAGCGTAGGGCAAAGAGCCATGATGGATAAACATGCAATAAAAGAAAAAGGAAAGCAGCTGATTGATCACCTCCCGGGATGGGGCGACATCCATGGGGCGTTTACTTGGCAGGACCGGCAGGGAAAGCGTCACCAGCTTTCAGTGGGACCCAAGCTGGTGACGCTTGCCGCCTTAAGCACCGCCTTTTGTGCAGTCGCCCTTGCCGTCTGTGCAGGCCTGCTTTCCCGGGCCTGGGCCGAACAGGAAGAACTCCAGCATTACCGGGCCGATTACGGGGTCTATACGGAACGCCTGGCCAAGCTTATGGATAACAATGAAAAACTTCAGCGGGAACTTTCCCAAGTGGCTAAATTGGAAGCGGCTGTCCGAGAAAAACTGAAAGCAGACGGCGTGAAGATTGGCGAAGAATCGGTGGACCAAAAGTCCCAGGAACTGGACCAGGGAGGCAAAGGCGGCCCCTCAACGGACGATCAGCTCCAGGTCCTTGAAGTACAGGACGAAATCAACTGGAAACGCCTTGCCTACAAAAAAGAAAACCTCACCAATATGCTTCTTGCCCTTTCAAGTACGGGTGACGGGACCTATGGCTGGCCCCTTGACGGCGGAGAAATCAGTTCCTTTTATGGGCTGCGGGCCGATCCCTTTGGCGGTGGCTCCGAGTACCATTCCGGTCTTGATATTGCAGCGGACTTTGGCGCACCTGTAAAGGCTGCCGCGGCAGGCACCGTGACAGCGGCCGGACTCAATGGCGGCTACGGGCGTTTTATCAGTATTGACCATGGGTCCGGGATGTCGACAGCCTATGGCCACATGAGTGCCCTTGCCGTTACAGTGGGGCAGCAGGTGTCCCGCGGACAGGTCATTGGCTACGTGGGCAGCAGCGGCTACAGTACAGGCCCGCATCTGCATTTTGAAGTCCGGGAAAACGGGCAGACGGAAAATCCCCTGCAGTTTGCCGTACCGCCCAGGACCCGTTCATAAGCGTTTTTTTAGGCTGCCCTCTGGGCGGCCTATTTTTCTGTCCCCTCCATATGATATAATGAAAAGCGATGCAGGCAGTTTCAGCTCCTGCAGATCCAACTCGCACAACCCAAGGAGAATCCCTATGATTTATGATCTTGCTATCGTTGGCGGCGGACCGGCTGGCCTCAGTGCCGCGGTCACGGCGAAAAACCGCAATTTATCGACTGTTCTGTTTGATCCGGGCAGTTTTGGCCTTGCGTTGCAAAAGGCTTCCCATATCACAAATTACCTTGGCTTTCCCGACATTTCAGGCAAGGCGCTCATGCAAGCCTTCTTGGACCATGCCAAAAAAGCCGGAACGGAAATCGTATCTGAAAAAATCCTTAGCATCATGAACCTGGACGGCCATTTTTATCTTGCCACGCCAAGCGGCGTAACCGAGGCAAAGACTGTTATCCTCGCCTTGGGCATTCCCCGTTCAGCCCAGCTTATGGGAGAAGCAGACCTTGTGGGGACAGGAATCAGTTACTGCGCGACCTGCGACGGGAACTTTTATCGGAACCGTCCCATTGGCGTCATCTGTACCGTTCCTGCCCAGTGGCACGAAGTGGAATTTTTGGCAGGTCTTGCAAGTCAGGTGACAGCCTATGTGACGTTTGATGTGGAAGGCCCTGTTCCGGGCAATGTGACCGTACGGAAGGACCGCCCCAAGAGTGTTGCAAAGGACGGGCAGGAGCTTGTACTGCAGGCTGATGATGCCCAGCGGATGGACGGCCTTTTCATCCTTCGGGAAAGTGACCCTGTAACCCGCCTTTTGCCAGAACTTGCCATGGAAGGAAACACCATCAAGGTGAATAAACGTCTGGAAACGAATATTCCCGGTGTCTATGCTGCCGGTGACTGCATTGGACAGCCCCTGCAGATCAGTAAAGCCACGGGCGACGGTCTTGTCGCTGTCTTTGGCGCGGCAGATTACTTGAGGAAAAAGGGCTGATGAAAGGCTCGGCTTTTCTTTCCTTGATCCTTGCCGCCCTGCTGACCGCTGGCTGCAGTGGGGAAAAGAAAGATCAAAAGACTCCCGATGTCGTGCCTGCTGAAAATACCCAGCGGGAAACCAAGACCACGACAACCGGTGAAAACGATCATGGTGCCCGAATCGAATTTGTAACGCGGGAACATAAGATGGAACGGGTCCTGTTTTCCGGCGGCTATCTCCGCAGTTTGCCTGAAGAAAGCCCGACAGCCATCGTCCGGGAAGTCCCGCAAGGCAGTGAAGGCATGATTTACGGAAAACGTGTCTTAGGAAAAAAGGAATGGGCCAAAGTTACGACGCGCGATGGCGTGACCGGTTGGTATACCATTCCGGAGACGGCGCTTAAGGCAGGTCAGCAGGCAACCCTTGAAGAAATCAGCAAGGTCCATCGCAGCACCTATCCTCAGATTATCGGAGGGGTGGCATCTGATGTCGCACTTGCCATCAATCGGGAAATCGGCCGTTATCTCGATGTGTACCGCTTTGTGACGGGACCTGTGGGCAGTGATCTTTCCTGCCATGTAACCTATAACCGGCGGAACATCCTGAGCTTTTATTTTTCCGGACCGCCTATCCGCTACCGGGCTTACAGTGTGAAATCCATCAATGATGGTCCTAGCTGGAAGGAAGTGGAGCGCTATGCGTTCGTGTCCCCCCTGTGGGGAGGCGCCGACCCACGCATCATGACCAGCGCTGTGACAGACATCCAGTACGCCATGACTTTTGATCTTGCAAGCGGCCGCCGTCTGACCCTTAGTGATTTTATTGGGAAGGAGAACCTAGCTAAGGCACGTGCCCTTGTCGAAGCCTTTGGCGGCGAGGCGGCCTTTGAAGAAGATAACTTCTATGTCGACGATAAGGGACAGCTTTTCCTCTTCGCCGAAAGAACCCAGCCCCAGCCGGGACGGGAAGCCCTGAATCTTTCCCGCCTTGTCGTGCGGGATTATTGACAGCAGTTTGGCCGCTCTTTGAGTCGGCCCAGAATATAATCAAAGAGGTGCATGATGAACAAGAAAGTTAGATTTTCAACAACCTTGGGCGATTTTACAGCTGAACTTTTTGAGGACAAAGCGCCCAAGACGGCCCAGAATTTCATTGATCTTGCAGAAAAAGGGTTCTATGACGGTGTTATTTTCCACCGGGTCATTGATGATTTCATGATCCAGGGCGGAGATCCAACCGGTACAGGCATGGGCGGCCCAGGCTACCAGATCGACGATGAATTTGGACCAGGACTCAAACATGACGGGGAAGGCATTCTTTCCATGGCCAATGCTGGGCCCAATACAGGCGGCAGCCAGTTCTTCATTACCCTTGTGCCAACGCCGTGGCTCGATGGCCATCACGCCATTTTCGGCAAGATCGTGGAAGGCATGGACATTGTCCATAAGATCGGGTCCACACCGACGGATTTCCAGGACCGTCCGCTTGAAGACGTGGTCATGAATAAGGTGGAAATCCTGAAATAATGGCAGCTTACGTGTACATGGTTCGCTGTGCCAATGGCTCCCTATATACGGGGTGGACCACGGACCTATCAGCACGGCTGAAGGCCCATGTATCAGGAAAAGGAGCCAAGTTTACGCATGCTTTCCATGCCCTTTCCATGGTTTACTATGAAGAGCTCCCCGGAAAAAGTGAAGCCTTGAAACGGGAATGCGCTATCAAGAAACTGACGAAAAAGGAAAAGGAAGCCCTTGTCAAAACTTTTGCGGCTGGCTCCCTACCCCTTTCTGCTTGCAAGGCAAAGAACCCCTAAGCGGCACTCTGGCTGACAAGATCTCGAGAAAATGGATTACGCATTTTTTCGAGGTCTTTCTTTTTGTCTCATCTGAGCGGCCTTTTTGCCCGTAAGAAAGGGACTGGACAGGTTCCTTTTTCGTCAGCGGCAATCTTCTATGAGGCTATCAGCGCAGTGAAAACATTCTTAAAGACAGAGGGACACCTCCATCATGAAAGGAGGGACGTTTGCGTCTCAGATAAACAAGACGAAAATTGTTTCGAAAGTTCTGAAAACAGGAGCTTTTTTTATGCCCTATTGCTCTTATGCCCATGGAAACCATAGGAAGTACGGGAACTGTTTTGAAAAAATCACTGGACAATCTTCTTGTAAAAGCGTGGGGAGTATGATAGAATGAACCTCAGAAAAAGCGGACTTAATGAATGTTACGACAATGAGTTTTGACATACGTTTGGTGTGGTTTTTCGCAATATTTTTTAGGAGGCCAAGTAGATGACTGGCAAAGTTAAATGGTTTAATGCTGAAAAGGGTTATGGCTTTATTGAACGTGAAGACGGCGGCGACGTATTCGTTCATTTCTCCGCAATTCAGGGCGAAGGCTTCAAGACCCTGGAAGAAGGCCAGGCTGTTGAATTCGACGTTGTCGAAGGCAACCGCGGTGAACAAGCTGCAAACGTTGTTAAGCTGTAAGATATAAATCGTATCTGAAGGAAACAACAAGAAGCGGAAGGCGTTTCACTTAGGTGAAACGCCTTTTTTGATATGGAAAGGAGAATCGCCGTGTACGCATACGGAATGGAAGAAAAACGGGGCATCATCACAGGCGGTACGTCCGGGATTGGTCTTGCGGCAGCCAAAATGCTTGTCCGTGACGGAGCCCATGTCTTTATTGTGGGTCGGGACGCGGAAAAGGGCAAGGCCGCCCTTACGGCCCTTTCTGATGGCAAGGGTAAGGCCACCTACGTTGAAGCGGATGTAAGTACCCTTGAGGGCTGTCAAAAAGTAGTGGAGGCTGCAGGGGAAGGGAATGCTAAAGTGGATTTCCTTGTTAACTGTGCCGGCATGTACCAGGAAGAAGCCCTTCAGGATATTACGGAGGCATCCTACAGTAAGATGATGGATGAAAATGTAAAGAGTACAATCTTCCTTACAAAGGCGGTTCTTTCCCTGCTCAGTGACGACAGTCCTTCCATCCTCAACATTGCATCCGATGCTGCCCTTGAAGGCAATTATGGCTGCGCCGTTTATGCTGCAAGTAAAGGGGCTGTCGTCGCCTTTACCCGTTCCGCGGCGCTTGATCTCTCGCCTTGGGTCCGCGTTAACTGCCTCTGCCCCGGTGATGTCAATACGCCCCTTGTAAAAAAACAGCTGGAAGAAGGGGGCTATACGGTCGAGAGCATGGCCTCCATTTATCCTGTGGGACGCATTGGCGAACCCGAAGAAGTGGCCCACGTGATCTGCGCCGTCCTTTCTCCGCTAAATGGCTTTATGACAGGCGCCATCCTTTCCGTCGATGGGGGCCTGACGGCAAAATAACCAGCCCCGCTTTCTCTAACAATTTTGCTTATCCTTGATTTTTCAATTGCGATCCATAAGGAGAACTTCATGAAACAACTGACCCGTGCTCAATATTTCTTTTTGGGATCCATGCTCTTTGGCATGATGTTTGGTGCAGGGAACCTGATTTTCCCGGTCCATCTGGGACAGCTTGCCGGGAGCCATTTTTGGCTTGCAAACTGGGGCTTTATTTCGACAGGTGTCTTTATGCCCTTCATTGGTCTCATTGCTCTGGGAATTTCTGGCGCCACAAGCGTCGAAGACCTGGCAAACCGCATCCATCCCACCTTTTCCAAGATCTTTACCGTGTTGCTCTATCTCACCATTGGTCCATGTTTTGCGCTTCCTCGAACGGCTTCTGTATCCTTCCAGATCGGGGTGGCTCCTTTTGTGCCTCCCGGTTCAGAAACCCTGATTATGGCACTTTTTACGGGAGTCTTCATGGCCCTTGCACTTCTTATGGGACTGAAACCATCTAAGCTTATTGTTTACATTGGCAAGTTCCTGAATCCCGCGTTCCTTCTTTTTCTTGCACTTCTTGTGGCTGTGGCCCTTATCCATCCCATGGGCTCCTACAGTGCCATGATGCCGCATGGAGCCTATGTATCCCAGCCTTATCTTACGGGGTTCAAGGAAGGCTATAACACCATGGATGTTCTTGCCGTCCTTGCTTTTGCCATTGTTGTCATCAATACCCTGCAGAGTCTGGGCATGACGGACCGCACGGCCATGACAGGCGATATCTTTAAGGTTGGCGTGATCGTAACGGTCCTCATGACAGTCATCTATACGGCAATCACCTGGCTTGGTGTTTCAAGTATGGGGGCTTTGACCCTTTCTGATAATGGCGGCATTGCCCTTGCGGAAATTGCGGCCTATTACTTTGGCCCCTTGGGACAGCTGCTCCAGGCCATCATCGTGACCCTTGCCTGTTTCAAGACGGCGATTGGGCTCATTACGAGTTGTTCTGAAGCTTTCCATACCCTGTTTCCCAAAGGACCGGGTTATCGGACCTACTGCTATATCATGGCGGGATTTTCCTTTGTTGTGGCAAACGTGGGCCTTACCCAGATCATTAGCTTAGCCATTCCCGTCCTCATGTTCATCTATCCCCTTGCCATTGCCCTCATTCTGTCGACCTATGCGGCGTATTTCTTTCACCATGATACGCGTTTTTATAAATGGCCGGCTGCCTTTACAATCCTTGCTGCCTTGGGGGATGCCCTAAGCGTCCTTTCCCCGGCGATTAAGGAAACCGGTTTTGTAAAAACGATTCTTTCGTTCCACGCCATGCTGCCTTTTTCTGCAGATGGCATGGCCTGGGTCGTGCCGACCTTCCTCGGGTTGGTCGTGGCCCTGATCCACGTCAAACTGACGGGTGAAAAGCCTCTTTCCCTAGGCTGACTGCATTGCGCCTGATCCTTTTTGGGTCAGGCTTTTTTTGTTTAGATGGGTCTTCTGTAACACCGCAGCCCCCCTTCCTTCACAAAAGACCATTTTTTTGTTATAATAAAGTGTCAATAAAATCGTCAACTCATTGGATAAGGAGGGATTTCCCTATGAAGAAGAACATCATGCTGGCCCTTGTATTAGGCCTGATCCCTGCCAGCCTCGCGGCTGCTTCCCCGCTTGCTGAAATTGCACCGGGCCGTGCACAGATCGATGCCAATGTGACCCTCGGCAGTTCCCTTAAAGGAGAACGGGACGGGCATACAATCGACTTTGACGGCGATACCCGCTATCGTGTTGGAGCGACTGTAGGCATCAGCGATGGACTTGGCCTGGACTATACCTATGCTTCTCATGAAGGCGATGATAACGCTTCAGTCCAGAGTCATCAGGTTAATCTGGTCTACCAGTTCAACCCCTATCTTTACGGTTTTGGTGGCTACGTCCGCAATCGTGCCCATCATCGTGGCTATACGGATAATACCAATGGCTTCCAAGTTGGTGCAACAGGCCGTCTGCCCCTTGGCAAGACCACGCCGTGGGCTAAGTTTGGCATTGGCAATACGATTACCCAATATGAAGTCGGTGTTGGCTATGCCATTACGGATAACTGGGAAGCCAATGTTTCCTATAATGACAGTAAGTACAAGGATTTCAGCGGCGATACGGACGTAAAGACTCATGGCGTCAATGTCGGCGTTTCCTACAAATTCTAATAAAGAGTATAGAGCCGTGCCTTTGGCATGGCTCTTTTTTCGTTGACAAGAAATTGGCTTCAGCCTATTATGTTTATGTGATTAAACGAATAAACGGATAGGCGGAAAGGAGCCCTCGCTCATGAAAGAGAAAGACCTTGCCATTATGGAACAGTTTCGGAAATGTATCCCCATCTTTTCTGTTCTCAATGATGCCAAACGGCAGGAAATCATCCTTATCCTTACGGATTTTCCTGGGGAAGGGCTGACCGTAAACGGGATTACGGAACGAATTGACCTTTCAAGACCGGCGGTTTCCCATCACCTGAAAGTCCTCAAACAAGCAGGAGTCATTGGTGTTAGAAGCTGCGGCGTTGAAAATCATTATTACCTCACGTTCAAGGCCGCCCTTAGGAACCTAAAAATCCTTGTTGCCCAGGTTGAAGCAAGCTGCGACCTTCGCTGAAAAAGCCGGATAGGCACCATCTCCTACTTTTTGCTATGTTGCCCCAGCAAATCATAGCACCGTCACAATCTGACGGCATTGCTTCAGAGGAGTAAAGCACATGGAATTTCATGACATCGTGATTCAGCAAAAGTCTTATTTTGACTCGAATTCAACAAAAAGTATAGCCTTTCGCAAGATTATGTTGAAAAAATTGATGGATGCCCTTGATGAACGGGAAGATCTTCTTTTGGAAGCTCTGCACAAGGATCTTGGTAAATCACGGGGCGAAGGGTATATGACAGAAGTTGGCATGGTCCGTAGCGAAATCAAGGAAGCCCTGATCAATGTCGAGGCTTGGAGCCATCCTAAAAAGGCAGATGGCTCGTTCCTGACTTTCTTTCCCGCGACGAATCATATTTATACCGAACCGTATGGCGTGGTGCTCATCATCGCGCCTTGGAACTATCCCCTGAATCTTACGCTGATGCCCCTTGTGGGAGCGATTGCGGCAGGAAACTGTGCCATTGTGAAGTGTTCCCCGGAAAGTGTCCATACGAGCCGTGCCATCAAAGATCTTCTTGCGGACCTTTTCCCACCGGAATATATCTATTGTCCGGAGGCAGACTTGCCCTTTGAGACCCTTTGGCAGGAAAGGTACGACATGATTTTTTTCACCGGCAGTCCAGCAGCAGGCAGGATCGTCATGAAGGCTGCCAGCGAGCATTTGACGCCCGTCATCTTGGAATTGGGTGGCAAGAGTCCCTGCCTTGTCGATGCCTCGGCGAACATCGATCTTGCGGCACGGCGCATCGTCTGGGGAAAATTCATGAATGCCGGTCAAACCTGCATTGCCGTGGACTACGTTGTCGTACAGGAAAGTGTAAAGGACGCGCTTCTTGCTGCCATGACAAAAGAGATTGGAAAGCGCTATCCCCATGCTGAAAAAAGTGATGCTTATCCGTCCATCATCAATCAGCGGCATTACGACCGGCTTATTGGCCTCATGAAAACAGAATCTAGCCTTATTGGCGGTGCTGTGAACGCGGAAAAACGCAGGATTGCGCCTACCTTGATGCCTGAGGCGGATTTTGATCATCCCATCATGGAAGATGAAATCTTTGGGCCCTTGCTTCCCATAATTGCTGTAAAAGACATGCAAAACGCCGTAGCGCACATCAAAACGCTGCCTAACCCCTTGGCTTGTTATGTGTTCACAGAAAACAAGGCGGTTGCAGAAGCGGTCATTGCCAATCTTTCTTTTGGCGGCGGCTGCATCAACGATACCCTTCTTCACGTGACAAACCCAAACCTACCCTTTGGCGGGGTGGGAAATAGCGGCATGGGAAGTTATCATGGAAAGGCAAGCTTTGATGCTTTTTCCCATAAAAAAAGCATCGTCAAGAACACGACACGCTTTGACATTTCCTTGCGCTATGCCCCGTTTACGGAAAGAAAAGTAAAATGGCTGAAACGCTTTTTCTAGGCTGCATGCATGCGCCAAAGGCATGAAAGAGAATAAAAAAGAAGCATTGGAAAGGGCCCAGCCCATCCGATACAATAAAATCAATGCTAGAACAAAGGAGGAATCCCCATGCTTGGAGAATTCATGTATCATAATCCAACAACGCTCTATTTTGGCTCACAGTCCTTGGAAAACCTGGACCGTGAACTGCCCCTTTATGGACCGAATGTCCTTTTGGTCTATGGCGGCGGTTCCATCAAGAAAAATGGCATCTATGATGCCGTTCTCTCCTACCTAAAAAAGAACCATAAGGTGGTTACGGAAGTTCCCGGCGTCATGCCGAATCCAACGGCTGAAAAGCTTCGGGAAGGCGCCAAAGCGGCCAAAGACAGCAAGGCGGACCTGATCCTTGCCGTTGGCGGCGGATCTTGCTGCGATTTTGCCAAAGGAGTTGCCGTTTCCGCCTATGCTGATGATGATCCCTGGGAAAAGTTCTATGTCCGTTTTGAAGAACCGAAAAAGGAAGACCGGATCGTCCCTGTTGCCTGTATACTGACCATGGTGGGAACCGGGTCTGAGATGAACGCTGGTTCCGTCATTACAAACCATGAAGAAAAGCGTAAAGTAGGGCACGTTTTTGCTGACGCACGCGTTTTCCCCCGTTTTTCCATCCTGAACCCTGAATTTACGTTTACCCTCCCAAAGAGGCAGATGGTAGCTGGGATCTATGATATGTTCAACCATATCTGCGAACAGTATTTTTCTGGCTATGATGATAATACCTCTGATTACCTTGCCGAAGGCCTCATGCGTTCTGTTATTGCCGCCTCCCGCATTGCCATTCAAAACCCCAAGGATTACGAAGCCCGCAGCAACCTCATGTGGACGGCAACGTGGGCCCTTAATACGCTCATTGGTATGGGAAAGACCCAGGACTGGATGGTCCATATGCTGGGACAGGCTGTCGGTGCCTATACGGACGCTACTCATGGCATGACCCTTTCAGCCGTTTCTCTTGCCTATTACCGTTTCCTCCTGCCCTATGGCCTCAGTAAGTTCAAACGTTTTGCTGTGAACGTGTGGCAGATCTGCCCCGACGGCAAGTCGGATGAAACCATTGCCAAAGAGGGGCTTGCCGCTATGGAGGCGTGGATGAAGGAAATTGGTGTCGCCTTGAAGCTTGGCGAAGTGGGCGCCACGGAAGCGATGATTGACGGCATTGCTGATGCGACCTTTATTTTGAAGGGCGGTTATAAAGTCCTGACCAAGGATGAAGTCAAAGCCATTCTCAAAGCAAGTTTTTAAGGAAAAAATGAACTGGGAGCCGTGTCCCTGACATAGAAGAAAGGCGTCAACTTGCGTTTATTTTCAAGTTGACGCCTTTTTCGTTTGCTGCCATTTTTCCAGGGCCTTGCTGCAAAGCATCGTTTTGCGGGCCCTGAAACGGTATGGAAAGGCCGCAGCCGAAGGCAGATATAGGGCTCGGCTTAGGGTGGAGTCTTCCCACCGTTTTTTTGATGGAGAATGCAAAAACAAGGGACAATCGATTCCACAAGCAGTTTCCCGTCCCTATAGGGGTACGTTCACAGGAAGCCCCATATAAAAAAGAACGCCCTTGTTGGACGTTCCCTACGTTATACAATTGGTGCGATTGGCGCGAGTCGAACGCGCGACCCTCTGCTTAGGAGGCAGATGCTCTATCCATCTGAGCTACAACCGCATAACAGTATTATTATACCAGATAGTCCCTAAAAAAACAAAGGCGGGGACACATCATGTGTTCCCGCTGCACCTTATTTCACGATATAGGCACTCGTGATTTCCGCGATGTACTGGATATGACGGTCTTTGTTGCCGTTTTGATCTGCTGGATACCATTTGCCTTCCTGTTGAGCCAGGTTTTCCAGGGCTTCGACCTGGCGGAAGAGAACCTTGCATTCAAAGGTTAGGGGCAGTTCCTTGAATGCCGGTGCCTTGACAGTTTCGCCCTGCTGTACCGTCAGGCTGAGGGTCTTGATTTTATCAAGGTCACGCCCCGACTTTGATCCGCAGACCTTGATGATTTCAGGATCAACGGCGCCCAGGGGGACATTCACCGTAAATTCTCCTGACGCATCGAGATAGTCCCGGGTCAAGCGGCTTTCCCGTACATAGACCGTGAGGACGGGCTTTCCCCAGTTGGTGCCTAGGGCGCCCCAGCCGATGACCATCGTGTTCATGGCGCCTTTTTTTTCGGTTGAAAGGAGAACGCCTTTGGGGAGGGCCTTCATCAAGGCTTCAGCATAGGAAAAAGGTTCAATGTGTTCATTCATGGGAATGTACCTTCTTTCTTATCATTCTTACGTTTTCATTATAACAAAAGCTGTCAATGGTGCTTGCAAGGCCGGAAGGCCTTCGCTATACTGAAAGAGAAAATGAAAGGAGGATTCCTATGAAAAAGACTGTTATTTCCTTCCTGATGGCTGGCTTGCTTCTTATAGGCATGCCCGCCCTTGCTCAGGAAGGAGATTTGCCTGATCCCGAGTGGCAGGCTGTTGTCACGGAACAGGGCGGCACCCGCTGGGATCTTGATACAGCGACCATCATGAAGCGCGGTGAGGGCCGCGTGGCAGGCTTCCGCAAGACCCAGCCCGATGGTTCGTATGCGCTTACCCTCGGCCTTTTTACGAAGGATCGCCGTATGGCGCCCATTATGAAGCTTTCTGTAACGAAGGATCATGAGATCAAGGAGCGGTGGCGCGCGGAAAAAGAGGAGTGGGTGACCATTGAACCAGGTTCCGTCTTGGAGAAGATTTATGATGCTGTCTGGAAAGCCCCTGTTTCTGAAACCCTTTCAAAAGATTCGGATCACGCCTAAGGAAAGGAACTGAAATGGGAAAGGAAATCGAAATGAAGCTCCTGACGACCCAGGCGGGATGCCACAGGCTCTTTGCCGCTAGGACCGTCACGAAAACCGCTCTTCCGGTAACGGAAAAGCGTCTTAGCCTCAAAAATATATATTATGATACAAAAGATGGTGCCCTGAACCGGGAACGCATGGCCTACCGCGTGCGTGTCACCAATGGCAGCGCTTATGAAGCGACCATCAAAACAAAAGGTACATCCACAGGAGGCTTTTCTGTCCGCGGTGAATATACCGTGCCCCTAAAGGACGAAACGCCTGTGACGGAAGGTTTTCCTCCCGAAGTGACGAGGCGCCTGAAGGACCTGCTTCATGGGGAATCACTTGTTCCAACCGTGACGATCACTTTTGTGCGCCACGCCATGGACCTTGCGGCAGGAAAAAGCCGTGTCGAGCTCTCCCTTGATGAAGGCATCATAGAAAGCGGCGACCGTTCCCAATCCCTTAGGGAGGTGGAATTTGAACTCAAAGAAGGGGACCCTGCTGCCCTTTTTGAGCTTGTCAGCCATCTTGCAGGTGAAATCCCCCTCTATCCGGAAGACCGGAGTAAGCTCGAACGAGGCCTTTTCCTTCTTGCAGGAAAGACACCCCAAGAGTCCTGCGACGATGCTGTTAAAGTGCCCAAGACCTTTGCAGATGCTGCGCGTTTCCTTAGGGAAATCCTTCATGACCTAGGTGGTTTCTTTAACGGCACTGGAAAGAAAGCACCTATTGCTGACCGCCTGATCCTTTTTGCCGATTTTTGGGAAGAAAAGGCCTTGGGCGGGGACGAGGCGGCGCGCCTTCGGGAAGCGGCAGCCCATTTTGAAACGGATGACGCTGCCTATCTGGAAGAAGATCTTGAAGAGGGACGGATTGCCGCGCTGCTTTGGCAGTGCCTTGCGAAGGTCTACACCAAATCCCATGAGGAAGAAAGCTATTTTTAGCGGGAACTTCCACGGGCAAAAAAATAAAAGTCAAAAAATCAAAAAAGTATTTGACATTTTGACTTTTGGTGAGTACAATAAACCCAGGAAGTGCGAAATGACTTCCTGGGTCTTTTCCTTTGAAAGATCCTGTTTTCTTAGAAGGGATGGGGCGATGTAACCCAAGTCAAGATCGTGATGAGCTTTATGATGGCCTCTGGCAGGGCCCACATGGCAGCGGCTGCCGCAAGAACGGCCAGAAGTCCGATGATGAGATGCAGTTTCTTTGAGAAGCGGTCCATCAGGACTTCCGTATTGAGCAGTTCGTAGCAGCGCTGGAGCACCTTTAGTTTGGTGTTGATATTTTCCCGCCATACGTCAGCCCGCAAAAGATACATGTACCGGGCGTAGACGCGGGCGTTGAAGACATCCTCTGTGACTTGGAGGGCGTTATCAACATTGCTCGTAAGGACGCTCATGTCGGCCATGACTTCCATGAGCTCATTGCGGACCTTGCGGAAGGTCTTGGCCTTACCGCGGGATCCGGGTTCGGTTGCTTTGTCGATTTCGTCGTATGTGCTGTCGATGGCTTTCCGGAGGGCATCATCGTAGTAGCGCAGTTCGAGGAACTGGGCATTGGCAAATTCAAGGAGGTCCGGCAGGTCCGTGCTTCCCGTCCGATCCAGCATAATCGCTGTATCCCACGTCAGGTAGATGACATCGTCCTTGCTGTAGGAGAAGCGGTTTACGAGGGCATCCTTCCTCGTTTCTTCGCTAAGCGGCGTCTTGTCCTTCATGATAAGGGCCGCCAGGTCCCAATCGGGGAGCTTGTCCTTGAAATAGTAGACGACAAAATCCTCATCAAAGTCGGAAATGCGCATCTTCGTGCACGCCGGCCGGATCGTATCCGTGATGGCATCGATGTATTCGCGGACCACGTTTTCTGGCAAGGAGTCGACGGCAATGGTCAGGTTTTGGTATTTTTCATAGGAAATGTCTTCCGGGACTTCCAAATGAAAGATAAGACTGACGACGCCAATGTCAAAGATGCGGGCCTTGATGACCGCTGTGTATTGGTCCCCGGCAAATTCCATATCATGGGTTCCCAATTCAACAAGGACCGGGGGATTCTGAAAACTGATGGAGTTTGGTGCACTCTTTTCAAATCGCAGACGGGATGCAATCTTGTTCCGGCTGGTCCAGATGGCTTCCACGACATTGAGGTCGATTTCATCGGCGACGTCGAAAAGGTGGTAAAGGATAATGGATGAATTCATAAAAGCCTCCTTAACTAGGCAGCAAAAAAAGCAAAGTTCCTATCATCCTTTTTCGACAGCAGCCTTGTTTTTCCTTCCTATCAGGAAGATTACATAAAGGCGTTTTGCACGCCTTCCCCTTTGGGGGATTGGTAACAGGGGTATTTCCCCATTTTCGTGGCCCTTGGGCCCTTATCCATAGAATAAAAATTTTAGGCAGCATGCGGAGGTGTTTATGATGCAGTCAGAACGTTTCAGTGAAGAAGTCAAAAGTTTATTGGAAGCCAGTCAGCAGCAAGCTGTCATGAACTATAACCAAGAGGTGGGAACCGTCCATCTCCTGTCAGCCATGATGAGCGAACCTGATAGTTTCCTCCATTATGTCTTAAAGAGCCTTCATATCGAGGAAAACGACTTCAGTCGTGACCTTGACCATTTGGTGAAGGCCGTCCCGTCTGTGAAGGGAACGGACCAGCTTAGTATGTCCACGGGGATGGCAAGGGTCTTTGCCCTCGCGGAAAAAGCAGCCGGCCAAAATAAGATTACCGGAGCCCATCTGCTGGCTGCCCTCTGTGAAGATGGCGATAGCGATGTGGTTTCCCTCTGCCGCAAGTACGGCATTACCCGTTCGGCCATCCGTGGTCTCGTCGACCGCTATGAAGGCGGCAAGGACAGTGACGAAAACCGCAAGACCTTGGAAAAATATGGGCAGGATCTGACGGCTAAGGCCCGCAAGGGAGCCCTTGATCCGGTCATTGGTCGTGACGATGAGATCCGCCGTACCGTTGAGATCCTGTCTCGTCGGAAAAAGAACAACCCTGTCCTCATTGGGGAACCGGGTGTTGGCAAGACGGCTATTGTAGAAGGCCTTGCCCGCCGGATCGTGGCAGGCGACGTGCCTGAATCCTTAAAGAACAAGACCCTCTATGCCCTGGATCTTGCGTCCCTTGTTGCTGGGGCCAAGTACCGCGGTGAATTTGAAGAACGCTTGAAGAAAGTCCTCAAGATTGTTGCCGATTCGGCTGGACAGATCATCATGTTCATCGATGAACTCCATACCGTCGTTGGAGCCGGTGCCTCCGAAGGGTCCATGGATGCCGGAAATATCCTGAAACCGATGCTGGCCCGCGGTGAACTCCGCTGTATTGGGGCCACGACCCTTAATGAGTATCGAAAGTATATTGAAAAAGACAGTGCCTTGGAACGCCGGTTCCAGCCTGTCCTTGTCAAGGAACCAAGTGTCGAGGATACGGTTTCCATCCTGCGTGGCTTGAAGGAACGGTACGAAGTCCATCATGGGGTCCGCATCAAGGATTCTGCCCTTGTAGCTGCGGCTGCGCTTTCAAACCGCTATATCAGTGAACGCTTCCTGCCGGATAAGGCTATCGACCTCGTCGATGAAGCGGCAGCCCGTCTGCGTACGGAAATTGATTCCATGCCGACGGAACTGGATGAAAGCCGCCGCCGTATGCTTCAGCTCCAGATTGAGGAACAGGCCCTTTCCAAAGAAGAAGATAAGCAGTCGGCTGACCGTCTCGAAAAGATCCGTGAGGAACTGAAAGAGATGAAAGCAAAGAACGATAAGATGACAGCTCGCTGGCAGGAAGAAAAGGCTGGCATTGCCAAGGTTCGCCAGGTCAAAAAAGCCATTGACCAGGTGAAGAAGGACATGGAAACGGCCGAGCACGACTATGATCTCAACAAGCTTGCCGAACTCAAGTATGGCCGTCTGCCGGAACTGCAGAAACAGCTCCAGGAACTGGAAAAAGAAGAGCATGCAGAAGACCGTCTTCTCAAGGAAGAAGTCGACGAAGACGATATCGCCAAAGTCGTCAGCACCTGGACGGGGATCCCTGTGAGCCGCCTTATGGAAGGCGAAAAGAAGAAACTGGCTCACCTGGATGAAATCCTCCATCAGCGGGTCATCGGTCAGGATGAAGCTGTGAAGGCTGTCTCCGAAGCCGTTATCCGCGCTCGTGCTGGTATCAAGGATCCCAATAAGCCCATTGGTTCCTTTATCTTCCTGGGCCCAACGGGCGTCGGCAAGACGGAACTTGCCAAGAGCCTTGCCGAAGTGCTCTTCAACGATGAAAAGAGCATCATCCGCATCGATATGAGTGAATATATGGAAAAGCATACCGTAAGCCGCTTGATTGGTGCGCCTCCGGGATATGTAGGCTATGAAGAAGGGGGTCAGCTCACGGAAGCCGTGCGCCGTCATCCTTATTCGGTTATCCTTTTTGATGAAATCGAAAAAGCTCATGCCGACGTCTTCAACGTGCTCCTCCAGGTCCTTGATGATGGCCGCCTGACTGATGGCCAGGGCCGTGTCATCGACTTCAAGAATACCCTCATCATCATGACGAGCAACCTTGGATCCCATGAAATCATGGAACATAAAGGTGAAATCAGCCATGAAGAAGTGCGCAGTATGCTGATGAAGTTCTTCCGTCCGGAATTCCTGAACCGTGTGGATGACATTGTTGTCTTCAAACCGCTCGGCGAGGATCAGATCCGCAGCATTGTCCGCCTCATTCTGGGTCAGCTGGGCAAACGCCTGCAAAGTCAGATGGAACTCACCCTTGAGGCCACTGATGAAGCTGTCGATGCCCTTGCCAAGGAAGGCTTCGATCCTGCCTTTGGCGCTCGTCCGTTAAAGCGCCTCATCGTTCATAGTGTGGAAACCATCGTCAGCCAGAAGATTGTCCAAGGAGACATTGTAAGCGGCGATCATCTGAAAGTCGTCTTGAAAAACGGTAAAATTGACGTGGTAAAGGCGTAAGCCTTGACTGCTGGGAAGGACCCCTTCTTCCCAGCATTTTTACGTTTATTGGGATTTTTTGGGAAAAACCTTTGTGAACTCGTCGTAAATGAGTTCACAGAGTAGGGGTTCCGTTGTATAATAAGAAGGAATTTGATGAATCGCCAAGGAGGATTTCCATGAAAAAATTACTCACCCTTGTCACGCTTCTTATGACGCTCCTTGCCGTTCCTTTTACGGCAAGTGCTGAGCGCAGCGGCGCCAAAGCAAGCGGCGTTCCTTTCAATAAGACCAAGGTTGTCTATCTAAAAAGTCTCGAAAAGACTGATGGGGAATTTGTTAAGAATAACCCCCAATTCAGACGCGATGAGGATGCGGTCCGCCTCACCTATCTTGGGCTCCAGAAATCCTTGAAGGATGAAGGGGTGACGCTTTATAACAATCCAGTCATGCTGCCCGACCGTTACCTGAGAAAGACCCTGACCATGCAGGTCGTTGTCAATTTTGCAGGGACTGTGCCCCTCGAAGGAGAAGCGGCTCAGGAAGCCATCAAGGACAAACGGGAACCGGTGGAATCCCTTGTCTCCCTTTCCTTCCTTGTCACCAAAGGAGAGGCACCGGTCTACCGTATGACCGACGTGCGTACGAGTAAGGAAAAGAACTTGGAAAAACTCATCCGGGATATGACAAAAGATGTAGCAAATGAAATCACGAATAATCGTATGAAACTAAAAGATGTAAAATAAGAACGCCGAGAGGCTGTGAGAAATGAGTACATCATTTCTCACAGCCTCTTTTTGTATGGCTTGGGAGTGGGGGATTATGATGTTCAGGTGGTGTGATGCTGTGATGCAGGGCCGCACTGCTGTTCTGCCACTAAAATCGGTGCAGCCGAATCTTTTGTCTTTGGAATTTGAATCCATCAAAAGACTGTACAGCCGACCCTAAACCGTTCCTTCTTTAAAGGGGGAGGGACCGAATCCATTCGCCCGGAAACATGGCCCTGCGCCCTTGTGCTTTGCCCCAATGCGGGCTTGGGACTCGGGCATATTTGCCTTGCTAGCTGCTTGCAAGGAAACGTCGCTGCGGTTTCTCATCCACCACCGAAATCGGGAAATCCGAATTGGATAACCGTATGGATATTTCCCACACAACATGAGTGCTAATAAATTATATTATCGGCCCCGTCGTACACGAAAACGGTTCCTTTACCTCCGCAGCTGCAATGGATTTATACTGGTGCGGCTGTCAAAGGCGGGGTATCGTTTTCGAGTCAATGCGGAAGATGGCTATAGAGGATCAGCCGTATCATGTTCCGTCTTTTTGACTACGCAGATGGGCCGATATGGGCTTCAGGCGAATCATGTTTCCTTTAAAAACCGAAAAAATTCCAAGAAGTGGCCCATCCGCCGAAGGCATTTTTTTGGGCGTCTTAAAAATGAGATTGTGGTACGTACCTTCTTGCGACGGGGCATGTCATCATCGGCATCAGATCAATCTTTTTAAAGCCAATGACGACACGTAGCCGCATCGAATCGGCGCGATTTCCGCGCCGAGTAAAACTACAGACCTCTACCCTTGCGACAAACCCATTTAAAAGATATAATTCTATGAGTATCATCGTGAGACCAGCCCGGTTATCCGCCCTGTGTCCCCCTTGAGGAAAGGATGGACGATATCTATGCCGATACCTCTTGCTCTTTGGGCTGCTGCCGGAATCGGAGCAGCGGGCATGAAGCTCTACATGAACCTGAACAGTCCTGAAACCGTCGTGCGCAATGCAACGGAGCGTTATAACGAAGAACGCTATAAATTCTATAAACAAATGGAAAGGCTCGTTCCCCTCATCGAGGAATTGGGCCGTTTGAAGTTATCTACGTGGTCCAAGTATACCGCGATGTTTGACACGCTGGATAAGCTCATCAACCTCCCCGGTCATTATACCTATAAGAGCCACAAGAACCTCCACATGCTGCCCCAGGATGTGCGCAAGCTGCGGAAGGTGGCAGACGTCGTAAAACGAATCCATACGGATCATCTTGATATTGAAGGGACAGGGATGCTGACTATTGTTGCCCTTCAAGGCGGGGCGGCCAGTGATTACAGCCAGACGGCCCTGGCCGAAGGGGAGTCGCGCCTCATTCTCGAACAAATCATGGAGCAGCCCCTTTATACGTCAGAATGCGGCGTCCTTGACGAAGAGCAGGTCCTGTGCGCCGTCATGGATTTTCCCAAAGTCATGCCCCGTGGTTATTTCAAGGACCGTCATGGCAGAAAGCGGGAACGCAAGGTTTCCAAACGGGCGGCCCGCCGCTACAAGGAATTGACGGATAAGGAATCGGTCCGTCTTGCTGACGCGACGGCGCGGGCTGATCGCCTTTTTCATGTTGTGACCCATGTCCTGGGCTATATGAAGCCGCTCAAAAAGGAACATGATGAACAGCTTGATTTTTTTACGGCCCTCATCAAGAAAAACAACGATTACGATCAGTTTACGCTCGAACAGAAGGATCGTCTCAATTTTGGCGTTACCTTAGGATTTGTCCTGCGTGAACTGGCCCGGACCGATATCATCATCAAGAACGGGAATGTTCCCATCATCAATACTTCGGCCCTGCGGGCGGTTTATGCCCGGGCCAAAGATTTGATGCCTGCGGAAGAAATGCCCTATCAGATATAAGAAAGGAAGAATTCTATGATCAGTACAAAAGGTTTCAAAGCCTATGATATCCGCGGCGTCGTTCCCAGCGATGTCAATGAGGAACTTGCTTACGCCTTGGGCCGCAGTCTTGCCTTTTACCTCAAGGCAAAGACCCTTGTCATAGGTCACGACATCCGTCTGAGCGGGCCCAGCCTGCGCGACGCCGCTGTACGTGGGATGCGTGACATGGGGACACATGTCATCGATCTTGGTCAGTGCGGTACGGAAATGATTTATTTTGCGGTTGCCCATCTTAAGGCTGATGGCGGCATGATGATTACAGCAAGCCATAATCCTGCCGAATATAACGGGATGAAGCTTGTCCGCAGCGAGTCCCGGCCCATTTCGGGAGACACGGGATTAAAGGACCTTGCGGCCATGGTCACAGATCCTGATTTTGAAACAAAATATCCCAAAGCCGCACGGCAGGGAAGCTATGAGCAGGTGGACATTGTCCCAAGTTATGTGGATCATCTCCTTAGCTATATCGACACTAAAGAGATTGCTCCCCTAAACATCGTGGCTAACCCCGGAAATGGCGGAGCCGGTCCCATTGTAAAGGAACTGGCAAAACACCTGCCCTGTCACTTTACGTATCTTAATGACACGCCGGACGGACATTTCCCCAATGGAGTTCCTAATCCGCTCCTTGTTGAAAACCGTGATGCCACCAGCGACGCTGTCCGCCGGGAAGGGGCCGATCTTGGCATTGCCTGGGACGGGGATTTTGACCGCTGCTTCTTCTTTGATGAAAATGGACGCTTCATCGAAGGGTATTATCTTGTCGGTCTTTTTGCCTCTTACTTCCTCAAGAAGCATCCCGGTGCCAAGATCCTCTTTGACCCGCGCTTGATCTGGAATACAGAGGACATCATTGCCCGTGAAGGGGGCTATCCTGTCCGCTGCAAGAGCGGTCATGCCTTCATCAAGGAATGTATGCGTCGGGAACATGTTCTTTATGGCGGAGAAATGAGTGCCCATCACTATTTCGCCGATTTTTCCTACTGCGACAGCGGGATGATTCCTTGGCTTCTTGTCATTTCTCTCATGTCGACATCAGGCCTTAGTCTTGCTGAAATGGTGGACGCTCGCATCCGCGAATATCCCTGCAGCGGAGAAATCAACCGCAAAGTGGGGAATGCCGATGCCATCATGGAATCCCTGTCGACGCGCTTTAAATCCGGCATCCAGGACCGTATGGACGGGCTTAGCGTCGTCTATGATGAATGGCGCTTCAACCTTCGTAAATCCAATACGGAACCTGTGGTGCGTCTCAATGTTGAAACAAGAGGAGATCGGGAACTTCTCGAACAAAAGACCCGTGAACTTCTGGACCTTATCCAGGGCGAGAAAGCATAAGGAGGCAGCAGTATGAACGTTCTTGTTACGGGCGGGGCCGGTTACATCGGTTCCCATGTCATTGATGATCTCATCAAATCTGGTTATACACCGATTGTTTATGATAATTTCAGTACCAGTCATGCCGAAGCGGTTCCCGAAACGGTACAGCTTATCCAAGGGGACCTTCACGATTTCACCTTCTTGAAGCATATCATGGGCCAATATGAAATCGATGCCGTCCTGCACTTTGCTGCAAGTTCCCAGGTCGGCGAGTCCATGGTCGATCCGGGAAAATATTACTATAACAATGTGGCTGGTACTTTGGGTCTTCTTGACGCCATGCGGGAAAGCGGCGTCGAGTATATCGTCTTTTCGTCGACGGCGGCCGTTTACGGGGAACCGGACCAGGTTCCTATTACGGAAGACATGCCCCTTCATCCAACGAATTCCTATGGCCGGACAAAACTCATGATTGAAAACATGCTGCGTGACTACAGCATGGCCTACGGCCTTCATTATGTAGCCCTGCGCTACTTCAATGCTGCTGGCGCGTCCCTTTTGGGAAATATCGGGGAAGACCATAATCCGGAAACCCATCTCATTCCCCTGACCATCCAAGCCGCTCTGGGTAAGCGCGATGCTATTTCCATCTTTGGTACGGACTACGACACCCCTGACGGCACGTGCCTCAGGGACTACATCCATGTGAAGGACCTGGCCTCCGCTCATATCCTTGCCCTGAACCATCTTGTCAAGGGCGGTGCAAGTCGGGTCTATAATCTGGGAACCAAGACGGGACTTTCTGTCCGGGAAATCATCAATGCCGTCAAGGAAGTAACGGGCCGTGACTTCATGGTAAAGGAAGAAAAACGCCGTGCTGGCGATCCTGCGCGGCTCATTGCCTCCAGCGAAAAAATTGCAAAGGAACTCCATTGGAAGCCCGAACACAGCAGCGTCAAGGAAATTGTGGAGACGGCATGGCGCTGGCATAGCGGCCACCCCAATGGATATCGCTGAGCCTTATGGATATCCTGGTAACCGTCGATCATCTCGCCAAAAGCTTTGGCGCTCATGATATCTTTGACAAGGTGAGCTTTACCATTCGCCAAGGGGAAAAGCTAGGCCTTGTCGGTGTCAACGGCAGCGGCAAGACGACGCTCCTGCGCTGCCTCATGGATCCCTCCTTTGCCGATAAGGGAACCGTCCAATATGCAGGGGAAATTCGCGTTGGCTATGTGGAACAGGGGTTTGACAATATCGAAGACGAAACCATCTGGGAGTTCATGCTCCGTTCCTGCCCGGATATTCTTTCCCTCCGGGAAACGATGAAGGAACTTGAGCGGGAAAGCGGCGAAATGACAGGTGATGCCCTAAAGGATGTCCTGGACCGTTATGGTCGGGTGGAAACCCGCTATGCCCACTTGGACGGTTATCACTACGAAAATAACATCAAGCGGGTCCTGATGGGACTGGGCTATCCAGAATCCACCTGGGAGCACAACGCCCTGGCCCTTTCGGGCGGACAGAAAACGCGCCTTCAGCTGGCGGCGGCTCTTGTCAATTCGCCGGATCTGCTCATCCTCGACGAACCGACGAACCACCTGGATATTGTCATGAGTGAATGGCTGGAAAAATATCTTCGTGAGTTCCGCGGTGGTGTCCTCATCATCTCTCATGATCGGGCCTTCCTTGATGCCGTTGTGGAAGGCATCCTTGAAATGGAAGGGGGGACCCTGCACCGCTATAAAGGAAACTATTCCCGCTATGTGGAGCAAAAAGAGCTCCAGGTTCTCTCCCAGACCTGGGCTTATGAAGCGCAGCAGGAAACCATCCGACGCACGGAAGAGTATATCCGGCGCTACAAGGCCGGCATCAAAAGCAAGATGGCTCGGGGACGTCAGTCCCAGCTGGACCGGATGGAACGCATTGACGCACCCGTAAAGGAAGAATCTTTTACGCTGCGTCTGCCCCATGCCGCTGAATCCGCGGAAAAGGTCATCATGTTGGAACACCTTTCCGTTGGCTATGAAGGAAACGCCCTTTTAAGCGACATTGACCTGGTCCTGCGCCGCGGGGAAAAGGTGGCCATCATCGGGCCCAATGGGAGCGGCAAGTCAACCCTCCTAAAAACCATCCTTCAGGAAATCCCGCCCCTTCACGGCGAAGCAAAGATTGGAAACCGCGTGAAGATTGGCTACTTTTCCCAAAGCTATGAGCGCCTTGATTCCCAGCAGACCATTCTTGACAACTTCCTTACGGAGTATGGCATGACGGACGAACAGACGCGCCGTCTATTGGGCAGTATGCTCTTTCGCGGGGAAGACGTCTATAAAACCATCGGGAGCCTTTCCGGCGGTCAGAAAGCTCGTCTGGTCCTCTTGAAACTGGTTCTTGACGGGGCCAATTGCCTCGTTCTTGACGAACCGACGAACCATCTTGATATCATGGCCAAAGAAGCCGTCGAAGCCGCCCTTGAGACCTTTGACGGGACGGTTCTTCTCGTCACTCACGACCGCTATCTCGTTAATGAAGTGGCAGGCCGCATCTGGGCTGTTGAAAAGGGGCACCTCACGAATTATAACGGCAATTACGACTTCTATCTGGAAGAACGGGACAAACGCCAACAGCGGGAAGCGCCGCTTCCGGAATCCTCTCATCGAGCGCCGAAGGAAGAACCGGTAAAACCTGATGGATCAAAGCACCGCCCCCATGAGGAAAAATCCAAAAACCAGCGGATCTATACGCCGGCTGAGGCGGAAAAACTCCTGCCTGAAGTAGAACTGAAAATCCGTGAACACGAGGCTCTGCAAAAGGTCCTAAGTCAGCAGATTGCCGATCCTGAAAACCAGATGGACCTTGAAAAAAGTGCGGCCCTTGCCGCGGAATACGAAAAGGAGCAACAGCTCATTGATGGCTTCATGGAAAAATGGGAAGCTCTTATGGAGGCCCTTGAATGACAGCATTATCCATTGACAGTTTCATAAAAGCCCTGCAGGGCTATCACAGCGATACGGCCTTCAACCCATGGGCCGATTACGACCCCCAGTGTGACATTGGGCCCCAGGCACCCCTCATCCGGGCAGCCAATCTGAAGCGCTATTTGACGCTCCGCCAAAAGGCACGCTTTCTTTTTATTGCCGAAGGACTGGGTTATCAAGGCGGGCACTTTTCAGGCATGGCCATGACGAGTGAGCGCATCCTTTTGGGTCATCACCCTAACGTGCGGCCCCATGTGGTTCTTGGCGAGGATTACCCTTGCCAAAGGACAAGCAATCCCGAGTCGCCCCTGTTAAACCGCATGCAGCGGGAAAAAGGCTTCAATGAACCGACGGCGACCGTCATGTGGGGGGAACTTGCGGCCCAAGAACTGGCCCCTTTCCAGACGATTTTGTGGAATATTTATCCCTTCCATCCCTATAAACCATCGGGCATCCTGACAAACCGCACGCCGACGCCAAAAGAGCTTGACGAAGGCATTGACTTTGCTCGTATGATCCTTGCCCTTGTGCCGGGGATGCGCGTCATTGCCATTGGCCGAAAAAGTGCGGACACGCTCCAGAAGTATGGCGTAGCCTGCGACGCGGTTCCTCATCCTTCCATGGGTGGGGCCACGCGCTTTCGCAGCGCTGTGGACGCCTTGTTTGAATCTGAATAGGTATTTTTGGAGGTAACATGGAAAGCACCATTGCCAGTATGACTAAGGAAGAGGTCCTCAAGATTTCCCTCACGTGCGGGAAACTGCTCCTGACAAGCGGCGCCGAAACCTATCGTGTGGAAGATACGATGACGCGCATCTGCGCCCTCAGGGATATGCAGATTGCTGCCGTCAGCACGCCGTCATGGATCATGGTGGGCGACGAAACCGTGGACGGGACCAGTATGGTCTCCCGCGTTACGCGGCGGGGGACGGATCTCACCCTCATCAGCGAAGTGAACAACATTTCCTATCATATGCCCACGTGGGACCATTCCTTTGCCGAAACCATGGCCATGCTTGATGAATTGAGTGCCCGCCCGTCACCGACCGCACTCTACAGCATGGTTTGGTCCGGTTTTGCCGGCGGCTTTTTTGCCGGCGTCATTGGTGGCAATTTCTGGGATTTTGTGGCAGCCTTCTTGGGCTCCTTCCTTTCTATGGCCTTCATCTGCCTCGTGCGGCCCTTCCGCCCCAGCAGTTTTTGGGAAACGACTATGGCAGGCGTCATCATCTGTTTTGTCACCTATATGTGTCATCTGTTCATTCCTGGTGTCACTATGGAATTTGCCATTGGCGGCGGAATCATGCCCTATTTGCCCGGTATGGCTTTTACCAACGGAATCCGGGACTTCATGGCCGGTGACCTCATGAGCGGAACGAGCCGGGCCGGCGAGGCCATTTTCCTTGTTGGCGGCATTGCCATCGGCATTGCGGCCTTCCTTGGCATCGTCTATCTTTAAGGAGGACTGCCATGAACGTCATCCTGACCATCGTCATCAAGACCATCTGCTCCTTTTTCGGAACCGTGGCTTTTGGCAAGATCTTCAACTGTCCTAAACACTGCCTCTATAAAGCGGGCTTTGTCGGCGCTGTGGGTTTTGGCGTCTACATCATTCTCCTCAGCGGTTTTGGCGTCAGTTCCATGCTCAGCAATTTTGCTGGAACCGTAGCCCTTTCTATCTGCAGTGAGCTCTTTGCCCGCTGGTACAAGGAACCTGTGCCTGTTTTTTCCATTCCTGGCGTCATTCCTCTTGTGCCGGGGCTGCCCCTTTATCGGGCCATGAACTATACGATGCAAAACGGCTACAGCATGGGTATGCATACCTTTGTCTCGGCGGCCCTTGACGCAACGGCCATCGCCATGGGTATTCTCCTTATCTCAGGTCTTGCCAAGGTTTATAAGACCAGTAAACGCCTTGTGTCGAAAAAGGTCCATCATCATTCCGAACGCTTGTAAAAAAACGATTGCTTATAAACCGCGGGAGTCCTTCCTTGGAAGGACTCTTTTTGATTGGGCGCCTTACGATCTTTTGCCTTACAGTCTTTTAGCATCACAGCATCTTAGTTTCCTTCCATTTTTTCGCCCGACAGCCAGAACTGAAGGCTCGTGACAGCCCTTTAGAACAGGCCTCGAAGAAAACAGCTTGACAGCTTTCCCCTTTGCGCCCCGCCAGAAAAAAGATTATAATATCCCCAAAAGGAGGAATGCCCCATGGCCATCTATCATACGCTTACAAGAACAGTAAAGGAAAACCCCCAGACGGGAAGCATCATCAGTGATGCCATCATGGATCCAGAGACCCTCGGCAAGGGGGTCAAGATGTTTGCCCAAGTTACGCTGAAGCCGGGCTGTGCCGTTCCTATTCATCAGCATGTCGGCAACAATGAAACGTATTATCTGATTCAAGGCAGCGGCGAGTATACGGACGAAGACAAAAAATTCACCGTCAAAGCAGGCGACGTGACCTTCTGCGCTGATGGCGGCACCCATGGTCTCTTGAACACGGGAAAGGAAGACCTCGTCTTCGTCGCCCTTATTGCCAATACCATCGCCTAAGGCATTTTTGGGAAGGCGGCCTGGCAGGCTGCTATCTCTAAAAAATCGGAGCCAGCTACGCCTTATCAAAGGGCTGCGGGCAGCAAAGCATAAAAAGAGAAGCGGAGGAAGAAATGAGCGAATCCTTTCTTTCCCCGTCTTTTTTTAAAATAGTTAATGAAAGTTTTAAATAAATAAGATGAAATATATTCAAAACATTAATAAGGAAGCGTAACATTTTTCTTTCATTCTTACCTAAAAATCCCCAAAAATGCACAGAAAAACCCTTTCTTTGCCCTTCTTTCCAGTCCGCGGTGGGGATATATGACACACTAGGAACCGTGTAAACAAAGAATGGCATAAAATAAGGCGTACAGCGCCCAAAATTTTCTTGACAGGGTACGCGAGGAATGCTAGAATAGCATGGTGTCACAGGAGAAACTATGTCTTGACGGAGGTGCGCAATGTTTTTGGAAGAAGTAAAAAACGGCGCTCCGACTGTGGTGGGAGTAAAACAGACCCAGAAGGCCCTCGTCAAGGAAACTGCCCGCGGCGTCATCGTGGCGATGGATGCCAGCGATCACATCACAGGCCCCGTCAGGGCCTTGTGCGGGATTCATCAGGTTCCTGTGGAAACGGTCCCGACCATGCAGGAATTGGGCAAGGCCTGTGGGATCCACGTGGGAGCAGCCGTGGCGGCTGTTCTTGAAACTCGGTAAAATCTTCCGCTTGGGAGATTTTAATACATTAAATCTTATTCTTGAGAAAGGAGGTGCCGGAATGCCTACAATCAATCAGTTGATTCGTAAAGGTAGACAAGTTGTTACTCAAAAATCCACGGCGCCAGCATTGAAAAATTCACCGCAAAAACGCGGTGTCTGCACGAGAGTGTACACCACCACTCCGAAGAAACCTAACTCTGCTCTTCGTAAGGTTGCTCGTGTCCGCTTGACCAATGGTATCGAAGTTACTGCTTACATTCCTGGTATTGGCCATAACCTGCAGGAGCACAGCGTAGTCCTCATCAGAGGCGGAAGAGTCAAGGACCTTCCTGGTGTTCGTTATCATATCATTCGTGGCGCATTGGATACTGCCGGTGTTGCTGATCGCGCACAGGCTCGTTCCAAATACGGCGCTAAACGCCCGAAAGCAGCTAAGAAATAAGCACAATGCGTGAATGATTCATAACGAAGGAGGAATTACAGATGCCGAGAAAAGGTCCTGTAACGAAAAGAGACGTATTACCGGATCCAGTATATGGTTCCAAATTATTAACCAGATTCATCAACAAGATTATGCTCGACGGCAAAAAAGGTGTCGCTGAACGCATTGTCTATGATGCATTTGATCTGATCCATTCCAAAACGGGCAAAGACCCCATGGAAGTTTTCGACGCTGCCATGAAGAACGTCATGCCTACGCTGGAAGTTAAAGCTCGCCGCGTCGGCGGTGCCAACTACCAGGTTCCTGTTGAAGTCCGCGCTGACCGCAAGACCACTCTGGGGATTCGCTGGCTCGTCAACTATTCCCGCCTGCGTGGTGAAAAGACGATGTACGAACGTGTTGCCGGCGAACTGATGGACGCTGCCAACAACACCGGTGCTTCCGTCAAAAAGCGTGAAGATACGCACAAGATGGCCGAAGCCAACAGAGCGTTTGCACATTATCGTTGGTAATCTTTACAACCAATCATTACAAGGAGGAGTAATCTGTGGGCAGAGAGTTTCCCTTAGATAAAATCAGAAATATCGGCATCATGGCACACATTGATGCCGGTAAAACGACCACCACGGAACGTATCCTGTTCTATACCGGTAAGACCCATAAGATCGGCGAAGTCCACGACGGCGCCGCTACCATGGACTGGATGGTTCAGGAACAGGAACGTGGGATCACGATTACTTCTGCTGCAACGACCTGTACCTGGAAAGGACATTCCATCAACATCATTGATACCCCGGGCCACGTTGACTTCACGGTTGAAGTTGAACGTTCCCTGCGTGTACTCGACGGCTCCGTTGCCGTATTCAGTGCCAAGGGCGGTGTTGAACCCCAGTCCGAAACCGTATGGCGTCAGGCAGAAGAATACAATGTACCGCGTATCGCGTACATGAACAAGATGGATACGACGGGCGCTGACTTCTTCAACGCTGTCCAGATGATGAAAGATCGTCTCGGCGCAAATGCTGTGCCTATCCAGATTCCGATGGGTGCTGAAGATCAGTTCGTCGGCCTCATCGACCTCGTCAAGATGCAGGCTATCGTCTATGGCGATGACCTTGGCAAAGACGAAGAATTCGAGCCGATTCCTGAAGAATACGTTGAAGAAGCCCAGAAATGGCGCCAGAACCTCTTGGAAGCCGTTGCTGAAGGCGACGACGACCTGATGGAAAAATACCTTGAAGGCGAAGACCTTACGGAAGATGAAATCAATGCCACCATCCGTAAGATGACCTGTGCCTGCAAGATGTTCCCTGTCACCTGCGGTTCTTCCTATAAGAACAAAGGCGTGCAGCCCCTTCTGGATGCCATCATTGCTTACATGCCGGCTCCGACCGATGTGGCTGACATCAAGGGCGTGGATCCTGAAACGGGCGAAGAAACAACTCGTCCTTCCAGCGATGATGCTCCCTTTGCTGCCCTTGCCTTCAAGATCGCAACCGACCCCTATGTTGGCCGCCTGGCTTTCTTCCGTGTCTACTCCGGTAAACTGACGGCTGGCTCCTACGTCTACAACTCTTCCAAAGGCAAGAGAGAACGTATCGGCCGTATCCTGCGCATGCACTCCAACCATAGAACGGAAATCGAAGAAGTCTATGCTGGTGATATCGCAGCTGCCGTTGGCCTGAAAGATACGGGCACGGGCGATACGCTCTGCGATGAAAAGGCTCCGGTCATTCTCGAATCCATGGTCTTCCCTGAACCGGTTATTTCTGTAGCCATCGAACCGAAGACCAAGGCCGACCAGGAAAAGATGGGCATTGCCCTTGGCAAACTTGCTGAAGAAGACCCGACCTTCCGTGTCCGCACGGATCCCGAATCTTCCCAGACCATCATCTCCGGTATGGGTGAACTCCACCTTGATATCATCGTCGACCGTCTGAAGAGAGAATTCCACGTTGACTGCACTGTAGGCAATCCCCAGGTTGCCTATCGTGAAACCATCCGCAAGGCTGTTAAGAGCGAAGGTAAATTCGTTCGTCAGTCCGGTGGTAAAGGTCAGTATGGTCATTGCTGGCTTGAACTGACTCCGCTCAAACCGGGCGAAGGCTTCAAATTTGAAAACAAGATTGTTGGCGGTGCCATTCCTAAGGAATACATTGCACCTGTTCAGGCTGGTGTTGAAGAAGCCATGGAAAACGGTGTTGTGGCTGGCTATCCGATGGTTGATATCGGTGTTACCGTTTACGACGGTTCCTACCACGAAGTCGACTCTTCTGAAATGGCATTTAAGATTGCTGGTTCCATGGGCTTTAAGTCCGGTGCCGCCAAAGCTGACCCTGTTCTGCTCGAACCGTACATGAAAGTTGAAGTGACGGTCCCTGAAGAATACATGGGCGACGTTATCGGCGACCTGAACTCCCGCCGTGGCCGCATCGAAGGCATGGAAGCAAGAAACGGCGCCCAAATCATTTCCGCTTTCGTTCCCCTGTCTGAAATGTTCGGGTATGCAACGGACCTTCGTTCCAAGACCCAGGGCCGTGGCAACTACTCCATGGAAGTCGACCATTACGAAGAAGTTCCTAAGAACATCGCGGAAGCGATTGTTGCCAAAAATAAGGGAACGGCTGAATAAGCCCCAATTTTAGGAGGATTAGTACAATGGCTAAAGAGAAATTTGAAAGAACTAAACCCCATGTTAACATTGGTACCATTGGTCACGTTGACCATGGCAAGACGACCCTGACCGCTGCCA
>ERZ1673703.110-NODE-110-length-108102-cov-112.391867_pt1 | contig 108102 bp, 90 predicted proteins | sample MGYA00580233_ERZ1673703 | MGnify/ENA primary metagenome ERZ1673703 (study PRJEB41218, sample SAMN15661748) | gut metagenome | host: Homo sapiens | place: Canada: London | collected 2015-08-20/2019-03-30 | study: EMG produced TPA metagenomics assembly of... | reverse complement strand
GTGTCCGGACGCTGCCGATCACGATGTGGACATGGATATTTCCCGAATGGTTGTGCCCATCCGGGTGAGTGCAGACGATGGCAGGATGACCGGGGAAGTTGTCCTTGCAGAACTGCAAGCCAAGGGCTTGCGCCCGCTCCATGGTCAGGCCGTTCTCTACTGCGTCCTTCGGGTCGAAGCTGATGATATAATGGTGGGTCTTCACGTCCGCAGACTGTTCGTAAAACAGTATTCAACAAATGACACGGCAACTGGATGTCAGGATTGGTTACTGTTCACTCCGCTAGGCCTAAAAAGCATTAAGTCCCATGATCACACCGCCGAGGTGTTGGCCATGGGACTTTTTGTGTCTGGGAGCGGCACACCTCTATCGAGGTGTAACACACTAGACTTTGTTCCAAAGTCGTGTGCCAAAGGAGATTACGCTCCTTTGAAATTTCCGTCATCATAGAGGAAAGAAACAATCTATTAACTTTCCCATGCAGCAACAATGCTTCTTTCTGGGTTTTGAGGGTCAATAGTCACCTTTATAGGTGTTCCCTTGCTCACGAGAGGCTTGAACCAAAACCAATGGGACTGTCCATAATAAGTGTCTTTTCCAATCTTGTATTGGTACCGAATCACCCAAGGATAAATTACATCTTCATCAGCAAGGTGATAGGTACTCATGTGGAATTTTATGTGAACCCTTTTTACTGCATTAACTTTTCCGGAAACAATCTTTCCGTTTTTCAGCAGGTCTGCTTTGCGGATGTCTGTAATCCATGCTACCCCGATAATTGCCATAGCAATAAGCCACGCAGCTATGAGTGCCCCGATTCCAACTTGCTTATAGGCGATAGAAATCAGAAAAGCAACAAAAATCCCAACAGCACCAAGAATATGGAGCAAATCTTTAGAAAAGAACTTATGGATTTTTTTCATGGAAAGACACTTCCTTTCTCGGTAGACAACATTATTTGTTCTATTGTATCATATGCTCTGTGTTTTTTCAAACCAAGTCAAGTGATTGGTGAAGCGACATGAAATAATTGCATCTCACGACAGGTCACCGAAGATAATTGGATTTTTGCAAAAAAGAGGAGTAGTGTATCGTCGAAGGACGTGTTATACTCAGTCCATGGAATAATTATGAACTTTATTGTTACTCGGCAGGGTTTGGGGCAGGCACGCCCCAACAAGAAGCACTTCGGAAACGCACGAGCGTTGCAGAAGTGTAGTCCCGGAGGAACACAGAATTTTCAAGAATTGAAAATTTGTGGCCACGGGACGGTTCTTGCTCTCCACCGCTGCGCTCAAAACGCATTTCCGAAAGTTGTTTCCGAATTGTTAAGACGCAGAAATAAGTAGAAAGTTCCACTGCTCGTGTATGTGAATCGCCGTTTGACCCGAACGAAGTTCCTGCCCTTGTTTTGCAGCGGCGTTGGCCGGAAAGCCGGTATCACGTTCGGACGGCTCATGAAATTTTCAAGGTACGGCTTCCCGGAAAAGAAAAATACCGCCCACGCAGTACAGGCGAAGGATTTTGTCGGGTGAAACAGACGGCAAAATGATCGGGTGTGTTGCGGGGCGGTAAATCTTCGCAGGAAATAAAACCGCACAGAATCGTTTCTTTACAGAAATCGCTGTGGATTTGTTGGGAATGATAACATAAGTATTGATGTGTGTCAACACTTCAGGATAATGAATACATCAGATGAATGAAACACACAAAGTACAAGCAAAAGCAAAGCAATGTTTTAGGAGAATGTTTTAATTTTCGCAGTTCAGGCGGACTTGGACGGTAAACACACCGTCTTTCTTTTTCGTATAGAAGTCACCATGGTTCTCCTGAACGATACGATTTATATTTTTTAGTCCGTAACCGTGATACTCTCCGATGCGGATTCCGCGAGAAGTATCACTGTATGGGTTTTCCAGCCGATAGAAGAGGCTTCGATACTGCTTGCGCAGCTGTAGATGAATGATTCTCTGTTCCGCTGGCAGGTCGCAACAGGCTTCGATGGCATTGTCAAATGTGTTTCCGATAATGATGCTCAAAGACAACGATGAGATCGTCAGGACTTCAGGAATCGTCACATCCAGTTTGACGTTGATGTTATTCCTTTCCGCAATTCGTAAGTAATAATTCAAAAGAGCATCAACAACAGGATTTCCGACCGCAGAAATATTTGTGGAACGCTCGAAAACATCCGTGGCAGCCTGCGCAATCTTGTGAAGTTCTTCGGTATCACCGTGTTCTGCAACTGCCTGCATCGCCAGGATGTATTTCTTCACATCATGCCGCAGAGAACGGACTTCTTCCTGGCGTTCTTTGAGCTGCTGGTAGTATTCCATTTGAAGATTGTACTGCTGTTCGTTGAACTTAACTTTGAATTTTTCCAGTTCATTTTCCCGGAGAGCTTCCACATAGAACACGATCAGGATGTTTATAAGGAGAAGCACCGCCATAAGACCGACCATATAATCCGGGAAATACTCATCCGCAGCATGATACTGTGCCACATAACAGACAGCAATACTTGCGATTTGAATCGCAATGATCGGCAGCAGCCATAGGATACGCAGAGCATTTCCTTTTCGGCTGAAAAAATGTGAGATCAGGACTACGAGTGGAATTTGAATCAGGTTTGAAAAAACAACATAGACCAACCGTGCTGCCCCAGCCTGCATTAGAATGTCGGTATCCGGGATACGCAGCCCAATCAGAAGCATTGCAAGCACTTCCACCAAAGCAATCAGTGTGAAGAAAGCTCCGCTTGCAAAAACCGCCTGCCACGGTCGAACCTCATAGAACAGCAATGCAAGGAAAAATCCGCCAACTAAAAGATAGATCGTGCGCTGCGTCACCCAATCCGGGAATAAACTCAAAGCACACTGCCCAGCAATCAAGAGTGCAACATAGGCATAGAACCACCTTGAGACGGGCTCCTTTTTGGGAAACAGCCGACCGATAAAAAGCAGCAACAGGGCAATGTTGGCAAAGCTCCCTGCAAACTCAACGAAATAATAAAGCATCATCTTCCCAAATAAGCGTTGAAGATCTGATTGAACTCCTGACGCTTCCTCCTGCTGATCGGCAGCTGATGTCCGCTGGAAAGAAAAACAGCGGTTCCCGTAGCGTAAACAATGTGTTCCATGTTGACGAGATAACTTTTGTGTGGTGACACAAAGCACCGTTTGGGAAGCTGCTCCAAGGCTTCAGGAATGCTCATTCGCAATGTAAGGTCTTGCTCCTTGCAGTGAATCAGAACTTTATGTCCGTGGCTTTCCAGAAAGTAAATGTCCGATGTTTCCAAGGACATGGTAACACCATCGTATTCGATCGTGAAATGTTTGGAGTTCAGTTCCTGAAGGACGGCATCCATTGCCGCAGCGAACAGCGTCTGATTCAAAGGTTTGACAAGGTAGCGGAATGCAATGCCATATCCCTGCACAGCGTACTCATGCCGCTTCGTGACAAATACCACCAAAGGATGCTTCTCCATCTGAATCAAAGACTGCGCCAGCTGAAAACCGTTGGATGGCATCTCGATATCGAGAAGAAGCAGATCAAAGGATTTCTTCTGCATTTGCAATTCGCTCAGAAGTTCGTTTCCATCCATGTAAGTTTCAATGTCAAAGCAGCCTTGCACATCGTACTGCTGGACGCTTTGAACAATGCCATCAAGGTCTGATTTCTCATCATCGCAGACTGCAACGTGGTACTTCAGCATTTCGACAACCTCCACAAAATAATGTCCTGCTACTATTATAGACTGTGCAAAGGCTCCTTACAAGTAGCCTGACCTACCACTTTTGTCACCAGAACGACCAGTTTTGCCAAACCTCTTGATTTTGCTGAAATTTATGATACAGTGAAGCAAAAATCAGAAGATAAGGTGGCGCAACTGCAATGTGGGAACGCACGCTGTCTCAAAAATCAGTCCGTCTTTTCTGCGAGCAAAAAGTGATAGATGAAGCAAAGGCGGATGCGTATGTCTATGGGTACGAGTTGCTCATATCATCTGTTGTGAGCGTTCTGCTTGTTGTTTTAATCGCTGTTGTGTGTGGTGATGTGCGGTACGCACTTTCATTTTTGATTGGGTTTATCCCACAGCGAATCTACATTGGCGGATACCATGCAACATCGCACACCAGATGCTATTTGGCATTCTCTGGACTGGCACTTATCTGCATTTTGCTAAGTAAGGCAATCGCAGCAAATCACCTTTTCCGTATCCTGACAACAGTAGCTCTTTTGGGCATCTCTATCTTTCTCTCACCTATCGAAGCAAAGAATAAGCCTTTAAGTGAAAAGAAGCGGTCAAGTTACAAGATGGTCGCATCTGTTCTTTCGTCAATAGATTTCCTGCTTGCCATTTTTAATGTGCTTCCGTATACACGTCATGTAGTTTGCTACTATCTCTCCAAATGGGTATTGATTGTATTCTCAACAATTCCTTTGGTTCAACAAAAATTTAATGCCAACTTTTGTAGATAGGGAGGTGATAACATGAAAAAAAACAAATGGGTGCTGCTTCTTATCGCTTTTGTTGCATTTTTGGTATTGGTTTATTTTATTGGTGCTTGCCTTAATGCAACGGCAGAGGCATTGACAATTATTTCGCTCTGCATCGGCATACTGGTCATTTATTTAGTCGTAAAAGCAATCAAATCAAAATAAGGAAAGGAAAATGTGATCATGAGTAATAGCTACTATACCCATTGCTATCATGATATTTTGTATTCGTATGATTCCGGTGGACACCTTATGGATACTACAAAATCGTACCATCAAGCTGTGGGAGGCTAAGAATGAAAAAAGGCAAAAGCAACTTTTTTCTTATTGCTCCTTTTGCCCTTTGGGGCTGCATTTCAGTATGGACTAGTAATCTTGTCCGATTGACAGATAAAAGCGCAGTACCTTATGCTTGGGCTTCTTTGTTTTTCTCATATGGAATCGTAGCAGTGCATTATATCCAAGTGGCAGTATCCTCCAAAGGCTGTAACAATGCCGAAAACGAAAAAATTGCATGGGTTCAGCTTGGGCTTTCAACTTTGTTCTTGATAGTAGCTGTTGTTCTAGCTATTCAATGAAGGAAAGCAAAGTAATCACCCAAAGCAGTGTAAGGTCACAATATTTTCTATTCCAGCAGTATTCTAGTAGTTTCAGCATTTGTATGGTTCACATTTATTTGCCGAGGAGTATACACCTGAAGGGGAAAATTTAATGAAGGTGATTCCAATGGAGCTTTAGTGTATTGAGTGAAGAAAAAAAATAAATTAGGAGGCAGTATACTATGACTAACAAAATCAAACGGCTGATTTCCATTCTATTGGTCACGGTTTTATTTCTCCTGACCATTCAGCCAGCATTTGCAACTGGAAATAAGAGAAAGATCGATGATTATTCGATAGAAGAACTTCTCAATCTTTCTGTGCAAGAACAAGAGAATCTCGGATTTTATGTTTTGGCCGAGGTTCCAATGCGCATTCCTGTTTCTAATACAGACGGCTCAAGAGTTGTATCGTATATTGATGGAACATGGAGAGTTCTTTATACAAAGGCCAATGGATTGGGCTTTTATATGAGTGGAACTACCGTCGGTATTGGCCCGGATTTAATAAAAAATGTTTCAGGAACGGATTACTACACGAGCTATTCCGATAACATCGAACGAAGCTGCCCATTTTCAACGACAGCACTAGTTCCAGAACAAAGTATATATAATACAACCTATACATATGACTTCTATGATGTTGGAACTTATCTTGATTGCAGCGTTGGGTGTTATTTTGGAGTGGTTGGCTCAAGCAAACCAATCTATTGGAGTGCAACTACACAAGTTACCATCCCGAAATTATGATTTTGACCAGCTATGGATGAAATTGTTTTTGAACCCAGTGATGTCAATATGTTAGCAGCTTTAGGCATCGTCGAAAGTGTAAAGTTGTTTCCGTTTATGTTATCAATGGGAGAACTTCAATATGCTTGCGATTCAGAATATCGTTGCAAACAATTCGTGAATTGCCTTTCAGAATATTATCCTGACAGCCAAATTGAAGCTAGACAACTGTGGTCGAAATATCATGGTACAGCGAATGCGGTTCAATGTGATATGATAAATCATAAGCCACTGCGTGTTTGGGTCAGGAGTTCTGCCGATTGTTGGTGCGGCATTTATTATATTTGTTACTATGCAGCAAAGTATGGTACAAATAGAATTTTGCTTGCATCCAGAGAAGGTCTGAAAGAATTTATGGAAGGGAAAACCGATAAGATCTCACAAAAGTATTTGACGGAAGAAACTATTACTGAGTATGCCAAAAGATGGGGAAAGCTATTAAACGAAAACACCTCCATGCGTATTTGGCATGCGAACGATGTTAAAAGCGTTAACATAGATTATTTCGACCAGAGAATTATTAGTTTAGTATCGAGAATTCCTATTTCGGTTGGTGAACTTACCGCAGACGTATTAAAAGCGATTTCTGCTCCGGTAAGTGACTGGTATGTCATGAAACGCATAGAAGCACTTTTGAAAAAGGGTGTTCTTCAAGTCGTTATTCCAAACAAAATCTTTTATAATACCATCGTCCAGCTAAACGAAGAATAAAGGAATCCGAGCAAGTCGGCCCAACAGTCACCTCATTTCAACGAGAGGGGTGGCTGTTGGGTCAATTGTTCAAAAAGAAAAACTGAAGATAATAAAAAGTCTTGATTTCTCCATCAAAACATGGTATATACATTATACGAAACAGTGCTTTGAAAGAACGCTCCACCGTTCAATGACGTGTAAAGAGAGGTGCTTGCCATGACCGCTGTGATCTACGCCCGCTATTCCAGTGATAACCAGCGCGAAGAATCCATCGAAGGCCAGATTCGTGAATGCACGGCCTATGCCGAAAAGAATGACATCACTATCGTCAAGCACTACATTGACCGCGCCATCTCTGCCAAGACGGATAATCGCCCTCAATTCCAACAGATGATAAAGGACAGCGACAAGAAGCTGTTTGATATTGTTCTGGTCTGGAAACTTGACCGCTTTGCCCGGAATCGCTACGACAGTGCCCGGTATAAGACCCAGCTGAAGAAGAACGGTGTCAAGCTCATGTCGGCTACGGAGATCATCTCCGAGGGGCCAGAGGGTATCATTCTGGAATCGGTTCTGGAGGGCTATGCAGAATACTACTCTGCCGACCTTGCCGAAAAGGTTGTCCGTGGACAGACAGAGAACATCCTGAAAGGCCGCTGCAACGGTGGTCGTGGAACGTTTGGATATACGCTGGATTCCGAGCGGAAATTTCACATCGACCCGCTTGCCTCCCCTTTCGTGCTGGAATCGTTCACGAAGTATCGGGATGGCCTCACGATGAAAGAGATTCGGGACTGGCTGAATGAAAACGGCATCAAGAACCCGGTCGGAGGCGAATTTACTTACAACAGCGTGGAGCACATGCTCAAAAACCGGCGTTATATCGGAGAACTGAAATTCCGGGATGTGGTCGTGCCGGATGCGATTCCGCCCATCGTGCCGCTGGAACTGTTCGATGATGTGCAGGAAAAGATTGCCAAAAACAAGAAAGCCCCTGCCCGAAGAAAGGCAGAGGACGATTACCTGCTGACAACCAAGCTGCACTGTGGTTGCTGCGGTGCGCTGATGTTTGGCGAAAGCGGCACAAGCCGGACGGGAGAAGTCCACCGCTACTATAAATGTGCCACCGCTAAAAAGCACAAGGGCTGCAAGAAGAAAACCGTCCGCAAACAGTGGCTGGAAGATCTGGTGGTGAACCAGACCATGCAGCTTGTTCGGGACGATGCCGCTATGGAATCCATCATCGCCAAGGTCATGGAGCTGCAAGACCGGGAGAACACCAACCTTCCCCTCTATGAGAAGCAGCTCCGGGATGCGGAATCGGGTATCCAGAATATGCTCAATGCGATTCAGGCCGGAATCCTCACCAGTTCCACCAAGGAGCGGCTGGAGCAGCTCGAAGAGACCAAGCGTGAGCTTGAAGCCCGCATTGCGGAAGAAAAGCTGGCAAAGCCCAAAATCAAAGAAGAATTTATCCGCTTCTGGCTGATGCGGTTCCGCAAGCTGGACATGAGCCTGAAAGACCAGCGGCAGGCATTGGTGGATACGTTCATCAATTCGATTTATCTGTACGATGATAAGGTTTTGATAACCTTCAACTATAAAGAAGGTACACAGACCATCACATTTGAGGAAGCGGCCCAAGCCGCATCAAAGGGAAATGGTTCGGATTTGGATTGCCTTGCTGCACCAAGGACTGCTGCACAGGTTATGTGCAACAGTCCTTTTTATTATTTTATCGAATCCATCTTGCAAAAGCAGCGCAGTGCCTTATAATAGAGGCTGTGCCCCGGTGTGCGCGGGTACGGTTAGGATGTATAGGATAAAGGAAAAAAGTATGAGTTCTCAAACGAATACGCTGACGGAAGGCCCTCTGGCCAAGCAGATCTTTCTGGTCAGTCTGCCGCTGGCGCTTTCCAACCTGCTGCAGGTGCTGTTCAATATGTCGGACGTGGCGGTGGTGGGGCGCTTTGCCGGGTCTACGGCGCTGGGCGCTGTGGGCTCCACCAGCACGCTGGTGACCCTGTTCACCGGCTTTCTCATCGGCCTGAGCAACGGCATCAACGTGCTGGTGGCGCGTTTTTACGGTGCGCGTCACCCCAAGGACGTGGAAAAGACCGTCCACTCGGCGGCCATCATCAGCGCCGTTGCCGGTGTGGCGTTGCTGCTCATCGGCCTGCTGGGCTCCCCCGCCATGCTGCGGCTGCTGAACACCAAGGAGGATCTGCTGCCCGGCGCGATCTTGTATCTGCGGGTGTATTTTCTGGGTATGCCGGCGCTGGCCCTGTACAACTTCGGCAACGCGGTGTTCAGCTCCATCGGCGACACCAAAAAGCCGCTGATGTATCTGTCCATTGCCGGTGCCCTGAACATTGCGCTGAACCTGTTCTTTGTCATCGTGTGCGATCTGAGCGTGGTGGGCGTGGCGCTGGCCAGCGCCATCAGCCAGTGCGTTTCCGCGTTTCTGATCCTGCGGGCGCTGACCCGGGTGCAGGACTGCTACGCGCTGGACCCGCACAAATTACAGCTGGACCCGGTGCAGGCCAAGAGCATCCTTGCGCTGGGCGTACCTGCCGGGCTGCAGAATGCCATTTTTGCCATTGCCAACCTGTTCATTCAGGCGGGCGTCAACTCCTTTGACTCTTTGATGGTCAAGGGCAACAGCGCCGCCGCCAACGCGGATGGGCTGATCTACGACTGCATGGCGGCCTTCTACATGGCCTGCGCCAGCTTTATGAGCCAGAACTACGGCGCAGGCCGGCCTGACCGGGTGAAGAAGAGCTACTTCATCAGTCTGGGCTACTCCTTCGGCGTGGGGCTTGTGCTGGGCGCGGCGCTGTTCTTCTGCGGGCCGGCCTTCCTTGCGCTGTTCACCACCGAAACCGCCGTTATTGATGCCGGCATGAAGCGCGTAGCCGTGATGGCCTTTGCCTACTGCGTCTCCGCCTTTATGGACTGCACCATCGCCGCCTCCCGCGGGCTGGGCAAGACGGTGGTACCCACCGTCATCGTGGTGCTGGGCTCCTGCGTATTCCGGGTGATCTGGGTGTACACCATCTTTGCCCACTTCCACACCATCCCGGCGCTGTACCTGCTGTACCCGTGCAGCTGGATCCTGACCGCACTGGCGGAGATCGCCTATTTCGCCAGCTGCTACAAGCGCGCAATGGCGATCTTCCGCAAGCCTGCGGCGGCGTAAGAGGAAATATGATATAAAAAGGGCTGCTGCACGGTTTGTGCAGCAGCCCTTTATTTATGCTTTTGTCAGGGGGTCAGAGCGCAGCTCAGATCTCCTTCTTCAGGGTCTCGCCCATGATGTAGCCATAGGTCAGAGCGGCGTCGAAGCCCATGCCGTACTGCTTGGCGTCCTTCTCCTCGATGGAGCCGCAGACGTCGCCGGCAGCGTACAGGCCGGGGATGGCCTTCTTGTCCTCAGTCAGGACGTGGCAATCGGTGTCGATGGCCAGACCTGCGGTGGTCAGGTAGAAGGTGGGGTCAACGCGGATGGCCCACAGACCGTCGCGGGTCTCGATGTAGGGGCAGTTGCGGCGGCCGAACTCATCGGGCTCGCCAGCCAGAGCGGCGGCGTTGTTGGCCTCGATGGCGTCTGCCAGATTGGGCAGGTTCAGCTCCTCAGAGGCCTTCTCCACGCTGTCGTAGTGCACAGCCTCGCCCTTCTCGAACATGGCAACGTAACCGTTGAAGCCGTAGGACTCGCTGTCGCGCAGCTTGACGGCAGAGGACTCGTCGAACACATAGTAGAAGGTGTCGCCGTTGTCCTTGTTCAGCTTTGCCTTGGCCATGGTGTAGTGGTTATCGGAGACGATGTTGCCGATGTTGTCGCCCTTGATGTTGACCATGATGCCGGGGGCAGACTGGTGGATGAAGGCCAGCTCGAACTTGCTCTTGTAGCTGGACAGGAAGGCGGGCAGAGCGCGGTTCTCGCACTCCACATAGCCGCCGGCGTCGATACCCATCTGGATGCCCTCGCCGGTCATGCTGGAGGCGCAATTGAAGAAGAAGTCGGCGTAGTCGGGGCTGTACTTCTTCAGCATTTCGGGGTTCTTGGCAAAGCCGCCGGAGGCAAGGCAGACCGCCTTGCCGCGCAGGGTATAGCTTGCGCCGTTCTCGCCCTTGGCGTGGAAGCCCACAACACGGCCGCTTTCGTCCTTGATCAGGTCGGTGACGCTGGTGGAGTAGATGATCTTGCCCTTCTCGTACTTCTCCACGCGCTGTGCCATGAACATCATGGCGTAGCCTGCGCCGCCCTCGTAGCAGCCGGGTGCCAGATACGGGGTGGAAGCGCCGTACTGGGTAGCGCTTTCGTAGTTGCCCATGGTGTTGAAGCCGATGCCGATGCCTGCCATCCAGTCCACCAGATCACCGGCGACGGTGTACTGCTTGGTCATGTAGGGCATTTCACCGTTGAAGAACTCGGTGCGGTGGTACTTCTCCATGGTCTGCCAGAAGTTCATCATGCCCTCCAGCGTGCCCATGGCAGAGCTGCGGAAGCTGCCGTCCACATCGTAGTTGTACTGCAGCTTGGAGCCTGCGGTGGCAACGCCGCCGTAGGTCATGGACATGGAGCCGCCGGGGATATCGCGCTTCTCCACCAGAATGACGCTGTAGCCGGCCTCCAGCAGGCGGCAGGCGCAGGTCAGGCCGGAGGTGCCGGCACCCATGATGACGACATCAGCCTCTTCCTCGATGACCTCGTTGGAAGCAGCGATGGTGACCTCCTTGGAGAAGTCGTCCACGTTATAACCGGCCAGCTCGATGGCCTCCTTCACAGCTGCCTTGACAGCCATGGAGGTGATGGAGGAGCCGCGCAGGTTGGGCACGTTGACGCTCTGGTGCTCGACGATGGCGGCGGGGATGCGGGAGCAGGCATAGTTGCCGATGCCGATGGTCTCCTCGTGAGACAGCACCTCACAGGCAGTGATCTTGCCGTCAAAGAAGGTGGTGGCAACGTGCACCCAGCTTTCGTGACCCATCGCCTTGGTGACGTACTTGCCGTCTACCGGGGAGGAGGGCTTGGTCACAGCGGAGGAGGCAGCAGAGGAAGCTGCGGAGGAAGCGGGAGCACCGGTGGTGCTGGAAGCGGAGTTGCCGCAGGCGGTCAGCAGACCGGCAGCAGCTGCGCCCATGGTGCCCACAGCGGCACCGCGCATAAAGTTGCGACGAGAGATCTTAGCCATAAGGTTCGCCTTTCTTTTTCTTTTCTCTTCTTTTTTGCGTTTTTCCTGTTCCTTCGTGCATTTTGAACATTGATACGATTATAGCAAAGTTTTGCCCCGGTGTGAAATACAAATTTGTGCCACGATTTATCAAATTTCTTTATAGATCGTTTTCCCTTTACGGCCTGTGCGGAATCCTGTATAATAAAGATGACCAGCTTTTTACACAAGGAGGGGCGTCGTTCTATGACGATTTACCAATTGGAGTGCTTTATTGCCGTAGCAGAGGAGCTGAATTTCAGCGCCGCCGCCGAGCGGCTGTTCACCACCCAGCCCGCCATCACCTACCAGATCAATGCGCTGGAAAAGGAGACCGGGCTGCACCTGTTCGAGCGCACCACCCGCCGCACCAAGCTGACCGCTGCCGGGCAGTCCTTTTATCTGGACATGGTGCAGATGACCAGCTTTGGGCGGCAGGCGCTGAAGAAGGCGCAGGATATTCAGGACGCCGACCGCTCCCACCTGACCGTCGGGCTGCGGCAGCTGTTCGATTACAGCACCTTTTCCAGCATTCTGGCCCAATTCCAGCACCAGTTTCCCAACGCCTGCGTAGACGTTGTGCCGCAGGACAACCGCCGCCCGCTGGAACAGCTGCGCTCCGGGCAGCTGGATATCGGCTTCTTCTACGCCACCGAGCACTCCCGCGACCGGGACATCTCCTTTACGCCCCTGTTCTCGCTGGGGTACCATGCGCTGATGAACCCAAACTCTCCCCTTGCCGACCGGCGGGCGCTGCATCTGGCAGACCTGAAGGGGCAGAGCGTGGTGTCCTCCGGCGCATTCGACAGCTTTCTGTCCGCCTGTCAGGGACCTTCGCTGGAGCAGCTGGCGCAGGTGGGGGTGGATTGCAGCAAGATCACCCCCAGCTTTGAGGGCGCTCTGATCATGATCCAGATGGGCACCGCCATGTCTATCGTGCCCTGCCTTTCCACGGCGGTGATCCCGGGCATCGTCAAGGTGCCGCTGCTGGATTTTCCCCCGGTGACGGTGGAGATCGCCGCCATGCGCCACGCACCCCGGCTGGAGGTACAGTCCTTTATCGAGATCGCCAAGCAGAAATACGCCCATCACCCCGACCCGCTGCGGATGGAGGCGCTGATCTGAGACGCAGCTGCGACTGTTCAAAAGTCCCCTATGACCCATAGAGTTTTGAATAGTTACTTTTTCTGCGCCAAAACACGCAGAACACTGTGCTTTTTGCCCCGACTCTTCAAAAGTAGCCAAAGTTTTGAAGAGTCGCAAACACAACGAAACTACGTTACTTTTGAATACTATTCAATATAAAAAAGTGGTAATAATGTCCGACTCTTCAAAAGTCCCCTTATATCATAGGGCTTCGCCGCCTGTTCTGAACAGCAGCACTGCCCTGTAAAAGCAAAAGCCGGACAGCCCGCAGGCTGCCCGGCTTTTTACTTTTCTGCTTTTACTGATAATCGTGGTTGAGGAACAGGGCCTTGATGACCACCACCTCGTCGTATTCCTCCTGCTCCACCTCCACGTCCGCGTTCAAGGATTTCAGGCGTGCCTTGACCGCATCCAGTGCCTCGGGCACGGTGACGGCGCGGCCCTCCTCCACGGCGTCCATCATCTGCTTGAGCACGATGGGGTGGGCGTACCAGCTTTTCACCGGGAAAGCGCCGTAGGGGTAGTGCTTGACATACTCTGCCATGGCTGCCTCGGCCTTCTCCGCACGCTTCATGATGGCGTTGTTGTTATTGTGGGCGGTGGGCAGCATATTGTAGCTGGAAAACAGGAAGATGGCGGCAAAGCCGAACAGCGCAAAGTACACGCCGTAGCTGCCGGTGTGGCTGAACACGGAGTACAGACCGTAGGCCGCCGCCGCAACACCCAGCACAAAGATGGCCAGCGCCACATAGCGGTACACCGGCTTGCTTTGCAGCTGCGCACGCTTGCGGCGCTGGGCAGCGCTCAGCTCGGCGGAAAGCTCCGGCTTTGCGTCCAGATACTCCTTTGCCCGGCGCAGCACGGTAAGGCTGTGCTGCGCGTCCTCGGAAAGCTCCGGCAGCTTGCGGGCGGCCTTTTCGGCAGCCTTTTTCTCCAGCGCCTGCTCACCGGCGGCGCTCAGCAGATGCAGCTGCGGCTGCTCCTTGGCAAGCACTTCCAGCAGGGCGTCCACGTCCCGCTCGTCCTTGAAGTTGCACTGCTTCTGCTTGCCGCCGTCGTACTCCACCACAAGATACGCCATGGAGGCAAACACGCCCTTGCCGGAAAAGCCGCCGGAGCTCATAGCCACCCGCTTGAACACCCGGGTGATGCTGCCGTAGGGCAGATAATAGCGGCGGTCGATGTAAAAGCTGTTCAGGTACAGCGCCTTTTTGCCTACGCCGCAGGGGCCGATCTTCCGGCAGGCTTTTTTGTCTGCCTCCAGCTCCTGCGGGTCAAGCTTTGCCATGCCCAGCTGTGCGGGTTTGAAAATCATGGGTAGTTCCCTTCTTTGCTTTAAATTCTACGCCCCTATTTTCCCACGGGACGGGGGCAATTGCAAGCCTTGATTTTTAAAAAACAGCGCCCGCCGCTGTACGGTCAGGCAGCGGCGGGCGCAAGTTACTTACGGAAATATGGAGCCGTCAGTTCCTTATGCCTTGGAAGTAGAGCTCTTCTTGGTAGCATGGAGGAACAGAGCCAGCATTGCGATGGCAAAGACGATGCCAATGGGGTAAGCAACGGCGGTGTTGTAAGCCACCAGCTTGCCGTCCGCATAGGTGTTGATCATCTTGCCCAGGCACTCGGGAGCCAGCACGAAGTAGGTGCAGGACACAGCGCTCATGAAGGTTGCAGGCACGGCGGTGATCCAGAAGTTCTTCTTCTCCTTGAACAGGTACATGGAAGCAGCCCACAGGACGATCATAGCCAGCGTCTGGTTGGTCCAGCTGAAGTAACGCCAGATGACGGTGTAGTTGATGAAGCCCAGTGCGTTGCCGATGCCAAGGAAGGCACCAACGCCCAGCACGGGGACACACAGCTTCAGGCGGTTTGCGTAGCTGTCCTGATCGATCTTGAGCCAGTCGGCCAGAGTCAGACGAGCGGAACGGAATGCAGTATCACCAGAGGTGATGGGGCAGATAACGACACCGATCATAGCCAGTGCCACGCCGACATTACCCATGGTCTTGAGGCAGACGTCGTAGATAGCAGCAGACTGACCGGCAGCCAGAGCCTCGGCCAGACCGACCATCTTGCCATCGGTGATGGTGTACAGTGCGCAGCCGGCAGCAGCCCAGATCAGAGCGATGATGCCCTCGCTGACCATTGCACCGTAGAATACGAAGTGACCCTGCTTCTCACTCTTCATGCAGCGAGCCATCAGAGGCGACTGGGTGGAGTGGAAACCGGAAATAGCACCACAGGCAACGGTGATGAACATGAAGCTCCAGATAGGAGTGTTGGAGGGGTGCATATTGCTGAAGTTTGCCCAGATCTCGGGGATGGTGTAGGCGGGGTTGGTGAAGATACCAAAAATAACGCCCACAGCCATGATGATCAGGCAGATGCCGAACACAGGGTAGATCTTACCGATGATGGCATCAATGGAGATAAAGGTTGCGATGAAGTAGTACACCAGAATGATGATCAGCCAGAACAGGGTGGTGGTCAGCACGCCGGACATACCGCCGTTCTTGCACAGGGTAACGATCAGGCCTGCGGGGCCGACTGCGAACACGGTACCGACCATGATCAGCAGCACCACAGAGAACACACGCATGATGTTCTGCATCACGGGGCCCAGATAGCGGCCGGTGACCTCGGCGATGGAAGCGCCCTCATTGCGCTCGCTCATCATACCGGAGAAGTAGTCATGTACGCCGCCGGCAAAGATGGTGCCGAAGGTGATCCACAGGAACACCACGGGACCCCACAGAGCACCCTGCAGTGCACCAAAGATGGGGCCCAGACCTGCAATGTTCAGCAGCTGGACGAGGAACAGCTTCCACTGGGGCATCACAACGTAGTCAACGCCATCGTTGATGCGCACAGCAGGAGTTTCGCGGTCGTCCGGTCCGAACGTGTTGTCCACGATCTTACCATAGACAAAGTAGCCTACGATCAGAAGTGCCAGACACAGTAAGAAACTAATCATACCAGAAACCTCCTTTTGAATTTCAGCCGCCGACAGCTTATGCCATACTGCGGCTATGACCGATCTCTGGCTTCATGTTAACACCTTTTTCATAATTGTGTTAATATTTTTTAGGTATGGTTCCTATATCAAAAAGTATATGGCAGCTTATTTTATTTGTTTATTTAAACTTGTATTTTATGTCGATAGTTCGTTTTAATTTGTTCTATTGTTTCTCGAAAATATTCTTCCGGGAACGGCCAAAAGCGTCCCCGCCAAACTTTGCACCGTCTTTTTGTGCACTTTGCTTAATCGTTTGCGATTTTCTCCCCAAAACGTGGAATTTGAGACGAAAAGCGCCCGTGAAAAAAGGGGTTCAGGAAAGTCCGCGTTTGCGTAGCAATGAAAGCCCCAGTGGGGCTTTTAAGCGGCAGAGCGGTCTGCGTTAGCAGATGGAGGGGCTTTGCCCCGACAAGCTCCGCAGACTTTCCTGAACCCCGAAAATAAAAATAATTCTTCCGCTGCAACAACGACGACCGCCGCCAGCGGCGGAAACAGGGAGGAGTTGTTGGGGCAGCGGCCAGCAAGACGCGCGTGCCGCCCAAGGCACGATGCGGATGCTGGGTGCCGCAACCCGGAAGACGCGGAGGGCATTTTAAATCTTCTTCCATCCGCTGTCCTTGATGGTGGCATCCGCCTGCTTGTGCAGCAACTGCACAAACAGCTGCTCCTCCGGCTGCAAAGGCTCCCGCTCCGGGTACACCAGTACGTCCCGCATCTGCTGCTTCTGCGCCGGGCAATTATGCAACGCCAGATGGTACTGCTCCAGCGCACGCTGCGGCATGGGAGACGACCACATATAGGCCGTGGGCAGATTCTGCAAAATGGAGAACTGGCTGCACCGCTCGTACACATGGATGCGGCGGTTGGGGTTCACCTCCCAGCGGGAAGCGGTGCTCTCGTCCCCGGGCAGATGAGTGTCGCCGTGCAGCACCTCGATGTAATCGTTCAGTTCGTCCAGCTCGCGCACCTGACGCCGCGCCAGCGGGCTGTCCTGACTGGTGAGCAGCAGGTAGGAAAACTCCATGATAGGCTCCTGCCGCAGACCGTGGCGCTGGCAGTAGCGCAGATAGTAGTCCTCGTCCTCGGCGGCATAGCGCAGCAGCGCTATGTGGTAGCCCTGCCGCAGCACAAAGTCCAAAGCTTCAATGGCACCACTCTCCCGGATATGCACCCGCAGCTGCTCGTTGCGGGCTGCCTGCTGCAAAAAATCCACCGCCGCATAGGAGGCGTAGGTGGCATGGGTCAGCACCACCCGCAACTCGGCGCAGCTGCGCTGCTGGTGCGCCTCCTGCTCCAGCTCGTCCACCTGCTGCAGCACCCGCTGCGCCTGCCGGATGAACCGCTTGCCCTGCTCGGTGGGGATCATGCCCGTGGAGGAGCGCTCAAAGATGCGCAACCCGTATTCCTCTTCCAGGTTCTTCAGCGCCTTGCTCACATTGGGCTGCGCCGCGTACAGCTGCTTTGCCGCCGCCGACACCGACCCCCATTTCATGATGGCTACCAGATACCGCAGTTCCGTAATATTCATGAACCCCTCCGCGTGGTTTGCAGTCGTAACTGTATTGTAACAATTTCTCCGCGTCGCTGTCAAGCGGGGGAGAATAAACCCTCTCAGTCCGCTCCCCCTTGCACCAAAGCCCCCGGGTGCTATATAATAAGGAAAAACACAAAGGAGGGGCTGTACCATGCCGGAATACCGCGTGCTGCGCATTGACGAGCAGCTGTACGGCTGCGAGGAGCTGCCCGCCGGGCAGCCGGTGCTGTGCGATGTGACCCTGACCGATGCCGCCGGGGCTGCCAGCATCCTGCCCTACCCGGACAGGGAGCTGACATGTCTTGGCATCGACGAAGGAGACACCGTCTGTCTGCTGCCGGACGGCACCCTGCACAAGCTGTAAGGAGTAATTTTATGCATAATATCTATTTCACCCGCCACGGCGAGACGGTATGGAACGTGGAAAATAAGATCTGCGGCATGACCGACAGCCCGCTGACTGCCCGCGGGCAGGAGCAGGCGCGGCAGCTGGGCGAGCTTGTCCGGGACAGCGGCCTGCACATTGACGAGATCTTGTACTCTCCCCTTTCCCGCGCCGCCGACACCGCAAAGGCCATTGCCGCCGCTACCGGTCTGCCCGCCCGCTGTGAGCCCCGCCTGCGGGAGCAGTGCTTTGGCAAATACGAGGGCACGCCCCGGGACGGTGCGGAGTTCCGCATCTCCAAGACCCACTTTGCCGACCGCTATGACGGCGGCGAAAGCATGATGCAGCTGGCGCAGCGCATCTACAATCTGCTGGACGAGTTGAAGGCGGACACCGACAAGACCTACCTGCTGGTAGCGCACAACGGCATCGCCCGGGTGGTGCACTCCTATTTTTACGACATGACCAACGAGGAGTACGCCGCTGCGGGCATCAAAAACTGCCAGCTGGTGGAATATACCTTTGAATAACCAAAAAAGCCGCCGGGGCCCCGGCGGCTTTTCTGTTATTACTCGTCAACCATGACGGTAATGGAATTTCTGGTCTTTTGTCACGAACATATACACGCTCACCGCCAGTGCGGCCAGTTCGGCGGCGGTGACAGCCAGCCACACGCCGTCAATGCCCCACAGGGCGGGCAGCAGGAGCAGCGCGGCAAGCTGGAACACCAGCGTGCGCAGAAAGGAGATGAGGGCGCTGGTCACGCCATCGCCCAGCGCCGTGAAGAAGGAGGACGCATACACGTTGAAGCCCATGATGAGGAAGCTCAGCGCATACAGCCGGAAGGCGCGGCTGGTCAGCGCCAGCAGCTGGACATCGTAGCCCACAAAGATGCGCGCCACATAGGGAATGATGACCATAGACGCCGCCGTCATGCTCACAGCCACCACGGCGATGAGGCGCAGACTCTTTTGGTAGAGGTTATGCACCTCGGCGTGGTTGCGCGCGCCGTAATGGAAGCTGACGATGGGTGCGCTGCCCACGGCATAGCCCACGAACACGGCCACGAACAGGAAGGCAGCGTACATGATGACGCCGTAAGCCGCCACGCCGTTTTCTCCGGCCAGCCGCAGCAGCTGGAAGTTATACAGGATATTGACCAGCGACATGGAAAGGTTGGTCATCAGCTCGGAAGAGCCGTTGATGCAGGCATCCCACAGCACGCGACCGTAAAACTGCGTTCTGCACAGGCGCAGGCGGCTGGTATTGTGGTGGTCGATAAAATAGAACACCGGCAGCACGCCGCCCACCAATTGGCTGATGAGGGTTGCAACGGCAGCGCCCTCCACGCCCCAGTGCAGCATACCCACCATTACCACGTCCAGCACCATGTTGGTGCAGCCTGCACCTACGGTGAACCAGAAGCCCAGAAGCGGCTTTTCGGCGGTGACGAAAAAGCTTTGGAACATATTTTGCAGTGCAAAGGGCGGCAGCGCCAGCATCAGGATGCGCCCGTAGCGCACGGCGTAGTCCAGCAGCTCGCCCTTTGCGCCCAGCAGCACGGCGACCGGCCGCAGGAACACAAAGCCCAGCACGGCCAGCACGCTGACCGAAACAAGCGCCGCCAGCAGAAACATGGTAAAATAGCGGTCGGCTTTTTTCTGGTCACCCTCGCCCAGCGTGATACCAACGATGGCGCTGCCGCCGGTGCCCAGCATAAAGCCGACAGTGCCCAGCAGCTGCGGCAGCGGCATGATGAGGTTGACCGCCGCAAAGGCCGTTTTGCCCACAAAGTTGGAAACGCACAGGCCGTCCACGATGCCGTAGACGGAGGTGAACAGCATGGTGCCGATGCAGGGCAGCACGAACCGCAGCAGCCGGGAATAGGTAAAGTGGTCGGACAATTGGATGGTTTTCTTTGGCATAGCTCCTCCTTTTTGAACTTCACATATGCAAAAAGGCCGGATAAGAACCACCGCTCCGGTGCGTTCCCTCTTCTGCTGCGGCACTACGGTGCCCACAGCCTCCGGGAAACACGAACGATGACATCTTATCCGGCCCTTCAATTACGTTGAAACAGCCCTCCGATGAGCGAAAAACAGTATAGCAAAGTTTATTTTTGATGTCAAGCCCTGCTTTGCATTATTCCGCTGCAAGGCGGACAAAGGGCGCGATGGCGTTGGCGTCGCCGTGGCGGACGATGGAGTAGGTAATGTCGCAGTAGGGCTGGATGGCGGTGCTCTTTTCCACGGTGGAGATGAGCAGCACCTGCAATTGCAGGCGGCGGAACAGTTCCATCATGGGGCGGATGCGGTCGCTGGTCATTTTACTGAACGCCTCGTCCAGCAGCACCAGACGGATGCTGTTTTCGCTCTTCTGGTAGATTTGCAGAAGGCTTGCGCAGATGGCCACATAGAAGGGTGCCTGATTCTCGCCGCCGGAGGAATCGCGGCTGACGCGGGAAAGATACGCCTGCTGCCCGGTGACCTGATTGGTCACCTTGATATCGTAGTCCAGATAGGTGCGGTAGTCCACATAGTCCGAAAGGGTGGCACCGGCAGCGGTGCGTCCCTCCTGCCGGGCGCGGGTGTTCTCGTCCACGTCTGCCATGATCTTTTCCATTAACTCGTCCACCTGACGCTCGTAGGCGGGGTCGGCAGTGGCGGCAAGGTTATCCAGAGAGTCGCCCTCGGTCATCTGCTGGTTGCCCTTGTCCACGATGACCTGATAGAACGCCGCCAGCTGCGGGTCGCGGCTGGGTTCCAGCTCAAAACGGTAGACTTCCTCGCCGTAGGTCAGTTGCTCCATGACCTTGTTCAGCTCCCGGAACTGCCGCCGGGCGTTGAAGATATCGTCCTTCATGCGGAACAGGATATCTTTGCGGAAGCGGTCCTTGCAGTCCCGCTGCGCCTGTTCCAGGCGGGCGGCGTAGCGCTCCAAGTCGATGCGCACAAGGCTCTCATGCTGGGCGCGGTACTGTTCCAGCCCGGCAAGCCCCAAGGGATAATCGCAGACATAGCGCCGGTTGTATTCCCGCTGCGCCGGTTCCAGGGTGCTGTTCAGGTAGACGGTCAGGGCATCGTCCAGCTTGGCCTGTGCCTTTTCGGCAGCCTGCGCGGCGGCGCGGGGGGACTTGTCCGGCCCGGTCAGCGCCTGCTGACGGCTGCGGGAGAGCGGCTCCACCAGCGGATGGGCGGCAAAAAAGCTTTCTGCGGCCTGTGCGCTCTTTTCGGCGGTGTCCACCGCCTTTTGCTGCTCCGCCTCACAGGAAGCGATCTGTTTTTCGCATACGCGCAGATCGCCGCCGGTCTGCTCCACGGCAGTGCGGGCGGCTTCCCATGCGGCTTCGCGCACCTCTTCCTCTTTATACAGCTGCTGCAACAGGGGGTTCTCGCGGCACTCGGCCAGCTTTGCGGCCTGTGCGTCCACCGCCGCGCGGGCGGCGGTCAGGGCGGCGCGGGCGTCCCACAAAGCGGCAAGCTCTTCCAGCGTTGTGCCGCGCAAAAGGGTCTGGTACTGGCTGTATGCGGCTTTCAGGTTCTGCTCTGCCTGTGCGGCGGCGCGCACCTCTTCGGCAAGGGCGTTCATCTCCCCTGCCAGTGCCCCGGCGCGGGCGCGGCGGGCTTCCAAGCCGATATAGCGCTGCGGGGTGCGCAGACGCTCCAAGCGGAAGGGGTGGTGGCGCAAAAGGTCCCGGGTGGCGCTGTCGGGGTAGTTTTCCAGCGTGTCGGGGGTGTCGCAGCAGACGATGCGGCGCAGGATGGTGTCGGCGTACTGCGCGGCAAGCGGGTTTTCGCTGGTGACCTGTGCCGCCAGACTGTCGGCGGGGGCGGTATCGGCGCGGCGGTTGGCCTTGCGCAGACCCGGGGTATCCAGCAGGCTGATGGGGCCCACTTTCTCTTTCAGCGCCACAAAGGCGCTCTTTGCGGCGGCGTAGTGGGCGGGCGGCACAAGGATATCGAACCGGCGGTCGCCCAGACAGGCTTCCACGCAGTCCTGCCAGCTTTCGTCCTCCACGTTCAGCAGCTCGCAGAAGATGCGGGCGTCCGGCTCCATGCCACGGCTTTTCAGCTCGGCATTCACGGCGTCCCGCACCCGGGTGGCGGCGTCGCCGTGGGGGTACACCCACTTGCCGCCGGATACGGCGTCCAGCTCGGCGCGTTTCTCGGTCTGCTGCCGCTGCAAGGCGGCGGTGTGCTGCCGGGCGGCAAAATAGGCTTCTTCCAGCGGCTTTTCCTGTGCGGTCAGCCAGTCGGTCAGGGCGGGCAGGGTGTCGGGGGTCAGGTCTGCCAGCTTCTGCCCGGCGGCAAAGCCGCTGCGGCGCAGCACAGCCAGCAGGTTGCCGGTCTTTTCGGCGGCTTTTTCAGCGGTGTCGGCGCGGCGGGCGGCGGCATCCAGTGCGGTCTGCCGGTGCGCCAATTCCTCGCTGAGGGCGTCCAATGCGCGGCCCTCGCCGCTGGCACCGGCGGCGCTGTGGGCGGTCAGGTAGGCGCGGCGGGCTTCCGCTTCGGCGGTCTTGGCCTCGGCGTAGCGGGTGCGCAGCGTTTCCTGCTGGCGGCGTCCGGCCTCCACCCGCTCCTGCCAGACAGCTTTTTCCCCGGCATCGGCAGCAGCCCGCGCCAGCAGGGCGGCGCCCCGGTTCACAAGGGCTTCGGTCTGTTTTTCGGTGGCTTCGCGGCCATAGCGCACGATCTCGTCCAGCGCGTTGGCGCGGGTCTGGGCTTCCGCCAGAACAGCGTGCAGGTTTTCCAGCTCCAAGCGGTCACCCTGCAAGGCTTCCAAGTCCAGCTCCGGCTGGGGCAGGATGTACTGGTACAGAAACTCCCGGAAATTCGGGATCTCGTCCATGCTGGTGCCCATCTGGAACACCTCATTGAACTTTTTACCCAGCGGGCTGGCTGCGCGCCCGATGCCCAGTGCGCGGCAGATCCTGTCCCGCGCTTCGCTGGGGCTGCGGGTGTAGGAAAGCCGCCCTTCGGCGGGCTTGAAGTCCTCCTTGGCGCTGGGCGCACCGGTGCGCGGGTCGATAAAGGGCAGCTGTTCCAGCGTGATGCCGTCCTCCGAGATATACCATGTCTGGTCGCCGGGGTGCAGCTCCTGCATGGGGCCTTCGGATTCCACCCGCACCGCGATGACAAAGCTGGTGTGCTTGACGCTGTCCCAGAACTCCGCCCCGATATACGCCACGGTATGCCCCGGGCGGCGGTAGGCGTTTTCGCCGCGCTGCTTGGCATGGACAGAGCCTTGCAGGGTGCGTCCGCTTTTCTTATTGCCCAGCGCATTGAAGTTGCGGTTGGTGGTCAGGCAGTAGCGGATGGCGTCCAGAATGGTGGTCTTGCCCACGGCGTTCACGCCGATCATATAAGTCAGGCGGGCGCAGTCGAAGGTGGTATTTTCAAAGTTGTGCCAGTTGATCAGTTTCAGGCGTTTGAGTTCGATCATGCTTCACCCTCCCCTGCTTCCATGTCTGCGCCCTCCGGGCGCTCGTACAGGCCAAGCTCGGTGCGGGTGCGGGCGCTCTCGGCGGCGGCATCCGCAAGGTCAGCGTCCGGCAGCGCCAGCAGCACCGTGGGGAACACCTCGATGCGGCTGTCCAGCCCGGACAGCCGTCCCACCGGCCGCGCCAGATTGTACCGGCGCAGGGTGCGCATGAGCTTTTCCAGCGTTTGCTGATCCAGCTTGCGGGGCAGGTTCATCTTTTGCAATTCGGCCTGTACTTCTTCTACGGTCACCAGCACTTCGTCCGCGCTGGCGGCAAGGCTTTCCCGCTTTTGCAGGTACAAAAGCCGCAGCACCAGCAGCAAAATGCTCTCGTACTTGAGCAGCCGTGCCTGACTGCCCTCGTGCTCGTTGACCAGCGCCGCCGCCTGCATGGGCGCGGGGTACAAAAGCACCGCGTAGCCCAGCGGTTTGAACACCGCCCGCACCTCGTTGAGGTGATCCTGAATATACAGATATTTTGCCCGCTGTTCCTCTACGCAGCCCAGCACAAAGCAGTGGTTGAGCAGATAGTTTGCGGTCTCTTCCAGCAGATCAATGGTTGCCATCCGTGTTTACCTCCTTGCGGCGGGTCAGGACAAAATCCTGAAACCGGAAGCCGCCGCGCTCCACCCAGTTTCCGGTCATGGTGATATCATACTCCCGGTGCGGCGACTGGGAATAGGTGTGCAGGCCGATGATGCCTGTAAAGTCGTTCGGGTATTCCTCCACAAGGGTGGAGGCGTTCACCTGCCCGCGGGCAGCCAATGCCTGCTGCGCCAGCAGTGCCACGTTTTCCTCGGTGACGGCAAGGCGGGCGTAGTCCAGCAGAAGCTGCTGCTCCTGCCGCAGCCGGGCGGGGTCAAGAGGCTCGGTGCGCACCGGGGCAAGAGGTGCTTCGGTGCGGGGCGCGGCGGGGGGATACAGCGGCTTTGCGCCGAACACTGCCGCCGGGTACAGGTGCAGCCGCGCCGCCACCGGGCCATCGTCCGGCTCGAACAACTGCTCCGGGCTGCGGATGTCCTCGGCGTAGCGGCGCAGCAGGGCGGTGACGCTGCCCTGCGCCGAGCGGTCGCTCAGCAGCAAAAACTGTGCCCGCTGCACCGCACGCTTGCGGTAGCGGATGTGGCTGGCATCGATCTCCTTCATCAGGGTGCTCATCTCTTCCAGCGCGTCCCGCTGCTGCTGAATAAGGGCACGCACCCGGGGTGCAGCCTCGCCGGGGGCGCAGCGCTCCACCCGGGCATAATCCAGCGCTAAGCGCGGCAGCTGGTTCTGCTCGCAGTCGTCCAGTTCTTCTTCCAGATAGGCGCGGTAATTGAACAGGTTATCGCTGGTTTTAAAGCGATGGTACGCCGCCGCCACCACCTTTTCCTCGTACTGGTCGAACAGTTCCAGCACCTCCTGCGGGGTGCGGTTATGGGTCAGGCGGTCGATGTAATGCCCGATGGAAGCGTTGAGGGCGCGCAGAGACTTGTTCAAAGTCTCAAGGTCTGCCGCCACCTCTCGCAGCACGTTCTCGTAAGGGCTTTTTTCCTGCCCGATGCTGCCCAGCAGCTGCCACGCCTTGTACAGCTTGCCGGTGTAGGTGACCACCCGGGGGTTCAATATCTCTTCCAGCGCATCCAGCAGCGGGGTGACCTCCGGCATAAAGGCAAAGGTCGGCTCACTCTCATAACTGCCGGGCTGCTCCTCCAGCCAGCCGGTGCGGCGCAGACGCAGCAAAAAGCCCACCGCCAGCGTGTGGGGGTCGCGGGTGGGCTGCTCGTCCTCATCGCCCGCGCCGTCGGCGTCCAGCGCCAGCGGCTTTGCCAGCGCAGCAAAATAATCCTCGGCGCGGGAGACGGCCTCGGCGCGGGAAATGCTGTAATCTGCCGTATGGCGGCACTCCTCCCAGAGCAGCAGCAAAAGCTCTGCATAAAACGCCCGGTTGGGCCCCGCCAGCGGGCGGAACAGCCGTGGGCTGACCAGTTCAAACAGCTGCATGGAAACGTCCTTTCTGTGTGAGTTCGATACCCTTTTATTGTACCACAGCGGGCGGGGTTTGTCACAAAAAGGCGAAAAAAAGCCCGCCGGGCAAGGCGGGACGATTTGGAATGCGCGCCGCGTGCGCTTTGCGCATATTCAGCGGAAGAATTATTTTTATTTCGCGTTTGTCGCGCTCTGCGGAGCGCTCCAAACGCATTTTCACGGGAGGGGTTCACGCAAAAAAGCCCCGGGGAGCGGGCGCTCCTCGGGGCGGGGTGCAATTACTGTGCAGCGGTGTTGGTCAGCTCAAAGCCGATGGCAACATAGGTCTTGCCGCCGATGGTCCATGCGCCGACACCCAGCGCGGTAAGCTCCAGCGTTATGCCGTTTTTCTTTGCGTTGGCAATCTCCTCGTTCACGGTGCGGAGCAGAGCTCGAACATTGGTAGAGTTCGCTTTGATGGCTGCGGTTTTGGCGGCCTCGTAGAAAAGCGGCACATAACCTTTTCCGGTGTCTTTTTTCAGTTCCCAGCAAAGCATCACCTGCCGCACCACAGTCTTTCCGTCGCCCTTTGTTTTCCAGAGCGTCTCACCGGTCAGGCTGTCTGCGCCATGTTTCTCCTCGATGTGCTCGATGGCCAGCCTCTTGATGTCGGCATCGTTTTCAAAGCTCGTCCCGAATGTCTTATTCAGCGCGTCAAGATAGGCGCTTTCCACCTTGGGATCAAACTCGGGGTTGCCGGGGTCGCTGTCGCTACAGGCGGTGAACAGCGCCAGTGCCATGATACCGGCCAGAAGAACAGCCGCAAGACGCTTTAACTTTTTCATGCAATGCTCCTTTTATAAAATGCAGGGGCCCATGCGGATGCACAGGGCATTCTGTTTTCATTTTACAGCAGCGCGGCAGGGTTCGTCAATGGCAAGTGTGCCTGTTTTTTGCCGGGATTTTTGGGCAGAGCGCAAAAAAGCCCCGGGCGGGGCAGGACGATTTGGAATGCGCACCGCGTGCGCTTTGCGCATATTCAGCGGAAGAATTATTTTTATTTCGCGTTTGTCGCGCTCTGCGGAGCGCTCCAAACGCATTTTCACGGGAGGGGTCGTAAAGGCAAACGGCATTTGCCACGGTCAAAACAAAAAGCCCCGGAGGGCGGGTGCTCTCCGGGGAAGAAAGAACTGATGATTCTTTACTTATTTGCCGTAGCTGGGGTTCAGGATCTGGAATGCAACAGCCAGATAGGTCTTATTGCCGTCAGCCTTGACAACTACACAAACATGAGACCAAGCACCATTAGCCTTCACATTCACGTCGGCACCGGGAACCTTTTGTCCCACTTCCTTGGCGATAAAGTCCAGCAGGTTGAGCATGATTTTACCATACTCGTATTTCGTTGTTGCAGTGACAGTCAGGTATTTATCTTTCTGACCATCCACATGGACATTTGCCATGAATGTTGCGCCCAAAATGCTGAGCTTTTCGTCAGCGATATCCTGATTCAGGATCTCCATAGTCTTTTTGCGGAGCGTGTTATCATTCTCGCTTGCAGTCATCACGCCCTGCTTCTTGAGAGACCCGATCATCGCGTTCTCTTTTGCCGTTGTTTCAGCAGTGCCGCCACCGCCACCGGAACAGGCAGTGAGCATCACCATAGCCATTGCGCCTGCAAGCAGCAGAGCGACGATCTTTGACAGTTTCTTCATAGGGGTATCCCTCCAATCAGCGTTTTTTGTGGATATGTTTCTTTTTTTCGAAAGGCTTTCGCAACCATCGTTGCCTTTCTGCCCTGATTATATCCGACACCTGACGGTTTTGTCAATCGGGAATATCGCTAAACTTCCCGAAACAGTTTCGTGAAAATGATGAAAACAAGCGGGATTTGTTGCAGTTCTGATATATTCCGGAATAAAGTCTGTCTACAATTCACAGAATCATCTTTTCCCTGCCCCGGCGGCGCGGTTTTGCCGGGTGCGGGAGCACTTAAATTTGGACATATGTTGTGTTAGCGGTGTTAACTCCCTCAGACGCGGCTTGCGCCGCGCCAGCTCCCTCTGGGAGGGAGCCCCATTATTTTGCCTTTTTACACATTTTCACCACGTTTTAGTGGTAAAATCATGTCCAGATTGAAACGAACTTGGAGGAAGTACCCATGCAACACTGTCCCGCCCGCGCGGCACAGCGGCTGGCGGCGGCAGTTCTGGCGCTGGTTTTGCTGCTGTGCGCCTTTTTGCCCCATGCCCACGCCGCTGAACTGAAAGAGAAAAACGGCATCCGGCTGCTCAGCTTCGACACCAGCCACATTCTTTCCATCGGCAACCAGACCTCCGGCAAGTGCAGCCTGTACGCGCTGCGCTACGCCCGCACCATTCTGGACGGCAAGGTGTGCTCCGGCAGCGGGATGTGGTCGAACGGGGCGGTGTGGTCCGCAGCGGGCTACACCGGGTACTCCGGCACCCGCGCCGAGTGCCTGAAAAAGCTGTACAGCGAGCTTTCCGCCGGGCATCCGGTGATCGTGCACCTGAAAAACACCACGGTCAGCGGGGTAAAGCGCCACACGAACCGCACCTCTACTTATGAGTACCACCTGACTTCCTCCGGCTGGAGCGAGGTGAACTACCCCCACATTGCCACCAGCAGCACCTATGGGCACTGGGTGTGCGTGGCGGGCATCTCCCCCACCGCCGACCCGGAAAACCTGACCGAGAGCGACTTCTACGCCCTCGACCCCGCCCGGGTAACGGCAAATGGACGGCTTGCCGTCACCCGCCTGCTGGACAATACCCTGTGGGTGGAAAACTCTCCCCTCAAGGTGCTGGGGTAAAAATATAATATGATAAAACAGAGCGCCTGACACTGCGGTGTCAGGCGCTCTGTTTCTATTCAGTTCCTTAATACCCCTTCACCGAGAACCCGCGCTCCCACGGGTCGGGCGGGATATTCTTGCTGCGGATGCCGGTAATTTGGATATAGTCGCTTTTCTGGATCATGGCAAACAGGGAGATGAATTTATCCGGGTCGCCCTGCACCTCCAGCGTCACGCTGCCATCATCCTCGTTCTGCACCCAGCCGGTCAGGTCAAGGGTCTGCGCGGCGTACCGCGCCCGGTAGCGGAAACCTACCCCCTGCACCTGCCCGGTGATGATGTAGCGCCGCCGCACCGTGCCCTGTGGCAGCGCGGGCGGGGTGCGATCCTTTTTGGAAAGAAAATCAAACACGGCAGTGTCCCTTTACAGCTCCTGATAAGCGGTCATCAGGGCGGGAATGAACTGCTTTTTGCGGCTCACCACGCCCGGCAGCGTCCAGCTGGCATCGGCGGCGGGCTGGGTGTCGAAGCCATCCGTCAGCACCTCGGCGGCGTAGCGTCCGTTGCAGATGACCACGCTCTCCTCCTTGGGCACGTCTGTCAGCAGCATATAGATATCCTCCACGTTCTGCTTGTTGCGTGCTTCCTCGAGATAGGGCTTCAGCAGCGCCTCGGCGGCGGTCAGGTTCTTGCGGGTCATATAGCTGCCCTGCGCCACGCCAAAGCGGATATCGCCGCACATGAACACCTTAAAGTCCTGCAAGAACACTTCCTCGGCGGTCTTGCCGTCCAGCTTTTCGCCGGCTTCAAACATCTCGTTGGCAAACTCGTTGATGTCCACCCCGGCCAGCTTTGCCAGACGGTTGGCGGCGTTCACGTCAACGGGGGTGCAGGTGGGGCTGCGGAACACCAGCGTATCCGACAGGATGGCGGCCAGCAGCAGACCGGCGGTCTTTTGCGGGATAGTCACGCCGTTTTCGTCGTACATCTGGGTGACGATGGTGGCGGTGCAGCCCACCGGCTGGTTGCGGAAGTACACCGGGCCGCTGGTCTCCAGACTGCCGATGCGGTGGTGGTCGATGATCTCCAGGATCTCGGCCTGATCAAAGCCCTCCACTGCCTGTGTGGCTTCGTTGTGATCCACCAGAATGATGCGGCGCTTGCGCAGGTTGATGATGTTGCGGCGGCTGATCATACCGCAATACTTGCCGTCTGCATCCAGAATGGGGAAATACCGGTGACGCACCTTTGCCATCACGCGGGTGACGTCTGCCACCGGGGTGACGAGGGTGAATTTCATGATATCGTCCCGGGTCATGTAATAGGAGATGGGCGCGCACTGGCTGATGAGCTTTGCCGCCGCGTAGGTATCGCAGGGGGCGCTCATGATGGCTACGCCGGTCTCGGCGGCAATGTGCTGGATGGTGCGGCCCACCTTTGCGCCGTTGCAGATGATGATGAGAGAAGCTTCCTTCTCGATGGCGCAAAGCTGGCTTTCGTAGCGGTTGGTCAGGATGACGATATCACCCTTTTCCATGCTGCTTTCCAGCATTTCCGGGGTGGCGGTGCCAATGCGGATGTGACCGGTGGTGCACTCCGCGTCCTCGCTGCCCACCACCATGGTAGCGCCCAGCGTTTCCAGAATATTGCGGTAGCTGGTGCGGCTCTTGGCAAGGATACCGGTGTCGAACAGGTCCATGTTAGCGGTGGCGATATCCTTCACCGTGATGACGCCCTGCAATTCGTCATCCTCGCTGGTCACGGGGAGGGTGTCGATCTTCTGGTCGCGCATGATCTCCCACGCCTTGCGCAGGCTGGTGGAGCCGGGGATGCCGGGCACCTGCCGGTAATCCACATCCCGGATCTTAGGGTTGACATCGGTGCACATCCGGGGCGGCGTGACCCCGAACTTTTTCAGCACAAATTCCGTTTCCTGATTCATCTTGCCCGCACGCCGGGCCTCGCAGACCAGATCGCTGGTCTTGTTTTTCAGCTCTGCATAGGCAATGGCAGAGCAGATGGAGTCGGTGTCCGGGTTGCGATGCCCGATGACCACGACCTTGTGCGCAGTTTGCTGCATACTGTACCCCCTTATGGGTCCTCAACTTCTTATCATATATCTTATCATTTACCAAAACAGCGCCCCTCTCCTGCACAGCGGGGCGGGCTGCAACCTTATTTTAACACAACTGCGCCCATGGGTAAAGGGCACGAAACGCAGCGGGCTGTTGCTTTTTGACGTTTTCTTGTATACAACCTCTTGCATTTCGACAGCTTCCGCTGTATGATAGAAGCATTCGAGCTTTTTTGTCATTTGCAACGGAGGACAGCATGAAATCGTCCAAATTCACATCCACTCCCCTGTTTCCACGGCAGGCGCTGGTGGCGCTGCTGCTGCCGCTGATCGCGGAGCAGGCGTTAAGCGTGACCATTGGTCTGGCAGATACCTTAATGGTATCCTCGGTGGGCGAAGCCGCCGTGTCCGGCGTGAGCCTTGTGGACAGCTTCAACACCCTGATGATCCAGATCATGAGCGCACTGGCCACCGGCGGTGCGGTGGTCACCAGCCAGTACATCGGCCATCAGGAGCCAAAAAACGCCAAGGCTGCCGCCGCGCAGATCTTATTTGTGCTGTCCAGCTTCAGCGTGCTGGTGGCGGCGGTGGTCATCGGCGGGCGGCACGCCATCCTGCGGGGCATCTTCGGCTCCATTGATGCGGACGTGATGCACTACGCCGAGACCTATTTTCTGCTTTCGGCGCTGAGCTACCCCTTCATCGGCCTGTACAACGCCGGTGCGGCGCTGTTCCGGGCGCAGGGCAACAGCAAGATCAGTATGCTGTCCAGCTTGGTGATGAACGTGGTGAACATCGGCGGCAATGCGGTGCTGATCTACGGCTTCGGCATGGGGGTCATGGGCGCGGCGCTTGCCAGCCTTGTGTCCCGCGCCATTGCCTGCGCGGTGGTGCTGTATCTGCTGCAAAAGCCGGGCTGCGCGCTACGGGTGGACAGCCTGCGGGCGATGGCACCGAACGGCGGGCTGATCCGGCGCATTTTGCGGGTTGGCATCCCTGCCGGCATCGAGAACGGGATGTTCCAGATCGGCAAGCTGTCGGTCTCCAGCCTGACCTCCACCCTTGGCACGGCAGCCATTGCCGCCAACGCCGTTGCCAATACCACCACCACTTTCCTGAACATCCCCGCCAACGCCGTAGGCATGGCTGCCCTGACCGTGGTAGGCCAGTGTCTGGGCGCAGGCGAAAAGGAACAGGCGGTGTACTACTCCCGCCGCCTGATGCTGACTGCCTACTGCGGCGCGTGGGTGATGAACCTGTCGGCGTTCTTCTTCGCCAACCGGTTCGCGGTGTCCCTTTTCAACCTCTCGCCGGAAGCGCAGGCCATGGCGCTGGACATCATGGTGTGGTTCAACATCGTTTCCCTGTTCGTGTGGCCGTCCAGCTTTACCCTGCCCAACATCCTGCGCGCCGCCGGTGACGCCCGCTTTACCATGACCGTGAGCATCGTGTCCATGTGGACGTTCCGGGTGGGCTTCTGCTATCTGGCCGTGCTGTGCTTCGGCGGCGGGCTGCTGAGCATCTGGATGGGTATGTATCTGGACTGGGTGTTCCGTTCGCTGTGCTTCTACCTGCGCTTCCGCCGCGGCAGCTGGCTGGAGCAGAGTGTGATCTGAATTTTTTAGCATCCACCCCTTTCCCGGTCTGTAAAGACCGGCGAAGGGGTGGATTTTTTCTTTTTGCAGGAAACCGCCGCTCTGATTCGTATTATCAGCAGAAGAACGATGGTATTTTTTACAAGTTCCACAAATTATTTTTTCAGCACTTGACAAAGTTTTCACCTTTCGTTCTTGCAATCTTCATCGTTCGGGCGTATAATTTCTCAATGCTATCAGACTTTGCTCTTCTGCAAAAGGAGGCTATTCTATGAAACGCAGCTGGCTTGCGCGCCACCCGGTCGGGTTCATGGCGCTGTATTCTATATTTTATCTTTCCGTTTTTCACTATCTGGAGTCAAATGTCCCCCTGCGCAGCATTCTGGTGCACTGCCGTCTGGACGATCTGATCCCCTTCTGCAAATATGCGGTGATCCCCTACTTTGCATGGTTCGTATGGATTCCCTTCACCCTGTTCTATCTGCTGTGGAAAGCCCCGCGTGAGGACTTCTGGCGGCTGTGCCTGCCGCTGTTCTCCGGCATGACCATTGCACTGGCGTGCTACGCGGTGCTGCCCACAGCGCTGGACCTGCGCCCCTACTGGGTGCCGGGCAGCGACATCTTTGCGCAGACCGTGCGCTTTTTGTACCGCACCGACACCGCCACCAACGTCTGTCCTTCCATCCATGTGTTCAACTCGGTAACGCTGCTGCTGGCGTACTACCGCAGCCATATCTTTGATGCACCGCGCCGCCGCTGGATGCGTCCCGCAGCCGCTGTGCTGTGCATTTCCATCGTCTGCTCCACCGTGCTGCTCAAGCAGCACAGCTGCATTGACGTAGCCTTGGGTGCGCTGCTGGCACTGGCGCTGGACAGCGCCTTTACCGCCCTCGAGCGCAGCCAGCTGCCGCAGGTGCGGAGAGCCTAAGAAAGAAAAATTGACCCCTGCCTGCGCCTACGGCGCAGGCAGGGGTCGTTTTTTTATTTCCTTTTTTAAAACAGCCCCTCGGGCAGGCAGATATCCTGCTTGGGGACTTTCGTCCACGCAAAGTCCGGCACAAGGCTTTCCGGGGTGCGGGGCGCAGGCTCCGGCTGCAGGCCGTAGGCATACGCCAGCTTGCCGATGATCTCCGGCGCGGTGTATTTTGCCCGCAGATTTTCAAGGCTCTGGTCGCCGTCCCGCTTGGACAGCCGCCGCCCGTCCGCTGCCAGCAGCAACGGGCAGTGGGCAAAGCGGGGCGGCTGCAGACCCAGCAGACGGTACAGGTACAGCTGCCGCGCCGTGGAGGATAACAGGTCTGCCCCGCGCACCACCTCGGTGACGCCCATGCGGGCATCGTCCACCACCACTGCCAGCTGATAGGCAAACACGCCGTCTGCCCGGCGCAGATAGAAGTCGCCGCAGTCCCGCAGCAGGTTTTCGGTGTGGGTGCCCATGCAGCCGTCCGTAAAGGTGATCTCCTCATCCGGCACCATCAGGCGGTAGGCAGGGGCTTTCTTTTTGCGCTTTTCTGCGATCTCTTCCGGCGTCAGTCCCCGGCAGGTGCCCGGGTAGATGACGTTGCCGTCCGAGGTGTGGGGTGCGCTGGCGGCGTGCAGCTGGGAGCGGGAGCAGAAGCAGGGGTATACCAGTCCCCTCTGCTCCAGCTTGCGGTAGCTTTGGGTATAGATGTCCCCGCATTCGCTCTGGTAATAGGGCGCGTGTGCACCGCCGGTGCTGCCGCCCTCGTCCCATGTAAGCCCCAGCCACGCAAGGTCCTGCTCCAGCAAGTCGGCGTAGACGCGGGGGCAGCGCTCGGCGTCCAGATCCTCGATGCGCAGCACGATGCGCCCGCCCTGACTTTTTGCGCTGAGCCACGCCAGCAGGCTGCACGCCAGATTGCCCAGATGCAGCCGTCCGCTGGGGCTGGGCGCAAAGCGCCCGGTGACCGGGCGGCTGGTGGGGACAGGGGCTTTGTTTTGCATGGGTGTGCTTCCTTTCGCTTTTACTGGTTTTTTCTCATTATAAGCCCTTGCTGTGCAAAGGTCAATGCGCATAAAAAAGCCGCCGCAGGCGGCAATACCTGCGGCGGCGGGAAAACCGGCTGCTCAGTGCAGCTCCGGCCAGTAGCCCTTGTTGGCTTCGATCATATCGTCCAGAATGGCCTTGGCAACGTTCATGCTGGGCACAGTCTTGTTCAGGGTAAAGGCCTGCAGCACCTTCTCGTAGCTGCCTTCCACGCAGCCCTCTACCAGCAGCTTTTCGCTGTTGAGCTGCTGCATCATCAAGCCCTGCTGGAACAGCGGGATGTTGTCCCGGGCAATGACCTCCGGGCCGTTTTTGCCGATGTAGGCGGGCAGCTCCACCATTGCGTCATAGGGCATATTGGGGATCGCGCCGCGGTTCTCGGTGATGATGAGGAAGCGTGCCTTGGTGTCGTTCTTCAGCGCAGCGGAAAGATCTGCGATCCAGTCGCCGTGGCTGCCGGCATAGAAGGTGTTGGCGTCCACCTCGCCGGTCTTGAGGTAGTGGTCGATGCCGTCGAACAGGTTCTTTTCGCGGGTCTCCTCCACCTCGTTGGCGCGGGTGTGGTTCGGGTCCGAGTGCTCCACGAACTCCTTGGCCTGCAGATAGTAGTTCAGGTAGGTGTTGGGCAGGTACTCCGGAAAGTTTTCCATGATCTCGTACTCGCCCTTCCACACATAGTACCAGCTGCCCTTGGTGTGGCGGTTCTGGCTGCTGGAAGAGGTCAGGGCGCCCATGCCCTTGAGGTAGCTTTCCGGCAGAAGGATCTTGTTCTCCTTGATGTAGGCGCGCAGCTTGGGCATCAGGTCCTCGCCGTGGTACTGGATGGAGGTGAACCAGCCGAAGTGGTTCAGGCCAAAGTAATCGTAGACGATCTCCTTCTTGTTCTGGATGCCCATGGCAGCTGCCACCACGTCAATGATGGCGATGGGCATATCGCAGATGTTGATGATCCGTGCCTTCGGGCGCAGCTTGCGGCAGGCTTCGGATACGATGGCGGCGGGGTTGGAGTAGTTCAGGATCCAGTAGTCCTTCTTGGCATACTTTTCCACGTCGTCGATCAGCTTGATCATGGGGAAGATGGTGCGCATTCCGTAGGCCATGCCGCCGCAGCCGCAGGTCTCCTGTCCCACGCAGCCGTGGCGCAGAGGGATCTTCTCGTCCTGCTCCCGCATGGCGTAGCCGCCCACGCGCATCTGGGCAAACACAAAAGAGGCATCCGTGTAAGCCTGCTGCACATCGGTGGTGACCACCAGCTTGATGTCGGTATTCAGTTCCTTATGCAGGACCCAGTCCACCACAACGGCAACCTTGTCCTGCCGCTCCTTGTTGATATCGAACAGACGGATCTCGTCTACCTCCAGTTCTTCCCGGCGCAGGGCGATGGATTTGACGATACCGGCGGTAAACGTGCTACCGCCGCCAGCAATGGTAATGACCATAGTATAAACGCTCCTTTTTTGTATTTTTCAGGTTAGCCCGGCGCAATCCGCCGGGACACGGTAAAGCGGTTTACTGGTTTTCCAGCTGTGCCTCCACGGCACGCTTGATATCGGCTACCTGCAGACCGTAAACGATCTGGATATCGGTACCCTTTTTCACGATGCCGCTGTTCGGCAGTTTGTTGATGGCAGCTTCGTCCAGCTTTGCGGGGTCCTTGATGTTTACCCGCAGACGGGTGAAGCAGTTGTCCACCGACAGGATGTTCTCCTTGCCGCCCAGACCGTCGATGACGCACTGCACCTCGGCAGCGTTCTTCACGCTTGCCTTCTTGGCGGGTGCATCGCTCCCCGCGGTCTCGGTGCTCACCTCTTCCCGGCCGGGGGTGTGCAGGTTGAAGGCCTTGATCAGCAGGGTGAACACCACAAAGTACACTGCGATCTGGCACAGCGCCAGCAGGTACAGGGTGGGATAGTTGGTCTTATCTGCACCGGCGGAAAGGTTCATCAGCACCGAGCCGAGGAGGTTGGTGGTAAAGCCGGTGACATGGAAGATGTGCAGCAGCACGATGAACAGGCCGGAGATGCAGGCGTGTGCCACCCACAGGATGGGCGCAGTGAAGCAGAACATGAAGTCCAGCGGCTCGGTGATGGAGGCCAGAGAAGCGGTAAAGGCCAGCGGCACCAGAACGGCAGCGGTCTTTTTGCGGTTCTCCTTGCGGGCGCAGAAGATGAAAGCCGCCACGATGCCAAAGTAGCCGAAGGTCTTGGTGAAGCCGGTGTACATCCACACGATGCCGTCCGAGAAGGGCAGACCCATGCTGTACTCCATCATCATGACGATGTAGGAGCCGGTGTAGGTGGCATCGCCCACGGTCAGGCTGTTGCCCAGTGCAGAGAACTGGAAGGGGGTGTAGATGAGGTGGTGCAGGCCGGTGGGGATGAGGAAGCGCTCCAGGAAGCCGTACAGGAACAGGCCGAAGTTGCCGGAGGTGGCGATCAGATCGGTCAGTGCGCTGATGACGTTCTGCACCGGCGGCCAGAAGAAGCAGGAGCCAAAGCCGAACAGGATGGAAAAGACCACCATGCAGGTAAAGGACCAGCGGTTGCCGGAGTAGATCTGGGTGATGATGCCCTTGAACTGCTTTTCACAGGTGCGGTTGTACACCCAGCCGCAGACCAGACCCAGCAGGATACCGCCGAACACGCCCATATCCACCGTCTGGATGCCGAACACGGTGGACTGACCGGTGCCGTACAGACCCACCAGCGGGTCAGCCTCGGCCAGCATACCCAGCTGGGTCAGGGTGACGTTGCCGGCGGTCAGGTACATAAAATAGCTCATCAGGCCGATGATGGCAGCCTGCTGCTTGTTCTTTTTGGCCAGCGCCGCTGCGATGCCCACGCAGAACATCAGGCTGAGGTTGTTGATGATGACCATGATGCAGTTGTAGATCAGCTGTCCCAGCAGCTTGATGGGGGTCCACTGCAGAACGGGGATCATCGCACTAAGGCTTGTGCTGGTAAGCAATGCGCCCAGCACAAGGATCAGGCCTGCTGCCGAGATATACGACAGCGGTGAGAGCATGGCTTTGGAGAACTTTTCCAAGCCATTCATGACTTTTTCTTTCATCGTGTAATACTCCTCACTTTTTGACTTGACTGTTTGGGGGGATGATTTCTATTCCGCAGGGCTTCCGGACGCCCTGTTGAAGCGTTTTATCCTACGATCTTGGTCAGGTGGATGAGCAGATAGACCTGCTCCTGATGATCCAGCTCATAATCAAATTCCTGCCGCAGATAGGCATTGATGCGCTGCAAGCACACCTCGTTGCGGCTGTCGCGCTGCAAAAGCACCGTATACATGGATTCCAGCCCTGCGTCCTGCCACGGGGTGTGCCGCAGGATGCGCGCCGCCAGAAACTTGAGGTGTACGGTCAGGCGGGTGGTCTCAAGGCTTTCTTCCTCAAAGGTGCAGTGATAGGTATCGCAGATGATCTCCTTGACCGCCTTGACGAATTTTACGGTATCGTAAGCCAGCGCGCCGTCCGCCGCACCGGCTACCAGATGCAGGGCAATGTAGCCCGCTTCGTCCTCCGGCAGCTGTACGCCGCAGAACTGCCGGACAAGTTCCAGCGCCCTTTGCCCCACTGCGTACTCCTTCGGGTACAGCATCCGGGTCTCCGAGAGCACGAGGTTGGGCAGAAAGGTGCCCTTTTCCACACGTTCCAGCGCAAAGCTGATGTGGTCCACCAGCGAGATGGTGCTTTTGCTGCTGAGCAGGATGCCCTGCTCCTCTGCCGCCAGCGAGATGCGCTCGGCGGCCTGCATCACCTGCGGGGTGACGTTATCCAGCATCTTGAGGAACTTGGTCTGCAGCTCGTTCTGCACATAGTACACCTTGGAAACGCGGCTTTTGTCGATCACGTCCCCCGGGCGGCGGCCAAACCCAAGCCCGTTGCCCACGAGAATGGCTTCCCTGCCGTCCGGCATGACCACCGACACCGCATTGTTATTGAATACCTTTACAGCCTGCATCGCCGCACTCCTCCGCTTCCATGCCGCAGCTTTTGTGAAAAAGAAAAAGGGCACAAGAACCAAAGGGATGCCGTTGCCGCCTTCCCTCTGATGCTCATGCCTGATCGAACAGTTACACGCACTGATAAATTCACTTGTCTGCTTTTGATTATACGAGCCAGCGCGGAAAATGTCAATGCGTTGAACTGCCCGAAATTCAAGCTGCATTTTTGTATATCCTGCACAGGACTGCTTGAAATTCGTCCTGCGCAGAACGATTGACAACGCCGTGCGCAGAACGTATACTTAGAGTGTAGATCCCGCATTGCTCCGGCGGCTTGCCGGGGCACCAGTTACGGAGGTTTTTCTTATGACATCGAAATATATCCGTCCCCTTGCGCTGCTGCTGTGCGCCGCTTTACTGGGCTGCCTGCTGGCAGCCTGCGGCGGGGCTGCCAGCAGCAGCCCTGCATCCAGCGCTGCGCCTGCCTCGGACAGCGCATCCGCTTCCGGCAGCAGTGAGCTGCCCTCCTCCACCACCGAGGCCAACACCGGAGAACTGAACCCCGGCAACTTTGATGAGAACTCGGTGTTCTCCATCACCGGCACAGAAAACGCCTTTGCGCCCTGTCTGGGCTGGGGGCCCGGGGTATCCGGCTGCTCTTTGAAATCGGTCATCGCGGCGGCATCGCTGCTGCACTGGGCCGAGGACGCACGGATGTCCAGCCGCTCCCCGGAAGCCATTCAGGAGGCCTTTTACAGCTGGTACGACGGCCTGACCGACAACCAGCAGGAGGGCTTTGCCGAGGCATGGCCGCTAATTAAGGACGCCGCGCTGGACCTGCTCAGCGATAAGGACAGCATGACCGGCCGCATCGCGGACGCAGGGCTGGACGCTGACACCCTGCCCGGCTGCACCCTGAAAAACTGGCAGGCGCTGCAAAGCGTGCTGGACGATATCGTGCCGGAGACGAACGGCGAGGCTTAAACGCAACCTTAAACTTTAAAGCGCAATGGGGCGCTGACCGTGTGGTCAGCGCCCCATTTTGTTTTTATACCTTTTTCAGCACATACTGGCGGGTGCCCATACCCACCTTCTCGGCCTGTTCAAGGGTGGCCTTCCACTCGATGTTGGGGTTGGAGTCCTTGAAGTTGTCGTGGTAGCAGTTCCAGCCCGGCTTTGCAAGGTTCGTGCTCAGCTGGCTGTTGGGCAGCGGGGCGGCGTTCAGGCAGGCGTCCACGCAGGCCTGGTCCAGCGCCACAGGGTCAAAGGACGCAAAGATACCGATATCCGGCAGGATGGGTGCATCGTTCTCGCCGTGGCAGTCGCAGTTGGGGCTGATGTCCTGCACCAGAGAAACGTGGAAGCAGGGACGGTCGTGGCAGACTGCGGCGGCATACTCTGCCATCTTGCGGTCCAGCAGCTCGTTGGCACAGTCGTTGGGAGAATAGATGGCGTCAAAGCTGCACGCGCCGATGCAGCGGCCGCAGCCCTTGCACTTGTCGTAGTCGATGACCGCCTTGTTTTCGGCATTGTAAGTAATGGCGTCCGAGCCGCACTCCTTGGCGCAGCGGTGGCAGCCGCGGCACAGCCCCTCCTGCACGGCGGGCTTGCCGGCAGCGTGCTGCTCCATCTTGCCCGCGCGGGAGCCGCAGCCCATGCCGATATTCTTGAGCGCACCGCCGAAGCCGGTGGACTCGTGGCCCTTGAAGTGGGTCAGGCTGATGAACACGTCCGCATCCATGATGGCGCGGCCGATCTTGGCGGTCTTGCAGTATTCGCCGTTCGGCACCGGCACTTCCACCTCATCCGTGCCGCGCAGACCGTCACCAATGATCACCTGACAGCCGGTGGTCATGGGCCAGAAGCCGTTCAGCTGGGCGCAGCTCAGGTGCTCCAGCGCATTCTTGCGGCTGCCCGGGTACAGGGTGTTGCAGTCGGTCAGGAAGGGCATACCGCCCTGCTCCTTGCACAGGTCTGCCACCACCTTGGCGTAGTTGGGACGCAGAAAAGCCAGATTGCCCAGCTCGCCGAAGTGCATCTTGATGGCCACGAACCGGCCGTCCATGTCGATGTCCTTGATGCCGGCGGCAATGCACACCCGGCGCAGCTTTTCCAGCAGGCTGGTGCCCACCGGACAGCGGAAATCCGTATAGTAAACTTTGGATGCTTCCATGGTGTTTTTCCTCCCATATCCTTCCGGCGGCGTCTGCCGCGCGGTCTCTCTTTTGTTCAGGCAATACCACATGATTCCAAGTGCCGATACGGCGAGCGAGGTGCGGCAGATGCTAAGCCAAAAGCGCAGATAATACTTTGTGTATTATCGAGCATTTTGGCAACGCAGATGCCGTGCCGCAGCCGCCGGAACGGTGCTTGAGCCGTCAGGCGGGAATTGTGCGGTACTGCCTTCAGTATAGCACACCCGGGCGAGCGGTGTAAACAGAAAATGGAGCAGCGCCGTTTTTCTCTGCCCATTTTGGGGTTGACAGCCCTGCCCTGCGGTGTTATCTTATAGCGGTTCCAAAAAACGGAACGGATGTCTATATATAGGAGTACTTTCTATGAACGATTTTGATACATTCTGGCACGAAGCTAAAGCCGCCCTGCGGGTGGCGCTGCAATGGTTCTTTCTGGCGGTTCCCATGGGTCTGCTCTGCGGATTTCTGGGCACCTTGTTCCATCTTGCTGTCGAGCACGCCACCGAGCTGCGCGCCGCGCAGCCCTGGCTGCTGTTCCTTTTGCCTGTGGCAGGTCTGCTCATCACTGCCCTTTATAGGGTAACAAAGTGCGAGGGCGTGGGCACCAACAACGTTCTCCGCGCCGTGCAGAGCGGCGAGCCGGTCAGCATTCTGCTGGTGCCCGCCATCTTTCTGGGTACGGTGCTCACCCACCTGTGCGGCGGCTCTGCCGGCCGCGAGGGCGCTGCACTGCAGATGGGCGGCAGCATCGGCTGGAACCTCGGCACCCTGCTGCGGCTCAAGGACCACGACCGCCGCACCGCCACCATCAGCGGCATGGCTGCGTTCTTCTCTGCCCTGTTCGGCACCCCGCTGGCGGCGGCCTGCTTTGCCATGATGGTGGAGGATGTGGGCCTGACCTTTACCGCTGCCTTTGTCCCCGCCTTTACCTCTGCCCTCATCGCCTACGGCTGCTCGCTGGCCTTTGGCATCGCGCCCACCCACTTTGCCCTCACTGCGCCGGAGCTGAATGTCCGGACTGCCCTGCTGGTCATCCTGCTGGGTGTGGCCTGCGCTGCCGTTTCCCGCCTGTTCTGCTACACCCTCCACTTCATGGAGCACACCGTGCCAAAGCTTCTCCCGAACCCGTGGGTGCGGGTCTTTGCGGGCGGCGTGCTGGTCATCGGCTTTTCCTATCTCTTCGGCGTGGGGCGGTATAACGGCGCGGGCATGAATGTCATCATTGCCGCCGTGGAGCAGGGACAGGCGCTGCCGTGGGATTTTCTGTGCAAGATCTTCCTCACCGCGCTGACCCTTGCCTGCGGGTTCAAGGGCGGCGAGGTGGTGCCCAGCTTCTTTGTGGGCGCTACCTTCGGCTGCGTGGTCGGCCCGCTGCTGGGTCTACCCGCCGAATTTGCGGCGGCGGTGGGGCTGGTGTCCATCTTCTGCGGTGCCACCAACGTCCTGATCCCCTCCATCCTGCTGGGCTTTGAGCTGTTCAGCGGCGCCGGGCTGGAGCTCATCGCGCTGGGCTGCGGTATCTGCTTTATGCTCTCCGGCCACCACGGCCTGTACAGCAGCCAGACCTTTGTCACCAACAAGCTGCGCTCGGAGTATATGTCCCACAAGTGGCGCGTAAAGGTGAAAAAAGCGGAAGAGTGAGCGTTTAATACTAAAAAACAGGGGCTGCTGCACCGAATGCCGTGCAGCAGCCCCTGTTTTATCATAACAAAATTCTCTTATGCCAGCGCGGTGATGGCCGCCACAGCCAGCACGATGGCACCCAGCACGATGCGGTAGATGCCGAAGAACTTGAAGTCGTGGCGCTTGACGTAATCCATCAGGAAGCGGATAGCTGCAAGGCTGACCACAAAGGCCACAACACAGCCCACCAGCAGCACGGCGATCTCGGTGCCGGTGATGGATACGCCGGAAATCGCGAACTTGACCACCTTGAGCAGAGATGCACCCGCCATGACCGGGATGGCCAGATAGAAGGTAAACTCTGCCACGCAGGCGCGGGAGAGACCCAGCAGCAGACCGCCCACGATGGTAGCGCCGGAGCGGGAGGTGCCGGGGATGATGGCAAGGCACTGCCACACGCCGATGAGCAGCGCGTCCCGGTAGCTGATCTGTTCCAGCTTTGTGACCCGGGGTGTGGTGCGGCGATTCTCCACCACAAGGAAGAGCACGCCGTACAGGATCAGCATAGCGGCTACGGTGATGTAGTTATAGAAGTGTGCCTCCATCCAATCGTCCAGCGGGCTGATGACCAGCACCGGCAGGGTGGCGGCTACCACCTTGAACCACAGGTTCCACACGCTGGGCTTGGAGATGACCTTGCCCTGCCGCAGCCCAAAGGGCCACAGCTTATTCCAGAACAGCACCACCACGGCCAGAATGGCACCCAGCTGGATGACCACCCGGAACATGGACATGAATTCTTCACTGGCATTGAACTTGACGACCTGCTCCACAAGGATCATGTGACCGGTGGAGGAGATGGGCAGCCACTCGGTAATGCCCTCCACGATACCCATCAGGATCGCCTTGATGATCTCGAAAAACGTAATAAATCCCTCCTGCAGCACCCGTTTGGATGCGTAGTTTTTTTTCAAAAGCAGTTCCAGTATACCATACTATGAGCCGCTGTGCATACAGATTATAGAAATTTTCCCCCGGGCGCTGTATTTATCTGCCCCGGGAAATGTGCTATACTATAAAAATAAGAAGTCTGTCCGCTTTCTGCGCCCGGCGCTGAAAGCTCTGAGAACAACGAGGTGAACCTTCATGAACATACTGGTGATCGGCTGCGATCAGGTGGGTGCGGCGCTGATCCGCGATCTGGAGCGCATCGGCCATGATATCTCGGTGGTGGAAAAGGACCCTGAGCAGCTCAAGCGTCTGGATGCCTTTGACGATTATACCTTTCACGGCACTGCCCTTGTGGGCGACCCTACCGACCCGGACACCCTGCGCCGGGGCGGCGTGGAGAACTGCGACGCCGTGGCGGCGGTGACCGAGGAGGACTCGGTGAACCTGATGGCGGCGCAGCTGGCAAAGAACATCTTCCGCCGGGATAAAGTCATCTGCCGGGTGTCCGACCCGCATCTGCAAATTTTATACCACAAGGCCTACGAGCTGGAGACCATCTGCCCCACCGTGCTGACTGAGCAGGCGGTGTTCCGGGCTCTTTCCAAGTAAAACAGCCTGTTTTTGCTTTACAGGCCGTAGAATGAGGTAACGATATGAAAGTTTGTATTGCCGGCGGCGGCCGGGTGGGCATGTATCTTGCCCAAAGCCTGCTGTCCCACCACCATAAGGTGACCATCATCGAGCCGCAGGAGGCGCTGTGCCGCACCCTTGCGGATACGCTGGATATCCCGGTCATCTGCGGCGACTCTCTGAGCTTTGACACCCTGCGCACCGCCGACGTGGCCAGCTGCGACGCCTTTGTGGCGGTGACCAACACCGACGAGACCAATCTGGTGGCGTGCCAGATCGCCAAGCGGGAGTTCGGCGTGAACCGCACCGTGGCGCGCGCCTCCAACCCCAAAAATCGAGACATCCTGCACACGCTGGGCGTGGACACCGTGGTGTGCGGCACCGACAACCTGAGCCACATTCTGGAGCGAGAGATCGAGACTGACACCATCCGGCAGCTGCTGTCTCTGGGCGGCGGCACTGCCAGCCTGAATGAAATTTTGCTGCCGGAGGACTTCCAGTTCGCGGGCAAGGAGATCAAGGAGATCCCCATTCCCGGCGATGCCATTCTGGTCAGCATCACCCGGGATACCGAGTTCATTATCCCCCACGGCAGCACGGTGCTGCTGCCGTGGGACCGGCTGCTGTGCCTGACACAGGACGACACCCTGCATCTGCTGATGGATGCGTGGGGTCTTTCCTCCCACAAATGAGCGAGCAGGAGCTGCTGCGCACCGCTCTGGTGCTGCCGCCCCGCGCCCGCCGGGTGCTCTGCGTCTGGGCAGCCGTGCCCGGGCTGGTCTGCGCGCCCTTTGCCTTCTGGCAGAGCGTGTGGGCGGGCGCAGTCTTTTGCGCTGTATGGGCGGCGCTGGTGGCGCTTGTCCGGGCGCGCTGCTGCAGCTTTGTCGCCGCCCTGACGGCAGACAGCGTCACGGTGCAGTCCGGGGTGGCTGTCCCTGTGCTGCACCGCATCCCGCGCCGGGCGGTCACCGGGGTGCAGCTGCTGCGCACCCCGCTGCTGTGGGCGGCAGGGTGCACTGTGCTCCTTGTGCGCAGCCCGGGCTTGCAGCTGGTGCTGCCCGGCATCCCCGCCGCACAGGCGACTGCGCTGGCTGCAGTACTGATGGAGGGCAACGTATGAACCGGGAAAAGCACTTTCACCCGCTGGCGGCGCTGCATCTGCTGCGCAAGACCCTGCTGGTGTACCTTCTGCCGCTGGTACAGGTGCTTTTTGACCGCAACTGGGACGCTTTGCGGGCGGCGCTGCGGCAGGAGCTTGTATTGCTCTTCTTTATCAGCGCCGTGTGCTGGGCAGTGTACTATGGTGGCCGCTGGCAGGTGGATGCCGAGGGCACAGTGCACGTCAGCTGGCGGCTGGGCGTGCGGCTGGACCGCGCCCTGCGCGCCGAGGGGCTGGCGGCGCTGATGCTGGAGCAGCCCCTGCTCTACCGTCTGACCGGTGCCTGCCGGGTGGTGCTGTACCCTGTGGGGCAGACCAAGACCATTACTTTGTATCTTACCCGGCAGCAGGCCGAGGAGCTTGCCGATGTGCTGCTGCCGGTGACAGACCCGCTATGGCACGCGCCCAAGGGCGGCGAAAAGCTGGCCTTTACGGTGCTGGGTGCCAACGGCCTGTCTACCCTGATTTTATGGTGGCTGGCCATCCACCAGACCCAAAGCTACGCCCCGGACGCCCAGACCGCTGCCCTTGCGCAACTGGGACAGCTGGCGGCGTTTGCCGCCCGCTGGCTGCCGCTGGGCACGGCGTGGCTGCTGGTACTGGCGGGCACCCTGTTCTGCATCAGTCTGGTGCGCAGCGCTTTGCAGGCGGTGCATTACACCGTCTGGCGCACCGACACCCAGCTGGGCAGTCGGGGCGGGCTTGTACGCCGGTACGAGATGCGGCTGCGGCTCAGCCAGCTGAACTACGCCGACCTGCGCCGCTCCCCCGCCACATGGGCGCTGCATTATTGCCCGGTATTTGTCTCGGCAGGGGCGTGCCGCCCGGAGCTGCCCTTGTTCGTCTGGCGGGAGGGCACCCCGCTGCTGCGGGAGCTGCTGCCGGAGATGGCACAGCTGCCCCCGGACACCCGCGCCGACACCACCGACCGCAGCATGGTGTTCTTTTTACCGGCGGGCATCCCGCTGGCGCTCTGCCTGCTGCTGACGGCGGTATCCCGCACTACCCTGCCCGCGCTCACCCTGCCGCTGCTCATTCCCACCGGGGTGTTTGCCGCCCTGCTGGGCGCAGCCGCCGTGGGCTGGCACCGGGAGGGCGTATGGCAGCAGCAGGGACAGCTGCTGCTCTGTCGGCAGCACCGGTTCCATCTGCACCAGCTGTGCGTGTTCCACCCGGACACCGGCTTTACCGCGTTGCAATCCCCTTGGGCGGTGACGGTGCAGCGCGCCAACCTGACCCTTGTATTTCCCGGCAAAGAAAAGGTCACGGTGCGCAGCGTGCCGCTGGCGGCTCTTGATTTTCTGGAGATATAGAAGTATACTTGCGATGTCCCGCTGAACCTACGGTCGGCGGGGCATTTTTGTAACACAGGCAACGGAGATTATTTTATGATAAAAACTGTATTATTTGATCTGGACGGCACCCTGCTGAACACCATCGACGACCTTGCCGATGCCGGCAACTGGGTGTGTGCCCAAAATGGTTGGCCCACCTTTACGGTGGCACAGTTCAAGCTGATGGTGGGCAACGGCATCCCCAAGCTGGTGGAGCGGTTCTCTCCCGCTGACGCCCGCACCCCGGCGCAGCTGGCGGCGACACTGGCGCAGTTCACCGCCCGGTACGATGCCCATAAGGAGGACAAGACTGCACCCTACCCCGGCATTCCGGCACTGCTGGACGCACTGAAGGCCGAGGGCATCCAGTGCGCGGTGTTCTCCAACAAGGCTGATGCCCTGTGCGGCGGCATCATTGCCCACTACTTTGGCACCGGCCGCTTTGACGCCGTGCGGGGCAACCGCCCGGGCGTACCTACCAAGCCCGACCCCACCGGGCTGCACGCCTTGATGGCTGAGCTGGGCGCAGACCCCGCCGCCACCCTTTTTGTGGGCGACAGCGACGTGGACATCCTCACCGGACACAACGCGCAGCTGCCCGCCATGGGCGCGCTGTGGGGCTTCCGCGGCCGTGCTGAGCTGACCGCCGCCGGTGCCGATGCGCTGGCAGAGGTGCCGGAGGACATTCTGCGGTATGTGCGGGAGCAGAATAAATAAATAAAAACACGGGAAGGTCTGCGGATCTTCCCGTGTTTTTGCGTATTTTTGCGGATCAGGATGCCGATTCCAGCGGGTCTACCACTACAGGACAGGTCTCGTACAACTCGATGGGGTCCAAGTCCACACAGCTGCCGGGGTCCCGGTCACCGTTCACATCCCATGCTGCGGTATCGTTCAGGACGGTCAGGCGGTTTTTGAAAAAAACTTCATCCTGCAAGGGCGCAAAGACCCCGCCCAGCGCAAGCAGCGGCTTTGCGTCATACAGACGCACAGAGCCATCGTTGAAATAGAGGTACACTGTAAAGTCCTTGCCCGCAACAGCCTGCAAGACCTTGGGGAACAACGTATCCATAGAGATGCCTCCTTTTTTAGATCAGCGGTGCAATGTGATTGAGCGGTGCAGCAGTTCTGGCCAGTTCCCAGTTCTGCATCAGCTCATCCTTATGCAGCTCACACCATGCAAGGATCAGCTTCAGCTGCCGCCCCGGCAATGCACCACGGATCACACAGGAATTTTGAATATCGATCAATGCCTTGAATCCGCCGTATTCGGCGTGAAAATGCGGCGGATTATGGTCACTGTAAAACATTGTGACCCGTATCCCGCAAAACAAACTGATCTCTGGCATAACACATCCCACCTTTTCAACGTAAGTATATCTTATTTTTTGAAAAAAGTCTATCCTGTATTATGTAGCTAGGCTTCCCATCCGGGACAAAGCAAAAACGCCCTTGCGCATTGCGCAAAGGCGTTTTTATGACCCGTACGGGAATCGAACCCATGTTACAGCCGTGAAAGGGCCGTGTCTTAACCGCTTGACCAACGGGCCTTACAAATACAGAGCTTCGCTAAAACCTCCGACTTTCATCGTCCACTACTGCGGACGACCGTCCCCCTTATCTTAGCGAAACTCTGTAACGTGGTAGCGGTAACTGGATTTGAACCGGTGACACTTCGGGTATGAACCGAATGCTCTAGCCAACTGAGCTATACCGCCACATATTTAACTTGCACTCGAACGGTGCTTTATTATTATATCCATAGATGCCCCTTTTGTCAACACATATTTTCAAAAAAATTTGCAGTTTTTTGAGATTCTTAATTTATTTACATAGGTGCGTTGAAATATAGGTTTTCTTGTCAGTTTTGCAGCAAAACCCCCTCAGTCAAAGCCTTACGGCTTTGACTGAGAGGGCGCACCCGCTTCCCACGCAAAAAGCACCGCTTCCCTATGCGGAAAGCGGTGCTTTTTTCAACATTTTTCTGCCCGGTTGTGGAAAACCCGGTGCAGTTTTAGTTCTTCTTATTGGTGGGGACCATGACCTTCAGCCCGCCCATGTACGGCTGCAGCACTTCGGGAATGGTCACGCTGCCGTCGGCCTGCAGATGGTTCTCCAGGAAGGCGATCAGCATACGCGGAGGTGCCACGCAGGTGTTGTTCAGGGTGTGGGCCAGATAAGTCTTGCCGTCCTTGCCCTTGATGCGGATGTGCAGGCGGCGTGCCTGTGCGTCACCCAGATTGGAGCAGGAGCAGACCTCGAAGTACTTCTGCTGGCGGGGGCTCCAAGCCTCGATATCGCAGCTCTTGACCTTCAGGTCAGCCAGATCGCCGGAGCAGCAGTTCAGCTGGCGCACGGGGATCTCCATGCTGCGGAACAGCTCCACGGACATCTGCCACAGCTTCTCGTACCAGTCGGCGCTCTCCTCGGGGCGGCAGACCACGATCATCTCCTGCTTCTCGAACTGGTGGATGCGGTAGATGCCGCGCTCCTCGATGCCGTGTGCGCCCTTCTCCTTGCGGAAGCAGGGGCTGTAAGAGGTCAGGGTCAGGGGCATCTTGCTCTCGTCCAGCGTCTGGTCGATGAAGCGGCCGATCATGGTGTGCTCGCTGGTGCCGATCAGGTACAGGTCCTCACCCTCGATCTTGTACATCATGGCGTCCATCTCTGGGAAGGACATGACGCCCTGCACCACGTTGCCGTGCATCATGAAGGGCGGGATGACGTAGGTAAAGCCCTTGTTGATCATAAAGTCGCGGGCGTAGGCCAGCACAGCCTCGTGCAGGCGTGCAATGTTGCCCAGCAGGTAGTAGAAGCCGTTACCGGCCACGCGGCCTGCGGCGTCCATATCGATGCCGTCAAAGCTCTCCATGATCTCGGTGTGGTACGGAATGGGGAAATCCGGCACAACGGGCTCACCGAAGCGCTGAGCCTCCACGTTATAGGTATCGTCCGGGCCGATGGGCACGCTTGGGTCGATCATCTGGGGAATGGAGTACATGATCTCCTGAATGCGGGCAGACAGTGCCTCCTCTTCCTTCTCCAGCTCTGCCATCTTGTCGGCGTCCGCCTTGACGGCGGCGTTGTTGGCATCGATCTGTGCCTGCAGCTCAGCCTTCTGTGCCTCGTCGGTGCACTTCTTCAGCTGGCCGAACAGCGGGCCGTTGGCCTTGCTCAGCTTGTTGCGGGCGGCCTTCAGGGCCTCCACTTCCTTCAGGGCTGCACGGTACTTGGCATCCTTTTCGATGACCTCGTCCACCAGCGGCAGCTTGGCGTCCTGAAACTTCTTTTTGATGTTTTCCTTAACGGCGTCCGGGTTCTCGCGGACAAATTTGATATCCAGCATGATTGACTCTCCTTAACTCTATTGGGCTTGCAGCGGTGCGCTTGCGGCTTTCCGCTGCCGTTCAAAGGCGGCTGTTCCCGCCTTGGATCGCATGATTATTCGGTTTCCATCTGGTACTGTCCCAGCAGGTTTGCAAAGGCGCGCAGCTGCTCGTCGGAGTAAAAATGCACCGTCAGCTTGCCCTTGCCGCCGTGGTAGGCCACGTTCACCTCGCTGCCTAGCACCTGTTTCAGGCTCTCCTCCACCTCCACCGGCAAAGTGCCGCGAGGTGCGGGTTCGCGGGGCTCCTTGGCGGGCTTTGCCATCTTTTTGCAAAGCACCTCGGCCTGACGGACGTTCAGCTGGTTGTCCGCGATGATCTGCGCGGCTTCGGCCTGCAATTCCGGCGTGGGCAGACCCAGCACCACCTTCGCGTGGCCGGTATTGATAAAGCCGCTCTTCAGCAGCTCCAGCACCGTTTCCGGCAGATTGAGCAAGCGCAGACTGTTGGCCAGTGCGCTGCGGCTCTTGCCCAGCTTGCGGGCGGCCTGCTCCTGTGTCAGGTCGCAGCGGGTCATCAGCTCCCGGATGCCGGCAGCTTCTTCCACCGGGTCCAGATCCTCGCGCTGTAAATTCTCTACCAGCGCCAGCTCCATGGCCTGCTCGTCGGACACATCCTTGATGACCACCGGCACCTCGGTAAGACCCGCCATGCGGGAGGCGCGCCAGCGGCGCTCGCCCGCCACGATGCTGTAACCGCCCATGGGTCTTGGCCGCACCGCGATGGGCTGCAACAAGCCGTGCTCGGCGATGCTGGCAGCCAGCTCACTGAGGGTCTCCTGCTCAAAGGTCTTGCGGGGCTGGTCGGGGTCCGGCTCGATCTCGCGCAGCGGCAGCGTTTCCACCGCTGCGTGCTCTGACTCAAAGACCGGTGCTGCGTCCTCAAACAGACTGTCCAGCCCGCGTCCGAGCCCTCCTTTTCCTCTTGCCATTGTTTACCTTGTTCCCCCTGTTTTAATCTTCCAGAGCATTTTTCGCCGGCTCTGCGGCGGGTGCAGCCTTTGCGCGGGACTTCTTAGGTTCCTGCGGGCGGTTGTGCTTGACGAATTCGATTGCCAAGTCCATGTAGGCCTCGCTGCCCTTGCCCTTTGGCTCGTAGAAATTGATGGGCTGGCCGTAGCTGGGCGCTTCCGAAATGCGGATGGAGCGCGGGATGGTGGTCTTGTACACCTTGGAGCCGAAGTACTTCTGCACCTGCTCCACCACCTGCACGGTCAGGTTGTACCGCAGCGAGAACATGGTGAACACCACGCCCTCGATATCCAGATACGGGTTATACTTTTTGCGGATGGTCTTGAGGGTGCTGATGAGCTCCGACAGACCTTCCAGCGCATAGTACTCGCACTGCACCGGGATGAGCACACTGTCGCAGGCGCTCAGGCCGTTGAGGGTGAGCAGATCCAGACTGGGCGGGCAGTCGATAAAGATGAAGTCGTAATCTTTCTGCACCTCAGCCAGCGCCTTGCGCAGACGCCCCTCACGGCCGGGCAGGTCGATCATTTCCAGACTGGCACCGGCCAGACGGGTGTTGGAGCCGATGACATCGGTGCGGTACTCGGTGTGCCGGATGGCCTGTGCCGCCGTTGCACGACCGATGAGCACCTCATAGGTGCCCGCCTCCACGCTGCGCTTTGGGATGCCATAGCCGGTGGTGGTGTTGCCCTGCGGGTCAAGGTCTACGATAAGCACCTTTTTGCCCAGCGCCGCTACGCAGGACGAAAGGTTGACGGCGGTGGTGGTTTTGCCCACTCCGCCCTTCTGGTTTGCGATCGCTACAATTTTTGCCACGCGCTTTTCTTCCTCCCGGGGAAAGATTTGTTCCACGTGGAACACGCAGTCGTGCCCGCCGGTTTCCCCGTCCGGCAGACACCTTGGCTTCTAGTATAACACATCCAAATTGTTTTTTGAACCATCTGGAGCGTTTTTCAGCTGGATTTTTAACTTTTGGGGGTGGGAAAGTGGAAATTACCCCTTCCGTCATCGCCTACGGCGATGCCACCCGCTCCCCACTCTGTCGCTAACGCGACATCTCTCCCCGGCCGGGGAGAGTCTGTCCAAGGGGACGGCTTTTGGTGGTGGCGATAAGGTTTCCGGCATAGCGCAAAGGCGTCCCCTTGGGGGAGCTGGCGCGTAGCGCCTGAGGGGGTATCTGCCGAAACTCCCCCAGTCTGCTGCGCAGACAGCCCCCTCTGAGATGGGGCCTTTGGCATGGCGGGAGAGTTTCTGGCTGAAGTGCAAAGCTTCCGGGAGCGCCAGAGGCTCCCTCTCCGAGGGAGCTGGCAAAACCGTCAGGTTTTGACTGAGGGAGTTCGTTCCCTCCCCTGTTCCACATGGAACAATTCACTTCTCCGCGGCGGCGGTGGGGATGCGGACGGTGTACTCGATGTAGCCGTCCTTCTCTTCCCGGTGGGCGGTGGCGGGCACGCCGTTGTCGGTCATCAGCCGGATGGCGTGGTCGATGGTGTTGACAAAGATGCGCACGTCCCGCACCATGGAGATGCGGTGCCCGGGCTTGGGCGGGCTGTTCAGCAGCTGCTCGATGTAGCTGTCGGTCTGGCGGGCGTTCAGGCGGCGTTTGGCAATGGTGATCAGCGCTTCGCTGCGGCGGTTCTCCGGCAGGCGCAGCACCGCGCGGGCGTGGCGCTCGGTTAGGTTGTTGTCCAGCACAAACTGCCGCTGGTCTGCGGTCAGCTGCAACAGCCGCAGCTTGTTGGCAAAGGTGGGCTGCGCCATGCCCAGACGCTTGGCGGCTTCCGCTTGGGTGCAGTCCCACAGCACCATCACATCCCGCAGCCCCTGCGCCTGTTCAAAGGGGTTCAGGTCGGCGCGCTGGATGTTTTCCAGCAGACCCAGCGCAGCGGTGCGGTCATCGGCGTAGCTGCACAGGATGGCGGGGATGGTGGTCATCTTTGCCAGCTGGCAGGCGCGCAGCCGCCGCTCCCCTGCCACCAGCTCATAGCCCTCTGCCGTCTTGCGCACCGTGACCGGCTGGAGCAGACCGTTTTCCCGGATGCTCTGCGCCAGCGCCGTAAGCTCCTGCTCGTCAAAGCTTTTCCGCGCCTGAAAGGGCGATGGGTGGATCTGGTCGATGGGCAGAGAGAGTAATTTCCCGGACGGTTTCTTGCGTTCAAACATGATGCTGCCCCTTTCCTGTGAAATAAGCCTTCGGTTTTTCCACATTTCTCCGGGAAATCGTGGAAAACCTGTTCAGCCCCAGTGTAGCACACAAAGAAAGACCCCGCCAGAAATTTCGTTCGGCAGGGTCTTACAGGTTGCGTCAAATTATGCGTTATTTCAGCGGGCTTTTTGCAATTTTACCGCCGTTTCTGGGATATGCTGTCGGAGTTTGCGAAATCTTTTTGCACAAAATCAGCGTGCGGGTGTCGCCGCCGGGCAGGTGCAGGGTGCGGGTCTCGCGGTACTCGCCGCCCAGCTTTTTGATGGCACCCCGGGCAGCGGTCAGCTCCTCTTCCCCGGAAGCACCCTTCATGGCAAGGAAGTTGCCGCCCACTTTTACCAGCGGCAGGCAGTATTCTGCCAGCATGGGCAGGGCTGCCACGGCGCGGGCAGAAGCAAGGTCAAACTGTTCCCGCCACACCTTGCGGGCAGCTTCCTCGGCGCGCTCCTTGGCAAACTCCACCCCGGTCAGACCCAGCTGGGCGCAGGCGTACTTCAAAAACTCCACCCGCTTGCCGGTGGGCTCCATAAGGGTCAGTTCCAGTTCCGGCTTGAAGATCTTGGTCACGATGCCCGGAAAGCCTGCCCCGGCACCTACGTCCACCATGCGCCCGGCAACCTCCGGCTGGCTGGCAAACAGCAGGCTGTCGAGGAAATGCTTATCCTCGATGCCCTCCGGGTCCGTGATGGCGGTCAGGTTGACCTTCTGGTTGTAGTCTACAAGGATCTGGGCAAAGGCGTCCAGCTGATCCAGCTGGGTGCCGGTGAGGGCAATGTTCCATGTGGAACACTTTTCCTCCAACCGCTGTTTGTCGATCATAGTGTTTTCCTTTCTGTCGGGTGGTTGAGGTAGCGCAATCGTTTATTTTATCGCAACTTCGTATTATTTTTGTTGTTTTCCTGCCAGTGCAATGCTCAGCTGCGCCACATCGGAGGGCGAAACGCCGGGGATGCGCCCCGCCTGCCCCAGATTGCGGGGACGGATGCGGGCAAGCTTTTCCCGGGCTTCCAGCGTCAGGCCGGTCAGGGCGGCATACTCGAAATCCTCCGGGATGAGGGTCTTTTCGTGGCGTGCCACCTCCCGGATCATCCTGTCCTGTCGGGCGATGTAACCGGCGTACTTGATCTCGGTCTCCAGCCGCTCTGCCAGCATGGGGGTGATCTCCTCTCCCCAGCCGATGATGCCCGCCACCAGCGGGTAGCTGATCTCGGGACGGCGCAGCAGCTCCTCGGCAACGCCGCCCTCGGCGGCGGGGGCAAGACCGGCGGCTTCCATGGCGGCGCGCAGGTCTGCGGTGCGCAGATGCGCTTCATGCAGGCGGCGGCGCTCGGCTTCCAAAATCTGCTGGGTGTGCTGGTACTTTGCCCAGCGGTCCTCCTGCACAAGGCCGAATTCCCTGCCGATGGGGGTCAGGCGCTGGTCGGCGTTGTCCTGCCGCAAGGTCAGCCGGTACTCGCTGCGGCTGGTCATCATGCGGTAGGGGTCCATGACGCCCTTGGTGACAAGGTCGTCCACCAGCGTGCCCAGATAGCTGGTGTGCCGGGGCAGCACCAGCTGCTCCTTGCCCAGCGCGTTGCGGGCAGCGTTCAGACCCGCCAGCAGACCCTGCGCGGCGGCTTCCTCGTAGCCGGAGGTGCCGTTGAACTGCCCTGCCCCGTACAGACCCCGCACCACCTTGCTTTCCAGCGTGGCTTCCAGACTGGTGGGGTCTACGCAGTCGTACTCGATGGCGTAGGCGGGGCGCATGATTTCCAGATGCTCAAAGCCTTTGATGCTGTGGTAAAAGGCGTTCTGCACATCTTCCGGCAGGCTGCTGGACGCACCCTGCAAATACATTTCCTCGGTGTTCTCGCCGCAGGGCTCTACGAAGAGCGGGTGGCGGTCCTTGCCGGAGAAGCGCACCACCTTATCCTCAATGGAGGGGCAGTAGCGCGGGCCGACACCCTCGATCATGCCGCCGTACAGCGGGCTGCGCTGGATATTATCCAGAATGATCTTGTGGGTCTCCGGGTTCGTGTAGGCGATCCAGCATTCCACCTTGTTGTGCATGGGTGCATCGGTCAAAAAGCTGAAGGGCTGCAATTCGCTGTCCGGGTCACCGGGCTGGCATTCCAGCTTGGAAAAATCAATGCTGCGGCGGTGCACCCGGGCAGGGGTGCCGGTCTTGAACCGGCGCAGCGGCAGACCGGCAGCTTTCAGGCTGTCGGTCAGGGCGTTGGCGGCGTGCATGCCGTCCGGGCCGGACGCATACCACGCATCGCCCACAAAAATTTTGCCGCCGAGGTTCGTGCCGGTGGCCAGCACCACGCACTTGGCGGTGTACTCGCCGTGCAGCTGGGTGACAACGCCCTTCACATGACCGTTTTCCACTTCCAGCGCCACCACCTCAGCCTGATGGATGGCCAGACCCGGGGTCTGTTCCAGCGCGTGCTTCATGTATTCATTGTAGCGGCGGCGGTCGGTCTGCACCCGCAGTGCGTGCACGGCGGGGCCTTTGCCCTTGTTCAGCATCCGGCTTTGCAGATAGGTGGCGTCTGCCGCCAGACCCATCACGCCGCCCAGCGCGTCCACCTCCCGCACCAGCGTGCCCTTGGCAGTGCCGCCAATGCTGGGGTTGCAGGGCATATTGCCGATGGCGTCCAGACTCATGGTAAAGACGGCTGTTTTTGCGCCCAGCACAGCAGCTGCATGGGCGGCTTCGATGCCCGCATGGCCAGCGCCGATGACGATGACATCATATTCTCCTAAGTGGTTCATATACTTTCGGGTTTCCTCTAACAAATGATTTGAAATGCCCTCCGCTGCTTACGGGTTGCGGCACCCAGCATCCGCATCGTGCCTTGGGCGGCACTCGCGTCTTGCTGGCCGCTGCCCCAACAACTCCTCCCTGTTTCCGCCACTGGCGGCGGTCGTCGTCGTTGCTGGGCATATTCAGCGGAAGAATTATTTTTAATTTCGCGTTTGTCGCGCTCTGCGGAGCGCTCCAAACGCTATTTTCACGGGAGGGGTCGTAACGGGAAACGGCAGCTGCTGCGCTTGCTCCCCCGGGGGGAGCTGTCGCGCAGCGACTGAGGGGCTACAAATCGGCGGAGCCGGAAAAAACGGTTAAAAGATCTTCACGCCGAACAGGCGTGAATCTTCAGTTTTTTCCGGTGGAGCCCTCTTCTTTGGGATCGTCAAGGGCGTGCAGCCCTTGGCCCGTTGCGGGGTGGGTGGAGTCCAGAGGTAGGGAGGGGGGAGTCGGAACACCCCTCCCTGCCTCTGGCCCAGCGGAGCGTCCCTGCACGCTGCTGGCAAGCAGAAACTTTCCCCGCAGCGCGCAATACGCTTTTCTGGTTCTCTTTTGGTGTCAAAAGAGAACATCCCCGCCCTTATTTCCCCACACAAAACCGCTCGAACACCTGTTCAATGACGGCTTCCGAAGCGTTTTCGCCGGTCAGGTCGCAGAGGGCGTCCAGCGCGTCATCTACGCAGACCGAGACGGCGTCCAGCCCAAAGCCGCCGGCGGCGGCATCCAGTGCACCGGCTACGGCGTCCCGGGCGCGGAGGGCGGCAGAAAGCTGCCGCTGCCCGGACAGGCTGGCGGCATGGGGGTCGATGCTGCCGGTACCCAGCAGCCGCGCCACCGCAGCGGCGATGACCTTGCGGCTCCCCTCTTCCCGGCAGCAGACCGGCAGCACCATGGCAAAATAGGGGGCGATGAGCTCTGCATCGAACTGGGTGGGCTTGTCCTCTTTGTTGACAAGGGCAATGGCGGGGCGACCGGCGCAGCGCTGCGCCAGCGCCAAGTCCTCCCGGCTGGGCGGCTCGGAGCCGTCAAAGACGGCTAAGATCAGTCCCGCTTCTTCCAGTTTTTTCCAGCTGCGGCGGATACCCTCGGCTTCAATGGCGTCCTCGGTCTCCCGCAGACCGGCGGTGTCGAAGAGGTTCAGCCGGATATCCCCCAGCTGCACCGCCTGCTCCACCACATCACGGGTTGTGCCCGCTACCGGGGTGACGATGGCGCGGTCGAACCCTGCCAGCAGGTTCAGCAAGGTGGACTTACCCGCGTTGGGGCGTCCCACGATGGCGCAGTCCACACCCTCGCGCAGCACCGCACCGGCATCGTAACTACGGATAAGGCCGTCCAGCTCTTCCCGCACCGCGCCCAGCACGGTACGCAGGTGGGCGGGGTCCAGCTCCGGGACATCCTCCTCCGGGAAGTCCACCCAAGCAGCCAGATGCGCCTGCAGGGCGGTCAGCTGGGCTTTCTGAGCGTTGATTTTTTTCGCCAGTGCGCCGCCCAGTGCGGCGTTTGCCAGCGCTGCCCCCCGCCGTCCGTCTGCCGCAATCAAGTCCATGACCGCTTCCGCCTGGGTCAGACCCAGCTTGCCGTTCAGAAAGGCACGGCGGGTGTACTCGCCGGGGGCGGCAGGCTGCGCGCCCGCTGCAAGGCAGGCTTCCACCAGCCGCCGCGCCACCGCGCTGCCGCCGTGGCAGGAAAGCTCCACCACATCCTCGCCGGTATAGCTGTGGGGCGCACGGAAAAACAGAGCAACGCCCTCGTCAAAGGCTTCTTCCCTGTCCACGAAATGCCCGAACAGTGCGGTGTAGCCCTTAGCCTGTTCCACCTTTTTTGCCGGGTTTGCCGGGTGGAACACCCGGGCAGCCACGGCATAGCTCTCTGCGCCGGACAGGCGCACCACGGCAATGCCGCCCGCCCCGGGGGGCGTTGCGATGGCGGCAATGGTCGATCCCTGCATACTGCATCCTTTCCGCGCACCCGTCCTGCGGGTGCGCTATGCTGGTGCGCCCGGCACGGCAGACCTGCCGCAGCGCACACTTTCTGATTTTACAGTCTATTTTACCACGTTTTTGCACAAAAAGATACACCCGCCGCGCGGTTTTTCCACATCTTCCAAAATGTTTGTGGAAAAAAGGAATGAAAATGGTGGGCAGCATCCTCGCCCTCTCAGTCAAGCCCTGTCGGGCTTGCCAGCTCTCCCAAGGGGAGAGCCCTTGGCATAGCGGTATAGTTTCAGGCTCAAGTGCAGAGTTTGTGGTTTCGCCAGAGCCTCTCCCTTTGGGAGAGGTGGATTTGCGAAGCAAAGACGGAGAGGGCGAGGATGCTTGCCTGAGAACGAACCCTCTCAGGCTCGCTACCGCTCGCCAGCTCCCCCGAAGGGGGAGCCTTTGGCATGGAGGGAAATTTTCCAGCTAAAGTGTAAAGTTTGCGGGCGTACCCGCTCCCCCTTGGGGGAGCTGTCGCGCAGCGACTGAGGGGCTTTAAATCGGCGGAGCCGGAAAAAACGGTTAAAAGATCTTCACGCCGAACAGGCGTGAATCTTCAGTTTTTTCCGGTGTAGCCCACTTCTTTGGGGTTAAAAGGGGCGAGCAGCCCCTTTTTCGTGGCTCCAGCGCGTCGAAATCGCTGGCACTTTTCTGGTTCTCTTTTGGTGTCAAAAGAGAACATCCCTCGGCGTGCGCTCATAATATCAAAAAGCGCCCCGCACTTCCGGTGGAAATGCGGGGCGCTGCATGGTTTTATTGAAACCTGCCGATCACAGCTCGATCTTGCCGAAGCTGAAATCTGCAAAGTCGTCCACGCGCTCGGTGCGCTTGGGTGCTACGGGTGCTGCACTCTCGGCGTCGCGGGGGGCGTAGGTGCGCTCCGGCACGCTGGACGGACGCGGGCCGCGGGGTGCACCGCTGCGATTGCCGCGGTAGCCGCCATTGCGGCCGCCGTTCTCGCTGCGGCGCTCACCGCGATAACCGCCATTGCGGTTGCCGCCGGGACGACGGCCATTCCGGTTGCCGCCACGGCCACGGCGCTCGCCGTAGGTATTCTCGGTCTGAGCATCCGGTGCGGTGGAGTAGATGACCACGCGGCGGTCACGGCCCTCGCCCTTGCTCTCGCTGCGCACACCCTCCATCTTGCTGATGGCAGAGTGGATGATGCGGCGCTCGTAGGGGTTCATGGGCTCCATGGCAAAGCTGTGGCCGGTCTTGCGCACCTTGGCGCCAATGCGCTGTGCCAGTGCGGTCAGGTCGCTCTCGCGCTTGTCGCGGTAACCTGCAACGTCCAGACCCAGCTTGATGTAATCGCCTTCCAGACGGTTTGCCACAAGACTTGCCAGATAGGACAGGCTCTCCATGGTCTCGCCACGGCGGCCGATGAGGGCGCCCAGCTTTTCACCGTCCAGACGGATGATGGTGGCTTCGCCCTTCTGCACGGCGCTGAAGGTCACGTTCTCCACGCCCATCAGGGTGATGACTTCCCGCAGATAGTCCACGGCGGCCTTCACCTTGGCGTTTTCCTCGATGACGATGGGCTCTTCCACCTCTTCTGCCTCCTCGGCAGCTTCGGCGGGCTGCTCTGCGGCGGGAGCAGCGGGCTCTTCCACAGCAGTCTCTTCTGCCACAGGAGCAGTCTCCTGCACGGGGGCGGCAGTCTCAACAGGCTGCTCTGCCACCGGCTCCACCGGCTTTGCGGGTGCAGCGGCGGGGGCATCCGGCAGTTCCACGCTCACGCGCACCTTGGCGGGGGTGGTCTTTAAGCCCAGAAAACCGGTCTTTTGGGGCATTTCCAGCACTTCATAGCTGACATTCAGATCGTCGGCCTGCACGCCCAGCAGGGCGCAGGCCTTGGCAAAGGCTTCGTCCACCGTCTTGCCGGTGGATTCCTGTGTACGGATCATAACCGTTTACCTCCCTTGTTACTGTTTATCCTGCTTGTCAAGCTCGCTCAGCGGCACGGTGCGCTCGTCCTTGTAGCGCTCGGCGTCCAGCTGACGGGCATACTCCAGCCGGCGCTTGTTCATCTCGCTGGCGGAAAGGTTCTTTTCCACGCTCTTGCCGGTCTTGGGGTCGGTCACCGTGATGGTGGTGTTCTTCACACCGCGCTTTTCCTGCTTGCGCTTGGCGGCGATCTCCGCTTCCACTTCCTTGCGCATCTTCTCGGGGTCGTAGAACTTGCGCATGACCTGAGTCTGTGCGGTCATGACGATGTTGGAAATGACGTAGTACAGAGAGAATGCCAGCGGGTAGGTAAAGCAGAAGAACAGGTACATCAGCGGCATCATATACATGGTCAGCTTCATGCTGCCCTGCATCTGCTGGCCGGAGGCCTTCATACTGATGTGGGTGGACAGGAACATGGTGATGACCGACAGCAGCGGCAGCACGATATCCAGAGAAAGACCCAGCTTCGGGATGCGGGTCAGGTCGATGCCAAAGAAGTTCATGTGCTGGCTGAACTCGGTGATGGTAGCGATCTGCTGTGCGGTAAAGCAGCCCAGCACGCCGCTGTTGCCGGCAACCACCTCGGCGATGATGTTGGTATCGCGGGTGATGGCGGTAAAGGAGATGCCGGCGGCGGTCAGTGCCTCGCCTGCGCTGGCCAGTGCAGCGGCGCTGATGTGGAAAATACGCTCCAGCGGGTTATACACCACGCCGATAACACCGAACATGACAAGGAAATTCAGCAGCATGGGCACGCAGCCGGCCGTGGGCTTATAGCCAAAGTCCTGCTGCAGCTTCATCAGCTCTTCCTGCTGCTTTTCGGGCTTGTTCTTGTACTTGGTCTGGATCTCCGCGATCATGGGCTGGAAAGCAGACATTTTCGCCATGCTCTTCTGCTGGCTGGTCTGCAGGGGGATCTTGACGATGTTGATGAGCAGGGTGAAGAGGATGATGTCCCAGCCGTAGTTCGGCAGCAGCTTGTAGATCCACTCCATGACATAGCCGAGAGGACCGCTCAGGATGTAAAAGAAGTTCATACCTTTGTCCATTCTGCCCCGGCTGTGGCCCGGGACGCATTATTTTTTTATCGTAGGACACGCCGCCCACAGTGCAGCGCGTCACAAGAAGCGAAAACTTTATCCCCTATGCCGCTTTTCAAACAGCTTTGCAGGCTGTAAATTGCGGGCAGGGCTTTGCCAGCGGCCGGGCGGCGGCACGGGGTCGTAGCCCCACTTGCCCAGCGGATTGCACCGGGCAATGCGCCATGCGCCCAGCAAAATGCCTTTTACACAGCCGTGGGTCAGGATGGCCTGCATGGTGTAGTTGCTGCAGCTGGGCGAAAACCGGCAGCTGCGGCCGATCCATGGGCTGAGGGTATACTGGTAGATGCGGATGGGCACGCACAGCGCCCTGCGGCAGAGCATTTGCAGCCGGTTCACACGCGGGACTCCGGCTTTTGTTTGCGGGCAGGGGGCACGGTGGCGGGCGGCTTTGCGTCCGGGCGCTTTGCCTTATCCGGCAGACCGGCTTGGGCAAACAGCTTTGCCACAACGCTGCTCAGCTGCCAGCTTTTCAGTTTGGGGGTCATGCCCCGGGCCACGAAGATCAGATCGTAGCCGCCGATATTATAATCCAGATGCTCGTCGATGGCGGCCTTCATCACGCGGCGGGCGCGGTTGCGCTGCACGGCGTGGCCGATCTTTTTGGTGGCGGTCAGGCCCACGCGGGTGTTGCGGCCGCGGGTCTTGAGCACATACAGCACCAGTGCCGGGTTCACATAGGACTTGCCGCGGGCGTACACACGGCCAAACTCGCTGTTGCGGCGGATCGGACGATAACGCATAACATCGGCACCTCCTTTCGTCCGGGTGCACATGGGTGCACTCTTTAGCCAGTATATCAAAAATTTTTGCAGTTTAAAAGCCCATCCGGGCATTTTTACGAAAAAACTTTTGACGGGTAAAAAAATAAGACCGCCAATGGGATATCAGCGGTCTTTTGTGCGCATATTCATTTCTGCGCCGGATCTCACCTGCAAGGCAGAGATCAGACAGTCAGGCTCTTGCGGCCCTTTGCACGGCGAGCATTGATGACCTTACGGCCGTTCTTGGTGCTCATGCGGGTCAGAAAGCCATGAACTTCCTTGCGCTGACGCTTCTTGGGCTGAAAAGTTCTCTTCATGGTTGTATCCTCCGTAAAAACTTATCCCCGGTATGGGGTCTTGATCGGTCCCAGATTGGGGACAGGCTTGCAATTCAACAGTATATCGCATAGTATGACGTTCTGTCAAGCATTTTTTGCAGTTTTCTGCAAACTTTTTTCTGATTTTTCTGTTAAAAGCTTTTCAACTTTTTCACCATTTTGCTGTGGAAAACTTTTTTCTACCAGATATTGTGGTCTTTTGGGCGTGTTTCCACAAGGGCGCTGCAGGGGCTTATCTTATGTATTATAAATTACATTATAGTAATATAGACGCAGGGAGATTTTTGTGGTATACTAACTGGGTATCAGCAGCATTGTTGAAAACTTCGACCGATTCAATGGAGTGGATGTTTTATGGATTCTTTCAAGGACGTTTTAGAAGCGGCCCAGATGTACTGCAAGGCGCAGATGGCCGAGCCAACGTACAATCTCTATATCGACGGGTTGGAGCCCATCAGCTTTGAGGACTCCAGCCATATCACCCTGTCGGTGCGCAACGATTTTATCTGCAAGATCGTCACCGACCGGTACCTCGGCCTGCTCAAGGAGGCCTTCAAGTCCGTTTTGGGCTTTGATGTGGACATCACCCTTGTGGTGCCCAGCACCCCGCCCCACGAAGTAGTGCTGGCCCAGCAGTACGAGGCAAACCCCGCCTCCCCGCAGGGCAACTACGAGTTCACCTTCGAAAACTTCATCAAGGGGCCGTCCAACCAGTTTGCGTTTGCTGCTGCGCAGGCTGTGGCGGCAAACCCCTCCGGGGCCTATAACCCCCTGTTCATCTACGGCGGCTCCGGCCTTGGCAAGACCCATCTGCTGACCGCCATTCAGACCGAGATCAAGCGCACCCACCCCGATTTCGTCATCATGTATGTCACCTGTGAGCAGTTCACCAACGAGCTGATCGCCGCCATCCGCGCCGGCAGCACCGAGGACTTCCGCATGAAGTACCGCGTGGCAGACCTTTTGCTGGTGGACGATATCCAGTTCATCGCGGGCAAGGAGTCCACGCAGGAAGAATTCTTCCACACCTTCAACTCCCTGCACGACGCTCACAAGCAGATCGTCATCGCTTCCGATCGCCCCGCCAAGGAGATCAAGAGCCTCGAGGAGCGTCTGCGCACCCGCTTTGAGTGGGGTCTGACCGCCGATGTGCAGCCGCCGGATTTTGAGACCCGGGTTGCCATCGTGAAGCGCAAGGCAGAGCTTTTGCATCTGGATCTGCCCGAGGACGTGGCAGAGTTCATTGCCAACCACCTGAAAAACAACATCCGCCAGCTGGAGGGCGCAGTGAAAAAGCTGAACGCCTATTATATGCTGGAGGGCATCCAGCCGGTGATCAGCGTGGCGCAAAACGCCATCAAGGATATCCTCAACGAGACCCAGCCGGTACCGGTGACCATCGAAAAGATCATTGGCGAGGTGTCCCGCACCTTCAACGTGTCCCCTGCCGACATCCGGGGCACCAAGCGCAACGCCAACGTGGCTTCCGCCCGGCGCGTTGCCATCTATATCCTGCGGGAGGTCACCGGCATGAGCATGGAGGAGATCGGGCGGGAATTCTCCGGCCGCGACCACTCTACCATCGTCTACTCCCTCAAGACCATGGAACGGGACATGAAGAACGACCAGCACCTGCGGGAGACCGTGAGCGATATCATCAAAAACGTGAAGGCCTAAATCGGGGAAAACCGAGCAAAAGTCATACTCATTTCAGGGCGTGACCCCAAAATATGGGGAGAAAACGGAACAAAATGGGGAAAATAAGCCTATATCTTGTGGCAAAAAGGCGAAGCTTTCCACACTTTCCACTTAGTTTTCAACATTTAACATCAGTTCTTCACATCGGCTGTGGAAAGAAACACCGTTCCCCACCTTTCAACATTTCCTTCACGAGCCTTCCACATCCCGGTGGAAAGCCAAAGCCCCGCTTCCCGGCAAGACATTTCCGGGTTTTCAACATCTTCCCCACCCCCTACTACGGTTACTACAACAAGTTCAATATATTACTGCCTTCCGGCAGCAGCCCAAAGGGCAGAGATCAAGCCGGAAGTGTGAAAAAAGGAGAGATACTGTTTTGAACATCGTCTGCGATAAAACACTGCTCAGTGCAGCCATCGACGGCGTTTCCAAAGCTGTCACCATGCGCTCGTCCATCCCGGTACTGGAGGGCATTCTGCTGAAGGCCGAGGGCTTTCAGCTCACCCTGACCGGCTACGATCTGGAAATGGGCATCGTGACCACCATCGAAGCCAACATCAAAGAACCCGGCGAGATCGTGCTGAATGCAAAACTGCTCAGCAGCATGATCAGCCGGATGCCGGCAGGTCAGATCAGCATCGTGGCGGCGGATAATGGCAAGACCACCATCCAGAGCGGCGTGGCACAGTTCGAGATCCAGTCCATGCCGGCTACCGATTTCCCGGATCTGCCCAACACCGGCGCGGAGCAGACCCTGACCATCAAGACCGGCGTGCTGCGGGATATGATTGACCGCACCCTGTACGCCGTCAGTCAGGACGAGAAAAAACCCGCCCACACCGGCGAGCTGTTCGAGATCGAACTGGACAAGCTGACCATTGTAGCGCTGGACGGCTACCGTCTGGCTATTGTGGAGCGCCCCATCACTGCCGTGAAGGATATCCGCATCATCGTGCCCAGCAAGACCATGACCGAGGTGTCCCATCTGCTGGCCAACGATGACGAAGAGGATGTGCACATCAGTGCCAACCGCCGCTATGTGGTGTTCACCACCGCCGGTTACACCATCATGAGCCGCCTGATCGAGGGCGAATTCCTGAATTACCGCAACGTCATCCCCGCCGGAAGCCGCACCCGGGTGACCATCGACACCAAGGATTTTATCTCCACCATCGAGCGCGCCTCTCTGATTATTACAGAGCGTTTAAAAAATCCCCTCCGCATTTCCTTTACAGAGGGTAAAGTTGTGGTGCGCTGCCAGACAAATCTCGGCCGCGTGGTGGACGAGTTCAGCGCCGCCTGCGAGGGCGATGAGGTAGAGATCGGTTTCAACAACCGCTATCTGCTGGATGCGCTGCGCAATGCCCGCACCGAGCAGGTGCGCATGGAGATCAGCGGCCCGTTGAGCCCGGTGAAGGTGCTGCCGGTGGAAGGCAACGACTTTTTGTATCTGGTACTGCCGGTACGCTTTAAAAACGACTAAGGAGCGCGTTTTATGCAGAAGATTCTCATTCATACCGAGTTTATCAAGCTGGATGCCCTGCTCAAATTTGCCGGTCTGTGCGAGACCGGCGGCGAAGCCAAGGAGCTGGTGCAGGGCGGTGCCGTGAAGGTGAACGGCGAGGTGTGCACCATGCGGGGCAAAAAGTGCCGCGCCGGAGACGTTATCGAGCTGGACGGGCAGAGCGTAGAGATCGGGCAGGGTCAGTAAATGCGTCTGCTTTCGCTGGAAGTACAGAACTATCGCAATATTTGTGCGGCACGGCTGGAGCCCGGCCGGGAGCTTACCGTCATCTGCGGCAACAACGGGCAGGGCAAGACGAACCTTTTGGAGGCCATCTGGCTGCTGACCGGCGGCAAAAGCTTCCGGGGCGGCAAGGACGCCGAGCTTGTGCGCCGGGGAGAAGCATTTGCGGTGCTGGAAGCCGACACCCAGCGGGACCGGCCGGAAGGCTGTGAGCCAGCCGAGCCTGCCCACATCCGCATGACCGTGGGCACCCCGGAAGCCGCAAAGCCCGGCCGCTATGCGGCGGTAAACGGCGCAGCGCCCAAGCGGGCGGCGGCACTGGCGGGCAGCTTTCCGGCGGTGGTGTTCGACCCCGGTCACCTGAGCCTTGTCAAGGGGGCACCGGAGGGGCGGCGCAAATTTCTGGACGCTGCGCTGTGCCAGCTGTACCCCGGGTATCTGGCCAGTTACCGCCGCTATGTGCGGGTTTTGCAGCAAAAAAATGCGCTGCTGCGCCACTCTGCAAACGGGCAGGAGCGCCCCTATGCGGAAAAGCGCACCCTGTTGGAGGTGCTCAACACCGAGCTTGCCGCGCAGGGCGAAGCTTTGCAGCAGCGGCGGCGGGAGTATCTGAAACTGCTGGCTCCCCGCGCCTGTGCCAACTACGCGGAGCTTTCCCACGGGGCGGAGCGGATGAGCATCCGCTACGCCGCCCAGTTTGCGCCGGGCGGGCTTGCCGACCTGCTGCGTCAGCGGCAGGAGGAGGAGCTGCGCGCCGGGCAGAGCCTGTGCGGCATCCACCGCGAGGACTTGGAGCTGCTGCTGGACGACCAGCCTGCCCGGGTGTATGCCAGTCAGGGACAGCAGCGCAGCGTGGTGCTGTCCCTGAAAATGGCCGAAGCCGCCGCAGCCGCGCAGATCACCGGGGAGCACCCGGTACTGCTGCTGGATGATGTGCTGAGCGAGCTGGACGAAGGGCGCAAGCAGTATCTGCTTACCTGCATGAAGGAAAAGCAGACCTTTGTGACCAGCTGCGATGACACGGACTTTTTAAAGACTGACGGCGAGGTGTACCGCATGGACGGCGGGGTGCTGAACCGGGTCTGACAGCATGGAGAAATGTTGTAAATTGTATTGCATAAAAAGCGCATTTCCATGGACTTTATGCAAACAAAAGACACGGGAGAAAATACAGTATGTATATTCATCTGGGGCGGGACTATGTCCTGAACGACCGTGACATCATCGGTATCTTTGATCTGGAGACCACCACCACCTCCCCCCGGGGGCGGGAGTTTTTGAACTACGCCCAGAAGAACGGGGCGGTGGTCAGCCTTTCGGACGAGCTGCCCCAGTGCTATGTGCTGGCAGACGGAGGGCTGGTGGATGCGGTGTATCTTTCGGAGCTGTCCAGCGCCGCCATGCGCCGCAGAGCGCAAAAGATGGTGGAGTGAAATTGGCGGAAAACGGGCGGAAAATCCACAGAAAAAAGAGGGATGGGAAAGCCCCGGAACTGCCCGGAAAGCCGCACCGTGCCAGCCGGAACGCCCGCTGCGGGCAGCGCGTGAAAACACAACAAAACGGCGAGAAAAAAGTACACCATGGTGTGCCGGTTCCCGCTTTGCTATAATTTGAAAAAACAAACGCAAAAATGAACAAAAGGGAGAAAGGATATGGCAGAAGAAATCATTACCAGTACAAATGCCGATACCGTAACCGACCACGAGTATAACGCCAGCGAGATCCAGGTGCTGAAGGGTCTGGAGGCGGTGCGCAAGCGCCCGGGTATGTATATCGGCTCCACCGGTGAGCGCGGTCTGCATCATCTGGTGTACGAGATCGTGGACAACGCCATTGATGAGGCGCTGGCCGGCTACTGCGACCACATCGAGGTCAAGATCCTGAAGGACAATATCATTCAGGTCACCGATAACGGACGCGGCATCCCCGTGGACATTCAGGCTGATACCGGTCTGCCCGCCGTCACCGTGGTGTACACCATCCTGCACGCCGGCGGCAAGTTCGGCGGAGAGAACTCCGGCTACAAGGTGGCCGGCGGTCTGCACGGCGTGGGCGCTTCGGTGGTCAACGCCTGCTCCGAGTGGCTTACTGTCAATGTGCGCCGCGACGGCAAGGAGTACGAGCAGACCTTCCGTCGGGGCGACCCGGACGGCGACCTCAAGTGCATCGGCACGGTAGCCGAGGGCGTCACCGGCACCCGGGTCACCTTCAAACCCGACCCGGAAATGTTCAAGGATACCACCGTCTACGACTTCGACACGCTGGAAAAGCGCCTGCGGGAGGAAAGCTTCCTGAACGCCGGTGTCAAGATCACCCTGACCGATGAGCGTCAGCTGTACACCCCCGTGCTGGAGGATGGGCAGGAGGGCGACCCCTGCTACCGCTCCGAGGTCATGTGCTACGAGGGCGGCATCAAGAGCTTTGTCACCTATCTGGGCGAAAAGCGCAAACTGGAGGTGCTGCACCCCAACGTCATCTACCTCAAGGGGCAGACCGACCGCGGCGTGGCGGAGATCGCTTTGCAGTACAATTCCAGCTACAACGAGCTGCTTCTGAGCTTTGCCAACAACGTCAACACCCCGGACGGCGGCACCCATGAAGAGGGCTTCAAAGCCAGCCTGACCCGCGTGTTCAACGACTACGGCCGCAGCCACGGCCTGCTGAAGGACAAGGACGAGAACCTGTCCGGCGCAGACGTGCGCGAGGGTCTGATCTGCGTCATCTCGGTCAAGCTGCAGGAGGCCGAATTTGAAGGCCAGACCAAGGCAAAGCTGGGCAATACCGAAATTCGTACCCTCGTTTCCAACATGGTCTACTCCAAGCTGATGGAGTTCTTCGAGGAGAACCCCGGCGTGGCAAAGGCCATTTTTGAAAAGGCCACGCAGGCCGCCCGCGCCCGCGCCGCTGCCAAAAAGGCCCGCGAACTGGTGCGCCGCAAGAGCGCACTGGAGACCAGCCGGATGCCCGGCAAGCTGGCAGACTGCCGCGAAAAAGACCCCAGCCGCACCGAAATCTTCATCGTCGAGGGCGACTCTGCAGGCGGCTCTGCCAAGATGGGACGCGACTCTGCCATTCAGGCCATCCTGCCGCTGTGGGGCAAGATGCTGAACGTGGAAAAGGCCCGCGCTGATAAAATTTACGGCAACGACAAGCTGATGCCGGTGGTGCTGGCACTGGGCTGCGGCATCGGTGACGAGTTCGATATCTCCAAGCTGCGGTACGACAAGGTGTTCATCATGGCCGATGCGGATGTGGACGGCTCCCACATCTGCACCCTGATGCTGACCTTCTTCTTCCGCTATATGCGCCCCCTCATCGAGCAGGGGCATGTGTATGTGGCACAGCCGCCCCTGTTCAAGGTGCAGAAGGGCAACACCATCAAGTACGCCTACAACGACGCGGAAATGGCCATCCTCTCGCAGGAGATGCCCGGCGCAAAGGTGAACCGCTACAAGGGCCTTGGTGAGATGAACCCCGATCAGCTGTGGGAAACCACCATGAACCCGGACAACCGGGTCATCGTGCAGATCACCATCGAGGATGCCGAAAAGGCCGATGAAGCCTTTACCATCCTGATGGGTGATCAGGTGGAGCCCCGCCGCCGCTTTATCGAGACCAACGCCCAGTACGCAAAGCTGGACGTGTAAGACACGGAGGAACAAATGGAAGAAGATTATGTGATGATACCGGGCAGCGGAACCAAAAAGATCATCCGCGACGTCAAAAAGGAGATCGAAACGGCCTTCCTGGATTATTCCATGTCGGTCATCGTGTCCCGCGCCCTGCCCGATGTGCGGGACGGCTTGAAACCCGTCCACCGCCGCATCCTGTACACCATGCATGAGCGCGGCAACGACCCCAGCCATGCATACCGCAAATCCGCCGATACCGTTGGTGCGGTGCTGGGCTCTTACCACCCCCACGGCGACGCATCGGTCTACGATGCCATGGTACGTCTGGCACAGGACTTCTCGCTGCGCTATCCGCTGGTGGATGGTCAGGGTAACTTTGGTTCTGTGGACGGCGACCCCCCGGCTGCTTACCGTTACACCGAGGCCCGCATGAGCCGCATGGCGGTGGAAATGCTGACCGATATCGAGAAAGACACCATCGACTGGGACCCCAACTTTGACGAGACCAAAAAGGAGCCCAGCGTGCTGCCCTGCCGCTTCCCGAACCTGCTGGTCAACGGCAGTCAGGGCATTGCGGTCGGTATGGCCACCAACATCCCGCCCCACAACCTGAGCGAGGTCATTGACGGCTGCATCGCCTATATCGATGACCCGGAGATCGACCTGCCCGGCCTGATGGAGCACATCAAGGGACCGGACTTCCCCACTGCCGGCATCATCATGGGACGCAGCGGCATCCGTGCCGCCTACGCCACCGGACGCGGCAAGATCACCCTGCGCGGCCGCGCCACCATTGAGGAGACCAAAAACGGCCGCACCCAGATCATCATTACGGAAATTCCCTATATGGTCAACAAGGCGCGTCTCATCGAGCACATGGCAGACCTTGTTAAGGAAAAGCGCATCGAGGGCATCACCGGCCTGAATGATGAGACCAACCGCAAGGGTATGCGCATCGTGGTGGATATCCGCAAGGACGCCAATGCACAGGTCATCCTGAACCAGCTGTACCAGTACACTCAGCTGCAGGATACTGTGGGCGTCATTATGCTGGCTATCGACCATAAGGTGCCCAAGGTGCTCACCCTGAAGCAGATGCTGCAGAAGTATGTGGAGTTTCAGGACGAAGTGGTGCGCCGCCGCACTCAGTACGACCTGAAAAAGGCCAAGGAACGCGCCCACATTCTGGAAGGTCTGAAGAAGGCCACCGACATCGTGGACGAACTGATCGCCACCATCCGCGCCTGCAAGGGCGGCATGGCAGAAGCCAAAGCTGCCATCATGGAGCAGTTCGGCTTTGACGACCCGCAGGCAGACGCCATCGTCAAGCTGCAACTGGGTCGTCTGGCTGGTCTGGAGATCTTGAAGATCGAGGAAGAGCTGGCAAGCCTGCACGCCAAGATCGAGGACTGGGAAGCCATTCTGGCCGATGACGCCCGGGTGCTTGCCATCGTCAAGGATGAGCTGCTGGACATGAAGAAGCGCTTCGGCGACGAGCGCCGCACCGAGATCCAGTCCGTGACCGGTGAGGTGGATATCGAGGATCTGATCGCCGAGGAGCAGTGTGTCTACACCCTGACCGAGGCCGGTTATATCAAGCGTCAGCTCAAGGCCACCTATCAGGCACAGCGGCGCGGCGGACGCGGCATCTCCGGCATGACCCGCAAGGAAGAGGATATCGTGCAGGAGATGTTCGTAGGCTCCACCCACGACTATGTGCTCTTTGTCACCGACCGTGGCCGCCTGTTCCGCATCAAGGGCTATACCATCGCCGAGGGCAGCCGCACCAGCAAGGGTATGAATATCGTCAACCTGCTGCAGCTGGCAGAGGGCGAAAAGGTCACTAATATGATCTGCCAGAGCAAGGATGCTGAGCAGTCGGGCGGCTATGTGACCATGGTCACCAAGCAGGGTCTGATCAAGCGCACCCCGCTGGAACAGTACGCCAACATCCGCAAGAGCGGCCTGATCGGCATTGCCCTGAACGAGGGCGATGCGCTGGCTTGGACCCGCCTGACCTCCGGCCACGATATGCTCATCGTTGCCACCCGCAACGGTCAGGCCATCCGCTTCAATGAGGAGGATGCTCGCCCGATGGGCCGTAACGGCCACGGCGTGCGCGCCATCCGTCTGGCGGAGGGTGATGAGGTCGTCGGCGTGTGCATCTGCCGCGAGGGCGGCACGGTGCTGACCGTGACCGAGAACGGCAAGGGACGCCGTTCGGATATCGACACCTACCGCATCACCGCCCGCGGCGGCAAGGGCATCCGCAACTACGATGTGAGCCGCGACAAGGTTGCCGCCGTGAAGATCGTGGACGATGTGGATGACGTGCTGCTGAGCAGTCAGGAGGGCATCATCATCCGTCTGCACGCCAACGAGATCCCGCTGCAGAGCCGCTACGGCTCCGGCGTGCGGGTGATGCGTCTGGGCGAGAACGACAAGGTGATGGTGCTGGCACGCACCGACCACGACGACGAAGCACAGACCGAGAAGATCGACGCTTCTGAGGCCGATGCCGAGCCCACCGCCGAGCAGCTTGCCGAGATGGAAGCCGCCGATGCTGCCGCCGCCACCGAAGCCCCGGAGGCAGACCCCGAAGAGAAGGAATAAGGGACAGTTTTCCTCTACGACCCCTCCTGTGAAAATGGGTTTGGGATAGTCCGCGTTTGCGCAGCAATGAAAGCCCCAGTGGGGCTTTTAAGCGGCAGAGCGGTCTGCGTTAGCAGATGGAGGGGCTTTGCCCCGACAAGCTCCGCAGACTTTCCTGAAACCCGAAATTATAAATAATTCTTCCGCTATTGATGTGCACAGCGCAGCGGAGCACATTAAAAATCGTTTCACCGTCAGGTTTGTCTGGACTTCCCCTTGAAACTGTGCTAGAATAAACGAAATCACAATACCCGTGGGGGAGTAGCAGGCGCTTTGCAGAGCGCAGCAAGTCAACATAATGACTGTTTCGGTCTAGCTTGCTTTCATTTGCGAGACTCATGTGTTTTGGTGCGTGTTTGCTGCGCCCGTGCACATGGAGTGGATCTCAAAAAATCACCCGGTCCCGGACGTACAACGCGCCCGGGGCCGGGTTTTGTTTTTGCTTGGAATACGGTCAACAAACAGGAGGCAGACAGAATGGAATGGAGTTTTGTGTTTTTTCTCAACAGCGTTTTGCTGGGCGTGGGGCTTGCGATGGATGCGTTTTCGGTGTCCATGGCAAACGGTCTGCACGACCCTAAAATGAACAAGGGCACCATGGGCAAAATTGCGGGCACTTTCGCCCTTTTTCAGGCCGCAATGCCTATGATCGGCTGGGTGTGCGTGCATACCATCGTGGAGCTGTTTGCGTCCTTTGAGACCCTGATTCCGTGGATCGCGCTGGCACTGCTGGGCTACATCGGCGGCAAGATGCTGCTGGACGGCATCCGGGGCGAGGAAGCCGAGGAGGCGGCGCAGCTCAGCGCCGGGGCGCTGTTCATGCAAGGCATTGCCACCAGCATCGATGCCCTTTCGGTGGGCTTCACCATCTCGGAATACGGCTGGTTGATGGCACTTACCGCTGCCATCATCATTGCGGTGGTCACCTTCATCCTCTGCATGGCGGGTCTGCGCATCGGCAAAAAGTTCGGCACACAGCTTTCCGGCAAGGCAAGTATTCTGGGCGGTGTCATCCTCATCGGCATCGGGCTGGAAATTTTCATCACCGGAGTGTTCTGAATATCAAAAGCCCGGAGCGTCTGCGGACACTCCGGGCTTTTTAACTCGTCTTTGTTCCCCGTGGAACAATTTGACTTATTTCATGTTTTCCGGCTCAAAAAAGTCGGCGTATTCCTTGGTCAGCTTACTGCCAAGGCGGCGGATGCCGCCGTACAGATGGCGCTCCACCAGCGGCTCAAAGGCGGCAAGGTCGCACCGCTCGATGGCGTTCAGCAGGTTGCGGTGGTCGGCGATCACCTCGTCCAGCCCGCCGGTGGTCATGGTGTCCAGCATACGGAACCGGCTGTAATCGGCGTGGGCGTTCTGTAAGGTGCTCCACAGGTACATCTTGTCCATGGCGGCAAACCATGTCTCGTGCAGGCGGCAGTCCATCTCGTACAGCTTGTTGAAGTCCGGGTTCTCGGCGCGGGCAAGCGCCTCGTAGGCGTCCACCCGCGCACGAATCTGCGCCCGCTGCGCCGGGGTGGCGTTGGGGGCAAAATCTCGCAAAATGCGCCCCTCCACGGCGGTGCGCTCGTAGATCAGCTCGTCCACGATGCGCCGGTTCAGCCGGGTGACGGTGGTGCCCTTGTAGGGCACGATGCGCACCAGCCCGTTTTCCTGCAATTTTTGCAGCACCACCCGGATCAGGGAGCGCGGCGCACCGAACCGGGCGCACAGTGGGTTCTCGCTCAGCGAAGAGCCAGGACGGATGGTCAGGTCGATGATCTCCCGCTCCAGCACGGCGTAAATTTCGGCATCAGTCTTGTATTGCTGTTCCATATCACTCACCTAATTCCAAAAACTCCTTCCACGGTGCGGCGGCGGGCAGGGGCAGAGAAAAGGCCATGGGCTTGCCGGTGTCCGGGTGCACAAAGCGCAGGCCGCAGCTTTGCAGGGCAATGCTGCCCTTCTGGCGGCTGCCGTATTTGCCGTCGCCGTACAGCGGGTGCCTGCGGCTGGCAAACTGCACCCGGATCTGATGGGTACGCCCGGTGTGCAGGGTGATCTCGGCAAGGCTGTTTTCCCCTGCCGTGGCAAGGATGCGGTATTCCAGCACCGCCTCCCGCACCCCCTTGCGGGGACGGCTGACCGGGAACACCCTGCCCTTGCGGCTGTCCTTGAACAGGTAATCCCGCAGCACCCCGGTGGCAGGCAGCTGCGCGTCCGGCGCACCGGCAATGATTGCGCGGTACTGCTTGACGAACTGCGGCGCGGCGGCTTTGCCCTCGGCGCGGCCATCCTGCACGGCGTAAGCGTCCTGACTTTGGGTCACCTGACGGCTCAGTGCGGCGGCAGCTGCCGGGGTGCGGGCATAGACCATCAACCCGGACACACCGGTGTCCAACCGGTGCACCACCCCCACAAAGGCGTCGGGTGCCTTCCAGTGCGCCCGCAGCGCGGCGGGCACGCCCTCCTCACTGGAAAGCCCGGCGGGCTTGTCCAGCACCACAAGGGCGGCGTCCTCGTATAAGATCACAGCTTGCCCTCGTCCAGCAGAGCCTTCAGCTTCAGGATGCCCGCAATGGTCTTGCCGTCCTTGATCTCGCCGCTCATGACCATCTGATACGCCTTTTCCAGCGGCACCCGGTCGGGGGTCAGGAACTCGTCCGCATCAAGGTGCATCTTGGTCTCGTGCAGACCGGTGGCTACCCAAGTATAGATGACCTCGGTATCGTAGCCCACGGTGGGGTAGAATTCGCCCAGCGAGATGTAGTTGTCGGCGGTCAGGCCGCACTCTTCCTCCAGTTCCCGCTTGGCGGCTGCAAAGGGGTCCTCGCCCTTTTCCAGCTTGCCAGCGGGCAGCTCCCACAGCTGCTGCTGCATGGCATAGCGGAACTGCCGCACCATGCAGATGGTGCCGTCTGCAAAATAAGGCAGGATGCAGGCACCGCCGTGGTGATGCACCACCTCGCGGGTAGCGGTCTTGCCGTTTTCCAGCAGCGCGGTGTCCTTGGTCAGGGTAATGACCCGCCCCTCGAACAGGGTCTCGCTGGAGAGAGTTTTTTCAAAGTGTACTGTATCGTTCATTTACCTTACGCCCCTTTTCCGGCGCAGCGCCGGTTTTATGCTCTCAGTTTACGGCAAAGTGCGGTTTGTTGTCAATAAAGATATGATAAATACAAGAGGAGAGGAAACCCCTCTTGCGAAAAAATCACAATTTCTGGAAGAGCCCGCCCCCCAAAACTGAAAATCTGCATCACTGCTTGCTTTAGCGCACTAAAGAAAGTACAAAACCGCTAAAAAATTTCTTAATTTTTGGTGCGTTTGTCGGGCGGTTTGCGTTTACTTTATTGCCGGAATCTGCTATTATAGTATACAAGCAATAGTGCCTTTTATGGGGTTCTCCGGTCCCAGCGGGCATATTGCCCCGCGCAAAAGGTACCAAATTCTGAATAATGGAGGAAGAAAAATGCCTAGAGCAAAGCAAACTATGGATGGCAATACCGCTGCCGCCCATGTAGCGTATGCCTACACGGACGTGGCTGCCATCTACCCCATTACCCCGTCTTCTCCGATGGCTGACTCTGTGGACCAGTGGTCTGCAGCCGGCCAGAAGAACATCTTCGGCAACCAGGTCAAGGTCGTTGAGATGGAGTCCGAGGCCGGCGCCGCTGGTGCTGTCCACGGCTCTCTGGGTGCAGGTGCTGTTACCACCACCTTCACCGCTTCTCAGGGCCTGCTGCTGATGATCCCCAACATGTACAAGATCGCTGCTGAGCAGCTGCCCTGCGTGTTCGATGTTTCTGCACGTACCGTTGCTACCCAGTCCCTGAACATCTTCGGTGATCACAGCGACGTTATGGCTTGCCGCCAGACCGGCTTTGCAATGCTGGTCGAGAGCAGCGTGCAGGAAGTTATGGATCTGTCCCCTGTCGCACATCTGTGCGCCATCGAGGGCAAGGTTCCCTTCCTGAACTTCTTCGATGGCTTCCGTACCTCTCACGAGTACCAGAAGATCGAGAAGTGGGACTACGCTGATCTGAAGGAAATGTGCAACATGGAGGCTGTTGAGGAGTTCCGCAAGAAGGCTCTGAACCCCGAAAGCCCCAAGATGCGCGGTTCCCACGAGAACGGCGACGTGTTCTTCCAGCACCGCGAGGCCTGCAACAGCGTTTACAACGCTCTGCCGGCTGTTGTTGAGAAGTACATGGCTAAGATCAACGCAAAGCTGGGCACCAACTACGATCTGTTCAACTACTACGGCGCAGCCGATGCTGACCGTGTGATCGTGGCTATGGGTTCCATCTGCGACGTTGCTGACGAGGTCATCGACTACCTGAACGCCAAGGGCGAGAAGGTCGGTATCATCAAGGTTCGCCTGTACCGTCCTTGGGTGTCCTCCGCTCTGCTGAAGGTCCTGCCCAAGACCGCCAAGAAGGTGGCTGTGCTGGACCGCACCAAGGAGCCCGGCTCTCTGGGCGAGCCCCTGTATCTGGATGTTGCCGCTACCCTGCGTGAGGCTGGCCTGAACGATATCGTTCTGACCGGCGGCCGCTACGGTCTGGGCAGCAAGGACACTCCCCCGTCCTCCATCTTCGCTCTGTACAAGGAGCTGGAGAAGGATCAGCCGAAGGAGCGTTTCACTCTGGGTATCACCGATGACGTCACCTTCCTGTCCCTGCCCGAGGTCAAGCCCGCTCCCATCACCGCAGCTGCTGGCACCAAGGAGTGCAAGTTCTGGGGTCTGGGCGGCGACGGCACCGTCGGCGCAAACAAGAACTCCGTCAAGATCATCGGCGACCATACCGACAAGTATGTTCAGGCATACTTCCAGTATGACTCCAAGAAGACCGGCGGCGTGACCATCAGCCACCTGCGTTTCGGCGACAAGCCCATTCGCAGCCCCTACTACATCAACCAGGCTGACTTCGTGGCCTGCCACAACCCCGCTTACATCCACATGGGCATGAAGATGGTCCAGGATGTCAAGCCCGGCGGCGTGTTCATGATCAACTGCCAGTGGTCCGATGAGGAGCTGGGCCAGCACCTGAACGCCGAGGCAAAGAAGTATATCGCTGACAACAACATCCAGCTGTATACCATCAATGCTATCGATAAGGCTATCGAGATCGGCATGGGCAAGCGCACCAACACCATCCTGCAGTCTGCATTCTTCAAGCTGGCTGACGTCATGCCTATCGATGACGCCATCAACTTCATGAAGCAGGCCGCTCAGAAGAGCTACGGCAAGAAGGGCCAGGACGTCGTTGAGATGAACTGGAAGGCCATTGACGCAGGCGTTGACGCTATCCACAAGGTAGACGTGCCCGCATCCTGGTCCAACCCCGAGGCTGATCCCGCACCCAAGGCTCTGGCTGGCCGTCCGGAACTGGTCAAGCAGATCCGCGACGTCATGGAGCCCATTGCCCGTATGGACGGCGACAGCCTGCCTGTTTCCTCCTTCGTGGCAAATGCAAACGGCGAGTGGGAGCAGGGCGCTTCTGCATACGAGAAGCGCGGCACCGCTGTCAACGTCCCCGAGTGGGATGCTGCAAAGTGCGTTGGCTGCAACCAGTGTGCATTCGTGTGCTCTCATGCAACCATCCGTCCCTTCCTGCTGACCGCTGACGAGCTGGCAGCTGCTCCTGCCCAGACCAAGAGCCGCGATAACAAGCTGACCCCCGAGTACAAGTTTGTTATGGCTGTTTCTCCGCTGGACTGCATGGGCTGCGGCGAGTGCGTCACCGTCTGCCCCACCAAGGCTATCACCATGGTTCCTCAGGACAGCCAGGCCGATCAGCAGGCAGTCTTTGACTACTGCGTGGCCAACATCTCCAAGAAGGCTACCAAGATGGCTGATGACACCGTTATGGGCTCTCAGTTCAACCAGCCCCTGCTGGAGTTCTCTGGCTCCTGCGCAGGCTGTGCCGAGACCTCTTACGCTCGCCTGATCACTCAGCTGTTCGGCGAGAAGATGTACATCTCCAACGCTACCGGCTGCTCCTCTATCTGGGGCGGCACCGCTTCCATCTCTCCGTACACCGTCAACAAGGACAGCGGCCATGGTCCTGCATGGTGCAACTCCCTGTTCGAGGATAACGCAGAGCATGGTCTGGGCCTGTACATCGGCCAGAAGACCATCCGCGAGAACCTGATCAAGGAGATCGCAGAGGTTGCTGGTTCCGACAAGGCTTCTGCTGAGCTGAAGGCTGCTTACGAGAAGTTCATCGCAACCAAGAACAACACCAAGGCCAACGACGAGCCCGCAAAGGCCCTGATCGCTGAGCTGGAGAAGGCTGCTGCTGCCGGCTGCGAGAAGTCTGCAGAGATCCTGAAGAGCAAGCAGTACATCGCCAAGAAGTCCGTCTGGATCTTCGGCGGCGACGGCTGGGCATACGACATCGGCTTCGGCGGTCTGGATCACGTTCTGGCTTCCGGCGAGGATGTCAACGTGATGGTCTTCGATACTGAGATGTACTCCAACACCGGTGGACAGGCTTCCAAGGCCTCCAACATCGGCGAGGTCTGCCAGTTCGCTGCTGCAGGTAAGGAGATCAGCAAGAAGAGCCTGTCCGAGATCGCAATGACCTACGGTTACATCTATGTTGCTCAGATCGCTCTGGGCGCTAACATGAACCAGGCTGTCAAGGCTATTGCCGAGGCTGAGGCTTACCCCGGCCCCTCTCTGATCATCGGCTACGCTCCCTGCGAGCTGCACGGTGTCAAGGGCGGCATGACCAACTGCCAGAACGAGATGAAGAAGGCAGTCGAGGCTGGCTACTGGAACCTGTTCACCTTCAACCCCGCCAACAAGGCACAGGGCAAGAACCCCTTCACCCTGACCTCCAAGGCTGTGGACAACGAGAAGTATCAGGCTCTGCTGGCAAACGAGACCCGTTACAGCCGTCTGACCCGCGCCTTCCCCGAGCGTGCTAAGGAGCTGTTCGCTCGCAACCAGGAGGTTGCAAACGACCGCTACGAGCACCTGACCCGTCTGGTCGAGCTGTACAAGTAAGCTGTTTTTAAGCAGCGGCAGAGACACCAAATGAACCAGCGGCCCCTGCTCTTTCCCGTGTGAAGAGCGGCAGCCCCGCATCGGCGGTTACTGCGCAATGCAGCGGTGCGGAACTGTGGAATTTGCCTTTGCCGTGCACAGAACAGGCTGAACGTTTTGCCCTGTACCTGACAGAACGGTCTAAAAACCTGATTTCATTCCCCTCCTTTTGCGCAGGGGCTTGAGATACCAAAGCGCCCGCGAGGGCCCTTGAGAGCACACCCCGCGTGTGTCAGGAGCATAAGGTCTGCGTGCAGATACCTTGCTCCGCCTGCGGCATAAGACCTGCTTTGCAGGGATCTTGCCTCAGTGAAAAAACTGCATCAGTTTTTAGCGCCCCGCTCACCGCAAGGTGACCGGGGCGTATTTTTGTGTAAATGAAACTATAAGCCCGGAGCGTCCGCAGACGCTCCGGGCTTATATATTGACGAAAAAAAGTTATTTGTTCGTCACAAATTCAATTTTGACATTCATCCCCATCCCTGCGGCAAGGCGCTGCAAGGTGCGCAGAGAAGGGTTTGCATTCCCTCGTTCCAGTTTGCTGATATCGGCCTGTGCAATGCCGGTGCGCTCTGAAAGCTGTTTCTGGGTCAGACCGCTTTCCTTCCGGGCATCGATCATAGCTTGCGCAATGGTAAGCTCCGGCTGAAGAGCATCCCATTCGGCCTTAAAAGAAGGCCGCTGTAATTGTTCATTCAAATAATTCCGAAAATCACTCATGAGGAACTCTCCTTTCGATAAAAATAGTCCGCACGATATTTTTGCGCCAGTGCAATTTCCTCCGGCGGTGTTTTTTGTGTCTTTTTGACAAAGCCATTTGTCAGGATGATCTGATGCCCGACTACGAAGAAATATAAAATGCGCGTTATGTTGCTGCTTTGCTTGGCACGCAATTCAAAAATGCCATCTCCCAATGATTTGGAATAAGGCTCCCGCAGTTGTGTGCCATTGGTTTCCAATAGGGAGATCGTGCCTAAAAGCTTTGCCAGCATTTTGTCGTCCAGTGTATCCAGAAAATCACGAACCGGGCAGCTGCCGTCTGCTTTATAATAAAAATTTACTTCAAAAGCAGACATTTTCAGCATCCTTTCCGTTTGGTGGTATCCTACTATTATAATATAGGATAAAACAAATATTGTCAAGAAGATTTTTTATCACAAAATCTTCCAGAATTTTCCGCTTCCTTTTTACAGTTTCTTCATAGCTTCTTAACGAAATGAATTGTGAAAGCTGTTATACTTTTGCCATGGGAAGCGGGGCCGCAACCACTTCCCAAGTAACATGATTCCTCCTCACACCAAGGCAATATCCAAGCAAAACACCCTTCTCTGTGCGCCGCAACACGGAGAAGGGTGTTTTGTTTCTGTAAGACACCGTAAAAATCTTTGCAAAACTTCGCTTTAGGGTTGACCCCATTTTTTTGCGGCGCTATAATAAAAAAGGATATAGCCAGTGCAGCGCCCGGCGCGGGTGCTGCGGCTGCGGAATTTACGAAAACCGGGAGGTGAACGCAGGACAATGGACCCTGATCATAGTCGAAGTAGATCCACCGATGCGGTAGATCGGACAACAAAAAGTACTGCGTTCGCCTTTTTGCCCCCGGCGGCTTAAAAAGCCCCGGTATAGGAAAGGCGCGGCTTTGCGTGCGCGGAAACGGCTGCATTTGCAGCATTCCGGCACCGGGCGGCGCGTTTTTTGTTTCCCGACCTGCTGCATCCTCCGGCGCGGAGAAAGCCCTCCGTGCCGTATAGTGCCCAGAGGAGGTAGCCCATGGATATGGAAGAAAAGAAGCTGGAAACCAACACAGAACAGAACTTGCCGGTGCAGGAACTGCCCGCCGATATCCCCGCCGAGGTGCGTCAGAAGCTGGTGGAGGATCTGAACGAGGAAGCCACCGAGGACCTGAAGCAGGATATGCGGGAGGCAGAGCGGGAGGAAGCCAATGACGAAGAGGTCAAGGCAAACCCCGAGATGCTGACCAAGAGCCGTCTGCTGAAGCTGCTGATCAAAAAGCAGTACGTCAAGTTGCGTGAGGTGACCGAGGAAGAGCAGCCCGCCGACCTTGCCGAGCTGCTGGAAGAGCTGGACGAGAACAACCGTCTGGTGGTGTTCCGTCTGCTGAAAAAGGAAGTTGCCACCGAAGCCTTTGCCTATATGTCCGACGAAGCCCGGGACGATCTGGTGAACGCCTTCTCGGACGTGGAGCTCGTGAGCGCCATCGAGGAGATGAGCCTGGACGATGCCGCCGATCTGCTGGAAGATATGCCCGCGGGCGTGGTCAAGCGGGTGCTGGAAAAATCCTCCCGGGAGACCCGCGAGAGCCTGAACAAGCTGCTGAACTACCCGGAAAGCTCTGCCGGCAGCCTGATGACCCCGGAATATGTGCGTCTGCGCATGGATATGACGGTGGAACAGGCCTTTGCCGCCATCCGCAAGCAGGGCGAGAACGCCGAGACCGTCTACACCTGCTATGTGGTGGAGAGCAACCGGCTGCAGGGCGTTGTCTCGGCCCGCAATCTGCTGCTGGCCGACCCCAAGACTCCCATCACGGAGATCATGGAGGACAATCTGGTCACCGTGAAGGTCACCGATGATCAGGAGTTCGTGGCCCGTGAGATGCAGCGCTACGACTTTACCGCCATGCCCGTTTTGGACAACGAGGGGATGTTCGTGGGTATCATCACCATCGACGATGCCATTGACGTTCTGACCGACGAGAGCACCGAGGATATGCAGAAGATGGCCGCCATTCTCCCGGATGACGACGCCACCACCTACTTTGGCACCAGCGTGTGGACCCACGCCAAGCAGCGCATCCCCTGGCTGCTGATTTTGATGCTGTCCGCTACCTTTACCGGCATGGTCACCACCCACTACGAGGAAGCCTTTGTCAGCCTGCCGCTGCTGGTCTCCTTCATGCCCATGCTGATGGATACCGCCGGTAACTGCGGCAACCAGATCAGCACCCTGATGGTGCGCGGTCTGGCACTGGGCGAGGTAGAACCCGCCGACTTTATGCGGGTGCTGGCCAAGGAGCTGCGGGTGTCTGCCATCGTGGGCGCAGTGCTGGGCATCGTGAATGGCCTGCGCATCTACCTGATGTACACCTTCCTCTTCCCCGGTCAGTACGCCAACGTGATGGGCTACGCCATCGTGGTCAGCGTGTCGCTGTTCTTCAGCGTCATTCTGGCAAAGCTGGTGGGCGGTATGCTGCCGCTTGCCGCCAAAAAGCTGGGTGCCGACCCCGCTATCATGGCTACCCCCTTCATCACCACCATCGTGGACGCTTGCAGCCTGATCCTCTATTTCCAGATCGCACAGCTGGTGTTCCGCAATATGATGTAAAGAAAAAGGCAATGCCGGACGGTCTGTGGACCGCCCGGCATTTTTTGCATCCAACCCTTTGGCGCATTTGCCCAAAAGGACGGCGATATTTTATATGCTCTGTCAATTGACACACCACGGATGTGATGGTGTAAAATAATAAAAGAGGTCGTTTGAGTTCCAGTACGTTGGATAGAACCTGTATTTTTGTTACCGGAGATGTATCATGAAAAAGACAAGACGCTTTGTAGCACTTTTACTGGCCGCGGTGCTGGCCTTGGCATTGTTCACCGCCTGCGGCGCAGCAGAACAACCTCAGTCTGCCATTGGCAAGGTATACGAAGATTGGTTTGTAGAGCAAATCAACAGCAAGCGGCCGGCGGACAAACCGGTACAAAAAGTTGACGTCAAACACTCGGATATGATGGTTGCTCTGGCGAAAATCAGCGAGGACGGGAAGTTCAAAGCCAGAGACGGCGGGGATCATGAGGCGAACGGGTGCGGATTTGGGGAGAGCTGGTATTGGATGATCCTCTCAGACCCGATAGCATTGAATGTTTCGGGCGAAAGTACCGTTGAGGCAGTTAAGCTGACTCTGGAAAATCTGACGCAGTACGGACCTGCTTACTTTGTTGATAAAAAGCAGCTGTCCCGGATCGATGAGTATGATATTGTCACCCATGTTATGGATGACAAGACCTACGTTGCGGTGTATCTCCACTTAGAGGAAGCGAAAAGCTGACCCCTGCGCCGCTGCATACCCTAGTGTGCGCCGCTGCTAAGGCATAAAATATGGTTTTATAAGCCCTCTCAGGCACTTTGTCTGCCCGAGAGGGCTTATTTTTGCATCCAACCCTCTCAGTCTGCTCCCGATGGTCGCCGCAGGCGACTGAGAGGGTTCAGCCGGGGCAAAAACAGTGTGGAAAATCACCGTTTGTGTCCGTTTTCCACACCGGGTTTTTCTCCCCGGCGGTTTGTGGAAAACTGCCCGGGGCAAAATTCCAGATTGGAGAAAAGCAAACCCGTAAGCCGGAGTAAACTGTAAAAACAAAAGAAAAAACTTCGACTTTCTTTTTTATAAAAGGCAGATTGCCCACATTTTTGCCCACAAATTTCCAGAATGCGGCGGCATCCATTACGGCTTGTATAGGACTTTCCTCCACTGGATGTGGAAAACTATGTGGAAAAGGTGGAAAACATCGTTGGAAACTGCGCTTCTTTTTCACAAAAACGGTGGAAAACCCGGTGGAAAAAGTGAAAAGTTCATTCCAGAACGGATAGTCCATACAATTTTCGGTTGTCGTTTTGGGACTTAAAACCCGCATGAATGCTGTGCTTTTCCCGCCTTTTCCACATCCCGGCGGCTACGGTGTGAAAAAACTGCGCGTGCAGCCTGTCTGCCGGGAAAGAAAGTGCAGTTTCAACGCCTTCCGCGTGGATTTTCTTGAATGCGGGGGCCTGTCATGGTAAAATAGGGGTAACATGAAACTGGCGGGGCATCCCGCAACGGAGGCGAAACACATGAACAACTGGCTGAACAGGCTGGAGCGCAAGTATGGCCGCTACGGCATCCCGAACCTGACCAATATTCTGGTGGCGGGGCAGATCTTAGTGCTGGCCATCGAGCTGTTTGTTGACCGCACCATTTCCTTCTGGCTGGGGCTCAGCCGCAGCCTGCTGCTGCAGGGGCAGGTCTGGCGGGCGATCAGCTTTATATTCATCCCCTTTTCCGGCGGCAGCATCCTTAGCGTGGTGCTGGGCATCTACTTCACATGGTTCATTGGCACGGCGCTGGAACGGGAGTGGGGCGATTTCCGCTACACGGTGTATCTGCTGTCCGGCGTGCTGGGCACGGTGCTGGGCTGTCTGCTCACCGGCGTGACCGCCAGCACCTACTGCCTGTCCCTCTCGCTGCTGCTGGCTTTTGCCATGCTGTACCCGGAGGTGCAGCTGCTGCTCTTCTTCGTCATCCCCATCCGGGTAAAGTACTTCGGCGTTTTCGCGGCAGTGCTGTGGGTGTTCAGCTTTCTGGGCGCATCCCTGCCCGGCAAGCTGGACTACCTGCTGTCCATGCTCAACGTCTGGCTCTTCTTTGCCCCCATGGTCTACCGCTCCCTCCGCGCATGGGTGCGCCGGGAGCAGTGGAAGAGGAAGAATAGAAGGTAAATCCTCCCGTGAAAATGCGTTTGGAGCTCTCCGCAGGGCGCTCCAAACGCGAAATTATAAATAATCTTTCCTTGAATCATGCCCAGAGCAACGCGGAGGGCATTTTAAATCGTTTTACTGTCTCATAAAAGGAGTACCCCCATCATGATGCTGGACCGCATGGAAGGCAACGCAGAACTGAAAACCAGCGTGCAGCAGATGCTGGCCACCCGGCGGCTGACCCATAGCGTTTTGCTGGTGGGCGAAGCCGGGCTTGGCACCGGCTTTGCCGCCCGCTGCATCGCTGCCGACTACCTCTACCCCGTCGGCGGTGCCGCCGCCGAAGCGCTGCTGCGGGGCGAGTGCTGCCGCGCCGTGGCAAAAGCCGGTAAGCGCGACAGCGGCACGGTGGAGACCGGCATCGTGCGGGAAGCCATCTCGGTGTCCGGCATGGGCAGCGGCGGAAAGTATCTGGTGGGTCAGGTCACCGCCATGCGCAGCGAAATTTTCAACACCAGTCTCTCCGCCGAGGGTCGCGCGGTGCTTTTGTACCATGTGGAGCGCATGAACGAGGAATCCGCCAACGCCCTGCTGAAGGTCATGGAGGAGCCGCCGGAAGGGGTGCTGTTCCTGCTTACGGCGGATTCGCTGGCCAGCGTGCTGCCCACCATCCGCAGCCGCTGCGTCAGCTTTGCGGTGGCACCGGTGTCCCCTGCCGACTGCACCCGCTACTGCGCGGCGCAGGGGGTGGACAAAAAAACAGCTGCACTGTACAGTGAGCTGTTCGATGGTCATATTGGCACGGTGCTGGCGGTCGCCCGGGACGAAGCCCGCGCCGCACAGGTGGAAAAGGCGCTGGAGCTTGCCCGCGCCGCTGCCGCCCGCGATAGCTACACCGCCGCTGTGCTGCTTGCCGCCTACGAAAAGGACAAGGCGGCGGCCGCTGCCCTGCTGACCGATTTCCGCGCCGTGGCAGCGGCAGGTCTGCGCAGCAGCCCCCGCGCCCCGGTGCAGGGCACACAGGCGCGGCAGGCGGTACGTCTGGCAGACGCCGCATTGCAGCGGCTGGGCGCACAGGTGAACCCCAAGGTGGTGCTCTCGGTGTTCGCGGCAAAGCTGCGCACCCTTTAAAAATAACGAAACAACAAGAAACCCCTCCGGCGCTTGCGGTACACCGGAGGGGTTTCTTGTTTGGGGTATTGCTTTGGTGTGAGGAGGAATCATGTGCGGGGAAGTGGTTGCGGCCCCACTGTCCCTGCAAGATACAGTATACCCGATTTTACGAAAAAAGTCATTACATTTCTGTGAAAAATCAAAAAAGTTCTTGAAACTTTGTACCGCACTGCGAAAAAAATACAAAATGAAACGTTTGAGGAAGCCCTCACCCGTTTTTCATCTGCTCTGCGTGCAGCTTTCCGTGCTCTACATAATGCGCGGCGTTGTGCAGGTTGGCTTCCACCTGCGCGGCACTCACCTGCTTGATGACCCGGGCGGGCACGCCCACCGCCACCGAGTTGTCCGGGATGACCATACCTTCCGGCACCAGCGCCCCTGCCCCGATGATGCAGTTTTTGCCTACCACGCAGTGGTTCAGCAATGTGGCGTGCATCCCGATTAAACTGCCGTCCCCTACGGTGCAGCCGTGCACCAGTGCGCAGTGCCCTACCGTGACGTTTTCGCCAAGGGTCACGCAGCCGCCGATGTCGCAGTGCAGCACAGCGTTGTCCTGTACGTTGCTGTTTTTGCCGATGGTCAACGTGCCGTCGTCGCCGCGCAGCACCGCGCCGTACCAGACGGTGGAGCCGGGCTTTAAAACCACATCTCCCTGCACGGTAGCGCTGGGGGCTACAAAAGCTGCGCCCTCATCGCGGGGCGTTTTTCCACAAAAGGATAAGAACATTGTTAAAAACCACCTTTCTCTTTTGGTTCTTTTATGGTATTCTTATAAGTAAGGAACAAAAATGTGCGCGCCGGTTTTGCCGGAGCGGGATTCAAGGGGGTACCTTCATGCTTCACAACACGTTCTGCCGCCGGTTGGCGGCGCTGGTGCTCACATTGGCAGTGGCTCTTTCGGCAGTGCTGCCGGTATTTGCAGTATACCCCATGCCCGTCCAGACTGCAACAGAGACTGAGGCAGTGTATCTGTTCAACGCGGACACCGGCAAGACCATCCTGAACCAGAACGCTGACCAGCAGAAATATGTGGCAAGCCTGACCAAGCTGATGACCGCCCTGCTGCTGGTGGAAAGCGGCAAGGACCTGAACGGTGAAGTGACCGTGCCCACCGATTTAACGCAGGAGTTCAAGGATATCCAGAACGCCAACGGTACCACCATAGGGCTGCGCATCGGCGAGACCGTGCGCCGCATCGACCTGCTGAACGCCATGCTCATCGTCAGCGCCAACGACGCCGCCAGCGTCATTGCGTGGGACGTGGGGGGCAGCGTGGTGGGCTTTGTGCAGCAGATGAACGCCAAGGCGGCGGAGCTGGGCTGCACCGGCACGAACTTTACCTGTGCCCACGGCCTGTTTGACTACGGCAACGTGTCCACCGCGCAGGATCTGGCAAAGATCGCCGCCGCCTGCGCGGAGAACCAGACCTTTGCACAGGTGGCGGGCACCGCCAGCTATGTGATGCCGGCCACCAATCTGCGCAAGGCCGAGTACACCATCAGCAGCTCCAACAGCCTGATGAACAGCGAAAGCGCCAACTACCGGGAGTATGTCCAGTGGGTCAAGGGCGGCTTTACCACGCTGGCAGGCCGCTGCACCGTGGCTTTTGCCCAGCAGGACGGCCACAACTACGGGCTGGTGATCCTTGGCTGCGACACGCCGGAGCACCTGTTTACCGCGTGTGACGACCTTTTTGACTGGGCCTTTGCCAGCTTTGCCGACCGGCCGCTGGTGGATACCCAAACCGTGCTGACCACCGTAGACCTGACCAAGTGCCGCACCGAGCCGGCTGTGGAGCTGTACGCCGCCGCGCCGGTCAGCGGCTACGGCCACAGCGACGATAAGGTGAGCTATTCCTTCGACCTGCCCGAGCGCGTCTCTGCCACCGTCAAGGAAGGCCAGAAGCTGGGCACCGCCACCGTCTATCTGGATGGCTACGAGGTGGGACAGGTAGACCTTGTGACCCACCGGGAGTATGTGTCGGATTTCCGCACCGACATCAAGGCCACCCTGCTGCTGCTCTGTGCCCTGATTTTGATTTTGTGCGCACTGGGCTTTGTCACCCTGCGCTGCGGCGGCGGGCTGACCCTTAACCAGCGCCGCCGCCAGATGAAAAAGAGAAGATAACCCCTCTCGTGAAAAGGCGTTTGGAGCGCTCCGCAGAGCGCGACAAACGCGAAATTAAAAATAATTTTTCCGCTGATTATGCGCAAAGCGAACGCGGCGCGCATTCCAAATCGTCAAAGATAAAAGGGGCTGGTGCACGGTTGTGCATCTGCCCCTTTTATAATTATACTGCTCCGTAGATGCCGTGCACCGACACTTCCCCGGTGAAAACGTGCTGCTCCCCGGCATCGGTGCGCACCACTAAACGCCCCTCGGCGTCCACATCCACGGCTTCACCTGCGCCCTGACTGCCGTCCGGCAGGTCAAAGGTGACCCGGCGGCCCAGATTGATGCAGGCAGCCTTGTATTCCTCCCGGAAGGGCGCAAAGCCGTCCCGGGCAAAGGTGTACAGGTTGCGGTCAAAGCCAAAATCGGTCAGCCCCTCTGCCAGCCATGCGGGGTCGGTAGAAAAATCCACCGCAGCGCCCTGCAAGGCCAGCGAGGTGCCGTGGGGCAGGTCGGCGGCGTCAAAATAGCTCTGGGGCTGGGCAAGGTTGATGCCGATGCCGCACAGGATGCCGCGCCCCTGCTGCTGGTAGCCGTAGCTTACGCTCTCGCACAGGATGCCCACGATTTTTTTGCCGTTCAGCAAAAGGTCGTTGGGCCACTTGATCTGGCAGTCCACGCCGTAGCGCAGCTGCAGCTGGCGGCGCACCGCAAGGCTTGCTAGCAGCGGCAGGGTGGCGGGCTGTGCCAGCGGCTCCTTGATGGCGACCGTGTAGTACAGCGCCTTGCCCTCGGCGTTTACCCAGCTGCGGCCAAGCCGCCCGCGCCCGGCGGTCTGGTTTTCGGTATATACCGCCGCCACCGGGCCGAACTCCTCGAAATGTTCCTTTACATAGGCGTTGGTGCTGCCGCATTCCGGCAGATAGCGCACCTCGTTGATGCTCATTGCTTGGGTACCTCTTTGTGCTCATAGGCGGTCACTGCGCCGTTTTCCAGCGTCAGCAGACCGTAGGTGTCCGGGCCGGTGTAGCAGCGCCCGCAGGAGCCGGGGTTGAACAAAAACACCTTGCCTCGCTGCTCCGCGTGGGGAATATGGGAATGGCCGAACAGCGCCACCTCGGCCCCCCGGGCTGCGGCAGCATCTGCCAGCGTATCCAGATCGTATTTTACACCGTACATGTGACCGTGCGTATAGAAAACCACCGCCTGATCGAAGCCCGCCAAGCCGTCCAGCGGCTCCAGCGCACCGTAATCACAGTTGCCAGCCACGGAATACACCCGCAGATGGGGGAAAAAGGCCAGCGCCTGCTCCAGATCCCGCAGGCCGTCCCCCAAAAAGATCACAGCATCCACGTTGTTCTGCTCTTTGTTCAAAATGCGCTTAATGGCGTCACGGGCGCCGTGGCTGTCGCTCAGGACCAGTAGTTTTGTCACGGAAAAATATCCTCCTCTATACTCATTCGGTAGTCTGCTGCAACAACAGCAGCTGCTTGTAAACTTCGCTCTTGGAATAGGCTGTGCCCTGCGCAGCAGCCTTGGCGGCGGCAGAAGCGCTGAAGCCCTCACTGGTCAGCGCAAAAGCGCGCTGTGCCGCCTGTTCCAGGGTCAGCTCCTCTTCCTCGGCGGCACCGGCGGGCGCACCCGCCATCACCAGCACATACTCGCCCCGGGGCTCGGCGGCGCGGTAGTGCTCCACGGCTTCGCCCAAGGTGGTTTTCCAGATCTCCTCGTGGAGTTTGGTCAGCTCCCGGCACAGGGTAATGCTGCGGTCTGCGCCAAAGGCGGCGGTCAGATCGTCCAGCGTGGTGCGCAGCTTGTGGGGCGCTTCGTAAAAGATGACGGTGCGCTTTTCCTGCAAAAGTTCGGCCAGACGCTCCTTTTTCTGCTTGCGGTTCACCGGCAGAAAGCCCTCGAACACCCAGCGGGAGGTGTCCTGCCCGGAGACCGCCAGCGCGGTGACGCAGGCAGAAGCGGCAGGGATGGGCACCACCTTAATGCCCCGCGCCAGTGCGTCCCGCACAATGACCTCGCCCGGGTCGGACACGCAGGGCATGCCGGCGTCGCTGCACAGCGCACAGCTCTCCCCTGCCTCGATGCGCTGCAAAATGGCTTCGCCCTTCTGCAAGGCGTGCTCGTAGTAGCTGACCATGGGCTTTTTTAGCCCCAGATAATTCAGCAGCTTCATGGTCACGCGGGTGTCCTCGGCGGCAATAAAGTCGGCCGCGCCAAAGGTGGCAGCCACCCGGGGCGGCATATCCTCCAGATTGCCGATGGGGGTTGCCACGATGTAGAGAGTTCCTGCCATAATTACCTCCTGAATTTATCGTCCGTACAGCGCCGCTCCGGCGCGGATGAGCACGTCCGGCTCCACCCGCAGGCCGGTCCTGCGGTTCTTCTGGGCTTCCACAAGGAACAGCCACGGTGCGTTTTCCGGGGCGTTCTTCACAAAGGCCAGCCGCTTGGGTTCCAGCCGGTGGGCGCGCAGCACAGCCAGCACCTCAGCCAGCCGCTCGGGGCGGTGACACAGCGCCAGCCGCCCGCCGTCCTTCAAAAGCCGGAAGCCGCAGGCACAGACATCCTCAAGCGCGCAGGTGTTTTCGTGCCTGGCAAGGGCGTGGGCGGCGTTCTTGCTCTGCGGCCCCTCGGTAAAATAAGGGGGATTGCACGCGCACACGTCAAATTGCCCCTCGTCCTGCCGCCATGTGCGCAGGTCGGCACAGACGGGGGTGATGTGGGTAAGCTGCTGCTCTTCCACCGCTGCCGCCAGCAGGGCGCTGCCCTCGGGCTGCAATTCCAGCGCGGTGCAGGGGCCGCGGTGCCCCCGGTCGTGCCATTCCAGCGCCACGATGCCGCAGCCGGAGCACAGGTCTGCGGCTTTCTGGCTGCGCTTCGGCTCGCAGAAGCGTGCCAGCAGCAGCGCATCCGAGCCGAACCGGTGCTCCGGGGTGCAGTAGACCATAGTTCTATTATACAAAACTTCCGTAGAATGTTCCATAGACAGTGTGTCGTTTTCCTTCCAAAAAATGCAGGGTATTTTCCTGCGGAATTTGTGCATGAAACAAAAAGGGCGGCGGCTGCGCAGCATTTTGTGCAGTGCCTCTTTTGCGGTGGAGGATCAGGAATGGCCGCCGCGTGTGCTTTGGCCATGTGCAGCGGAAAAATGTTTTTGATTCAGCAGTTCGGCGCGTCTGCGGACGCGCCGAACTGCGTTTTTCATGAATTTACTTTATGATACCACAAAAAAGGACTGCTGCACAGATGTGCAACAGTCCTTTTTGATGCGTTTTCAGCAAAAACTACTGATTATTCAGCAGCGATTGCACCAGTGGGGCAAGCACCCTCGCAAGCACCGCAATCGATGCAGGAATCAGCGTTCACAACTGCAGCGCCGTTCTCGATGGTGATAGCGCCAACCGGGCAAGCGCCCTCGCAAGCGCCGCAGCCAACACATGCGTCAGAAACCTTGTGTGCCATAATAAACTCTCCTTTTTTATCCCGTGCCGATGTAATTATGAAGAAACGTACCTTGGCACGGCCACGCACGCCCCCCGGAATTTGTATCCTTGTCTGCATTCTAACAAAGCAGGCCGGAAAAGGCAAGACTAACCGTGCTGCCACAACAACAAAATAAAATATTTTGTGGGGTTGCACAAAAGCACGGCCTAACTTATAGCCAAAATTGCCGGAGATTTTTAGCAAAAATCACGAAGTCTGGTTAGTTTTATAATACTAACCACCCGGATGCTCATTCCTTTTCGCTTGCGCGGCGGCGGGGGCAGGCGGGACGCTTTTCGTCGTCGGAGCTTGCCACCACCGGGGCGGGGTTGCGCACGCCGGAGTAATCATCGTCCGGGTCGGGACGGCGGGGCGGGCGCTTGCCGCCGCTCACATACTCGCACACACCCACCTTGTAGTACCGGGGCGCAAGGCTCTCGGTGCCGCAGCGCACCCGCAGGTAGCCGGATACCGGGTTCACCTCCAGCACAGTGCCCAGACCGTCCGGGGTGCGCACCGTGCTGCCCACCATGGGCATGATGCTGTTCAGGTACTCGTAGGCGCTCTCCTCGTAGGCAAGGCAGCACATCAGACGGCCGCAGGCACCGCTGATCTTGGTGGGGTTCAGCGAAAGGCCCTGCTCCTTTGCCATCTTGATGGAAACGGGCTGGAAATCCTTCAAAAAGCGGCTGCAGCAGAAGGGCTGACCGCAGATACCCAGACCACCGATCATCTTGCTCTCGTCGCGCACGCCGATCTGGCGCAGTTCGATGCGGGTGTGGAAGATGCCGGCCAGATCCTTGACCAGTTCCCGGAAGTCCACCCGTCCGTCGGCGGTGAAGTAGAACATGATCTTGGAGCGGTCCAGCGTGTACTCGGCCTCCACCAGCTTCATCTCCAGCCCGTGGCGGGCGATGCACTCCTGACAGGTGTGGTAGGCGCGCTTTTCGTCCTCGCGGTTCTGGCGCATCCGGCGGATATCCACGCTGTCGGCCATGCGGGTGATGGGCTTCAGCGCTTTGGGTACGGCGGCATCCGCCAGCTCCAGCACGCCCTGCACCACCTCGCCGCACTCTACGCCGCGGGCAGTCTCCACAATAACGTATTCCCCGGTGTGGATGACAGCGTCACCGGGATCAAAATAATAGCTTTTGCCGTTTTCCTTGAAACGGACCGAAATGACTTTTTTCATAGTGTTCCTCGTTTTTGTATCGGATAAGCCCCTTTCAAGGGGCGCTTTTTCAGTCTGCTGTTAGTATACCATAATCAAAAGCACATTTCTATGCAAAAAGAAAAGTCTTTATATCCCCTGAATTTTTCCCTCCCCTGCAATGATCCGCCCCGCTCAACCGTATGCAGTATGGGAAAAGGTGTCGAAATTTTGTCCGGCGGCAGAGGGGAGGAAAGCGGACAGAATGCCGGTTTTGGGGCGGAAAAGTTGTGCGTTTCGCAGATTTTGACAAAACTTTCGCAAAAAGATTCGCCGCCCCTCTATTGAAAGCACGCGCCTTGCGTGTATAATAGGAATGTTAGGAACCCATTGCCCCACGAAGGTGGAGAAACTGCTGTGCCGGGCGGTGCTGCAGAGAAACGGTAGGAAAAGATGGAAAAATTCAGTGTCAAAAAACCATTTACGGTGCTGGTTGCGGTCATCATGGTGCTGATGCTCGGCTTTGTGTCGATCACCAAGATGAAAACAAACCTGCTGCCGAATGTCAGCACACCGTATCTGATGGTGGTCACCGTGTATCCCGGTGCCAGCCCGGAGCGTGTGGAGACCGAGGTCTCGGACGTGCTGCAAAACGCGCTTACGGTGCCGGGTGTTTCAAAGATCACCGCCACCTCGGCTGAAAACTACAGCCTGCTGCTGATGCAGTTCGTGGATGACACGGATATGGACAGCGCACTGGTGCAGGTGTCCAACAAGCTGGATCAGGCCAAGAGCGACCTGCCGGAGACGGCGCTGACTCCCTCTGTGATACAGTACAGCATGAACATGAACGCCTTTATGACCGTGGCTGTCAGCCGCGAGGGCAGTTCGGTGTACGACCTTTCTGATTTTATCAAGAACACCATGACTCCCTACGTCCAGCGCAAGGGCGGCGTGTCCAGCGTATCCTCCAGCGGCCTTGTGGAGCAGCTGGTGCAGGTGCAGCTGAATCAGGAAAAGGTGGACGCCATCAACGAAAAGCTGATGGAGCTTATCGACACTCAGCTGGAAGTGGCGCACACACAGTTGGAGGAGGCCGAGGCCAAGATCAAGGCCGGCCGCGCAGAATACGATAAGCAGTTCAAAAACTTCGGCAATACCGTGTCCAACACGGTCATGGGCACCCTCAGCTCCGAGGTCGGCGAAGCCGTAGAAGTAGTGCGCAAGCAGGCGGAGGCGCTGCTGCAAAGCGTCAACAACCTGATCGCCGTGGTCAAGGAGCCTGAGGTGCAGCAGGCACTCATCGAGGTGCAGGCCGGTTTGCAGCGGGTGCTGGACAAGTTCAACAGCACCGGTATGCGGGATATCGACTCCCTGATCGAGATCGTGTCCGAGCTGCGGGATATCACCGATAAGCTCTCCTCTGCTTTGCAGACCCTGCAGAACCGCATCAACACCGAGACCGGTACGCAGGGCGAGGGCGCTGCGGATCTGGCAGACGAGCTGCAATTGCAGGACAGCCTGAACGTCATCTATAAGACGCTGGAAGATACCATCAAGGCCATGGACAACGTGCCCGGCATGATGAGCGAGTTCTCCAAAGCGCTGGGCAACTTTACCCAGCAGCAGATGGTCGCCTATATGCAGTTTACCGAAGCCCGCGAGCAGCTGAATGAGTACGAAAAGCAGCTCAGCGAGGCCAAGACCCAGTACGAGGCCGCCAAGGAAAAGGCGCTTGCCAGCGCCGATGTGACCAAGCAGCTGGATATCAAGAGCCTTGCCACCCTGATCTACGCCCAGAACTTCTCCATGCCCGCCGGTTACGTCAAGGACGAAAGCGGCGAGTCGTGGCTGCTGAAGGTGGGCGAGGAATACGACAGCGTGGACGATATCCGCGGTGCGCTGCTGCTCCATGTGGAGGGCTACGGCGACGTGCGCCTTTCCGATGTGGCAGACGTGGAGATCATCGACAACGCCGCCGACAGCTACACCCGCCTGAACGGCGAGCAGGCTTCGGTGCTGAAAATTTACAAGGACGACAGTTCCAGCGCAGGTGACGTATCTGCCAACTGTCTGGACGCTTTCAAGGAGCTGGAAGCCCAGTACGAGGGTCTGCACGTTGTGGTGCTGTCCAACCAGGGCAACTACATCAGCATCCTGATCAAGAGCATCCTTACCAGCATGCTGGTGGGTGCCGTACTGGCCATCATCGTGCTGGCCATCTTCCTGAAGGACGTCAAGCCCACGCTGGTGGTCGGCGTCAGTATCCCCCTGTCGGTGCTGTTTGCCGTGGTGCTGATGTACTTCACCGGTCTGGACCTGAACGTTATGACGCTGGCCGGCCTGTCGCTGGGCATCGGTATGCTGGTGGATAACTCTGTTGTTGTCATCGAGAACATCTACCGTCTGCGCGGCCGCGGCGTGCCTGCCGCTCGTGCGGCGGTGCAGGGTGCACGTCAGGTGGGTATGTCGGTCGTGGCCTCTACCCTTACCTCGGTGTGCGTGTTCCTGCCGGCAGTGTTCTCTGCCAGCCTCATCCGCAACCTGATGGGTCCCATGTCCCTGTGCATCGGCTACTGCCTGATGGCTTCCCTCATCGTGGCACTGACTGTGGTGCCTGCTGCTTCGGCTACCGTGCTGAAGAATGCCCAGCCCAAAAAGCTGGCATGGTTCGATAAGATCCAGAACGCCTACGGCCGCAGTCTGGAAAAGGCGCTGAAAAATCGCTTTGTACCGCTGGCAGCCGCCGTGCTGCTGCTGGTGTTCTGCTGCTGGCGGGTGGTCTCCATGGGCATCGTGCTGCTGCCCACCAGCACCAGCAACGAGGCTATGATCACCCTTTCCACCACCGACACCCTCTCGAAGGACGAGTCCTACGATGTGGCCGGTAAGGTGGTGCAGGCTGTGATGGCTGTGGACGGCGTGGAGGAAGTAGGCATTACCCCCGACAACACTGTGGCGGGCATGGATGTTTCCAACCTCGGCCTGCCCTCCACCATCACTGACCTGCTGAACGCCGCCAACGGCTACGGCAAGTATAAGATCAACGTCAAGCTCAGCGAGGAGCTTTCCTCTTCCAAGATCGACGCCGCCTGCAAGGCCATGGAGGAAGCCGTGGCCGGGGTGGCGGACTGCACCGCCACCGTCCAGCAGTATGGCATGACGGATGACCTGACCAGTCAGCTGTCCACCGGCCTGACCATCAAGATCTACGGCACTGACGCCGAGACCCTGACCGCCCTGTCCGAGAAGGTGGTAGACATCGTGAACAACACCGAGGGCTTCCAGAACGCCACCAACGGTCTGGGCGCGGGCGATTCCACCATCATCCTGCAGGTGGACCGCGATAAGGTACGCGCCAACGGCCTGACCGTTGCGCAGGTGTACCAGCAGATCGCTGCAAAGCTGACCACCACCACCACGGCACAGACCCCTGTTACCGTGGACGGCACCACCATGGATGTGCAGATCAGCAACAATCTGGACCCGCTGACCAAGGAAAACATGATGGACATGACCTTTGAGACCACCGTCATGTCCGCAGACGGCACCACCGCCACCGGAACCTGCAAGCTGTCGGATATCGCTAGCTGGACCACCGGCACCGCACCGGACTCCATCACCAGCGAGAACCGGAACCAGTTCGTCACCGTCACTGCCGAGACTGCCCCGGGCTACAACACCACGGTGCAGGCCCGTGCCGTGAAAAAGGCACTGGATGCCTTTGCCCTCACTGATGAGATGCCGGAGGGCTGCTCCTTCTCCATGGGCGGCGAGAGCGACAGCGTCAACTATATGACCGACGAGATGATCCAGTGGATGGCACTGGCCCTGCCCTTTGTCTACCTTGTCATGGTGGCACAGTTCCAGAGCCTGCTGTCCCCCTTCATCGTGCTGTTCACCGTGCCGCTGGCCTTTACCGGCGGTCTGCTGGGCCTGCTGCTCACCGGTCAGCAGCTGACCATGATCTCCATGATGGGCTTCATCGTGTTGATGGGTACGGTCGTCAACAACGGCATCGTGTTCGTGGACTACGCCAACCAGTTGCGCATGGGCGGCATGGAGCGCCGCGCCGCGCTGGTGGCCACCGGCAAGACCCGTATGCGCCCCATCCTGATGACCACCCTGACCACCGTGCTGGCCATGCTGCAAATGGTGTTCAGCAACGATATGGCAAGCCAGCTGATGAGCGGCATGGCCATCGTCATCATCTGCGGCCTGAGCTACGCCACCCTGATGACCCTGTATATCGTGCCGATCCTGTACGATATCCTGTTCAAGAAGCCGCCGCTCAACGTGGACATCGGCAGCGACAAGGATTTGGACGACATCCCGGACGATGCCGCCGAGTTCATTGCCGCCCAGTCCTCTGCGGCACAGCCTCAGCCGGAAGCATAAGGCTTACAGCCCACATCACCAAAGCGCCCCGCATTTCCACCGGAAGTGCGGGGCGCTTTTTGGTATTGTAGGCACTTTCGATGATTCCAACAAAAAATCGCCGCAAAAATTGGATGGTAATTCTAAAAGGATTCCAACACAAAACTGTAAAACTGTGATATAATCATAAATACAGACAAGATGCAAAAGGGGGCAGTCTGCCCCTTTTGCATTTCCGAAAAAAGCTTTAGGAGGCGAGGCCCAATGGCACAGATCCGTTCCAAGCCCTTCGGTGTGACCAAAGAGGGCGCTAATGTTACCGAGTACATCCTCTCGAACCCCGGCGGTATGTCCGTCAGTGTGCTGGATTACGGCTGCGTGATCAAAAATATCATCGTCCCGGCCAAAAACGGCCCGGTGGATGTGGTGCTGGGTCACGACACCATGGCAGATTACGAGAACGACTTTACCTCGTCCGGCAGCACCTGCTGCGGCGCTTTTGTGGGGCGCTACGCCAACCGCATCGAGAACGCTGTCTTTACCTTGGGCGGCAAGACCTACCAGCTGGAAAAAAACAACGGCGAAAACCACCTGCACGGCTGTTTTTCCCGGAAAATCTATGAGGTGAAGTACTTCGGCGATACCCTGCTGATGGAAGCTGTAAGCCCTGACGGCGAGGACGGTTTCCCCGGCACGCTGAAGATCGCGGTGCGCTATACCCTTACCGATGACAACACCTTCCGCATGGACTACCGAGTGTCCTCGGACGCCGACACGATCGTAAACCTGACCAACCACAGCTACTTCAATCTGGACGGCGGCGGCGATGTGCTGAACCAGAAGCTGCGCATCTACGCTTCCCGCTATCTGGAAGGCAACAACGCCACCTGCCCCACCGGCAACATCCTGCCCGTGGTGAACACCCCCATGGATTTTACTGCCGGTAAGACCATCGGCAAGGAGATCGACACCGGCTTCTCCCAGACCACCATGGTGGGCGGCGGCTACGACCACTGCTATGTCATCGACCGCGCACGCGGCTCCAGCCAGAGCATCTGCGCATGGGCTACCAGCGAAAAGACCGGCATCAGCATGAAGCTATACACCACCCAGCCGGGCATCCAGCTGTACACCGGTAACTTTTTGCAGGACTGCCCCGCCCCGGGCAAGGGCGGCGAGCCCATGCGGAAGTACGGCGGCTTTGCCTTGGAGACCCAGCACTATCCGTGCAGCCCCTCTCACCCGGAGTTCCCCTCTACGGTGCTGCGGGCAGGCAAGGTGTTCCGCGCCACCACCACCCTGCGGTTCTTCACCGGCAAGCAGTGCGGAAAGCTTTAAAAATGATACACCATGCAAAAACGTCTGCTTCGGCAGACGTTTTTGCATGGTGGGAGGATGCGACTGAGGGAGTTTCCCTCTTCATTTCTATGTTTTGCACAAACAGCGCATTCTCTCCATGTGAAAAGTACGAAAAATCTCTGTCGATCAAAAGTGCAATGCGCGAAGATGCAACAAAAATATATCTGAATAAAGAAAGCGCCCCTTGCAGTCGGCGGCAAAAAGCGGTATGCTTTAAGCAGACCGGGCAGCGCCCGGCGCAAAGAGATAAAAGTGATAATACGATATGAGAGAGGTACTCGGCTATGGCAATTTTGGTTTCCGGCGGTGCCGGCTACATCGGCAGCCACACCTGCATCGAACTGTTGAACGCTGGCTACGATATCGTGGTGGCAGATAACTATTATAATGCTTCTCCTGTGGTTCTGGACCGGGTCAAGCAGATCACCGGCAAGGATTTCCGCTTCTATAAGGCAGACATGACCCGCCGCGAGGATGTGGAGAAGATCTTCTCCGAGTGCCCGGACATCACCGCCGTCATCCAGTTTGCAGCCTACAAGGCTGTGGGCGAGAGCGTGTCCAAGCCCATCGAGTACTACTACAATAACCTCAACTGCACGCTGGTCATTCTGGACGTGATGCGCCATCATGATTGCCACAACTTCGTGTTCAGCTCCTCCGCTACCGTCTACGGCGACCCCGCCAGTGTGCCCATCACTGAGGACTTCCCCGTGGGTGCTACCACCAACCCCTACGGCACCACCAAGGCCTTCACCGAGCGCATCCTGCAGGACGTCTGCAAGGCTGACCCCAGCCTGAATGTGGCGCTGCTGCGCTACTTCAACCCCATCGGCGCCCACAAGAGCGGCCTGATCGGCGAGGACCCCAACGGCATCCCCAACAACCTGATGCCCTACATTGCCAAGGTGGCTGTGGGCAAGCTGGAAAAGGTGCACGTCTTTGGCAACGACTACCCCACCCCGGACGGCACCGGTGTGCGTGACTACATCCACGTTGTGGATCTGGCCCGGGGCCATGTGTGCGCCATCCGCAAGCTGGAGACCGGCTGTGGTCTCTTCATCTGCAATCTGGGCACCGGCAAGGGTTACAGCGTGCTGGATGTCATCCACGCCTTCTCCAAGGCCTGCGGCAAGGAGATCCCCTACGTCATCGACCCGCGCCGCCCCGGCGATATCGCCGAGTGCTACGCCGACCCCACCAAGGCCAAGAACGAGCTGGGCTGGGTGGCTGAGTACGGCATCGAGGAAATGTGCGCCGACAGCTGGAACTGGCAGAAGAATAACCCCGATGGCTACCACACCGTGAAGTAACAATGATTTGAACCGGAGCACCGCATATTCTCGCCTGAGAGTGTGCGGTGCTTTTTTTGTGTCTATATTCTCTCTTGACATCCGCTGTCAGTTAGCCTATACTACATTTGTTAACACAGACTAACACACAAGAACAGTACATATAAAAGAAGGCAACAGATATGACGTTAAAAGAGTTACAGATCGGCAAAAGCGCCATAGTGGAGGCCGTGGGCGGTGCAGGCGCACTGCGGCAGCATTTTCTGGATATGGGTCTGATCCCCGGGGCAGAGGTCACGCTGGTAAAGCTGGCACCCATGGGAGACCCCATGGAGCTGCGCATCCACGGCTATGAGCTGACCCTGCGTCTGGACGACGCGGCACAGATCACCGTGACCCCCACCGAAAAGACCCCGGCGGTGCACGCCCCGGTGGCGGAGAAGATGGTGGAGCACCCGGGTCTTGGCGAGGGCGGCAAGTACCACACCAAGGAGGGGGAGCATCCCCTGCCGGAGGATAAGACCCTGACCTTTGCGCTGGCGGGCAACCAGAACTGCGGCAAGACTACCCTGTTCAACCAGCTCACCGGCTCCAACCAGCACGTTGGCAACTTTCCGGGTGTGACGGTGGACCGCAAGAGCGGTGCCATCAAGGGGCACCCGGAGACTGAGGTCACCGACCTGCCGGGCATCTACTCCATGTCCCCCTATTCCAGCGAGGAGATCGTCACCCGGCAGTTCATCATCGGCGAAAAGCCCACCGGCATCATCAACATCGTGGACGCCACCAACATCGAGCGCAACCTCTACCTGACCATGCAGCTGATGGAGCTGGATATCCCCATGGTGCTGGCGCTGAACATGATGGACGAAATGCGCGGCAACGGCGGCACGGTGCGCATCAACAAGATGGAAGCCATGCTGGGCATCCCGGTCATCCCCATCTCCGCCGCCAAGAACGAGGGCGTGGACGAGCTGGTAGACCACGCCGTCCATGTGGCAAAGTATCAGGAGCGCCCCGGGCGGATGGATTTTTGCAGCGAGGATGACCACGGCGGCGCGGTGCACCGCTGCATCCACGGCATCCTGCACCTCATTGAGGATCACGCCAAGGCGGCGGGCATTCCGGTGCGTTTCGCCGCCACCAAGCTGGTGGAGGGCGACCCCCGCATTGAGGAAGCTCTGAAGCTGGACCCCAACGAAAAAGAAATGATCGAACATATCATCGTGCAGATGGAGCAGGAGCGCGGGCTGGACCGCGCCGCCGCCATTGCGGATATGCGGTTCTCCTTTATTCAGGAGCTGGTGGCGCAGACGGTGGTAAAACCCCACGAAAGCAAGGAGCAGCTGCGCTCCAACCGCATCGACAAGTTCCTTACCGGCAAGTACACCGCCATCCCGGCCTTTATCGCCATCATGGGTCTGGTGTTCTTCCTCACCTTCAACGTCATCGGCCTGTTTTTCCAGAACCTCATGGAGATGGGCATCGACGCCCTGACCGGCATTGTGGACACCGCCCTGACCAACTGGAACGTCAACGCGGCGGTGCACTCGCTGGTCATCGACGGCATCTTTACCGGCGTGGGCAGCGTGCTGAGCTTTCTGCCCATCATCGTGGTGCTGTTCTTCTTCCTCTCCATGCTGGAGGATACCGGCTACATGGCGCGTGTCGCCTTTGTGATGGATAAGCTGCTGCGCCGCATCGGCCTGTCCGGCCGCAGCATCGTGCCCATGCTCATCGGCTTTGGCTGCACCGTGCCCGGCGTGATGGCAAGCCGCACCCTGCCCTCGGAGCGCGACCGCAAAATGACCATCCTGCTCACCCCGTTCATGAGCTGCTCCGCAAAGCTGCCTATTTACAGCCTGTTTGCGGCGGCGTTCTTCCCCAAGTACGCGGGGCTTGTGATGGTGCTGCTGTACTTCACCGGCATTCTGGTGGGCGTGCTGGCGGCGCTGCTGCTCAAGAGCACTGTGTTCAAGGGCGAAGCCGTGCCCTTTGTCATGGAGCTGCCCAACTACCGCCTGCCCGGCCTGAAAAACGTGGCGCAGCTGCTGTGGGAAAAGGCGCGGGACTTCTTGCAGAAGGCCTTTACGGTCATCTTTGCCGCCACCATCGTCATCTGGTTCTTGCAAAACTTTGATTTGCAGCTGCGGCTGACCGCCGACCCGCAGGCCAGCATTCTGGCGCGCATCGCGGGCGATATCGCCCCGCTGTTCGCCCCGCTGGGCTTTGCGGACTGGCGCATCTCCACCGCCCTCATCACCGGCTTTATGGCCAAGGAGAGCGTGGTGTCCTCGCTGCTCATCCTCTTCGGCTCTACGGCTGCCCTGACCGCAGCCCTTACCCCGGCGCAGGCCGCGCCCCTGCTGGTGTTCTGCCTGCTGTACACCCCCTGCATCGCGGCGGTGGCGTCGGTCAAGCGGGAGCTTGGCGGCAAGTGGGCAACCATCATGGTGGTGAACCAGTGCGCCGTGGCATGGCTGTGCGCCCTGTTGGTGCGTCTGGTCGCCGTGGCGGTGTTCTGAACGCAATCATCATATTGAAAAAGAGAACCGGCGCGTCCGCAGGACGTGCTGGTTCTCTTTTTCTCTTGACATCTCCCCTTATCTGCATTATAATACTTCAAAAATGAACTATCCATAAAAAGACAAAAAGGAGCATTCGATGAACCCTACCATAGAGATCAGCTTCAAGACCGCGCAGGCGTACAGCGCCATGTGCAAGCCGCTGTGTCAGGAACTCAAGCTGCCCCAGACCGCCTTTGACATCCTGATGTTTCTGGCCAACAACCCGGACTGCACCACTGCCCGGGATATCGTGGAGATCCGCAAGATCAAAGCGAACCTTGTGTCGGTAAACGTGGATCGTCTGGTGCAGGAGGGGTATCTGGAACGCCGCGCCGTGGCGGGCGACCGCCGCAAGACCCAGCTGCTGTGCACTGAAAAGGCGCAGCCGGTCATTGCACGGGGGCGCGAGGTGCAGGAGCGCTTTTTTGCCCGTCTGCTGCAAAACACCGATGCCGCCACCCGGGAGGCGTTTTTCCGCACCATGGAGGTCATCGGGAAAAATCTGGACGAGATCTTAAAGGAGAATGGATAAAATGCACTTGCTGTTTACGGTGCTTGTCACCTTTTTTGCCGGCATGGGTGCCGGCCTTGGCACCGGCTTTGCCGGTATGAGCGCGGCGGCGGTCATCAGCCCCATGCTGATCACCTTCCTGCACATGGACCCCTACATGGCGGTGGGCATTGCCCTTTCCTCGGATGTGCTTGCCAGCGCGGTGTCTGCCTATACCTACCATAAAAACAAGAATCTGGACATCAGAAACGGCCTGATCATGATGGCCAGCGTGCTTGCCTTTACGGTGGTGGGCAGCTGGGTGGCCAGCAAGGTGCCCTCCGCCACCATGGGCGGCTTCTCAGTGTTCATGACCTTTTTGCTGGGCGTCAAGTTCATCCTGCGCCCGGTCATGACCACCAAGGAAGCCATGCAGGGGGTCAGCGCGCAAAAGCGTGCGGTGCAGTCGGTGGTGTGCGGCGTGCTTATCGGCTTCATCTGCGGCTTTATCGGCGCGGGCGGCGGCATGATGATGCTGCTCATCCTCACCAGCGTGCTGGGGTACGAACTGAAAACTGCCGTGGGCACCAGCGTGTTCATCATGACCTTTACCGCCCTGACCGGTGCGGTGTCCCACTTTATGATCGGCGGCACGCCCGATTGGCTGGTGTGGGGCTTGTGCGTGGTGTTCACCCTGCTGTGGGCGCGCATTGCCGCCGTGTTTGCCAACAAGGCAACCCCCAAGACCCTGAACCGCGCCACCGGCGTAGTGCTGGTGGTGCTGGGCGTGGTCATTATGGGCTTCAATCTCTTGACCTGAAGATAGAATAAAACGAAGGGCTCGTGCACTGCACGAGCCCTTCGTTCTATTCTGAAGCTGAAATTACTTGCTCTCTACCTTTTCCTCGATGGTGGAGTGGTCGATGACCCAATCGGCAGCCTTGCGGATGCCCTCGTTGCGGCGCAGGGCGGCAACGTCGGTGCTGGCCTTGATCTCCTCGACCGTCTTTTTGGTCTTTTCGGCGCGCTCAGCCAGCTGCTTGTCGATCTCCTCGTCAGTGGGCAGCAGGTTCTCCTGCTGTGCGATCTGCAGCAGTGCCATGCGGGCGCGGGTGTTCTTCTCTGCGGCGGCACGCACCTTGGCAGTAAAGCTCTCGCGGGTCTCATGGATCTGGCTCAGGTAGGTGTTCAGGCTCATGCGCTGCATCTGCAGCTGCTGCTGGATGACCTGCATCTGCTGCTGGTAGGCGTTTTCCACCAGAATGCTGGGGATCTCGCCCTCGGCGGCATCCGCCAGCTGACCAAGGATCATGTCCTTGGCGTGGTTCAGCGCACCGCCGTGGCGGCCATCGAACAGCTGCTGCTTCACGAAAGCGCGGTACTCCTCCATGGTCTCCTTGCCCATCTTCTTGGCAAAGTCGCTGTTCAGGGCAGGCAGCTGACGCACGCACACGTCATGCAGCTTGATCTTGAACACGACAGGCTTGCCCGCCAGCTCCTTGTTGGGGTAGTTTTTGGGGAAGGTGACGTTGATCTCGAACTCGTCCCCTGCCTTGTGGCCCAGAATGCCGTCCTCGAAACCGGGGATCATGCGGCCGCTGCCCAGCTGCACGGACTGGTCCTTTGCCGTGCCGCCCTTAAAGGCCACACCGTCCAGAAGGCCCTCAAAGTCCATGTGCACCACATTGCCCTTTACAGCGGGACCCTTGTGGGGCACCAGCTCTGCGGCATAGTTGCGGCGGCGCTCCAGCACCGTGTCGATCTCCTTGTCGGTCACCTCCGGGGTGACGCACTGGGAGGTAAAGCCGGTGGTCTTGGTCAGCTTCAGCTCGGGCTGCAGTGCCACGGTGGCGGTAGCCACAAAGCCCTCATCCTTCTTCACGCTTACCAGATCGTAGCTGGGGTCATCCACCGGCGTAAAGCCGTGTTCCTTTAAAGCAGCCTCGTACAAAGCAGGCACATCCTGATCCATCAGGTCGTTGATGGCATCGTACCAGAAGGTGTGTTCGCCGCGGTCAGCTTCGATCTGTGCGCGGTCGGCCTCGCCCTTCTGGAAGCCCTTGATGGTATAAGTGGCGCGGGTGCGCTCATAGACCGCATTGGAGGCGGCCTCCAGTTCCTCAGCCGTAGCGCTGAAGGTCATTTTGCAGACACTCTTTTCAGGAGTTTCCACGCTTACCAGTTTCATAGGATCTACCCTCCGTGTTGTTCCCTTGGCAGCGGGGCGGCGCTGCCAAGGCAGCAGCCGGAACGCCATTTTGGGGACATTTTCAAACATTAATAAAGTTATTATAGCACAAGTGCAGCAAAAGCGGTATAATAAACTTGATAAAAATGTGCCGTTTTGGCAATTTTTGTCCATTCAAACAGGAAAAAAGCGCGTTTTGCGGCAGCAGCTGCCGCGCAAAAGTGGGAAAACCCTCAGGAAAGGAAGGCTGTCCCCTATGCGATTATTTGATGTTCTGGGCCCGGTGATGATCGGACCCTCCTCCAGCCACACCGCCGGTGCGGCAAAGATCGGCTATACCGCACAAAAGCTTCTGGGCGAGGTTCCGGCGCGGGCAGACATCGGCCTGTACGGCAGCTTTGCCACCACCGGCAAGGGGCACGGCACCGACCGCGCATTGGTGGCGGGGCTGCTGGGTCTGCGCCCGGACGACCCCCGCCTGCCGGACAGCTTTGCGCTGGCCGCGCAGCGGGGAATGCAGTTCAGCATCCACCCGGTAGAGCTGCGCTCTGCCCACCCCAACACCGCCGTGCTCACCCTGACCAGCCGCACCGGGCGGCAGCTCTCGCTCAAGGCGGCATCGGTGGGCGGTGGACGCATCCGCGTGACGGAAATTGACGGCGTACCGGCGGATTTTGGCGGGGATAGCAACACCCTCATCATCCACAACGAGGACACCCCCGGCTGCATTGCCGAGGTGACCATGGCGCTGGCGCTGCGGCGCATCAATATTGCGTCCATGCAGGTGTTCCGCGCCGCTGCGGGCGGCTATGCGGTGATGGTGCTGGAGTGCGACTCCCACATCCCCCACGCGCTGGAGCGGCAGCTGGCGGTAATGCCGGGTCTGCTGAAGGTGACCTGCCTGAACGTGGACGAGCCGGAAGAAACGGAGGAATGAGCCATGGCATTTTTGTCCTGTGAAGAGATGCTGGCCGCAGCCCGCAGCCAGAAGATCACGCTGGCAGAAGCGGTGCTGCGCAGCGATTTGGAAGAGAGCCGCCTGACCGAGGCGCACAGCCGCGCCGCCATGCGGCACCTGTGGCAGGTGATGCAGGCTACCAGTCAGGAATACGACCCCGCGCAGCGCAGCCGCAGCGGCCTTTCCGGCGGCGATGCCGCCAAGGTGGAGCAGGCGTGGCAGCAGGGACGCCTGCTGGGCGATGACTATCTGGCTGCCCTCACGGCAGAAGCCCTGAAAACCGCCGAGTGCAACGCCTGCATGAAGCGCATCGTAGCCGCGCCCACGGCGGGCAGCTGCGGGGTGCTGCCGGCGGTGCTGCTGCCGCTGGTGCGCGCCGGACAGGCAGACGAGGACGCCGTCTGCGATGCGCTGTATGTGGCGGCAGGCTTCGGACAGGTCATCGCCGCCCGCGCCACGCTGGCGGGCGCAGAGGGCGGCTGTCAGGCTGAGGTAGGTGCTGCCAGCGCCATGGCTGCCGCCGCCCTGTGTAACCTGAAGGGCGGCACCCCGGAGCAGTGCGCCGCTGCCGCCGCCATGGCACTGGGCAACCTGCTGGGTCTGGTCTGCGACCCCGTGGCGGGTCTGGTAGAGGTGCCCTGCATCAAGCGCAACGTGGTGGGCGCGGTGAATGCGGTCTCCTGCGCCAACATGGCACTGGCCGGGGTGGATTATGCTATCCCCTGCGATGAGGTCATCGATGCCATGGGCCGCGTGGGCAGTCTGCTCTCCCCCGACCTGCGCGAGACCGGTCAGGGCGGCCTTGCCGCCACCCCCACCGGCGTAAAAATTGCCCGTCAGCTGGCGCAGGAGGACTGAGCGGGACACCAACTTTCACCCGCCCGGCGGCGCGAAAACCGGCTGAAACACCGCTTTTCGCGCCGAAGCGGCAGAAGGTTTGCAGAAAAAACGCAGAAAAATCAAAGAAAAGACGTTCTTTTTCGGAAAATATAAAAATATTTTAAAAAAGCTGTTGACAAACCCCGCCCTTCGTGATAAAATACATCATGTTCCGAACGGAACGTATGCGTTGGTAGCTCAGCTGGATAGAGTGACTGACTACGAATCAGTAGGCCGGGGGTTCGAGTCCCTTCCATCGCACCAGAAAATGCCGTGAAATCGAAAGATTTCATGGCTTTTTTGTTTTTCTGGCAGAGTCTGCACACTTTTGCACATCTCCTGCACACTTTACAAAAAAGCCATGTTATCTTTGCATCGCTTGCACAGCGTGTATTTCGCTGCACAAAAATTAAGCTTGTCGGGGCGAGGCCCCTCCATCTTGCTTACGCAAGACCGCTTTGTTGCTTAAAAGCCCCACTGGGGCTTTCATTGCTTCGCAAACGCAAATTTTTACGCGAAGAGCACCCGCGTCAGCTCGCGGCGCTCCTCTGCGTCCATCTGCCGGATGGCTTCAAGGATCATTTTACCCGTGATTTTTGTTGCCACCGGCGTTTTGTTTTCCGGGGGTTCCTGCGGCTTTGCACCTGCTACGTCCTGCGTGTAGAAGTCGGCTTCGATCTTCTCGGTCAACTCCAACCGGGGCTTGTCCTGCGTGTGAGCGTAGGTGTCCATCAGGACGGTGGCGGTTGCATGGCCAGTGTTGCCCTGCACCGATTTGAAGTCACCGCCAGATTGCAGCAGCTGGTAGGTGGCACTGGAGTGGCGCAGACCGTGGAACACGATCTTCTCAAACTCCGGGTGCTCTGCCCTCCACATACGGTACCACTTGGTCAGAACGTCCGGGGCAATGGGTAAGCCGTCTGGTAAGCGGAACAGCTGACCGCAGTTGCTGTATTTTTCCGGGGCATTCTGTTCGTCCTGCTTCATCTTTTCCAACCATGCCAGAAGCTCCTCTTTCAAGGGCTTGGTCATGTACAGGATGCGGTTGGACTTTTTGGTCTTGGTCCGCTTGAGGATCAGCGAGGACTTACTCCCCTCCCGTCTGTCCGGGAAGGTGTGGTAGATCTGGGTGGGGTCGATCTTGGACAAGGCGACCTTGTCGGCACGCTGCAGGGCTTTGTTCACCGAGATGGTTCCCCGTCCGTCTGCTGCATCAAAGTCGAGGTCTCCCGGCTGCAAGCCGAGGATCTCACCCTCTCGCAAGGAAAGAATCATGCTCATGTGCACCGCCAGATGCAGAGCGGGGTTCTCGATGGTCTGCAGCGCCGCCAACATGGTGCGCTCATCCCAGATGGTCCGTTCTTCGGTGTTGATCTTGGGGGCTTCACGGGGAGTAGGCGACTTGTGGATCAGATCCCAGTCAACGGCATACGAAAAGGCAGTCTTCAGGAGCGTGTGGACTTCGTGAATGGACGTGCTGGATAACAGCCGTTTCTTCTGATTTTCCGTCAGCTCCTGCTTCTCGCCGTGAACGTACTGGCCGCAGGGGGTCTGGCTCAGGGTGGCGTAGAACTGCTCAATGTCATAGGTGCGGAGGTCTTGCACCTTCCGCTTTCCGATATACGGCACGATGAGGTTCTGCACCATCGCCACAGATTGGGTGTAGGTCTTGGGAGACCACTTGTGTTTGCTGGACTGAATGGGGATCCACTTGTACAGCATCTCCTCGACCGTCATGGTGTCGGGCACGAGGAAGGTGCCATCCAGCAGTTCCTTCTCCACCGTGATCTTGCGCTCCTGCGCTTCGGCCTTGGTCTTGAAGGTTTCCCAGCCCTTGCAGGGCTTGCCAGCATGATCTTTGTAGTTGTATCGGACGGAATACGTGTTGCCACGTTTCATAATAGATGCCATAGATGTTCCCTCCCTCAGACCGCAGCAAACCAATCGTCAAAGCTCTGCTTGCTTACCCGGATGCTGGTACCGAGGCGGATCACCTTGAAATCTTTCGTGGTGTTGCACAGATTGTACGCAGCACGGTTGGAGATCGCCAACAGTTGGGCAATCTCTTCCACCCGGTAAACGAGCGGGGCGTGTCGGACGGTTTTGCTGGTCTGGTCAGAAGGTTCTACGGCAGGGGTTTCGGACAATTTCATTGTAGGGGATTCGGGCGCGATTTTCAAGTCCTCACGGGTCAGTTTAGCGGAATTTTTGCGGACATTCGTCATAGGCATGTCTCCTTTGCACTTCTCCAGACCCGGCGCAGTTCCGGTTGAGCTGCACCCTGTGGGCCGGTAAATATGTAAGGGCCTGCCGCTCCTGACCCGAAGCAGCAGCCCAAAAAAGTGCGAGAACTTGAATTTACGCGCCCCACGCGCCCCAAACCACACAAAAGTACCTTCCTGTGTTGATTTTATAGGGCGCATGGCTGGGATGCACGCGCCCTCTTGGGGCGCATCTTGGTTTCTCTCCCGCCCCGAAGGGGCGGATGCGCGCTCGAAGAAAACAACGATAACAGGTAAAAACAAATGTTTTGGGGCGCGTAGGGCGGGAGATTTTCACTTTTCGTGTGTTTTATGCCGCAGCAAAGGCGGGGTGGACGCATACGCCCCGGAAGCCGCGATACTTTCCCTCGATGTGCTTGGAAAAGGTCAGGCCATACTTCCCTGCATTTTTCAGCAGGAACTGGCTGAACTTCTTTT
>ERZ1673703.103-NODE-103-length-111088-cov-16.398071_pt1 | contig 111088 bp, 122 predicted proteins | sample MGYA00580233_ERZ1673703 | MGnify/ENA primary metagenome ERZ1673703 (study PRJEB41218, sample SAMN15661748) | gut metagenome | host: Homo sapiens | place: Canada: London | collected 2015-08-20/2019-03-30 | study: EMG produced TPA metagenomics assembly of... | reverse complement strand
CAAGCAAGTTAAATTATGCCCTGAGTCTGGTTTTCTGGCAACCCCTTCTTTCGCGTGATGCGGTGTAAAAACTGCTTCACATAGAGAATCTTCTCACGAAAGGAGGGAAACCTAATGGAAAAGTATACCAAGGCTCAGATGGAAGTCATCGAGTTCGAGAACGAGGATGTTATCACCGAAAGCATACCGATTGAGAACTGCCCCTACGATGGCGGTTGTAAGGTTGATAGCTTATTCTGCACTCCGGACGGTAGCTGTGCGAAAGTGATGTGGGCTGACTAATTCAAAGGCAGGCAGTTTTTGGCTGCCTGCCTTCTTTTTGTATAGAAGAAAGGACGATAAAATATGAAACTGAAAGATACCTTTGTGACGCAGGAGATGGACGGCGAGCAGGTGATGGTGGAAGCGGACGGCGGCTTTGCCGGCATGGTGCGCAGCAATGCCACCGCCGCGTTTATCATTGACCAGCTCAAAACGGAAACCACCAAAGAAGCCATTCTGGATGCTATGGAAAAGAAGTACGATGCATCCCGCGCTGTGATGACCGAAGATGTGGATATGGTGCTTGGCAACCTGAAAAAAATCGGTGCGCTGGATGAGTAAGCTCACACTGGAAGAATGTCTTGCGCAAAATGGCTTTTTGACCTATCGCATCCGGGGCGTGAGTATGCAGCCTATGCTCCGGCAGGGGCGAGACCTGTTTACCGTAGTCCCAAAAGGGCCGGAACGCTGCAAAAAATATGACGTGGTACTGTACCGCAGGCCGTCTGACCCGTATGTGCTGCACCGCATCATTGAAGTGCGCCCGGACAGCTATGTGATTCTGGGTGACAACTGCATTGCAAAAGAATACGGCATCCGGGACGAGGACATTTTGGGCGTGCTGACTTCTTTCCAACACAACGGCCATACGGTGTCCGTGTCCGACTGGCGGTATCGGCTTTACAGCCGTGGCTGGGTCTTTTTTCAGCCGGTGCGCATCTTCTACAAGCGTGTGAAAGGAAAACTGCACCGATGAAACAGAAACATACCCTGCAATGGCTCAGCGCCGTCACCGGCCGTGCCAAAGGGCTGGTGGGGCTGCTGGTAGTGGTGCAGACCGTGCTGAGCGTTTCCAGCATCGCCTTTGCGTTTGTACTGCGGCGCATCATCAATATGGCCGTGGACGGGGCGCGGGGCGGTTTTTGGGCATCGCTGGCGCTGCTGGTGGGCATCCTGCTGGGGCAGATCGTGTTGAGCGCGACGGGCCGTTTTTTGAGTGAGTACACCAGCGCCACTGTGGAAAACCGCTTCAAGCACCGGCTCTTCTCCGCCCTGCTTACCGGCGATTATGCGTCAGTGGCGGCGGTGCACTCCGGCGAGTGGATGAACCGCCTGACCTCGGATACCACCGTGGTAGCGGGCGGCGTGACCCAGATCGTGCCCGGGCTGATCGGAATGCTGGTGCGCTTGCTGGGCGCAGTGACCGCTATTTTGTGGCTCGAGCCGCGTTTTTTGTACATCCTTCTCCCTGGCGGCGCGGCCATGATGCTGCTGACCTATGCGTTCCGCAAGATATTGAAACGACTGCACAAGAGGATTCAAGAAACAGACGGCGCGCTCCGGGTGTTCTTGCAGGAGCGGCTGGAAAGCCTTGTCATTGTCCGCACCTTTGCCAAGGAAGAACAGATGGCGCAGCAGGCAGACGCCCTGATGGACGCCCACAAAGCCGCCCGGATGAAGCGCAGCAATTTTTCCAACCTGTGCAACATCGGCTTTGCCGGTGCCATGGACGGGGCGTATCTGCTGGGGATCGGGTTCTGCGGCTACGGCATCCTGACTGGTACCATATGCCGCTGAAAGGCAGCATTCTGAAAGACTGGTATCCTAAATTCGGAATGCGCGAAATGGCGGATAACGATATTCTTTTTGATGCGACAAGGCGGCAGCAGGTAAGAGATATTTTTGTAAACAGGGGCTACAGCATAGAACATTTTTCCGGAGAATTAGACCTAGACATTCCACCACCTCTAATTCGCCGGAAAAATAGCAACAGGGTGGAGTATAATGTCCATTTTTCGTCTTATGTAGGTACATTTTCGATTTTTCCGTTCATTTTTAGGCAAAAAGAAAAGAGCCACCGACCATCAGATCAGTAGCTCCAAAAGATTCATTTTTCTATTTAATTTTCAAAAAGCTCACTTTTTCGCTTATAAATGATTTTATTCACTTTTCTGGGTTCATAAGTGATTATGTTCACTTATTCCGTTTTATGTAATTATCATGGGGTGACAAAAAAGCTCACTTATTTGTCCTTTCCATATAAGTGATTATAATCACTTTTTTATTGAGATAAGTGAGAAAAATCACTTATTCTCCTGCCCCGGCGTTTCCCTTCCTGCTGGCTGCGAAGCCCGTAGCAAGTTGGATTCTAACTAAGCTGGCAGCTTAATTCCCGTCTCTCTGCTGCCTTGCCCACACGCCCCTCAGACAGCCCCTCTGTCGGCTTTTACTGCCGAACTGGGATTGTTTTGCGATGGGCTGGCTTCTGCCCGACGTGGGCAACTGTGGGGCTTACAGCCTCGTCTAGCATTTTTCCGTTTTCTATCGGAATCGCATCTGAAATTGGAAAACTCACAAGGTTCTGTTCCAGGAATGACTTTCCGGCCAAACGGTATGATCTCTTCATATTCCAATGTGCATCTCGATAGATCATTCTGGAAAAGGCCACACACTTAATCTCACAGCTGTTTGTTTCATTCAGCTTTGTCACCCGATGCGCCCCGGCATCCTCTGCCTTACACGCCTGTACTGCAATCTGTCCCATCTTCCGGTTATACAAAAATCGGTAATGCGTTGGCCATCCAAGTGCCTCTAGCGTGCTGCGAAAGATGGTGATCCGTCCTTCCTCCGCATTAAATGTCACTCCCAGCATCCCGGAGTACCATTTCTGTTCTTTTTCCTGCAATCTTCTCACCTCCAAAAAAGGGCGCACTTCCCCCTTGGTATTATAAAATCATTTTTAATCAAGCCCGGTATCGGGGACTGTCCTTCCTGTCAAAACTCCCATTGATACATAACCATCCATCTGTCGGACTTCTGATTCTCTTAGGTGTTCTTCTACAGGCACGCCAAAAGTACCTGCAATATCATCCGGGTAAAATCCCTTCCGAGTATCCACAGGCTTAGTCTCCTGGTCTGTTGGCTGTTCTGCTACAGTTTCTTTCTTTCGACTTTGCCGCTCATGGAAGATTTCTGGCACGAGCAGATCAAAGACGTACAGAGTTTCTCCTTCGAAGGTAATTCTGTACCCCAGCACCTTATATCTGCATTCACTATCCCAGTCCATTTCTTTATAGACCAGTTCCGCAAAGGGCTTGCAGCTCATCTTCCTGCTCTTACGCTTATCCGGCTTTGCAATGCACCAGCGCAGAGCATCCTTGTCATTTTCATCGCAGCCACGCACAACAATACGCTTCAAATCGTTATTGAACATGACGTGTACATAAACCACATCCTCCAGACCTGTAATGCAGGCTGTGTTGAATGTGATACTATCCTTGCGAATCACGATTGCAGGATCACGAAGATGTGCAAACAACTCCTTTCGCACAACTTGATATCCATCATACGAAAAGGTACTCTGTAATTCCTCCGCTCGTGCATCTCTTTCATTTTCTGCCTGCTCCGCTGATGGGGCAATGCTTGTGTGTTCCTCATTCATTCGTGTCGGTCCATCCTTCCATTATTTCTTCCGCCTCATGGAGCAATGCGTTCAGACCATCTGCGGTAAATGTATTCATTTCTTTAATTTCTGCTGCCGGCCGGAGTACATCCCAATTTCCTGCATAATGCTCCTGCTGCAAAATGCCAACCTGTGCAATACTTGTGATTGGCTGTCCAAAAGTTCCCGCCCATTCAGGTGGAAAAATGTAAATCATCTGTTTGACCGTTTTGCCCTCGGCTTCCTCTTCTTTCGATGGCAGAACGATTTCCTCTATTTTGATCATCTCCGGCTCATCCAGTTCAAAAAGCATCAGCTTATTGTCCCCTTGTTCCACAAACTGCCCCCGGAAACGATACTTCAACCCCTCTTCCCATTCCATAATGTCGAAAAGTGTCTTAGCCAGGCCACGGCAGCCAAGTGTGCTTGCACACCAGCGGCCCTCTTTCAGCCTTCCCCAGTGAATAGCATTCGGATTGCCCTTTTCGCATGGCCGAATCGCAACACAGCGGTCAACCGAGTTCAGAAGCAGTTCCACATACTCCACATCTTCAAACTTTTTCAGACAGGAAGTATTGAACCGCAGCTTACCATTGGAGATTGTCATTGCCGGGTTCTGTAGTGTAGAAAAATACTGAGCCCGTACCACCTCATATCCCGATAGATTCAGTCGGTTCATGACCTCTGCGTTATTCTCTTGCTCTTCCTGCATTACACTTTCAGAAGCCTCCCTGTATTCCTCTGCCGAGAAACCAGTCCAGTCCTTATCAAAAGGCACATATCCTCGAAGAATACCATCATCCACCACACTCAGAACCGGCAATGGCCTATTTTTTCTTGTATAGTTGCGGGATGCCCTCAGATGATTGGCTGCATTATAAACCTCTCTGGACACAATCGCCTCATGGTGGTCCCTCTGTCGATACTGCGTCCGGTCATTGTTATTTTTCTTTGACTTATGTGTAAGAAAGTTCGGCGTGAAAGTCTTTCTTGCCAGCACATCCCCACAGTGGCGTTCATTTGCAATGACGCCAGCTATCGTACCCGGATTCCATTCGGTATTTCCCAGCTTGGTTTTACGTCCATACTCGGTCAGAAGCTCTGCAATCTCGGTAAAGGAAAAGCCATTCAGATACAGGTAATAAATGACCCTAACCGTCTGTGCCTCACTTTCATTTACCACAAGATTTCCATCCTCGTCCTGATCATATCCCAACAATGCCGGCGTCAAAAACAGACCTCGGCTGAACCGCCGGTCAATAGACCAGTTCATAATAATCGACTTGGAATGAGATTCCTCTTCAGCCACAGATGCCAGAATGGTCAGGATCATACGGCCATTGCTGTCCAGTGTATAAATATTGTCGGCCTCAAATTTCACACCCACGGGCGGGTCAAGATTTTTCAGCGTTTCAATGACCGAAAGGCAGTCCACAATGTTTCGGGCAAAACGGGCGATGGACTTTGTAAGAACCAAGTCTATCTTTCCTACCTTACAGTCTTCAATCAACTGCTGCATTCCTTTGCGATGCTCCAGCGAAGTTCCGCTGATGCCCTCATCATCGTAAATTCCAACGAACTCCCATCCCGGCTGTGCCTTTATGTACTCAGTATAGTAATTTTTCTGAAGTTCATAAGAGGATGTCTGCTCGTCATTGTCAGTGGAAACACGGACATAAGCCGCAACACGCCGAATAGAGGTACTTTCTCCAAGCCCCTCCACTGCCTTTGCCGGGATGACCTCCAATTCAGAAGCATCCACGCCCTTATACCTGTCTCTGATTTTCTGCTTGCGGTCTACCGACTCTGTTCCACTGTTTCCCATGTACTTCCTCTCATTCTTCCGGCTTTATGCTCCAAAACCACTGGCGCATCTTCCGATAACTTCGGATGCCGAGTTCTTTTTTCGTATTTTCTGCTGTCCTGCGACTGATGCCTTCGTCACTCATCCGCATATAGATTTCTCTTGCTCTCATATCGCCTTCGGAAAGCAGCTTTTTTATCAGGTATGCTGCTTTCTCAGACTTTGATTCAAACTTCGGAGGCTCTGACTCTGCTTCCGGGTCAGTTGGGATCTTACACTCCAGCCATCGAAAACCCTCCTCGGCCGTTATTGAGAAACGAATCTCTCCATCAGATGGGGCCAGATTGTTTTTGATCTGTCGTACAATGCGAATGTCTTTGTTTTCCGGATCATGCTCCATCTGCAGAACACTTCTGGCTGCTGCAACAACATCCACACTACCAATGCTCCGGTACAGATCTTTTGTCCCCTCTTTCTTGTTGAGGTGACCAATCAATACAACTGCACAGTCATACGCAGATGCCCACATTCCAAGACGCTGCATCAGCTTTCTCGCCCTGCCTGCAATCTGAAGGTCAGAATCACTTCCCAGATATGCCTGTATCGGGTCAATGACCACCAACTTTGGACGAAATTGTATAATCGCCTTTCTGATACGTTCATCATCCAGCGTCAAGCCACTATTCATTTCTTCATTTATAAAAGCCACATTCCTGCAATCTGCTCCACACGTTTCCAATCTCGGCTTGATGGTGTCTGAAGCATCATCTTCCGAACACTGGTAAATAACTTTCTGGGGCATTCCAATAGACTTTCCATCCGGCATAGTTCCACCCTTTGATAGTTCTGCAATCAGATTCATCATCATGGTAGACTTTCCATCGCCGGGGTCGCCTTGCAGCAATGTGATCTTCCCGACTGCAATGAACGGATACCACAGCCATCGAACAGCTGTTGCTTCTACATCACTATATAATGTGAAAATTCCTGTTTCCTCTTTGCCTGTCATTCCCTTTACCTTTCATTTGCAGTCTTTTCCTACATTTATATTATAAGAGCTGCATGACATTTTGACTGCTACCTATCATGTAGCACGTTCCATGTTTTGCTACATAGTAGGTAGCAAAATGGCCTTAGACCACACAGCAGATAGGGGTGTGGCATTTTGCGGTCTTAAAAATCTCTCATATTCAGTTGCTATGTATTTTTCTCTGCGGGATAATCGTACCAGCCTTATGCGGGAAAACATAAGGAGGATCACATGGCTATTGACTATGAAGCCTTGGGCAAGCGTATTTCAAATGCCCGCAAACAAATTGGTATCACACAGGAGGCGCTCGGTGAACAACTTAACATGACCCGTAAACACATCAGTGTTATCGAAACTGCTATCAACCGTCCCAGCCTGGATACCCTGGTTGATATCGCAAATGCACTGAATGTATCTGCAGATGACCTTCTCGTAGACAGTCTGATGCACTCGGCATCTACTGCAGATTCTGAGATTCACCGTCTGCTTTTGGACTGCAATACAACGGAACAGGAAATTCTTACCCGCACCGTAAAGGAACTGAAAGCAATTTTGTATGGTTTAGGAATCTGATTTTGTAACTCATTGACCACATAACAAAAGGCCCGCATAAGCCACAGCTGCACTTCGGCTCACTCCGGGGTGCTGTCTGTGGTTCATGCGGGCAGGGGTAAAAAAGAAGCCCGCTAGCGTTCCATGTAGGATTCTACACAGTGCGCCAGCGGGCAGTCATTTACTTACTTTTTCGGCTTAAACTTTGCGCTATAAGCATTTACTGCTGCATCGTGGATAAGCCATCCAAATTTTCTCAAAAAGTCCAATCGCTCTTCATCAGTCATCCATTTTGCAAGTGTATGAAGAACTCCCTCGTATCGTTCATTTTCTTTTCCGTTAAAAAACTTACCTCCGGGTCCCTGCTTAAATCTGACAGGAATCCCATTTTTAATTATCGTCCAGACAGTTGAACCACCATCTGTCTGAAACATGTCCCCAACCATGCCGTCCAGTTCTCCGGCATCCATTCTTTTCAGCAGTTCTCTTTCCTCACTCGTCATCTTCATCACCCCCCACAATCCTCTACTTTTATATCTTCCGAATCATACGCTCCCATTGGGTATTCCCGAATCCAACCTTCGATTTTTAATGTGTGGCCACATTCTGGACATTCATAGCAATCTTCAGAATTAAAGCTGTACACAAGATCCGGTCCCATACCATTTTCTTTTTCGTAAGAGCTTTCATCATACATGAAGTCCTCAAGGTCAACATTTTCTTCATGACCGCAATGAGGACATTTGACTGCTCTTTCCAGAGAAACCGGCCGATACCCATACATATCCTCGATATCGATAAATTCCTCGCCTGCCGCTTCTTTTTCGCTGATGATGTCCCAATAATGTTGCGTCTGGAAAGTTTCAAATTCTGCGCTGTCATCCAGAAGGTTATCCAACATTTTTAAGGCATTCCTCTTTCGTTCAAGTTCATCATTGATATACTGCTTCCGTTCACGGATTGCCTGTTCAAGATCAATTTCTCCTGCTTGAAGTTTTTTTATATCTCCACAGGTTAAGCCAGATTTTGTAAGGACAACAATCCTCTGCAGGTTTTTGAAATCTGCTTCTGTATAATCCGTTGCCTTGTTTCCCACCGGCGGATGTTCTGGTTTGAAGATGCTCTCACGCTTAAAGAGTTTTATGCGCTCTGCATCAATGCCTAATTTTTCTTGTATTTCTTTTGGTCTCATAACATTCGACCTCCTTTCTGAAACCAAGTATAGCACATAGGGACTTTGTCCCCGTCAAGCCCTAAATATCATTTTTTCTAATTTTAAGGATACTCGATTCCAGTTTTATTTCAAGGCTTTTCTAAATGATTTGTATATTTCAGGCTTCGATATTCATCTCCAATAAAATTCACGAATTCCGGACTCATTGTCTCCACCATACTCTTTCCCTCTACATTCTGCAAAACAGCAATACTGACTCCGGACATATCATCTTCCCTCACTTCCAGTTCTCGTATCGAATCCGCTACGGCCTCATCGATGAACGCAGCGAACTTTGCCCCATCAACATGGCTTTGCACTGGCATCGGTGCGCCGCCTTCACCAAACAGCTGTATCACCTTCGGCTCAATGATGTTCTCCACCTTTTTCAATGCTTCCTGCTCCGGAAGCCGCCTCAGATACCCTTTCATTGCACTTGCCACAATGATCTCCATCACTGTTGTTCCATAATCCTCAACGGACAGCCAAGCTAACTTTTTCATGTCAATCTCTCCTGCTATGTGTATTTCTGTATCCTCACCATATATCAAAACTCTGCACATAGCAATATGTACGATAAAAAATCCGTACAAAGCAAAAAAGGACCCTGCCGGTATGCATTTCCACACATCCGACAGGGCATTCTTTCCTTTATACAGCCTGCTCTCGTTTTGCTTTACTTCTCAGATATCTTCGGTACTGAACTGTGTTGTCATATACCCGGTACGGGGCATCAACCAGAGTCACCAGCCCGTCAAGACTGCATTTCTTAAATCCCAGAAAACTGGTCAGTGTCCTCTGATTTCCACAGGTGGGCAGCGTTACACCAAAATTCGTTTCATAAAGTACGATGTCGCCTTTCACCGTTCCCTTTTTCATAAAAGCGCAGTAGATACCTTTTTCAAAATGGAGCAGGTCCGGTGCTTCCGCGATTCTCTCCGGCGTCATCTTCAATCGTCCTCTGTTCAAACTGGCGACCGCACCATCAACCGGCTTTCCATCCACATCCCGAAACAGGCTGCCCTGCACATCCAGCCCGTTCACCTTCAGCGGCATACCGGCGGCATTCTGTTCCGGCAGTTCTTTCAGGCAGGCAATGAAAAGGTCAAAATTCTTCTTCATAACCGTAAGGGCTCCCTGTTCCTGGCTCAGCGTTTCTTTTTCCTTTCGGAAACTCTCAATTCGCTGCCGGATATCCTTTGCCAGACTTGCATAGGCTTCGATTTCAGACCCTTCTTCATAGTCAGCATGGTAGAAGCTCGTACCAATATCATTCCCCGTCAGCCCATTTCGGATATCACTGTCAATCTCGTCCAATGTGATGTTGCCCTCCGCCAGTGATTCATTCAGTTCCAGATTCTGCTCCAGCACCGCATCCCGCATGGCCGTAACCTGACGGCCGATCGTCTCCTGCAGTTTTTCTTCCAGTTCCTTGATCTGGGCATCCAGCGTTTCCAGTCTTTCCACCGATACGCTGTTTCCTTTCATCTGCTGATACATCTGTTCACAGGCTTTATGAAAAAGTGTGCTGATTTCCGAAGCTTCATGATTTTTTTCATAATCCCGTTTCAGACGGTACAGCATTTCCATAAAGCTCTGTTCTAAGGCACATTCATGGATGCTTTCCGAAGGGCATCTTTCATTGGCTGCTTTTCTCTCGGCATCCGACAATCTCCCGTGTTTTTCCCTGCAGTACAGCTTCTGGTCCGGTGTGCCATTCTGTCTGGGCTTTTCGCCCTCACGCTTTCCCATCTTCTGTTTGCACCGCCACACGGGATAAGCATATGCGTATTTTTCAAGGTAGATATCCGTATCGCCACCAGTTGCTGCAAGGCTTCGGTCATCCGTGTACCCGGTTGCCACACCTGTATAGGTCACACGGAAGAATCCCTCACCGCATTCTTTTCCGGCTCTTTCTCCATGTTCAAGAACCGCACCGCAAACCAGATTTCCAAATGGCGAGCCGGTGTATCCTCTCTTCTTCTTTTGAGCCGGTACCGAATCTCCAACCTTGCTGGGCTTTTCATAAAGCATCGTCTGAGCCTTGTCCCATGTACTGCGGTCAATGATGCCAACATGATGGTTTTCTACATAATAGCGAGGTGCCTCACCTTTGTTGATTGTGGACCGATGGGTCAGGAAATCCTTTGTGATGGTCTTCTGCATCTCAATGTCACCCACATATTTTTCATTCCGAAGAACTGTGAGCACAGAACTTGCCGACCAGTTCTTTTTGTTCACCGTCTTTCTGCCAAGTTCATTCAGCTCCTTTGCAATACGGTTTGCCGTCTGTCCACATACATACCGTTCAAAAATATAACGAACCGTTTTTGCCTGTTCCGGATTGATCACCCATTCACCATTTTCACCCTTGTCATACCCAAGCATCCGGTTCAGATCAATCTTCGGCTTGCCAGCCTGGAAATTTTTCTGGATCGACCAGCGGATATTGTCCGAAATGGACCGACTCTCATCCTGCGCCAGTGCGGAAAGAATAGTCAAGATCAATTCACCGGTCGCATCCAGCGTGTCGATATTCTCTTTTTCAAAGTAAACACCAACCGGCGGATTCTGCTGCCGAAGCTGGCGGACACAATTCAGGGTGTCCACCGTGTTTCTGGCAAATCGTGAAATCGACTTGGTCACGATATAATCCAGCTTTCCATCCAGGGCGTCTGCCATCATGCGGTTGAAATCCTCACGGTGTTCCCTGCTGGTTCCTGATTTTGCCTCATCTGCATAAATGCCTGCAAATCTCCATCCGGGTTTGTTCGTGATCAGATTTGTGTAGAATGCTTTCTGCGTGGTATAGGAAGTCTGCTGGCTTTCATCCCCTGTGGAGACTCGGCAGTATGCCGCCACACGGATATTGCTCTGCACCTTCAGCTGACCACCATTATTCACCGACCGCTTTGTAGCCGGTATCACTTCTACTTTTTTCTGTGTCATATGCTCTCCTCCGTTTCCTTCATATCTTTTTTCCGTTCCGACGCTTTCTATACTCTACCTGAACCGGTTCTCCAAGGATCTCTGCTTCATTTTCCGCAAACTTTGGTTTTCCATCTTTGCCGTATACCCGATAATCCTTGAAGTCCTTTATAGTCCTTCTGGCTCCGAAAGCAGTAAATTCCATTCCGTAAATGGTCCGGTAATGGATCACATCTCCGTCCACTCTGCCAGATTCAATATTTACGGCATACATTTCCCGGCTGAAGGTTAGCATATCCGGTGTACTCAAGAACACACCCGATTCCGTCCACTGCGCTTCTTTATCATCCAGACCATGCACCACCAGCTTCTGTCCATAGAGGTTTTGCTCCGGCAGGGCCAGCAGTTCCTCCAGAAAATATTCGTACCTCTTTTTCAGGATGATGCCGCCTTCACTGTTTTCTTCCAAAATGTGTAGTTCGTTTTCCAGTTCTTCTTTCCGCTTCAGAATATCCTTCAGCAGTTCATTGTACATTGCCTCGGCACTTCCGGCCGCAGGTGTGTAAACACTATCCACACGCTGTTGATCCATCCCTTCCATGATATTATCCATCTGGATGCTCCCATCCCGAATGGATTCCTGTAAGCTCTCCTGCAGGTAAACCCTTTCTCTCTCGGCCATCTGCTTCTGTGCTTCCATCTGCTTTTTCATAAGGCGTTTACATTCCTGTTCCAGCTTCTGAAGCAGTTCCCTGAGTTCCAAAATCCGTCCTGAATGGTCTTCCGGCTCCCTCTGGCATTCACGGTATTTGACCACCAGCTCCGACTGCTCTTTGTTTTCCTCGTAATCCCGTTTCAAGCGGTAAAGCATCTCCATAAAGCCCTGTTCAATAGCGACCTCATAAAGCTCCTCTGTGCAGCCTTTATCTGAACAGCGCATCTTCCCAACACCATAAATCGCAAGTCCCTGCCGTTCCTTGGTATCTTCAATGGACTCTGCATCCACCCAGTATGCGGCAATCTTTCTCCTCTTGTGCACCATCGTCTTTCCGCACGCTGGACACGAAAGGTTTACATAGCAGATATTGAGAGGATCACGGCTTAGTAGCGGCGGCCTCCGTTTCATTTCACTTTGCACGATCAACCAGGTTGCCCGGTCGACGATTGGTGCGTGGTGGTCCCTGATGTAATACTTTGGAAGCTGCCCTCTGTTCGGGACTGCCTTATGGGAAAGGAAATTACTGGTCACATATTTCTGCATTTCCAGGTCACCCACATACTTCTCATTTCCCAGCACATTCGCCAAACTGCTGGGGTTCCAGTCCGTGCCAGATACCGTTTTCCAGCCTCGCTCGTTCATCTCGTTAATGATAGTTGCACGGCCGGCTCCGCAGGCATATCTCCGAAAAAGGTAACGCACCGGTTCCGCCTGCTCTTCATTGATGATCCATTCTCCGTTTTCCCCTTTGTCATATCCGATCATCCGGCTTAGATGGACCATCGGCTTCCCTTCCTGGAACCGCTTCTGATAAGACCAGTGGATGTTATCCGAAATGGAATGGCTTTCTTCCTGGGCAAGTGCGGAGTAAATGGTCAGGATCACCTCACTGGTGGAATCCAGAGTGTTGATGTTTTCCTTTTCAAAAAAGATGCCCACAGGAGGTGTCAGCTGTTTCAGCTGTCTTGCGCAGTCGAGGGTGTCCACGGTATTCCTTGCGAATCTCGATATGGATTTTGTGACTATTAAATCGATTTCCCCATTTCTCGCATCCTCCAGCATCTGGTTGAACTCATCCCTATGCAGGCGGCTTGTTCCGGTGATTCCCTCATCCGCATAAATTCCTGCAAATGTCCAGCCCGGATGCCGCTGTATCATATCCGTGTAGAATGCCTTCTGGGTCCGGTAGGACGTTTTCTGTTCATCTGAATCTGTGGACACTCTGCAGTAAGCTGCCACCCTTAACCCCTTCGGCTTTTCCTGGGCAGCCTTTTGAGCCGTCGCTTCCTTTATCAATCGTAAAACCTCTGACATTTTTCCTCACCCTTTCTTTACATATTTTTTCCGGTAGCAGTTATCCCGCATGGCCTGTCCGTCAAAATAAGATGCCGTATACCGGTAATCTTCTATATTACTGTACATGACAACCTCTGTCCTTGTATCATCATACCAGTGAACCGTATAGTTCAACGGGGAATGGACCGTAATAGAAAGGACGAATGCCTTGCAGTAATCTGAGGTCACTCCATTCAAAAACTGCACCACACCATCCCTTCCTTTCGGAAGTTCCTTCATCCATTCAATTGCCCGTTCTCTTCTCTCGTGGTCATTCTCCAAATCCTCCCAGTACCCTTCCAGATACTCCAGCCGTTCTTCCAGATGCTTTTTCTCATCCATATCCCGGTCAAGTTTTTCTTTCAGCCGTCTGATTTTCTCAGCATTGCTCTGAATGACTGCCTCGTCGATGCTCTCATCTCCCAGCAGCTCCCGTCTGGTCTGCATCACATCGTTCTGGCTTTCCAGAAGACGCAGTTTTTTCCCGCTGCTTTCCATTCCAATCTGAAGGGTGGCAATCTGCCGTTTGTAAAAAGCACGGTCCCGTTCCATAAAGTCGGTATGCTGGATGTTTTCCAGCCTTTTGATCATCTGTGGAACAAAGTCATCCGCTTCCTTTGTAAAACCTTCAAACTGCTCTCCGTAACGGCCGCTCATGATGTCCGCCACTTCCACATTATCATGGATGGGCTGTGCGCTCAGCCGGAACCGCTCAATGATCGCCTTGCGGAAAGCCCTCACAATCTGCTCTTCATAAACTCTCTCGGTATGGCAGATTCTCTTTCCATTGTAGATTTCCGCTGTTGGACAGAACCAGACCGGATAGTGCTTGGAATTTCTCACACGGAAAAACCTGCCGCATTCCCCACACAAAATCCTTCCTGAGAATGGCTTTGATCCTTTCTTTACTCCCTTCTCTTTTTGGGCGGCATTGGCTCTGCGGATTTCCTGAACAGTTTCAAACAGTTCTTCGTCAATGATTGCCGGATGGTGGTTCTTCACCAAATACTGCGGAAGTTCTCCATTATTCCGCTGAGTGTTATGGTTCAGAAAGTCCACGGTGTATTTTTTCTGGATCAGTACAGCTCCTGTATATCGTTCCCTTTGTATCATCTGAGAAATAATCCTTCCAGTCCATCCTTCTTCCAGATTACTGTTCAGCTGTCCTTTCTTTGAGTTCTTTTTTCTGGCTTTGACCGCCACGGTCTCAGGAGCTGGAATCCGGTCATAATTTAAACCTCTGGCAACATCTGTATAGGCAGTACCCTCTGCCACCTCCTGAAAAATCCGGCGCACGATTTTTGCTTCTTCTTCCACAATTTCGATATCCCTATACTGATATCCACTTTCTGTCGTGACCATCTTTCCATTGTAGCGATACCCATATATGACCATGTTCTTTACCTCACCTCTCGGATAGCGCATCTTATTTCCAAGATTGATGTTTCTGGAAATACTCCGGCTTTCTTCCTGGGCAATCGCCGCAAGTGTCGTTAGAATAAAATCACTGGTCGGATCAGCTGTGTCCAGATTTTCTTTCTCAAAAAGGATCGTCACATTGTTGTCATGCAAAGTATTAAGGGCGGTCATAAAATCCGCCGTATTTCTGGAGAAACGGGAAATCGACTTGCATACAATACGGTCTATTTTCCTTTCCCTGCAGTGCCGCAGAAGTCTTTTGAATCCAACACGCTTATCCTTGACCGTTCCTGAAATTCCATAATCGGAGTAAACCCCGATTGGATTCCAGTCTGGATTGTTTTCGATCAGCTGATGAAAATACCGTTCCTGCGTTTCGTAGGAGTTTTCCTGGTCACTGGAATCAGTGGAAACTCGAATGTAAGCGGCTACATTCAGATGCCCTTCCTTTTCCTTTGTCCTGCGAAAAGAAGCTGTGGAAATAAATTCATTTTCTTCTTTCATTGCTTCTGCCTGTGGCTGGAAGACCGCCTCGAACTCGCTTCTCAACCCACCGACCCGTTCCATAACAGGAACTGCCTGCTGCATTTTCTCCTTTGCAGCCAACGCCTTCTGGATCAGGGAAGCAATTCCGGCACCTCCGTTTTCCTTGGATTCGGATAACGGCAACTTTGTCTTTTTCTCTTTTTGTTGGGTAGACATCTCTTGGCGCACAACGCTTTCCTGCAAAAAAGAAGATGCAGCCGCCTTCTTTTCAGAGAGGTCAGCTGCACCACTTTTTTCTTTCACCGCTTCATAGGATTTCTTTTCCTGCACAGGCATCTGAGTCACAGATGTGGTTTCCGGCAGAACTGATTCGCCCTGTCCGGTCGCTGCCATCAACATCTTTGAAAGCTCGGCTGCTGAAGCATTCGGGCGGCTTTTCTGTTTCTGCTGTACGGTACTTTTGACCGTTGCGCTCTGCAGTTTCTGCAAAAAATCATTTGCTGTACTCATCTTGTTCTCTCCTTTCCGCCCATCTGCTTTTCTCTTCGGGCAGTCACATATTCCCTCTACTGCGTGATATTATCAAGTAAATTCGGTGCAGAAAGACGGAGAATAATCCACCCGATTATTGTCCTATCTGCACCATCCAATATGTAAAGGCCCTGCCTGAAAAGACAGAGCCGTATCTCTTACAGTTTCTTGGCAAAATCAAGGCTGATCCAGCCATTACGCTTACCGGCATAGGCCTTCAGCAGACCCCAACGGGTTGCTCCCTCACCGTCTGCTTCCTCTACAATTGTAAATACGCCTTTTCCAGTGTACTGCCCGGTCTTAGCATAGTTCGTACCAGGTCCCTTACGGATATTAAGGTCACTGATTGAAACGCGTACCGCATACGGGCAGTTTGCCTTAACTTCCGGGTAGACTGCCTTACCCGCCGGATCATAAACGAAATAGCCCGGATTGACATCCGCACACTGCTTTGCGTAAGCCAGGTCATGGAAAGCACCCTTCTGAGAAGCCGCATTCTGCCAGCTTTTGCGGACACGGTACCAGCCGGAGATAACCGTACCCTCAGAAGCCTTTGCCACATCATACTGCGTAAGGTTCCAACGCTCGATGATACTGCAAAGGTTCTGTACATAGGTGTGGCTGGTCGCATAACCACCATCTTTGATCAGCTGTACCGCTTTCTTGTAATCCGTGCAGCCGGCCAGACCTTCATAGCGTTTCTTACTGCCGTTCATCGCACCGAGCAGATATGCGGCATGGTCGGCAATGGAATCCTCCACACAACTGTACTTTCGGAAGTCGGCTGTGATCGTGACCATCGAGCCATCGTCATTCTGCTCTTGTGTTTTCTTGGTATAGACGGACTTGCCATCCCAACTGCTGCCGCTCCAGCTGTTCCCGGAAAGCGAGGTTTTCATGCCGAAGCAGTTATTGGCATTCTGTGCCAATTCACTCTTACCGTAGCCGGATTCCAGAATGAATTGTGCCATCGACACGCAAGCGAGGATGCCACTGGTTTTCTGGTTTGCAGTAAACAGCGGACCGATCTTTGCCACAGCTTCTGCTTCCGAGAGATTTTTCAGCGAAGAAGCCTGCATGCCAGATGAGGATGAACCGCCCAGTGCTGCAGTCACCTTTGCGGCCAGATCACCCATGCGGGCATACAGCCAGTTTCCAGGGCAGCTTTTGTTGGCAAACCAGCGGTGAACGGTCAGCACCATTTCATCTGCCGCCGGAGCATAGTTGAGTGTCTTATTTTTATCTCCCAGCCACAGAAGTTTTTTCTTGCCGTTTCGTCGGCAGATATCGGTACAGAGCTTAATGAGTGAACTGTACACCGCACTGTTCATGGCATACGGCTCATTCATATCGCTGGCACATTCGATGGTGACCGCCCTCTGGTCATTGGCATTGCTGGACGAACACCAGCTGCGGTTCTTTTCCTCGACACACAGTGATACACGGCCATCCGTGCCGATACCGTAGTTGCAGCTTGCCTGACGGCTCGTGCTGGTGAAGCAGCCGCAGATGCTCTCCGCAGAAAGCTGACCAACCACACAATGCGGCGTGATACGGTCGATGCTGTGTGTCCTCTGCCCGGAGTGGTTCGGAGAGAGCTTTTTGTAAACAACGAGTGGACTATTGGTATATCCCATAATGATTTCCTCCTGCTAAAAAAATTGAGGCCCAGATCATTCTGAACCTCGTGCTGTAGTTATTTTGTTGTTACGGGATCAGCAGTTTCATACCAACCCGGATGGCGTTGGAAGTCAGCCCATTCAGCACACGGAGATCTGCACAGCGGCTGCCGCTCCCCAGTTCCCTTTCCGCAATCTTCCAGAGATTATCACCGGGAACCACAGTATAGATCTTGCTGGCTGTGAAGGCATAGGTATCCGCACTGTTAAGAACATAGGCCAGACCACTCACCGCTTCCGGGCACTTTATTTTCAACCAGCCCGCACAGAATTCCACGATTTCAATCAGTGTGTTCCTTTTGTAAACGGTCACGACTTCTGCGCCAGTGTCCGGCATCTCCCGGATATTCATGAGGGTCTTGAGTTTGCCGTAGGCAATGGTTGCCGGAAGCTCCTCTGCAGTCGGGAACTCGTTCTCATCCACTTCGGCCTCTGCTTCTTTCTCCACTGGGGTATCTTCCACAGGTGCTGTGGTTTCCGGCTTTTCTTCCGGGATATCGTCCACGACTGCTTTCTCTTCACTCTCATCTGCACCAGTATCTGGTACAGCCTCTTCCGGATAGATCACGTTGCCGTCATTGTCGAACACACGGCTGCCAGGGTTTTCATCACACTTGGCTTTTGCATTCGCCAGCAGACGGTACGCTCCCAACTGGGATGCCTCATCTTCCCAGACTTCACGCACACGATAATAGCCGTTTGTCAGCTTTGCGGGATACTCTTTCTTACTCATATTGCTTTCCTCCTACTAATGAAGGAGAGGCTCATCACCTCTCCCCGTTTTCCTTACTCTTTGTTCTGTTTGTCGCTCTTTTCTTCCTTCAGCTGTGCCAGCATCTCCTTCAGCTTATCCGGCACCGGAAGGCCAATGACAGCTGCATTTTCGAGGCAGCTCAGACCTTCATTTGCCAAATAGAAAAACACAACAGCAGTTCTGATAGCTGCGCCATTCTGAAGAATCTGCGTATCAATGATGTTGGCAATGCCAACCAGTACGAAGATACACACCTTCTTGGCAATACCCTTAAAGCCAACTTCAGAAGAAAGTTCATGCTTGATGGCTGCTGCCAACACCCCAGTGAAGTAGTCGCAGACCACAAACACCACCAGTGCATAAAGGAAGCCATCAAATCCGCCGAAGAACCAGCCCAGGAAACCACCCAGACCTGCGAACATCCACTCAATCTTATCGATCACATTCTGCATAATCTTGTCCTTTCCAGCCCTTTTGGGCATAAAAAACAGGCGGTATCTCTGCCGCCCTTACGAAAAAAATACTCCTTCTATAATGAACACCGTTTCACAGCAAATAACAGACACTTTGCGTGAAAATCAGTGGAAATTTATTTTCCGAATGCCCGGATCACAGATCCTACCACACATTCTCCGATTCTGGCGTAGCCCTCCGTACTGCAATGGAGCTGGTCGCCATTAAACGGATACGGCGAAGATCCTGTATATTTTTCCAGAATAATGCTGCCATTCCGCTTTTGGTAATATGACTGTCCGTTCACATACCGCTGCGGTGCACTTCCAACCACCCTGCCAGATGCATCCATCTGATACTTGGCATACTGTTCGTTCACAGCATTCTTCTGTGCGCCAAAGACACTCCATGTCCTGCGGTTGATCCCGCTCTCATGCCAGAGATCACAGACCGCCACATTATTTGCCTGCGCCACAGCCTTGATCGTATCTGACAGTTTTTCCATTGTCTGGCCAGTTCCGGTCGGATATTCTTCGTATCCGTCTGCATCCACATACGGATATTTGCCCGCACAATGCGGCGTTGCCACCAGCACATGACATAGCAGGTTCCCGGCATCCTCCAGTTCTTCATAGATGCGGTTCAAAAGATACTGGATTCGCCCGCAGATGGTTTCCTGTTCTGGATGACAGTCTCCGACCGAGCCAAGAACCGTTGCTCTTTCGTTGTAGGCCGGAAGCACCACGATCAAGCTGACGCCTTCCACGTCAGCGGCCATCAGCGGTCGCAGGACACCATTCTTATCCGTTTCTGCATTGTACGTTCCATCCAGACCGTTGTCACCGTCCGTCATCCGAAGGATTCCGATGCCGCCCTTTGCATGGGTAGCAACATTCATACCGAGCAATTCTTCCAGCTTCTTCTGCCATTTTCCAGCCGCCGTAATGCTGTCACCAATGACCAGAGCCTTCTTCCCTTTCCAGCTACCGGACAGTGCCGCATATCCGGCAGCAGCAGCTTTCTCTGCGGTATCCGCTGCCATTGCGTGATCTGCCTTTTTCGCTGTCCCCGCATTTTCAGCGTGCTCCGCTTTTACTGCTACTTCCGCTTTTTCTGCAAGAACGGCGTGTGTCGCAATCTTCACAGCGGAAGCACGTTCCGTTATGCTGCTGTGACTGAGCGCCTCAATCTCCTCATTGGAAAACCCGGTCACGTTCAGCACCCACATGGTCACAACAAAGGAAGTGTAATTGGAACCCGTCAGCTGCACCGCGAAATTCAGATTATCCTTTCCACCGGCATATTCGTAAACCAGATTCATTTGAAACGGAAGCGTTGCTTTATTCAGTGTTCCACACGGCACACGCTTTGCCCAGTTTGGAATGCCCGGTTCGATGATGCCAATGGAGACTTCTCCCAGCTGTGCGTCATTCGTTTCTACGGATTCCACCCTGCCAAAGACAAGATACTTCCCAGCAGCCAGACCACTCAGCCGTACTCCGCCGAACACGCCCCAGTCTTCGCTGCGGGTCACAGCAGCCTTTGCCCACGCATACGTTGTGTCCTTTTCTTGAAACTTACTAGAAAAAGGAATCATTTCAGAAAAGACAGGGCATCCATATGCTACATTGCCCAGCATTTCCCGTGCCTGGTCTGAAATACCGGTTCTGTCTGCATACGGAACGCTCATGACTTTTCCAGCAATGCCCCATGTGTCATAATACTGAAGGATGCTGTCTTCAACCGGACTGCTGCTGATCAGAGACAGAACTTTCTGCAATTCCTCATCGCTCTGCCCGGTCACATCCAACAGAACGCATCGGCTGTCGCACTCTACCACGGCCTCCTTCCTTGCAACGCACGGCGAAATGTCCAGCCGGTATGCATTCTCCAAAATCTCTCCGAAGAATACTACATAGCTTTCACTTCCGTGGGCAACTCTTATCGCCTTCGTCACATGAGTATTCAGATTTGCACCTTTGGAATCGTACTGATAGCAGCTCACACCGGCGCAGGAGCCGGAAATCTCCCGAATCTTGGAGATGAACAGATATTTTCGGAATTTTCCCATCAGCATATTGGTAAAGCGATGGTAGAACTGACCGTAATCCGTAGTTCCCGTGATCCGGTAATCCAGAAATTCTCCTGCTTCACATTTAGCTCCCAGCAGAGCAGGCATCGCAGCCTTTGGGAACACCTCACCCAGATTACCATTGGAACCGGCAAGTGCCAGCTTTGCTCCGGTGATCCCATTCTCCACAGCCTGACTGTATTGCCCACGGATTGCTTCACCAGCGGACGGATACACCGTTCCATCCTGCCCAACCCGGACATCGACCAGTTCTGCCGCATAATCAGCCTTAGCGTCTGTAGAAGCTGTCACGTTTGCATCCAGCCGCTTATTCATCTGTTCCACAGCTGTGTTCATGGCATCTTCTGTTTTCTGCATGGCAGACTGTGCATCAGATACTTTTGTGTTCACCCTGCTCTCTGCTTCGGATATTTCTTTGTGCATGGCAGATTCTGTTTCTGAAAGACTCCTGTGCATTTCTTCCACATCTTCTGCAACATCCGTTTCCAGTCTGTACATCTGGGCGTTGAAATGACTACACAGGCTCCAATAATCCGTATCGGACAGCACTGTACCTGCCGGGACTGGCTTTCTGGAAATATAACCATCCCCACTTTCTGCGTCCAGAACGATCGTCAGTTCCTCATATTCCTTTTTCTGATTCCATACGCCATCGTGTTTCGGAATGATCCACTTACCCTTAAAAGTTCCCATAAAAAATCTCCTTCCTGCCGGTGTTTATCCGGCTGTCCTCATAACAGTTTCGGATAGTCACCCGGTCAGGGAGGAGTTCTTTTCTTATGGCGGTCAGGTTTTACCCCCCCCCGAACATTTTTTCGATATACCGTTTTTTCTTCATTTTAGTGTCCTTTCTCTTACTGTTCCAAAATTCCAAGTTCGATCATCTTTTTATACAGCATAGTTCCGATGACCGTCTTGGTTGCAGCTGTGTAATGAACGGAATCCGCCAGCAGTGTCTGCGGAACCTGTCCCTGTTTGATACGCTCGATGTCCGCATCCGTGGGATCAAGGCCTGCATCGTCCAGACCATAGCAGCTGATGACCGTCTTGCCATCCGTGTCATACACCGGATGCGCCAGATACTCTCTGAGGCTGACGAAACGTCTGCCAAACGCCTGCTTCATCTGCTTTTCATATTCTGCACGCTGGCTTTCCGTTCCAGACGAAAGGCCCAGCACCAGATATTCCTTTCCTTTGAAGTGGCTGATCATCTGCTGGTGCATCCGAATCAGATCTGTAAGGTCTGCATAGCCACCATTCTGACCAATGAAAAGAATCATCACTTCAGAAGGCTGATTGTGCAGCCGGTCAAATGCAGTACGGACCGCAGTCGGACGCTTGATTGTGACTGCTTCGCCAGCGGCAGAACGTGTAAACGTCCAGATGCCGTTGGTATCTGCATAGTTCGTGCCAGTCCAGCGGAGTGTACCTTCTACCTCGCCAATCTTGACCGGATTGACATGGGCTCCTCCCTGCAAAAGTGGTGTCACCTTGTAGCCTTCCTCGGTCAGAATACCAGAATCTGTTTTTCGCACAGCGATAGTTACCGGCTCACAGGCGGCCGGGATCGTGATATTATTGACCAGCATCACATCGGCTCCCTGACGGGCAGCAATCGTTCTGGCATTCTCGCCACCGGTACCGCCGTTGTAGACCGGAATCCCGGACAGCTTCTGAAGAGTGGACGTCCATCCACCTCCTGCGGTAAGAGAATCGCCCCAACAGACAATACCTGTCAGCACCGTCGGCTTCTCCAGATTTTTTATTCGTGCTTCCTGCCCATTCAGTCTTTCTTCTGCCTTCTCCTCGCCGGATTTCAGCTGTTCCAACGAAGCATCCACCTCTGCAAAGCGTTCTTTCAGCTTTCCGTGGTTCACATAGGAACACCAGTAGGTGTATTTACTCTGGAAGAAGGTTGCCATATCTTCATCGGAAAAACTGTCATCCACAAAAGCATAATCCTGCCAATACCATTTCGGAGTCCATACAACAGGCTCCTCTTCGGAATACTTCCGGGTGTTCCAGATGCCAAACCAGCTGGCACTGAATGTTCCTGCTTCTTTCTGTACTTGGATTGCTTCCAGTATTTCCTGCGTAAAAGCAAACTTCCAGACATACATCTTTCGGTTTCCGTAAATGGTACGCTTCAGCACTGGTGAAACATTGATTGGATTCGTGAACTTGCTATCCAGATAATAGGCAATCAACAGCCGGTTATCATACGCACCACCCTGAACACCTTCCGGACAGTTCTCGAATTCCTCGATCTCACAGAGATAACAATACTGGTAGCCTTCTTCAAACTTCCGGAGCATCTCGTCAAAGGACATCATGCCGCTCAGCTGCTTGGCATATCCCTGGTTATGCGGCTGATCGGATTCTTTGCTCAGACCGATGCTGAACTCGACCACCTGGTCAAAACCTGTACCACTGATCTTTGCACTTGCCCGGTTGCCGGTACTCTGGAATCCAAAACGGTAGGCATATGGATACTTCTCCGGGTATTGCAGCGTATCCATTCCTAGAGAGTAACGTACCTTCTCTTGATTCAAAAGTTCGTCTGCCGACACCATAAAGAAATTATCTGCAACGACTGCACTCCCGGCGCTTCCGGCATACCCGGCTTCCTCTGCACTCTCAGCCTCCTTTGCATGGGTAGCACTTCCGGCTTCGTTAGCAAATGTCGCTGTTTCTGCATGGTCTGCACGGCTTATAAACCGTGACCGGGCAATGAAGGACTGCTGGTTTACAATAGAGGTTGTCAACTGGATCTGTCCCAGATTTTCTACAATTTTGTCATTCAGAAAACTGCCTGCGAAAACGATATACAGCGGTTTCCCCAGTGCAATGACTTTTTCCACTATCTCCTGTTCCAGAGGGTAAAATATCCGGGAGCCGACCGTAACGGATGTGGTAATGATCGGGGTGACCGTGGATGCCCAGCTTCCAATACTGTTGACATAAAAGCGAACTTTCACTTCTGCCCCTTCAAGCTCCTTGTTTCCTTCCGGTCCGATGCCCTCCAGAGTCAGTTCCAAATACAGCCGGTCCAGCCGTTTCAGCTTCATCATCTGCTCATAGGAAATGCAGTAAGCAAAATGCAGAGATGACCATTGGAGCTTTTCATACTGTGTCACATAGGCAGCATGGTCAAACTTGAATACCACATTCTGACCATCCACCTCTGCTCCTGTCACACCTTTTGACAATGCGCCATTCGTATTGTCCTTCGGTCCAAAATAATAGGATACCGGAAGCCTTGGTGCTGCCATTGCATCGATCAGTTTCAAACGCTCAGCTAGGCTGTCGTATTCCACACCTGCAGAATCTGTATGACAGTCCGTCACCTCTTTCAGGATTGCCTCGTGCGCCCGCAAAAGCTGTGGTAGGGATGCCTCTCCGGCTCTGGCATTGATGATTTCCTGCTCCAGAATCCGCAGACAGTCATGCTCAGAAACATATTTCCAGCCAAAATCCTTGACATCTGTTGTTTCATACGCATACACATAAAACTCACTGTCCTGTGCAGTAGCTTTTTCCCTGCGGATACAGAAATAGAATTTTCTGGATGCCGTGTACTTCGTCACAAATTCTTCCCAGCGGCTTTCGGAAAAATCCAGATCAAACGCTGCCAGATAGCCATTTTCCTCATTCAGCTTTACAGCACCGAGAGCTACACAGCCAACCTTTCCATTGTCGCTGCCCCATGCATTCGGAGAATTTGTAATGATAGCCTGTCCTTCATACGGCACCTTGTTGCTTAGAATAACGACCCGGAACGACTTTTCTTTGCACTCTTCATAGGAACCGAAGAAGCCAAGAAAGGTTCCCGTGTAGCCAGAAACATGATGAACCAGACAGTGAACAGCTGCACCTTCCACATTATTCTGAACAGTATTCTCATTCCGGTATGCAGTTCCCATTTCTGCCGGAACAATTTTTCTTGCCAAACCTGCCGTAATGCTGCGGATGGCTTCCCCGGCATTCGGATAGGTAGTTCCTTCGCTGTCCACTCTGGTATCCACCAGTTCTGCGGCATAGTCCGCCTTGCTGTCCGTGGATGCCGTCACATTTGCATCCAGACGTTTATTCATCTGGGCAACTGCCGCATCCATGCTACTCTGTGTGTCTTTCATGGCAGACGTTGCAGCAGTTACCTTTTCACCCATCCGGTTCTCTGTTTCTGAGAGTTCCTCTGCCATTTTCTGATGGGTCTGCGAAAGTTCCTCACTCATCGCAGACTTCGTATTAGCAAGGTCTGTGTGCATTCCTTCCACATCTTCTGCCACATCTGTTTCCAGGCGATGCATCTGAGCATTGAAATGGCTGCACCTTGCCCAGTAATGCTCGTTTGTGAGCAGCGTACCGGCGGGAACATCATACCGGCTGATATAACCATCCCCCGTTTCCGGGTCAAGGACGATCATCAGCGGTTCATAACTTCTCGCCTTGTCCCAGTCTCCCTCATGCCGGGGAATGACTCTCTTTCCAAGAAATTCTCCCATTGTATCTCCTTCCTACCGGATTTCCGGCATCATTGTTCTTTTTCTTCTCCATACTGGACGACCAGCTGTGATTCTTCATCCAAAGAAAACACCAGCCCCAGATCATCCCAGGACTGAAAATTCAGATAGCCGTTTCCGTCAATGGAGCTGTTGACCATCTTGTCATACACATCTGCTGCCACCTTTTCCATCGTACTGGAATAAGAGCCCTTCATCAGGCCCAGTTCATCGTCCGACTCCATGACGAGATATCCATCCTCGGAAATATAGAAGCCTTGAATACCAGACATCGTTGCATCCACGCACTGCTTATAGGTCAGCGTTGCAATCTTCCGGTTCGTGATTGCTGCCCGTGCCACGTTCAGGGTCAGGTTGAACATTCCCAGTACATCCCCATCATCAGAAAGAAGGTAAATGTCAATTGGAAAACGGCCATACACTTCCGTCATAAAAGAAGTGACGGTCAAGATGATCGTACCGGAATCCACAAACACAAGCTCCGGTCTGGATTCGCTGGAATACTGGAACACCGCTCCATCTGGCCTTGTACCCGAATAGCTGACGATGGTACCTTCCTGCACAACATATTCCACCGAATTCTGATATAGTCGGCATCTGACTTTTCGTGCCTGATTGTCAAACTGTTTGACCGGAATCTGCACCGGGATCAGATTTTCCGTGAAGGACAGTTCAATCTCCTGAAAGATCCGGACTGGTTTCTCTGTTGTCGCTGCCATCTCCTGTGTCTGCGTTTCCACTATTTGTTTCCTCCTTACTGCCATCGCTTTCGCCTCCTCCCTGCCCGGTGTTGTCCGGTCCTTCTGGTTCTACTGGTTTCTCTGGATCTTTTGGGTCTTCTGGCTCATATCCAACAATTCGCCAGTTTTCTCCATCCCACAGCTTCAGCCGCAGATTCTTCTTATCGACCCACAATGCATCGTTCCCCGGCTCCTCTGGTGCGGTTTCCGATACTGGGATACTCGGCTGATACTTTTTATCCAGTTCTTTTTCGACATCTTCCGACAGCTTCTTTGCCACGCTGTATCTCTCATCCAATTCCTTTTGCAGTGCTTCCGAGAGTGTCGTGACATTTCCATACCGTCTGTCCAATTCCTCAGACAGTTCTTTGGATAACTTCTTTGCAGTTTCATACCGCTGATCCAGCTGCTCTTGGAGTTCGGAAGAAAGCGCTGTTGCCGTCTTATACCGATCATCCAGTTCTTTCAGCAGTTCCTCGGAAAGCTCCGTAGCTTTCTTGTAGCGGTCATCCAACTCCTTGAGATTCTGTTCCAACAGGATCGCTGTTTCCACTGCGGTGTCATCCGATTCCCAGCCATAGCCCCACGTCTTTCCGCCATCCGTGGATACAAACAACCCGGCAGAGCTGTTCTTCCATGCGACCGTTGACTGTTTCAAAGTCGCCGCATTGAATGCATACCGGGTCGTGTTTCCCTTACTGTCAGTTTCATTTTTATAATGCAGTCCAAACAGCGCAGCAAAAAGCGCACCGTCATAAATGATAGACGCTGTGATTCCACCGACCTGCTCCCCAACTGCAGTCTCCGCACGGACGGCAGTGTCGTAGGCAATCGTCGCTGTATTCCGGATGCTGTTGAGCGAACCAGTCAGGGAGGAATTCCGGCTGCTAACCGTGGAGTTTGAAAGCGTGATGCTGTTATAGCGTTCCAGCAGCGTGTCATACTCGGTTTCGGTGACTTTGGAACTGACTTCGATTCCCAGCTTTGAGATAAACACATGGACCGTATCGCAAAGGGAAACACGCTCTGCTTCCACAATGTCCTCATACCCAGGCGTATTCCAGAGCTGTAAAAAGTCGATCTTGATATCGATCTCCGGCTCTGTTAAGTCCGTGGTGTCGATATAGTTCTGTGCGTATTCCCGAAGTGCCGCTTCACTCGGCTTTTCCTGAAAATTGCTGGTACAATCCAGCACGGTGATCTTCTGGTAGGGGATCGACCGTTTGCTTTGCAGCACCACCTTCTCCGGCAGTTCCATGACTGCCTGCGTTTCGTTGTCTACCCAGTACGGATGCACCCCTGTAATCGTGTTCTCGATGGACTTTTCCATCTTGAAATCCGTCAGGTTCTTACCGTAGATGATGTGGACGTTATGGTCGGCACCTCTGGCCTTATGGAACTTGACCGTATACCGGTCCCATTCGAACTCACCGCCAAAAACATCCAGAACTGACCCGGCCATACCTCCAAGGCAGTTTCGGAAGGAGGATGGAACTCCCAACGTAAAGGTTGCACTGGATTCCACATCCGCCCAGACATTAAACGGACAGTCAGAAGCCGCATGGCTTTTCAGCCCCCGCATTGCCCCGACACAGCCGGTCACTGAAAACGGCGATACCGTGATAAAGTTGAGCTGGTAGGAAATATGCCGTGCCTGCACTTCCAGCTTGCCATCAATCGGAGTCGTAATCTTGTAGATTCGGAACGGCTGAGGCTGCATGGTATCGGATGACTTGGCAAGGATGATATTCCCTTCCTCCAACATTTCCGCATGAATGCCATCTGCCGGACAGATGAGCTTCAGCTCATAGCTTCCGTTTCTCTTTTCTGTCACGGTACAGGACTGTGCATCTGCCAGCTTTCCGATGCCGTTATGGTCAAATTTCATTTCTCTGGAATCATATAAACATGGAATCACTGGCTGCACCTCCTCTTACAGCGTCCACCAGCGAGGAGTCACCTCCACCGCCGTGATACCGCCTGTCCATGTGATCTGTGTCTTTCCCTCCGGCAGTTCCGGGAAGTCATCCGAAAGGATGGTTTCATTGCAGAAGCCGGAAGCGTTGTAAGCGTTGTGCGTCTCACAGTTGAGCAGCACGTAGTCCTTGATGCTGTAGATGGTGATTTTCTCCTCACCCACATACAGCTCGCCACCCGAATCTCCGTAGACCTTGAAGATGGGCTGTGCTGGGAAAGCAAAAGGATTTTTGAGCGTTGCTCTACTCTCCAGCCGGATGCTCCTCTGCCCATCCACGCTCCACCGCTGGGGCTTACAGTTGAATGTCAGCCCCATCTCGGCGGCTTTCTGGGCAGTGACATCAAAGACAAGGGCATCCTTGCAGACTGCCATCCGGAAGAAATCTGGATCATAGGTGTCCTGCAACTTCTGATATCCAATCGGAGATAACAGCCACGCCTTGACCGCTGCTGTCTTGGCTGGCAGACCGTTGAAGAAAAATGCCTTATACTTGATATCCACGTTCTGATATCTGCGTCTGCCTGTCCTCGCATTCTCGGTGATGATGTCCCCGTTCCTGCCGGGTACGGAGGTGCTCTCCACATCCGCAGCCGGGGAATCATACACACCGGGACCAGACAAATATAAAAGGAAGTCTTTGCTGGACTTCCCGGCAAAGGACAGATACTGTCTGGCGTATCTGCCTTTGAGCTGAAACTGTGATACTGTCTGCTTTGGGGTGTTATAGCCCATACACATCTACCTCCTTTATTTGAAGACCGAATCATCTTCGTGGATCATGCCGTTGATCTTATCGGCAACGGTCTGTGCCAGTTCATCATCGTTCCGGGCATTATAACCGTTAACTGTGATATACACACCGCCTAGGTTCGTCGTCCGGGTCGTACCGCCTCCGGCTAAAGCCGCCTGCGGGAAGTTCCAGCCAGAGCCATCGAAATGCGGCAGGGTCAGTTCCGGCAGGCTGAAGGAGCTGATGCCCTCCATACCCTGCTGTACTTTTTCTGCCATCGACCTGATCTGGCTGATCAGTCCACCCTCGCCTTTCTTGATGCCGCCAGTCAGCAGCTTCATGAAGTCTGGCATATAGGTGTCTGCATCAGACAACGGACCCTCGTCCGGCACCGAAAAGTGCAGGAACGAGCGGATGCCCTTTGCCACACTCTTGACCGCATTGCCGACCCAGCTCACACCCTTCTTGATGCCTCCTGCAATACCGCCAACGATATCCTTGCCCCAGCTGACTGCCGAGGAAGCTACATTCTTGATACCGCCCCAGATGGACGATGCCACGTTACCGATGGCAGAAGCCGCATTGGAAATACCGTTCTTAATGGCGTTTACTCCATTCGAGAATACCGAAGTGACCTTGTTCCAGATATTCGTGACTCCTTCCCGGAATCCATCGCAGTTTTTCCAGAGAGCGGTCAGTCCAAGACCGATGCCGCCAACGGCCGCCACTGCGATACCTGCAGGGCCCGCCAGACCAGCAAGTGCTGTGCCTGCGGATGCGAGGAAACCACCTGCGGAGCTTGCTACGCCTGCAAGAGCCGTACCCGCACCTGCCGCCAGACCAGATACGGTCGTACCGACAGAACCGAGCAAACCAGAAAGTGTTGTCCCGACTGTACCGGCAATACCGCCCAGCGAAGAACCGATAGACGATACGATACCGGAAAGACTGCCGCCTAAGCCGCCGATCTTCGACACTACACCGGAAAGCAGCCCGCCCAGATTCGACAGGATTCCCCCACCGCTGGAACCAAGGCTTCCCAGCTTCGAGATGATGCCGGAGATTCCCTCTCCCAGACCACCCATTTTGGAGGTCAGCCCGGAGATCAGATTACCAAACTTTGACACGATCTGTCCGCCATCTGCACTGCCGATCTTCGACAGGAAATTTCCGATGTTGGACAGCAGACCACCACCGTTCTCTGTACCGAGGACATTGCCGAGGTTCTGCATCGTATTTCCGAGATTTCCGATGGTGTTCTTCATGGAGCCGAGCTTGTCCACAAGACCCGTGACCGTATTGACTGTGTCACCAACCTTGCTGATGCCGTTGCCCAGGCTCTTTAGGAAATCCGAGTTGAAGGTATCGCCAAGGCTGCGGATCGCATTCCCAAGGGAACTGGTCTGAGAACTCAGCTCTCCAATGGAATCCTTCATATCCGCAAAACTCTGCTTCACTTCATCGCTCATACCGCCGACTGCGGTTTTGGTGATGCCCTGCAAGTCTGTCCAGAGCTGCTGGAACTGTGTCTTCAGCCCGGAAAGCCCGGGCATCAGCTGGGACTGGATACCACTGCCCACATCCCTTGCCGCACTTCCGATACCGCTCTGGCTTCTCTTGATCGTGGTAGCAAAACTGCCGACCACAGAATCCATCCAGTCGCCCAGAGAATCCACCGGGGTTGTGAGGTTGCTGCTCATAGACCCGGCAAGCCCCTGTACGGCTTTCACCACCGACTTGACATTTTTCTTAATACCAGTTGCCAACAGCTTCATGAAGTCGGGCATATAGGTATCTGCATCGGACAGAGGTCCTTCATCTGGTACAGAGAAATGCAGCAGACTTCTGACCCTGCTTGCGACATTTTCTGCCGCCGCAATCACGGAACTGGCTGCTGCCCGGACACCTGCCGCCATCTGGGAACAGATATCTGCGCCCCAGCGGTATGCCGAAGAAGCAATCGAACCAAGCGAGTTAAAACTGCTCCTCATATTTGCAACACCGGAGGAAACCGTGCTGCGCAGACTGGACATTGCCGAAGACACCGTGGACTTGATGCTGTTGAAGGCAGAGGTCGTGGTGGATTTCAGTGTGTTCCAGCCGCTTGTGACCGTACTGCGGACAGCCGTGACAGAAGAAGTCGTAAGAGACTTGATACTATTCCACGCCGTCGTAATGACCGTCTTGATACCATTCCAGCTGGTGTTCGTCAGAGTTTTCACTGCGTTCCATGCGCTGGTCATGGAGGATTTTACAGAAGCGGTCGCCGAGGTGGTAAGGGATTTAATCCCGTTCCACGCTGTGGTAATGACCGTTTTAATACCGTTCCAGCTAGTCGTTGTCAGTGACTTCACGGCATTCCATGCACTGGTCATGGACGTTTTCACTGCTGCTGTCGCAGAGGTCACATTGGATTTCACCGCCGAGAAGCCGTTCTGGATACTAGACTTGATGGTATTCCATGTGCTGGCGGTACTGGTCGTAATGGAACTCCATGCGGATCTCATCGCGGCACTTACACCTGCCGTTCCGGTTTTCACCGTCTGGCTGATGGTTGCCCAGCTCTTACTGTATGCCTGTTCCACTCCCCTCATGGAGTTGGTGATGGAGGTAGACAGCGTGGTGGACAGGTTTTCTGCCGCCGCAGTTACAAGACCGGTGTTGGTCGTGATGCCGTTTGCCAGACCCTGCATGAAGTCCGGCATCCAGCTTTCCATATCTGCCAACGGCCCTTCGTCCGGCACAGAAAAGTGCAGGAAGGAACGGATACGGTCTGCCACTCCCGATACGGCACTTGCCACATCCTGAATCCTCGACTGGATACCCGACACAATGTTGCCGATCATGTCAGAGCCCCACGAGAATGCCTGTCCAGCCAGACCCTTGATAAAGGAAACTGCACTGTTAAAGCCGTTCATGATGGTGGTCTTGATACCGGAGATCGTAGAGGAAATCCCGGATTTCATGGAGTTAAAAGCTGTGGTCGCCGCACTTTTGATGCTGTTACTGAGGGACGATACTGTGGATTTCATGGCATTCCAGCCGGAAGAAACCACCGATTTGATGCCATTTACCACACCGGAGATCTTGCTGCTGATGGCAGTCCAGATAGAAGAAACCGTGGACCGAATCGCAGAAAGGACAGTCGAAATGACCGTCTTGATCGCATTCCATGCCGTGCTCATCCGGGTCTGAATGCCAGTCAGCAGCGGAGACAGGAACGATACAATGGCATTCCATACCGTCGTCACTGCAGTCTGGATTGCTGTCAGCACCGTAGAGATAGCTGTCTGAATCGCTGACCAAACTGTAGAGAAAGTCGTCTGCAATCTAGTCAACATCTGAGTCACAAAAGCGACGATGGCGTTCCAGATGGAAGTGATCTTCGTCTGGATCGCGGTCAGTACTGCGCCGATCAGGATCTGGATTGCCTGCCAGATGGTCTCAAACAGATATTTGAACGCATCCAGCAGAGGCTTGATGGTGTTGTAGATTCCGTTCCACACCGAAGTGATGGTCGTGCTGATGGTGTTCATGACCGTAGAGATCGCGGTCGAGATTGCCGTCCACACAGTTATCACTGTGGTATGGATCGTATTCAGCACGGAAGAAACTGCTGTAGAAATGGCAGTCCAGATGGTGCTGAAAGTCGTCTGGATACTCGTAAGGACAGTCGTAAAGAAGCTCGAAACTGCAGTGAACACAGTCGTTGCCACACTCTGGATAGCAGAAACTGTGTTTGAAAAGAAGCTGCTGATTCCACTCCACACGGTCTCGAAGAAGCTCTTGATACTGCCCCAGACCGTCTGCCAGTCCGTACCGAACAGACCAAGGAACACATCCAGTGCGCTCTTTAATGCGGTGAGCGTTGTGGAAAATACAGACTTCACACCTTCCCAGATGCTGGAGAAGATACCTTTCACCGCTTCCCATGCACCGCTCCAGTTGCCGGAGAACACATTGGAAAAGACATCGAAAAGACCCAGTAAGGTATCCAAAACGACGCCAAGGATGGTGGCAATATTCTGGAACGCTCCCTCAAACAGCGGTGCAAGCACCTGACAGAAACCATCCCATACTGCCTTCAGTACCTCTGTGACATCCTTAAAGTCAAAGCCCAGTCCGTTGATCCGCTGTGTCAGCTGGTCGCAGAAGCCTTTCACTTTGGAAACAATGTCGTTCCAGATGCCGGTAATGGCAGTACGAAACTCCTCGTTGGTGTTCCAGAGGTTCATGAAGGCCGCCACCAGTGTACCGATGACCGCCACTACTGCTACGACCGGGCCGGACAGACCACCCAGAACCACACCCAGCTTGCTGAACACACCGCTGGCACTGCCCACATGGGTGATGAGAAGCCGGACACCCTTTGCAAGAGAACTGAATCCCCGCATCGCTGTGCCAACGGTCGATATGGTCTTACCCAGTACAATAAGCAGCGGACCAATGGATGCCGCCAGAAGCCCGATCTTGATGATCGTTTCCCTGGTACTTTCATCCATACTGTTGAGCTTGTCCACGAACTGTTGCACGGCAGATACGATCTTGCGGATGGTGGGCATCAGGATATCGCCAAAAGAAATAGCCAGCTCCTCCAGCTGAGATTTCAGGATGGTGAGCTGACCATTTAAATTGTCCTGCATGGTCTCTGCCATGCTCTCGGATGCACCATCGCAGTTTTCAATGGCACCACGCAGTTTGTTGATGTCCTTCTCGCTGGAATTCATCAGGGCAAGGAAGCCGGACATGGCATTCTTGCCAACCAGTGCCTCTGCGTTGGCGGCCTTCTCAGATTCCGAAAGCCCGGAGAACGCCACACGGCAGTCCGCAAGGATGTCATTCAAGCTTCTCATGCTGCCATCTGCATTGCTGGTCGCAATCGTGACCTCTCCGATGTTTTTACCCACAAAGGTCACTTCACCGGAAAGGTTGTTCATGATGGTACGAAGGGAAGTACCAGCCTGTGAAGCCTTGATACCACTGTTTGCCATCAGACCGATGGCTTCTGCGGTATCCTCTGCCGAGAATCCCAGCGCACCGGCGATAGGCGCACAGTACTTGAACGTCTCGCCCATCATGGAGACATTTGTGTTCGCATTAGAGGAAGCGGCTGCAAGGATATCTGCAAAATGCCCGGAATCCGCAGCGGATAAGCCGAACGCGGTAAGGGCATCGGTGACGATATCCGAAGTCGTGGCGAGGTCTTCACCCGAAGCCGCCGCAAGATTCATGATACCCTCGATGCCGTTCAGCATGTCCCCCGTTTTCCATCCGGCCATGGCCATGTACTCCATCGCCGAGGCCGCCTCGGATGCGGAGAACTTTGTCTTTGCACCCATTTCACGGGCTTTTGCACGAAGCTGGTCGAAGTCATCCCCGGTCGCACCGGAAATGGCAGAAACCTTGCTCATCTCGGAATCGAAGTCGGCTGCGGTCTTCACTGCGGCAGTGCCAAGACCCGTTACAGCGGCAGTCACCGGCAGGAACTTCTTACCGACATTCTCCACAGAAGATCCAATGTTCTGGAGCTTTTCTCCGGCTTCATCGATCTTAGCAAGTGTCGCATTGGTAGTAGCCGCCTGGTCCTGTAAAGATCGCAGATTCTGTTCGGTCTCCACGATCTCACGCTGGAGGGCATCGTACTGCTGCTGGGTGATCTCACCGTTGGCAAGCTGCTCATTGGCCTGCTGTGCGGCAGTTTTCAGAGTTGCCAGCTTTTCCTTAGTTGCTTCAATGGCATCCTTGAGCATCTTCTGCTTCTGGACAACCAGTTCTGTATTGGAGGGGTCCAGTTTCAGGAGTTTGTTGACATCCTTCAGTCCGGACTGCGTCCCCTTGATTGATTTGTTTACACTTTCCAGTGCTTTGGAGAGCTTTGTGGTATCGCCGCCGATCTCAACGGTGATGCCCTGGATTCTGGATGCCATTTGCGTAACCACCTCCTTGCAGGCATGAAAAAAGCCCATCTGCACAGAGCAGACAGGCAGAAAATAATCTGAAATTTACAATTCTGTCGTTGCTAAGCGACAGAAAAAGAGCTATACTTAAATTGAGAAATTGTACTCAAAGGAGGTATGCTCTATGAGTGGATATAATATTGACATTGCCGATATGCAGTGCTGGGTCTTTCGGATGGCTCAATCCAAATGGAAAATGTCTCCCAGCGACTGCGCAGAACTGTTTAAGAAATACGACATTCTCGGATTTATCGCTGACTGCTATGACATTCTTCATTTGAATAGCTACGAATGTGCTTTGCATGATGTTGAAACCCTGCTCAAGAATCGAGGTGTTACCGTATGATAGGACTTGAAGATGGAATGCTGCTCTACCACGGAAGTTATGTCAGTATTCCTGACATCGACTTAAGCCGCTGTATGGGTGGTCTCGATTTTGGTCGTGGTTTCTACTTAACCTCATCTTATGAACAAGCATATAGCTATGTTCAGCTTTCTGTTCGCAAAGCAAAACACATCGGTGCTGTTCCAAAAGACTTTGATCCAGCTGACGGACAAATATCCGTCTACAAATTTCACTATGACCCAAACATTCTCGCTTACTTTTTTCAAGAACCCAGTATCGAATGGCTGCATTTTGTAGCGGCCAATCGAAAGAAAGACCTCTTTCCTCAGCTTCTGAAAAAATACAGCGTAATTGATATCATCGGTGGAAAGATTGCCGACGATCAAACAGCCCGTACCCTTCAGATTTATATCAGCGGTGAAGGTGCTGGTGAGCCTGGGACTCCAAAAGCAGACAAAGAAACGATTGAAAAACTTTTACCGAACCGTCTCAAGGATCAGTTTTGTTTCAGAACTCAGGATGCCGTCGAGCATCTTGAATTTATAAGGAGTGACCGCTATGGTGACATCAAATTGTGATAATGCTATAAACTATAAATCTACAGATTCTCAAAAGGAATGCTGCGCAGTAATTGCGATGCGCGAAGCTGTAGAAACCCTTGCAGCACGAGAAAAGATTTCTTACGAGGAAGCTCTTCTTCGTTTCACAAGTTCTCGTGCGTATGAAGCCCTCTTTGATTTTGACACAGAGATTTGGAAAGAAGGCTCTGATTATCTGCTGAGTCTTTATGACTACTGCACTTCCAAAAAGACTGCATAAAAGATAATTACTAGGAGGTGGTTTTATGAACGAGGTTGTCATCGACGATTCACAACGCGAAATGTGCGCCGTACTCGTTATGCGCACTATGCTCACAGACTACTGTAATGATACCGGTGTTTCCTTCAACGACGTATTTTTTCGCTTTGTAACCTCTCCCGCATACAAAATGCTATTTGACTATTCCACCGGACTCTGGATGGAAGGACCCGATTATCTCCGCAACATCTTTGAAGATACCATGAAAACAAACACCTCTCTAAAACAGCCTGAATCTTACTTAATCTCTGAAGAGGAAATGCTTCGTCGCCTTGGCATCACTGAAGCTGACCTTGTCGGTTTTGAGGACGTGGAAATCGAATAGTGACAGCATATATCCCACCCAGTCACATGGCTGAGTGGGATTTTTTATACCTATCACCAGACGATTGTGCTTATTTCGTTCACAATATAAGCACGGTCGTCTGGTTTTTGCTTTAGAACCGGTCGAAATCCTCCTGCGAGGCCAGTTCTTTGTAGGGATAGTCGTCATTCTGCCGTTCTGTGAACATATCATTGACCAACCCGATGGTCAGCAGGTCGAGGTCGGCGATGCTGATACCGAGCTGTACACAGCGCAGCAGAAAGAGCGGGGTGGTCATTTCCCGCTCACTTTTGCGAGGTTTTTTCTGGATTCCACCTCGGTCTGCACATTCAGACCCCACAGTTCGATCAGCTGGGGCAGAATCTGGTAGATGGAGAAGGTGTTGAACTGGTCCAGGAACTCCTCTGGGCTGTCCGGCACATTCGCGGGGTCCGCATGGCGGGCCATCAGCCATGCCAGGTCCTCGAACATCTCCAGACTGAACAGATCAAGGTTGGAATTGTCCTCATCGTTCTCTCCTACGCTCTTTTCCAGCTGACGCAGGTCTTTGTAGATGTCACGGCCGAACTTGATACGGTACAGGCGAGGCACCGCGGCACTTGCCTTAAAGGTGACTTCCTTGCCATCGATCTCGATTTTCTTTGTAACTGCCATAATCGTAATCCTCCATAAATTTCATGTAAAATTGGCAGAGCCGAAGCCCTGCCATGTGTCTGTTCTTCTGTTACTCTGCCGGGTCAATGCTCACCAGTGCATTACCGCCGCTCACAGTGGGCAGCTTACCATCCCACTTCTGGATCTTCTGGTAATCGATCAGCGTATCGGACAGGCTTTCCGCCAGTTTGCGGTTTGCCTCTGCCTGTGCATCTGCGGCAATGGAAGTCTTCTGGGCTTCCGCCTCTGCATTGGTGATCGCCACCTGCTTATCCGCTTCTGCCTTGGCAATGGCGGCTTCATTCTCGATCTTCTGCTTATCTGCATTCTGCTGTGCAATGGACTTCTGCTGGATGGCTTCGTTATAAGCATCCTCGAAATTCATGTCGTTGATGACGACCTTGTTCACAAACACAACATCATCGCCGTATTTCTGCACAAGGGACTCTGCCAGCTTCTGCTGTGCCAGAGGTTCGATCTTGGTGCGGTTGGTCACCTCATTAGGGCCAAGTTCAGCCATTGCAGACTTGATTGCCGATGCTACTAGCTCGTCACCGACCAGATTCTTGATGTCGGACACATTCGAATACAGCCATGCACTCTTTTCAGGAAGCACCTGATAGGTCACGATGACATCAGCGGCATACACAGGGGTCTTGTCGGAGGCTTCGCCCCAGACCTGTGCTTCGATATGCTTATCCTGCTGCTTGTTGTTGACCTTGTGGATACTCTGCACAAAGGGAATGCAGAAGTTGAGCTTGCCGCTCTGGATGGTGGTCTCCTGGATCTGGCCAAAGCTGGTCTTCACGCCCGTGTATCCGGTGGGGATGATGTGGAACGAGCAGACAGCCAGCACCAGAACGATAATCACTGCGAACAAAGGAAAAATCTTCTTCATAATCATATACCTCTTTATAATAATGTAAGCAGAGCCGAAGCCCTGCAGTGTGTGTCGGTCACTTAGCCCTGCGGCTCCTCGGTATGACCGGTGTCTTCGGTGTCCACAGCTTCCGCCTGCGGCTCGTAGACCGCATCGTACCACTTGTTATAGACATCATCGGTGGTGTTGGTGCCGGTCTTTGCCTTGACATAACCGTTTGCAAGAGGGGTTGCCTGCAGGTTCAGGGTGTCCGTCTTGACTTCCTTGCTGTCCTCGTTGGTCTCACCCTCGATGGACGGACGGCTTGCCACACAGTTGTACAGCACATGGCGGATGTGACGCTGGTCACCATCGAACTCGAACAGGAAGGCGAAATGTTCCAGTTCCACATTGGCGTTCTCAGCAAGCACGCCGTTGCCATCCAGCTCCTCGTGCATGATGTCCGTGAGGAAGCTCTCCGGGATCAGCGCGATCTCCAGATCACCCTCGTAGCCGGAGTTGTTATTCACGACATAGTAGGCGATGTTGTCTGCATAGAACGGTTCAATCTCGCCATTGGCATCCATAGAAAGACTGACTGCACCGGGGATGCGGACCGGCTTTGCATAGGTGACACTGCCATCTTCGTCAAAGGTTGCCTTTGCATAATGGCAGTTTTTCAGGCCAAATTTGACCTTATTGCTTTTCTTCGACATAGTGTTCCTCCCATAAAAATATCCCGCATGAGCATCACACGGTCAGCTCATACAGGACTTCATACATTTTTTCGGTTTCGATCCAGACCTCGCTTTTCTCATAGTAGAGTTCGTGTGCGGTCAGGACTTCTTCAATATTTGCTTCCATATCCGGGTCTTTGTAATCGGTGTACACCTCGATGTCCAGCCGGTTGAAATGATGGTACACAAGGTTATCCGCGCCAAAGTTCTCAGCTTTCGGATACAGGAAGCAGATAAACGGTGGATTAGGGCTCTCCCCTTCTGCGAAATGGTCATACGCATAAGGAAGTCCCATCTCTTCCACCAGAGCTTTTACTTCTTCGTGGGTCATTGGTTCCTCCTTACTTTAGTGCCTTTTCGATGAGGGACTGGAGCTGCTCGATGCCGGCCTGTTCAGCCGGAGCAATATGGGGTCTTCCTGCCACACGACCGCCGCCGCGTTTGGCATGACCTTTTTCCAGCAGATGTGCCAGCTGGTAGCGGTTCTTGGAATGCACCACCATCTGAAGGCTCTGACTGGATTCGGACTGCTTGGTCGCCACCCAGCTTCCCTTGTACGCGCCTGTCCGGGACGGTGCATTGGCCGAGATCTGGTCTTTGACCGTTTTGGCAGACTTTCGAACGGCACTCTTCACCTGCGTGGAAGCAAGGGTCGCATATTCTTTTAAGCCCTCATTGATGGCATCTGCCATCTCATCGATGCTGACGGTTCTGCTCATCCGGCTGCCTCCTCTCCAGTCTGCAATGAATTTTCAGGATCTTCTTCTGGTAGTTCATCGGGTCAACGGATTCAATATTGTAGAGCTGTTCCCGGAAGCGGATACGGAAACCGGTGGAAGTCAGACCTCTGGTCTCACTGCACCAGCGAACCGTAAACACCACGCTCTTCTGTTCGGCTGTGACCTCACCCTCTTCTTCCTGCGCCTGATAGGTCGAAGCGTAGGCAAAGCAGGTGAAATAATCCTCCCATGTGTTCCGATGGTTTCCGACCTTATCGGTCACGACCGTGCTTTTCTCGATCGTGATCCGCTCATTCAGCTTTTCGATCATCAGAATACCCCCTCCCTCACAGCAAACAGAATGGAACGAAGCGTCAGCATCAGCTGCTTATGGTCAGCTTCGTCCCGGTGCTCATAGAGATACCCCAGTGCATACAGAATCGCCACACGGCAGGTGCTGCGCAAGGCTTCCAGTTCCCTTGTGGGCTGTACTCCGTTCTCGGCATCCCGGTCAGCGGCATTGACTGCCTCCCACTGGTCTTCCGATAGACGGCCCACGTCCTTGCACATCTGCTCCGCAGAAGATAAAAGGATGCCGATCAGGGCATCCTCATCACTGCTGTCCACGCGGAGATAGGTCTTTGCTTCGTAAAGCGGGATCAGTGCCATAACCGGCTCCTCCTTTCCTGGCTTTCTTAGCCCTGCGGTGCCATCTGCAGAAGCTGTACGGCTTCGGGCAGGATCAGCTTGCCATCCACACGCTGGGTGGTCAGGAAACCGACCTGATCAGTACGGGCATACAGCTCGTTCAGACGGCGGAAGGTACGGTTCTGGCGGTCAGCCACCCAGTAGTAGCTGTAATCGCCAAAAGCCATGACCTTGCTGCCGCCCTTGATCTCCGGCATGAAGGCAGAAGTCTTCAGAGGACGGTTCAGCAGGGTATCAGGCTTGCCAATCTCCAGACCCGGCTTCCAGATATAGTTGCCGTTGTTGTCCTTGATGGTCATCAGCTGCAGCACCAGGGCTTCGTTGCAGAGGAACTGTGCCTTCTTGCGGTACGGAGCCTTCAGTGCGTAGTAGAGCTTAAAGATCTCATCAAAAGACACCGCATCCTTCTGAGCAGCGGTCACACCGACCTTGGCACCGCCAGTCTCAGCCAGCAGACCCAGAGGCTTGCCCACACCGTCACCGGTGATAAAGGCGCGCTCCTCTGCGTTGCCCATACGCACACCGAAACGGCGGGCAATATAGGTGGCGAGGTCGAAAGCGGAGTCGTTCAGCAGCTCATTGGAAATCTTGATCATAGTGCCCAGCTTGTATGCAGACAGCATGGTCTGACCGAAGGTAGTATCGCTCTCCGGGATCTCCTCGCCCTCATCGATCCAGCTTGCCTCACCGGTATCCTCTGCGATGGGGATCTTACGGGTGCCGGAGCTGGTGCGGATGACCGTTGCCATGCCACGGAAGATGTTGTTCTCTTCCAGTGCCTCTACCAGCTTCTTCTCGAACTCGTCGGGAACGGTAAAGCCGCCCTCGGTGTCCTCACCCACAGACAGGGCATTGCGGACCTCGCCGTAATGGCCACGGTTGCGGATCATGTTCCAGAAGTTCTCGGCATACTCGGCAGTGGCGGTCGGCTTGACATCCTTCTTGGCACCGTTCTTCGGGTCCGCATGGACAGGACTGGAAGTCGGTGCGGACAGCTGTGCCTCGATCTGTGCCTGCTGCTCCAGACGCTCGATCTCTGCACCCAGGTCCTTGACCTCCTGTGCCATCTTGTTGTACTGCTCCACGGCCTCAGCCTTAACCAGACCGTTCTCGCCGCGGTTCTTCTCCAGAAAGTCCTTGGTCTGCTCCCAGAGAGTGTTGCGCTTGGTGCGCAGTTCCAGAATCTTACTCATAGTGTTTGTCCTCCATAAATTTGTGATGGTTGATTGGATATAAAAACAGCTTGAATGCACATCACTTCATGCACTCAAGCTGCTTCATCAGGATATTGTAGGGGATACTGCCATCCTCGGTCTTGCCGTCCATGTCAAGAACAGGCCCCGGATTGGCAGGCGGTTCTGCCGGAGGGGTTTTCTCCGGTTCTTTGGCTTTTGGCTCAGTCTGTTCCGGCTTCACACCCAGACGGTTCAGGACGATTAGATCCATCTGACGGCTGGAGAAAAGGTGCCCTGCCGTATCCTTCTGGAACGGCTTCTTTTCTTCGCCCTCGCCCGGTTCACTGTCGGGGTCTTTTTCCGGATTCTCCGGGTCTGCCGGGTCGCTGTCCGGCTCCTCCTCTTTCTTTGCAAAGAGGATCTCGTCTGCAAATCCCAGTTCTACCGCTTTCTTCGCATTCATCCAGGTCTCATTGCTCATGAGGTTGGCAATACGGGCGTGGCTGAGTCCGCTCTTTGCAGCATAGGCATTGATGATGCTCTCCTTGACTTCGGTCAGCACCTCAATGGCTTTTTCCATGTCCTTGGTATTGCCCATCGCAACCGTGCTGGGGTCATGGATCATCAGCATGGCAACAGGGCTCATCTGGACAGTATCACCGGCCATTGCCACAACGGATGCCGCCGAAGCTGCAATCGCATCGATCTTGACCGTGATACTGCCCTTGTAGTCCCTGAGCATGGTATAGATCTCGGCAGCGGCGAACACATTGCCGCCCGGAGAGTTGATCCAGACGGTAACATCCCCCTCACCGGATTCCAGCTCATCCCGGAACATCTGCGGCGTGATCTCATCGCCCCAGAACGATTCCTCATCGATGGGACCTTCCAGCCGGAGGATTCTGGTATCGTCACTGTTTTTGATCCAGTTCCAGAATTTCTTCATCGGGTTCTCCTTCTTTCATTCTTTCGTGGCTTACTCTCACTCAGCCGGTTATCGCTGTCAGGTTCTTCTTCCAGGTCTTGTTCCTCTGGCTGTGTCTGTTTGGGCTGATTCTGCTGAACTGCGGCAGCTTTATTCTGCTGTGCCACTCCTGCATTTTTCAGCTTCACATAGCCGCCGTTCAGGTAGTAGTCATCTCCGCCCTCCTCTGCCGGGATGAGATCCATATTCTCCAGACGATGCACATCATTCGGAGAGAGGAAGCCGTTGCTGATGCCGGTCGCATAACCGTTCATCCGGCTCTGGTAATCGCCACGGAGCAGACCATCCACATTGAACTTCGGGAAGTAGGTGTCCTGCTCCTCTTCCAGCAGCAGATCCTTGATGATGCCCTGCTCGATGCGGACAAGCCACGGGGTCAGGGAATGCATCACGAAGTTCAGTGACTGGTATTCAATGTTGGAGAAGGTCGCCCTGGACAAATCGGCTACCAGATGCGGAGGCACACGGAAGATGCGGCAGATCTCCGTCACGGAAAACTGCTTCGTCTCCAAAAACTGGCTGTCCTCCGGCGGCAGGGAGATCGGTTTGTAGGCCATGCCCTCTTCCAGCACAGCCACACGATGGGCATTGGCTGCACCACCATATGCCGCTTCCCAGCTATCCCGGATACGGTTCGGGTCTTTTACAACGCCAGGATGTTCCAGCACACCGCTTGGCTGTGCGCCGTTCTTAAAGAAAGAGGAACCGTACTTGTCCACCGCAATGGATGTACCGAGGCTGTTCTTCATCATGGCAATCGGTGAGAAGCCAATCAGACCATTGAAGCCCAGACCCGGCACATGGAAGATCTCGTCCCGGCGAAAATAGATATCCTTGTTCTGCTCTCCCGGAACTTCATCCGTGTAGGCATGGTAGATATAGTAGAGCTCGCCGCTCTCATCCCGGTCCACTTCGACATTCTCCGGCAAAAGCGGATACAGACCCAGCACTGTGTTCTTGCCATCCCGGACGATCTGTGCGTAGGCGTTGCCCCAGAGGAGCAGGTGGGTCATCAGCGTTTCCCAGAAGACAAAGGATGTCATCTCCGGGTTAGGCTGGCGGTACAGAATCTTGTACAGCGGATGATCCCGCGCCTTTTCCTTGTTGCCGTTATCGTCTGTCACCCGGTAGAGATGCAGCGGCAGTGCCGCAATGGACTCTGCCAGCAGACGGACACAGGCATACACAGTCGGGATCTGCATGGCGGCTTTCTCATCCACCTGCTCCCCGGCATTGGAACGCCCAAACACAAAGGTCTGCCCGGAATCTCGGACGTTATCTGTGACCTGCGGCAGACCTTCTTTTGGCTGTTCTGTTTTGGGAGAATCCCTTGGGTTCTCAAACCCCATCCATTCCCAGAATCCCATTAAGCCTTATCCCCCTTCTCCAGTTCCGGCAGACCGGCAAGGCTGGTGCCAAGGGACGCAACACCTGCCACGATCACTGCACTGCCGACCGCCATCCAGTCCACACTGCCGCCGGGCATCTGTGTCACGACCAGAGCCGCGCCGGTCTGGAACATCGTCTTTGCAGCACGGATGCCGGCTGCCTTCCACCATTCTGCACTCATCAGATACTTCATTGTGTTTTCCTCCAAATTTTCATATCAAAAAACGATCATGTCACGTTCGTCATAGACGCTTCCCTGCTGCTGTCCTTCGTTTCGGATGCAGCGGTCCAGTGCCATGATCGCAGCGACGATACCATCGATCTTCTCCGGAGACTTCGCCTTGGTCGGCTTGATGTTGCCAGCCGGGTCGGTATCCACGACCACATTCCCCGCCATCCATGCCATGACCGGGTTGCCGCCGTGGATGATCCTTCCTTCCATCAGGAGCTTGTAGAACTCCTTGGTAGGCGGGCTCATATCTTTGAAGCCCTGTCCGAAAGGTACGACCGTGAATCCCATCCCCTCAAGGTTCTGGGTCATCTGCACCGCTCCCCATCGGTCAAAGGCAATCTCCAGAATGTGATAGGTCTTACCCAGCTCCTCAATGACCTTCTCAATGAACCCGTAGTGGATCACATTGCCCTCGGTCGCCATCAGGTAACCCTGCTGATACCAGACATCATACGGAACGGATGCCCTGCGCACACGCTGGGGGATCGTATCCTCCGGTATCCAGAAAAACGGAAGCATGATGTATTTCTCCTCCGAAGTTCTGGGTGGGAACATCAGCACAAAAGCCGTGATGTCTCCGGTGCTGGACAAGTCCAGTCCTCCATAACAGTCACGGCCCTTGAGTGCTTCCATATCGATAGGCTGGCTACCAAGGTTGTAGATATGCTCCGGGATGAACCGGGTCAGCGAGGATACCCACATATTCAGACGGAGCTGCTTGAACACGTTCTCCTCTGCCGGGTTGTCCAGTGCTTCCTGGTAGGCATCCCGGACACGCTGAATCTGGATGGTCTGGCCCAATGAGGGGTTTGCCTTATACCAGTTAGCTTCATCGTGCCAGTCATCTTCATCTGTCAGTCCATAGACCACGGGGTAAAAGGTGTAGTCGATCTTACGTCCGGCCAACAGGTCAAGTGCCTTCATGTGGAGCTCGTAACAGATGCTCTCCTTGTCCGTGCCGGCCGTGGTGATCAGGAAGAACAACGGTTGCTCACGGGCATCACCGGAACCTTTGGTAAGGACATCGTAGAGTTTTCGGTTTGGCTGGGCATGAACCTCGTCCAGCACCAGACCCGACACGTTCAAACCGTGCTTCGTACCAACTTCGGCAGACAGGACTTGGTAGAATCCTGCATTGCCGTAGTTCACGATACGCTTCGTGGCCGCCATGATCTTACACCGCTTCAACAGTGCCGGAGTCATCTGCACCATCTGGTGGGCAACGTCAAAGACGATGGATGCCTGCTGGCGGTCTGCTGCAGCACCATAGACTTCGGCAGATGGCTCATTATCGGCAAAAAGCAGATACAAGGCCACCGCAGCGGCAAGTTCGGACTTGCCGTTCTTCTTACCGATTTCGACATAAGCCGTGCGGAACTGACGGTTTCCCCTTTCGTCCACGATGCCGAACACATCCCGGATGATCTGCTCCTGCCAAGGAAGCAGCCAAAACCGCTTGCCCGCCCACTTGCCTTTGGTATGGCGCAGGTTTTCGATAAAAGTCACTGCCCGGTCTGCTTTTGCGGCATCGTAGTGGCAGGTCGGAAGCATGAACCGGCTGGGCTTGTAGTCCTTCAGTTTCGGATAGTTTTTTGGTCTGCACTCTGCCATCAGCTTCCACCTCCTCCCAGCAGATTCTCCATCTCATCGGCTGCATCCGCTGGACCGCCGTCCGAAGCAATGATCCGGCTTCGGGAGGACGGGGTCAGACCGAATTGCTCTGCAAACTTGTTCATGATCTTCAGATAGGTCTGTGCGATGGACACCTGCGGCACCTGCTGCCAGTACCCGGACGGGGTCTTGACGATGGTGCCATGCTGAGTGATGAACTCCTCTGCCTCTTTCCATCGGGCATACGCCTGACAGTAACCGGCAAAGGCAGCCATATCCACTTCGGTCAGGATGCCAATGGCTTCCATCTGTTTGGCAAGTCTGCGCCACTCTTTCTTTGCTTCCGGCTCCAGCCACTTCGGACAGGCCGGTGCTTTCTTGTTGGGCTTCGGTTCGCTGGTGTTCAGCGGATGCTTGCCCGGATTGCCTTCCAGTTCCTTCATGGCGGTCGGCTTTGGTTTTCTGCCTCTGGTAGCCATTGGCTTCCCCTCCCTTCTGCAAAAATGGGCAAAGAAAAAGCCGGGATGTATTTCTACACCTCGGCTTCAGCGGTATCCAAATTTTAGATTCTTGCCAGAAGTTCAGTCGGCGTAAATGCCATCACTCTACTCTGGGTGAAATCCTTCAAATTTCTTGTGATAATATAGTCGGCATGAATAGATTCCGCGGTTGCACTTTGAACAGCATCCTCGAAATCTTTCCATTTCATATTCACAGCTCTTTCCAGAACTGCCGGACTGAAATCTGCAAATTCAAAAATCAGATTCAGCTTACGAAACACTTCCTCAATCTGATCTGGTGTCAGCTGTTTTCTCATGACATACATCATATTGGCATAAGTCAATGTTGAAATGTAGCCCTTTGCCTGTTCTGTCTCGCAGAGCTTCCAAATCATCGAAGAATCTTTGACAAATTCTGGCCGATTCAGAAGAACATCCAGCACAATATTGGTATCAATCAACAGAACCATACTTTGCCCTCATGCTTTCCGCCTTGACCTCATCCAAGTCATAGTCTTCCTTCAAAATTCCAGTAAGGGAATCTGTCAGATAAGACACAGTGGCATCTTTCGGAATAAACCGGCCAACTTCCCGTCCATTCTTTGTCACGATGATTTCCTGTCCGGACATCACAAGATTCAGATACCTTCCGAAATTGTTCTGCATTTCGGTTGCAGTTGCGGTTGCAGTAATCATATCATCGCCTCCTTATTTTAGCTAATTTTATTATACTTCAAATTAGCTATTTTATCAACCTGTCCGCAAAATATATTTTAGAAACACATCGGATACGAGGCACAGCCCCTTTTCGAGGCGTGTACCTTTTGAGTGCTGTTATACGTTGGGGTTGGCTACCTTCCAAGCCTCGTATTCATCAACCAGCTCCGCTTCCGTCCAGTCTTCCGGCTTGCGGCTCATGTCGTGGTAGGCATCCATCTCCGCTTTCGTCCGGAAGAAAAGGATCTGCTTCAGCTTCAGCGTTTCCTCGTTGTTCCGAAGGCTGTACCGCCTGTCCTCTGCCGCCCTGCAAAGGCTTCCGAGATCGTTGCAGCTAAGGGTCATGTCCTGCTTGAAGGCGATCTCGATGCCAATCAGCTTCTTCTCGGTGTCGGCTTCCTGAATGTTCTTAAGGTAGGTTTTTGCTTTGTTCGTCATGGTCTGTATCCTCCGTGTGTTTGTTTTCCGTAGGGCTTTACCCTTCGTTGTGACTGTATATTACCGTCACCGTCCGGATATAGCAAGCGGCTATGCTGCACAATCATACACACACCTTTTTGTCATATTTATGTGTATCTTCACACCGGAAGAATCCACTACTACGAGCAAAAGCTCCCGAAGGAACTCTGCCCTTTTTTCAGTGTGCGTTCCTGATGCACCACTCGATTGCGTGTCCGGCATCCGTGTAAGTTTCTTCGGAAATCTTCAGAAGCTCCAGCCGGCACTCAATCGGTGACCAGCCTTCCTCTGGATCTTCCACAAAGCCGTAAACCGCTCCTTCCAGCATGCCGTTCCAGTTCATCTGGGCAACCAAAACCCGGTCACCGAACTGCATGATGCTGTCGTAGCAAGGTCTGAGTCTGTCGTAGAAGCCCTCGATGCTGATGTTGTTTTCTGGGAAGTCGATCAAATGCTTTTTCATGGTGAATTCCTCCGTGTTTTCGTTATTCCTTGGGGCTTTTTCCTCTTCCTTGGTGATGTTCTTCTTCATGGTGGTTTCCTCCGTTTTTCTTGGTTTTCCGTTTCGGTATGTGCATATTACCGTCTATATCACACACTATCAAGCAGCTATACTACACAAAGATAGCCGCCCGGAACTGTGCGTATTACGGCAGAAGAAAAGGGCCGCCGTTTCCGGCAAGCCCCGTGTGTTCCTCTGGCTTAGTAGTCTTCTTCGTCCTCGTAATCTTCCTCTTCGCCCCAGTCATCTTCTTCCTCATCCCAGCTGTCATCCTGGTCTTCTTCCTCATCTTTGAAGTCCCACATATCTTCGGTCGGCTGGGTTCTAAGGTCTGGATTCTGCTCGACATAGTCGGCAACCGATCCACAAAGGATGTCCATGACCTTTTCGTAGGCATCCTCACTGAAGATCTCCCAAAGCCCTGCGGTCAGGCTGCTGACCTCTGCGTTTCCCTTTGCGATCAGGAATCGGGCTGCCGGGTTGCAGGTTTCCTTGCCATATGCAATGTTCACCATGTCACCATCGTTGTAAAAGCGGTAGGCGATGCGGCTCATTGCCCTTACCAGTTCCCCTGCAAGGCTGTCTGCCTTGCCCGTCTCCGGTACCAGTTCCTTGAAAAGTTTATTGATGCGGTCTTCGTTCTTCGTCATTGTCATATCCTCCGTTTTTGTTGTTTTCCCCTTTCGGTGACTGTATATTACCGTCACTCTGGGGCACTATCAAGCGGCTAAACTACACGATTATCAAACCCTGTAATTGTCATATTTATGTGCTTTTCATGCCATTTTTCGGAAGACCAACACGAGCAAAAGGCTGGTCATTTCCAGCCCCTTGCGCCTGTCGGTCTTGCCTTTAGCGGATGATTTCAAGGTAGCTTACGTTGCCCCAGCAGTCCGTTCCCTTGAAGCGGATTCGCTTGTCGTTTTCCCTGTCGAGGGTGAATTTCCGCAGGAGCTTCATCTTCTGGATGCGGTTCAGAAGGTCCTTGCCGTTCTTCGCATCCTCAACGGCATCCCTGATCTCGACCACCGCGCTGTCGCTTCCGTACCAGAGGTTGCTGAGTGCCTCCGGGATTCCGTTCGCAAGGTAAAGGTTGATTTTTGTGTAGGTCATGTTTTTGTTCTCCTCTCAAAATGTCATCGTTTCCAGAATCTCATCCGCGCCTGTTTCCCAGTCGTGGCAGCTAAGTTCGATTTCGCTGTACATCTCTGCGCTGTCCGGCTCATCGAAAAGCCGGAAGCATTCTCTTGCCAGCTCCTCGCTGGTGTGCTGCTGGATTTCATCTGGCTGTCCATCCAGCCGTGTAAAGGTGATCTCGTAAGTGTGGCGTTCCATGTTCTTTGCCCCTTTCGTTTTGGTAGCTGTATATTACCGTCACTGCCGGATACTATCAAGCGGCTAAAGTACACGATCATCTGCGCCCTGAACTGGTGGATTTATGTGTTTATCCGGGGAGGCTTCCCTCCCCGTTTTCTTAGCTGAACATCTCTGCCGTGTCATCGTCGATCCAAAGGTGCATGCCGTCTGCTTCCATGATCGCGTGGTCTTCATGAACCTCGGTGATGATTCCTTCCCGGCTTCCGCTTCCATCGAATTCGTCCCAGTGCCATGTTGTCTTTCTCCCTTTTTTCCATGTTCTCCAATCAGTCATTCTGCTGTCCTCCTTTGCTTTTTGTAGCTGTATATTACCGTCACTGCCCTGTGATAGCAAGGCCATAAAACGTCATATTATCAACGATCTTTGCCCCTCATGTTTGGTACATATATAACCCCTGATTGACTTGCTATATATGTGTTTCTGCGGCATTATACACACAACGAAAGCAAAGAAAACCAAACCAAAAACGGAGGACAAAAACCATGAAAAAGACCATTACAGAAGTTGAAACCGCAATCGAAAACCGCATCGCAGAGCTTGAAGAAGAATACGAGCTTGACATTTACGACCGCAACGACATCCGGGAAGAAGAATACCAGAAAGCCGGATGGCGGCACGACCCCTTCCCAGAAGAGCTTGAGGAAGAGGACGAAGAAGAGAAAGAAGATTGGCACTACCACAGCATGGAAGAACGACTGAACGAGGTCGGCATGAGCATGAGGGATTTCTTCTAAGGAATCCCAAAAGGCTCCCCCAGCAGAAGCTGGGGTTCTGCCTCGTATCCCCCGTTTTGGTTTGGTATGATACACAAAACCGCTGCCAGATGTTTGTGTACATTATGGCGGCGGTTCTCCTTGCTATCGTTGCTTTCCAGAGGTAATATACAGTAAACTGGAAGGGGGTTCTCATTCTTTTGAGACCCCCATTTTCCGTCTAATCGGCTTCGCCCTGCATTGCCTGATGCATCACCCTGCGGTTATGCGCTCTGGCTTTCTTTTTCAGGTCCCTTTTCCATCTGCGGATGGTCACCGCCTTGCAGTGGTTTCTCGACCATTCGTATTCATCCAGAATGTATCTGCCGCCGTGTTCCCTCTCGCCATAAGCCGGCATCTTCCTGTGTCCCATAGGCTCCTCCTGTTAAACCAAGCCCTCCCGGTCTTTTCTGGCCGAGAGGGTATTTTTCTGATTGTGGTATCTTATTCCGGCTTCGTTCCGTCATCCATCTGAATGACTGCCATCTGCCCGAACATGCTGACGAATGCCTCCGGCACCCAGAAGCGTTCCCTGAATTTCTGGATGAGGTCCTGGGGCAGCTCTGCGAAATCTTCCTCGCCCAATCCGCAGATGAAGAAGTTTCCCTTGATGGGCTGCTCCAGCTCCGGAATGTATCTGCTGAATGATTTCTCGGTGAACAGCCCGTTGTCATCGGTGACCAGGACGGCGCGTTCTTCCCACGGGTAGGTGGATGTGATACAGTCGCAGTCGAGGATGCGGTAGAACTCTTTCAGGGAGTTTTCAATGTCCACCACCTGCGGATGCTCCATCGGTTTGATCAGAAGAACTTTCATTCGACCCATCCCCCTTTCACGATTGCCCAGTCTGCAAGATGCATCTTCTGCTGTCCGCCCCATGCAATGTCCTCTAATGCTTCCTCCGTTCCGCAGCGGTTGCAGATCTGGATGTCCGCTCTTCGGCTGAGTGCCTGCTGCTGATGGTCGTAGCAGTCAGGCTTTGCTCCGCACCTGGGGCAACGTGGGCCGGTCTGTCGCGTTTTACCAAGGTGGTCGAGCGACACTTTGACCTCGGCATCCGTTGCCACACGGTGGCAACTGTCCGCGCCGTAGGCAACGTTAAGATGGCTTCCGGTGTCCCAGTTCACCAAGATGTTTCCGGCATCATCGACCCCGTTGCAGGTTCCCTGCGTTCCGATGGGCGGTGCCTGCCTATCATCCATCTCATCGAGGACGATCCGGCATCCGACCGGGAACTCTTTTCTCAACTTCTTGACCATTTTCTGATCTGCGAAATTCATGCCTGCACCTCCTCAATCATCCGCTGGGCGGCATCCTTATCCATGCATTCCTTCAGCGCACCTTCGAGGATGTGCATCGGAAAGTGGAATGCCTTGTAGCCATCATGCAGGACTTTGTAGTAATACCGGCTCGGTGCGCGGTGTCCGAAGTCGTTTTCCATGATGTAGACCATTGCGGTCACCATCTCCGGCTCTGCCCCTTCCCGAAGCAGTTCGATGTTCAGGTCTTCCTTGCGGTAGTAGTTCGGGTAGCCCTCATAGAGGTCGAGGTTCTCTTCGTCCCTTTCCGAGATCTCCCACACCAGAACCGGCGTGTTCTTCTTCGGGTTTGGTGCGATGGTGGCGCAGCCGCGGAACAAAAGCTCCCAGCCTGCCAGCACCGCCTGTCCTGCAATTTTTGCATCCGGGCATCGGTCTGCCATCTGCTCCACCGACAGGTTGCTGCCGTAGGCGATGTAATATTTCTTGTTCTTCATTTGAATCTCTCCCTTCGGTTTTATCCGCTCTTGTCTGGCGGTATGGTATATATCACTCTTTTGCCCTGATTTATCAAGGCCGATGCGCATCATATACTGCACAATGTTTTTTGCTTTTGATCGTGTACTCTTACATCATCTGCCGCTTCTTCAGATACCGGACGGCTTCCGTCCTTCCGATACTGGCTGCCAGTCCACGCTTCAGTGTGTCCAGCGGAAATTCCCAGTCGCTGTATCCGCCGTGCAGCAGTTCAAAATACTCGGCATCCGGGCAGCCAAGCCGCCGGTCCTCGTGCATCACATAAGCGATGCAGGGCTTTGCCTTCTTCATGCGGTTCCCGTTCAGATTCCAAACCGGAAGCTGGAACTGCTTCTTGTAGTAGTATCGTGGGCAGCCCTCGTACCGGTCCAGCAGGAGCTCATCGTATTCTGAGAGCTTCCAGACCACTGCTGGTACGCTTTCATTGGCATCCTGCTCGATGGTGGCATAGCAGCCGGTCTTACTCTTTTTGAACAGGAGCCGGTAGCCCTTGATCTCGGTCGTGCCGACCACCACAGCGTAAGGGCATCTCTTTCCCATCCGCTCCATGTCGAGGTTGCTTCCGTAGGCAAGGTAATATCTGGATGGGACTCGGCTAATCAGTTCAAACATCCGCCTCACCGTCCTCCCTGCCAGTGAATTCCACACCCTGGAAATCCTCCGTCCCAAGCTCGATCTGGCTGTCCTGCCACCAGTCCTCTGCCACACGCTGGGCTTCCTCCACGGTCGGCTCTTTCATTTCGGATTCATAAATGGTCACCGTTCTCTGGTAGGTCTCAGTGATGGTCACCTTAAAGGCCCTGCCTCCCGGTGTGTTTTCATTTTTTAACGTGCTTTTCATAAACCTGCACCTCCTTCTACCACCTCAAGGGCGGTTGCCCGCCCAAAAGGTGCCCGTGCATCCCGGCTTATTTGTTCCGCCAGGATGCGTTGCCCTCCATGTTCCGCAGAAGGATCTCCCTTGCCGTTGCAAATTCATCCCCGATGAATCCCAGCCTCAGCATCCAGCACCGCATGGCGTACTTTTCGTTGTCGGTCTGCTGGGGCTTCGGGCTTGCCGTTCTGACCATCTTGGCAAGCTGGCTCATTGCGAGGCAAAGCTGGATGTAGGCTTTCATCTCACCGGCGTGCAGTCCGTTGCGCTTTCCGTCCGCTGGGTCTGCGAATTGGAAAAGGCGGAATTCAATGGTCCCTTTTGTGAAGGTGGCATGGAGGTTCAGCATATGGTACCGGCTTGAATTGTAGTGGGCATTCCGGTTTTCCCAGCTGGAACCGTTGCCTTCGTACCAGATGTCTTCCAGCTTGCGCATGGTGGTCGGCTTCTCACGGTTCAGCCGGTCGAGGAAGCGGTGATTGACCACCTGGCAATATTGTCCGGTGCGCCCTGCGTCAATCCGGATGGCTCTGCCGATCTGCTGTTCGTGTGCCGCCATGATGTTCACAAGGTTGCGGATGGTCTTTGCGGTGTGGTCCCCTTTGCCGATGTGGATGTGGACTCCGCATCCGCGGCTTGGCCCGCTCTTTGCGCCTGCCTTTCGGAGCAGCCGGATAATCTCCTGCAAGGTTTCGATGTCGTCGTAGGTGAGGATCGGGGTGACCAGTTCGCATTTTTCTGCGTCCGGTCCGTAGATGCTCACATCCCTCTGGAATTTCCAAACCCTGCCCTGCTGATCCTTGCAAGCCCAGCTGTAATATCCGTACTCGCCGGCGGCGTTCCATGCTCTGGTTCCGAAGTACTCAGCGACCTTTCTTGCCGCTTTTTCTCTGGTGATGTTGTTCATCTCGATCTCAACTCCGATGGTCTGGTTCTTCATGGCTTCAATCTGCTCTCTTGTTTTATCGTTCATGGTATGTTCTCCTTTGTTTTTTCCTTGTTTTCCCTTTCGGTATGTGCATATTACCGTCAGGTGCACATAATAGCAAGGCCATAAAAGAACATATATTCGACAAATATTGAGAGGAATGATCGTGTACATTTCTGCGGTTTATCCGCTTGATAATGTACATTTTCAGAGTTAATATCAGTACAATGGAAGAGAGGCTCGCATATTTTTCGGCCCCCATTGGGGGCTTGAGAGCTTACGCTCCCGCCTCCAGCATCTGCGCCGTGTCTGCCCCACAGTCGGGCTGTGTCGGCTCGGCATCTGCTGATGTGATCGTTTCCCCAGCGGAGGCGCTGCCCTCCTGTGCCGCCCGTTTCGCGGCTTTCAGGGCATCACGCTTTGCCTTTTCCCTTGCAAGGAACTTCTGTGCTTCCTCATCCGTGCGGAAAGCCGCATGGCCGGAAAGGTTCTCCATCAAGATCTTTCTGGTCTGCTTGAAGTCCGGGCCATTCATGCCAAGGCGCAGAAGCCAAGTTCGCAAAGCGTATTTCTCATTGGAATCGTTCACCTCTTTTGCCTGAATCCGCTTCTGGCTGATAGCCTGCTGGTTCATCAGAATCGCAAGGTGTCCGAATGCAGTCAGGTGGTCATAATCCGGTGCAGTCGGGAAACCTGTAAAGGTTACTTTCTCATCTGTGATCGTCAAGCCTTCCAGGGAAGCACCATGCTGTTCTTCATACTCTTTGACCGCATGAATGAAATTTGCTACCGCATAAGTGCAGCTGTCATCTTTCAAGGCATCCACCAGTCCCTTATCGGCAAGGAAAATGCCGTCCGTTGCTTTGCTGATGAGTTCCCCTCTGCTGTAGATCAGATTGACCAGGTTGCGAAGCGATACGCCGTTATGCTGACTGATCGGGAAAGAAAAATCCGCATCCAGAGGGATTGCTTCCTCTGCCACAGGCTGTTCCCCACCTTCTTCCGATGGGATTTGCTCTGCACTCTCCATTTCGGATTCCCCATCTTCCTCGGCTTCTTCTGAATCCCCTTCACAGGTCTCCTGCTCATTTGGATCTACTGCCGGAATCATCTGGACACCCTCGGCGAGGTCTACCGTAGGCTGTTCGTCTGCAGTTTCCTGCAAAGTCTCTGCATCCACATCCTCGCCGCCGCGGATCAGACCTTCGTTCATCAGCGTAGTCAGTAATTCCAGATCTGCATTTTCCGCCTCCACCAGCAGGTTGCCATCCCGGTCAATGGTGTAATTTCCGATGTCATACGCATACCGAGGCGCCTTGGTGTAGTAAGGATGGATGCCTGTCAGATCCTCCATCCGCTTTGCCAGTGTTTTGCGCTCCTCTACATTTAGTTCAAACTTCAACATAATTCATCGCTCCTTTTTCATTATTTTGTTTTTGTGCATCCCGATGTTTTTTCGGTAGCACATATATCACTCTGAATCGGGCAAATAGCAAGTCCATTTCCGAATAATCTTTATGTTCGACCCTTTACACAATGAGATGCTAACTCATTTGTGTAAATAGTCCCGATATGTAAGCCCGCCATATCACTTGGTAGCCTTTCTACCTTGTAATATAGCGGGCCATTTTATTCTTCCAGACCTGCGCACCATGCAATGCCGGCGAGAACAAAGTATACACATGGAAGTGCGACACCGTTGCCCCAAAGCTTATACTCTGCTGCATCCGAATACGGATCAGCCAGCCACTTTCGCAGCTGTTTCTCTGTCTTCTGCTTCTTAGCCTGTGTCACGATCCGTCTGTGGGTTTCAAACACATCTGCCCAGAAAGTGAGTTCTTCCTCAGTCGGATTTTCTGTTCCAAGGTCTCTGCACCACCAGTCCGGGAAGCCTTGCAGTCTGGCACACTCGGTTGGTGTCAGGCGGCGGACGGTATAGGTCACTGGCGTGGGCTGTACTTCTGGGTTGTCGATGACCAGACGGTCATTGAAAGCATCCTGCCCATTAAAGCCGCTGGGATGTGCCCCAGTCGCCACCGTTCCCATAACTCCCTCGTTCAGATGCGGTGTCGGTGCGATGGTGGTCGGGTCTTTGTAATCCCGTGCCATCAAAGTCGGTGCAACTTCTTTCTCCACCTGCATATAGGAACCAGTTGTCATGGCATACACACTTTCTGGTGCGCAGACTGCATGGCGGTCTGTCGCATCTAAGGTGAAGCAGACATCCTCATTGACACCATCCCCCTGCGGACCATTCTCATCCTTACGGCCAATCATGTTGCCCTGCAGGACGAAGGTCTGCTGCTTCATCCCTAGCTCTGCTGCAAGTGCTGCTGACTTCTCTCCCAGATCCCGGACTTCATCCCTCTGATTCTGTGTAAAAGCAACCGGCTCTACTACACAGATGCCGCCCTGGTTACAGGTCGGGTCTCCACCACTGCGGTCAAGAGTCCGGGATGTGTCTGCTTCATAAAAACCGCTATGCGGATTATCGGACATCATGGAATGACTGGCTTTGGAGCAGACACCGTAGCATTTCGGAACGAACAGCGTCTGATCGTTGTTGCAGCCGAGGGTGGCTGACTTTTCTTCCTGCCAGATGGCTCCCTTGCCGCCGCCCTCACATCCGGAGCGGATCTTCAATGTGACTGCCGGGGAGTTCTCAACATCTTTCACTGGGCTTTCCACCGACTTTTCAACATCATCCATGACCAGTGGAACATTGCCGCCACCCGTACCACACCGGCTGGTCAGGGTCTGCACCTTGCCATCCTCAGGAATCTTCACCCTGCTGTCTGCAGGATGGTTTTCCAAAGCGATAGCGGCAGGCACAACACCAGCCCGGAGAGTTGGTGACCGTTCCTCTTCATACCCGATGCTTCTTGCGTTGGCAGAGTGTTCCGTGCAGAAACCGGCTGCTTCCAGAACACACGGAGGATGGTGTGCTTCTGCTCGAAGCGTTGATGTCACTTCCTCTGTCACATCCATTCTCTCCCCACCCTGATCATTCAGGCAGATTCTTCCTGTGCCGCCTGCCTTTCCAGTGCTGCTTTCAACACAGGCGGCAGCTCTTTGCCACGCACGGAAGCTCTCCGCAGAATACCGAGACACGCCTTCGGACTCAAATAATACTTTTGGGGCACTCTGGTCTGCAAAATCTGCGACAAGGAAGATTCGTTTTCTACGCTGGGGTACGCCCCACCACTGCGCATCAAGGACTCGATATGCGACACTCCATCCGTCTCCCAAATAGTAGTCAGCATCCGGCCATCCCTTTTTCTCAGGCGCAGGCACCTGGGCGGACGGTTCTTTAACACCGATGACGGCTTCGAGGACTGCCTTGAAGTCCTGTCCTTTATTTGAGGAGAAGGCCCCTGGCACATTCTCCCACACGATAAATCTTGGTTTTTCTCCATTGGTCTTACACCTCATTTCCTTCACGATTCGGATTGCTTCATAAAACAGGCTGGACCGTGAACCATCCAGACCGTCCCGCTTACCGGCGATAGACATATCCTGACAGGGACTTCCAAAAGTGATGATGTCCACCGGCGGCAAGTCCGCACCGCTGATGGCAGACACATCACCGTAATGCCTCACCCACGGCAGGCGCTTGGTCGTGACCCGGATGGCAAAGGGCTCCACCTCGCTGCTCCACAGCGGAGTGATCTGCCCGGTCAAAAGTCCACCCAACGGGAAACCCCCGGAACCATCAAAGAGGCTGCCGAGGGTCAGCTGTTTATTCTCCATCGGCATCCTCGCTTTCCGGCTCGAAGGTTGCCACTTCTTCGAACTTCAGCTTCTGACCGTCGCGGATAACAAACACATCATCGTAGTGGCCTTCGCTGTGTTCGATGTACCGCTTCACAATAACATCCACGAACTTCGGGTCCAGCTCGATGCCCCGACACACACGGTCCGTTTCCTCACAGGCGATCAATGTCGAGCCACTGCCAAGGAACGGATCGAGGACGATGCCGTTGGTCATAGTTGAGTTACGGATTGGATAGCTCATCAGGCCGATGGGCTTCATGGTCGGATGATCCTTGTTGGACTTCGGCCGGTCATACTCCCAGATGGTCGTCTGCTTACGGTCGGAATACCACTGGTGTTTGCCCTTCTGCTTCCAACCGTAAAGACATGGTTCGTGCTGCCACTGGTAAGGACTGCGCCCCAGCACCAGAGCATTCTTCTTCCAGATACAACACCCGGACAGATAGAACCCGGCATCCTTGAATGCCTTGCGGAAGTTTAGCCCCTCGGTGTCAGCGTGGAAGATATAGATGGAACCATCGTCTGCCAGATGACCGTGCATCTTCTGGAATGCTGCCAGAAGGAACTGGTAGAATTCCGAGTCACCCATGTTGTCATTCATGATCTTACCGGCCGTTTCTTCCACATCCACATTGTAAGGAGGATCGGAAAGAACCAGATTTGCCTTGGTACCTTCCATCAGGGTATCGTAGCATTCTGCCTTAGTGGAATCGCCGCACAGAACGATGTGCTTTCCCAGATGCCAGAGGTCGCCCTCTTTGGAGAAGCACGGCTGCTTCAGCTCGGATTCCACATCGAAGTCATCTTCCTTGACCTCTTTGCTGTGGACCTTGTTGAACAGCGTCTCGATCTCCGGCGGTTCAAAGCCTGTCTTGCCGAGGTCGAAGTTGGAATCTTCGATGTCCTTGAGCAGGTCAGCCAGCAGGGAATCATCCCATGCACCCGTGATCTTGTTGAGTGCAATGTTCAGGGCTTTTTCTCTGGTCTTGTCGATGTCCACCACCGCACAAGGCACTTCTGTGTATCCCAGTTCCATTGCAACAGTCAGTCTCTGATGGCCGCCGATGATCGTCATGTCGGTATTGACCACCAAAGGATCTGCGAAGCCGAACTCCGTGATGGAGTTCTTGATTTTCTCATACTCTTTATCTCCCGGCTTCAACTTTTTCCGGGGATTGTATGCGGCCGGCTTGAGTACAGACACCGGCAGCATCTTCAGTTCAGCAGTCGCTTTCATGTAAGCCCTCCCGTTTTAGATTCACATGCGCATGACCCCGGAAAACGGCACGAAAAAAGAGCCGAACAAAAAGCCCGACTCCATTTCACTGCCATCTTCTTCTGGCTGCGGTTTCTCTGCCATCTCGCACCATTCCGGGTTTTCCCCGTTCACAGATGCCAGGACCTTATCTTCCGCATGGTCGATTGCATGTACACAGATACCTCCGGTGTTGAACAACGGGTACACACCGATCACCTTTTCACTCATGCTCCTTCGCCTCCTTCATTCCATATCGAAATTCAAAATAACAATTTCTGCTGCAGAACATCCGCTGACTCCTGCTTTCGCAGATTGCCGTAAACGGACGGCCACAGTTCTGACAGAATGCTACCCTGCCAGCCTTTTCCCGTTTATAATTCCTTCGTTCATATTCGGCATAGCACTCATCCGAACAATATTTTCTCGGCGCACCTCTTCCACTCTGCCCGATGATTCTTCCACAGACTGGACATCTGCGTTCTTTCACTCGGCCCGGCGGCACCAGATGGCAGCTTCCTATTTCCGGCAATCCCAGTTCCCGGCAGTAATCCATCACCTGTTCCACAGGCATTCCCGTCTGCTCTGCGATCTGAGAAAGTTTCGTTCCAGAAAGCCGCAGCGTCCTCACCTGCTCCCTGGCAGCATCAAACGCCATTCCTTCAAAAACACAATCCATACGGATGCCATTTCTTCTGACATCCCGTTCAATACTCAACGGCTGCATCTTTTGCCTCCTTTCCTCTGCCCCGATTGGCACAAGCCCGGCTGCAATATTTTCGTTCCAACCCGTACTGATGCCGGTAGGAAAACTCCCTGCCACACACCGGGCAAATCTTGGAGCGTACCGTTTTCCAGTTCTCCGGCTTCGGATGGGTGTTGTTCCATCGTGACCGGCATTCCGGTGAGCAGAACTTTCTCGGTCTGCCTTTATGATTCGGTACAATGGCTGTACCGCACTGAGGACAGAAGGAAAACGCCATGTCCCTTATCATCTCAGCCGTGTAATCTTCCATCTGCCCTCACCTCACTCTCATTTTTCGCCGTTTCTTCGGCGGTTTCTTAGAAAAATCTCATAATTCATACGAAAAGCGGCAAAGTAGAAATCGGCACCGCCCCGCCAGGTTGGATTGTTGTTGCGGCGTCCGATTCTCGCTCGCCCCTGCTCCTCCCGGAACAAGCTAAAATGTGCGAAAGCTCCCTGTTTACGAGAGGTTTCACACACTTTGGTTCATTTCGGGGAAAAAGAATGGCACCGGAACCGAAGCTCCGATGCCTGTACATTTTCCTGTTTCATTTTGCGCCGTTATTCCTCTGACCCCCGGCCTATGAATTCTGCGGTTTTTCACGGAAAAGGGCGCACCGGTCTCCGTGTGACTTCACCGTAGAGAAGTAACCCCGGCCCCGGCGGGGCTGTCAGTAGGTGTAGGTCGGGTTGATGTCTTCGGTCAGCGTCTTCTTATCGTGACAGCTCTTGCAGAGAGACTGCCAGTTATTCTGGTCCCAGAAAAGTTTCTGGTCACCACGGTGCGGAATGATGTGATCCACTACCGTTGCCCGGACGTACTTGCCCTGCTTGGCACACATCACACAAAGCGGATGCGCTTCCAGATACGACTTCCTGGCTTTCTGCCATCGTCTGTTATATCCACGTTTTGCCGCTGGGCGAGTGATTTCCGGGTGGAGAGGCAGGTGCTTCTCACAGTAGAGCCGTCCAGCTTCCACCAGCTCCGGGCAGCCAGGATGGTGGCACGGTGTCTTTGGTCTGTACGGCATGGGTCAGTCCTCCCACGGAAGACCAGCCTTGCCGAAGTGACCGTAAGCACTGACCTTGTTGTAATCTACATCCAGCAGACCCAGCCGCTTGATGATACCCTGCGGGGTCAGGTCGTAGCTGTCATGGACATAGGCTTCAATGAAGTCAAGGGACTGGTGCTCCGTACCGAAGCACTCCACAGCCACACCCACCGGCTGTATCACACCGATAGCGTAGGCCAGCTGGACCTCGCACTTGTCAGCGTAGCCCGCCTGCACGATGTCCTTGGCAATCTTCCTCGCCATGTATGCTGCGGAGCGATCCACCTTGGTGGGGTCTTTACCGCTCAGAGCACCGCCACCCATGCGACCAATGCCGCCGTAGGTATCGCACGCCAGCTTTCGGCCGGTCACACCACAATCGGCGTAGCTGCCGCCCAGCACAAAACGGCCGGTCGGATTGACCAGCTTCGTGAAGTCACCGTCCAGACCATACTCGCAGGCGGCAAGCACCATCATGGATTCGATGATGTGCCGAAAGTCGCTGACCTCCACATCCGGGCTGTGCTGCACGGAGCAGAGGAAGGTGGTGATACGACCGGTGCCGTAATCGTAGCTGACCTGCGCCTTGGCATCTGCACGGAACATCTTGGACGGATGGTTCTTCAGCAGCTGCAGGAACTTGGTGGCGACCAGGTACGGAATCGGCATCTGCTCTGCCGTCTCGTTGGTGGCGTAGCCATACATGATGCCCTGGTCACCGGCTCCGCCCTTGTCCACACCCAGTGCAATATCCGGCGACTGCTTGTCCACCAGAATGCCGATGCGGAGAAGCTCGGTCAGGTTCCAGCCCAGCTTTTCGGCACCGATGCGGTTGAACACATCGTGAACGATCTGGTTGTAGTTTGGTCGGTAATCAGTAGTGACTTCGCCAGCAATAAAGAGCTGACTCTTTTTCAGCAGACACTCGATTGCCACGCGGGCGTGCTTGTCATGCTGAAGGATGTCGGTCACGATGGCATCTGCGATCTGGTCACAGATCTTATCAGGATGGCCGTTGCTGACCTGTTCACAGGTGATAATCTTACTCATGTTCTGTCCTCTCTTTCTTGTATCACAAAGCAGGCCGCCTTTGCCCTTGCCCACAAATAGGCTCCCACAAAGACTGCCTGCCCTGTCTCAGGTGAAACTCAAAATTTATATCTCACAAAATGGACCACTCAAAAATTGAGCCGCCAAGATAAAAAGCAGACCTCGGATTCTCTTATTTGTTTTTTTGTAGCAAGTAGCAGGTTGTAGATACTTTTTCATATAGAAGTCTATAAAAGAAAGTAATAATAAAAAGGGATATGAAAATCAGGCTACAAATTGCTACCTGCTACAGTTTTTCACTTCAAAGGAGCACATCCTTTGGTTTATAAGCATCCTGAACGGTTGAATCTTCTGCTCCTTCTTGAACATCACGGAATCGGCAGCCAAGAATCATCGTTGTTTGACCACCGCCATCTTTTGGACGTTTTCTCGTTATTTTGAAATGCACACCGATGGCATTTTTGAAGTTTTTCTGGTTTTCGGACGAGTATCCGTTTTCCTCGCACCACTTGGCGTACAACTGATACGCAGCAGATGTCCTGAGTTCCGAAGTCTCGTCTTTTTCAATCCACGCCTCGATGAACTGCCCAATTCGATCAGAGTCATCCTTATAATCCTCTGTGGCTCTCTTAACTGCATCTGGAACTTCAAGCCCCTGCTTACAATATTTCTTGTACCCTTCCAAGCACCAGTTGAAAATACCTGACAGGTTCTCCGGCTTCGCAAACTGCCCCTTCAGCCCCTGGTCCTGTTCTCCCTCTTCAAAGTGACGGTTGAACGGTATGATTTTCAGTCGGCCGGATTGGAACAGGGTCATATCATTGACATTTGGCAGGTAGTTCGTATTGATAAAAATCTTGAACACTGGCACAAAATCAAAGCTGTTCTCATTTAGGAATCGGGCGTTGATGGTATCGTTGCCGGTCATTCTTTTTACGAGAGCTGCATTGAATGTGATCTTCTTCTCCGGCTCAGAGATATTTACGAATCTGGAACCGACCAGACGAGCCACTTCTTCCGAAGGTCCGCCTGTATTCCCACCACGGAATTTAGCTGCCAGCATATCCGGATTTGATGTCTTTCCGTAGTCACCCATGATCTTCAGGAATGTTTCCATTGCAGTACCTTTTCCATTTCGGGAAGTGGCACCGTAAAGGATAAACATACACTCCTGCGAGGTGTCTCCTGTCAGGGCGTATCCCAAAGAACGCTGAAGGAAGTCTGCCAGATCTGCATCCCCGCACATGACTTCCTTGATAAACGAGTGCCAGCGTGGGCAGTCTGCATCCGGGTCATAGGTAATACCGGATTCCATTGTGAGATAATCCTCCGGCCGATGCTCCCTGAATTCCAGTGTCCGCATATCCAGCGTTCCATTTTTGCAATTAAAGAAATACTTGTTCCTGTCGAACGCCTGCATGGAGATCGGATACACGGACATGGCATCTTTCAGCATCGTTTCTCGGTTCTTACGCAGCTGCAGCTTTCGGACACGGTCTATGAACCGCTTCCTGGCATCCTCTTCGGTGATCGTCAGGGCAAACACATACAGCTTGTCAGCCAGCAGCTTTGCCAGTTCCGACACCTTGAGATTGCCTTTGTCCGGCCGCCAGACAGAGCCGTCATAGACATACCAGCCTTTACGCTCACTGTTGTACCGGGCGATCTGCTTGAAATAATCCGCAAACATATTGCCCATGCCGATCTCATTTCTTCCATACCGGGCATTTGTATGCGGAGCCATTTCTTCCAGCGTGATCGTGATCTTGGTAAGGTCTGGTTGGAATTCGATATAGTCATCCTCATCCAGCTTGGAAAACTCCTCATCCACAATGTCCTGCGCATTGACCGGCATATAGACAGCCGAACAGGTATTGACGGTATTGCGGATAGAAATCGCACCGTAGGTCGAACCAGCCTGCTTGCGATCCCACTTATCACGCATCAAGCCCGATGTACGGAAGATGCGGTCCATCTGCTCCTCATCGCAGCCACACCAGAATGCCAAAATGGACAGTAACGCCATATCTGCATCCGACTGGCTGCCATAGAGATCTTCCCAGTCACCGGCAAAGAGTTTTTTGAATTTATCACTGTTGCTGGCTTCGTTGGCGTGTGCGATAACAGCATCATCATCCAAGTACGAATGGTGCTGGAAATGGGTCTGCTGCACCTGCTTGTTTCGCTTCATCAGCGTGTCCAGCAGTGTTGTCATTGCCGTTTCATCGTTTGGGATCTCACCTGTGCGGTAAACATCTCCCGTTACGGTGACGAAGCGGTTCGTCGCACCGGGCATATACACTTCCAGACCTTTGCTGCGGTTGTTGATGTAGTAGACCGTCTTGTCGTAAACGTAGTCCTCTGGCACACAGAAGAAACCTCTCAGTCCTTTCCCGGACGGAGATTTTTCCACGTAAGCCGTAGGAAAGATGGAAAGGACAGTATCCGCTGTATCGTTCAGCGTACCATCCTCCCGGATACAGTGGTCGATATCAAAAGCACCGATTCCGTTGCCAACTGCAATACCGATACCGTCATAACCACCCATCGCATAGGTGACGAGGGTATTCTTGAAATCCGAAAATGTACGCAGGTCATTGATCTTTGCCCGTTCTCCCGTTGCCGGGTTGTACGGCATCTTCGTTTTCTGTCCATTGCGCTTTTCAAACTTCCAGACACAGAAGCTGCAGGTCGTTTTCAGCTTGCCCGGAATGTTCTTGATGTCCATCATGCCTGCGCCTCCCTTCCCGTACAAGCCTGCATCGCAAACTGCTTTTTAACAGCAGCTTCGATCTCCTGCTTTTTCCTGGCCGAGGTCACACGGCAGAGCCGGTTGCACAGAACCATCTTGTCAATGGTCGTGATCTGCTCCACCAGCAGAATGGATTCTTCCAGACACTCATCCCGGAGCATTTCACAGTCTTTCCCGGTGACCGGAATGTGTACCGGCAGCTCCAGCTTCTTCAGCTTAGAACTCATCGGGATCACCGTGATGATTGGGGAATTGCGGTTTGCCATATCGTTGCTGATGACCAGCACCGGACGGTTTCCGCTCTGGACCGAAGTGCCATAATGGTTTCCCAATTCTGCAAACCAGATTTCATACTGCTTCGGTATCTTTGTTGCCGGCCACTGATCTGCTGGCAACTCGTAAAACTGAGGTTCTTTCGATGTCAGTTTACAGGATGCCTCTGATCTGCGGTGCGGCTTTGTTTTTCCACGCTGGTTGATGTATTTATTGACATGGATCTTGCGGCCGCGCTCTATCGGCCGGGCATTACTTTTCTTTCGTCCCATCAGGATATCACCTCCATGTTGATAGCAAAAAGGCCGCCCAAGTTCACACTTTTAGGCGGCACAAAATGTAAAAAGGCATAAAAAATACCGGACAGCATCTTCTGCTCCCGTACTTTCCATGCCTTCGTTTCTCCTATTTTCCTAGTTTAAAGTATAGCAAAAAGCCAATGTACGGTTAAGAGAGAATTTGGCTCAAAGTGGCTCACTTAGCTTCAAACTGGCTCATTTTTATAAATATTTTTCTCCAGTTCTTCCAAGCGACTTTGAAGCGGAACCAAACGGCAAGAAAGTTCAGCAATACCTTTCTTTTTGTACCGGGTTGCTGTAGACCGGCTCATATAAATTCCTGCCTTTTTGTCCACCAGAACCGCTTTCATCGTTGCGCCTTCCAGACAATTCTGTTTCAAAACCAGCCTTGCCTTTTCTTCCTTCACTTTGGACACTGTGGCATTCACCAGTTTCATCCAGCTTCGGGCGGATTCATATTTTTCCAGTTCCTCTGCTGCCTCACGTTCGTACATTTCTTTTTCGCTTGGATACTTTGATTCCGCCATCAGTGCAAGGCTCTGTTTCCATGCAGCTTCCGCTTCTTCAGCCAGCATTTTGATTTCCCGATACTTTCCGCAGACTTCTGCTGTGTACCGGAGCATTTCCTCTGTTGCTTCTCGCTCCATATTCCACCTCACCTTTTCTGATACCGGCAAATTGTGTCGGCTATTCCAACAAGGGCATTTTTCTTTTCCCGGACTACCGTTCGCCGGGTCAAGTTATTTCCATCCGCCCCTGTGATCTCCGTCTGTTTCTTTCCCTCCACAAACAGCTGCTCTGCCACAAGCCGGGTCTGGCCCCGGAGACTGCGAAGCCCGACCTCAAATAGTTCGATCTGCTCACAGACTTCATAGTATGGCTCCAGAAACTGCTCCGTGCGCTGAGTCTGTACCTCACGGTTCATAGACGCCAGTACCTTATCGCAGTTGAGGACGGTACGCTCCACCGGATTCGACAATCCGCTGGTCTGCACATGCTCGGATTCCTCGTGTGCGCCCTGCGACAGCTTATAGACAATTTCCTCCTTGGTGTAAAACCATGACTTGGAATCCTCGTACTGCTGGCGGAGCAGATCCCGTCTGTGGATCAGGAGCCGATAGGAATCGGCCAGTTTTCTTGCCTGCTCCAGATAATCGGTCTGCTCGGAACAGTTCCGTTCTGCAGTCGCCACGTTCTTTTCTTCTTCCACCTTTGGCCCTCCTTTCTGGCCGATCCAGCCCATCAGCTTCCTCTCAGTTCTGCTTTCCGGCGCAGCTTTTCCGCTTTCTTTCTCCTACGCTCGTTCATCTCATGCTGCACATTTTCTTTCACCCCGGCCATGAGCCGCTCCGGATCAAGTTCTGTAAGAACACCGTACCACTGAGAACGGAAGAATTTCTCCAGCCGCACCTTATCATGCCGGGCCTCCTGATTTCTTGGATTGCCCTCCAGCTGGCGGAGTGCTTTCTTGTAATCCTTGACCGCCTGCAGAATGATGGCATTTGCCAGATTCTCATAACAGTCCAGATTTTCATTGACTGCAACTCTCGCAGCACTTCTTACTGTACTCACTCCTCTGTGCCTCCCTTCTTGTCGTACCAGGGAGCCGGGATGTCTTCTGGATCACAACCATACTTAAAAACAAAAATCGTGCGCCATGCCGTCTCATACAGACGGTCAACCAGAAATCGGTTTGCTTCCGGCAGTTCATTTGCCTTCTGGATGAAATTCTCGATAAAATGATCCCTGTTCAAATTTTTGGAGCCTTTGTCATGCTCCCTGCCAATGACTGCCTCGGCAAACTGAAAGCAGATCTTCTTGTACTGCTGGACACAGTCGTATTTCCAAGTGACTGCATCCAGCAGAATCTTTCGCTTATGCTCCGGTGTGATTTTGGGCATATTCTGGAGTTTGGACCGCTGATACAGTTCCAGAGCCTGTTCTTCCTTGCAGAATGCCTGCTGCATCTGAAATTCACTCATACGAATCCGGCACATCAGCAGTTCCACTTCGTGCTCATAGGCTTCCTTCAGCAGCAGGTCACGGTTCATGCGGAGATCTGCTGCTCTGCGGACGGGACTCGCCCCGAAGAGTTCGCAGAAAAGTCCTTTTTCTCCCAGCGGTCGGAATATTGCCCAGGGGATGAAGAAACCATCCTCATCCCGTTTGGTTTTTACAGCCGTCACCGGCTTCGACTTCTTATAACGATAACCGCTCTCCTCGACCGGACGGCGGTCCTCTGCACTCAAAAAAAGATACTTTTTCATATTCTCTCCTTATCTCCCCAGCTGCGCCTTGACTGCTGAGATTAGCTTTTCCTGTGTCATGTCTTTCTGCTCCAAAGCGGCCATGACATCCTCGTCCACGGTGTCCTTGGTGATGATATGGTGGATGGTGACCACATCGGTCTGGCCCTGCCGCCAAAGTCTGGCATTCGTCTGCTGGTACAGTTCCAGGCTCCACGTCAGTCCAAACCAGATCAGGATGTGTCCGCCCTGCTGGATATTCAATCCATGTCCGGCTGATGCCGGGTGGATCAGGGCGACCGGGATCTTGCCGGCGTTCCAGTCCTTGATGTCGGTGCTACTCTTGATATCCCGCACCGGAATCTTTTGCTTTGCCAAATGCTCCATGATGCGCTGGCGGTCATGCTTGAACCAGTACGCCACCAGAACAGGCTGCCCATTGGCGGCTTCGATCAGGTCTTCCAATGCTTCCAGCTTGTGGTCGTGGATGATCCTCGCTTTGCCGTTCTCATCGTAGACAGCGCCATTGCTCATCTGCAACAGCTTCCCTGTCAGTGATGCGGCATTGGCAGCATCTATGTCTCCATCTTTCAGTGGAATCAGCAGGTTCTTCCGGAGCATATCGTAAAGTTCCCGCTCCGGCGCGCTCATCTCCACCTCATACCGGCTTGGAATACAGTCCGGCATATGGAGGTAATCCAGTGCTTTCATGGAGATCGTGATATCCGAGATCCTCTGGTAAATCAGCTCCTCTGCTCCTTCTCTGGGCTTGTATTGGAACACAACACCGGTGGAAGGATTCATGGAAGAGGCTTTGAAATAAGCTTCCCGGTACCGGCCAATGAATTTGCCGAGTCTCTCACCGCCATCCAGTATCCCGATCTCCGCCCAAAGATCCATGAGACCATTGGAAGAAGGGGTACCCGTCAGCCCAACCCATCGTTTCACATACGGGCGGACTTTCCGCAGGAATTTAAAACGCTGGGACTGGTAGTTCTTGAACGATGAAAGCTCATCGATCACAACCATGCCAAAATCCCAGCGCATTCCGTTTTTCTCATAATACTCCACCAGCCACTTGATATTTTCCCGGTTGATGACATAGATCATTGCCGGATGGTGGAGTGCTGCAATGCGGGTCTTTGTGTCACCTACGATGACAGAAATATCCAGTCCCTGCAGATGATCCCACTTTTCAATCTCTGCTGGCCATGTGTCACGGGCCACACGCAGTGGCGCAATAATGAGAACCTTGCTGACTTCAAAGGTCTCCAGCATAAGGTCTTTGATGGCCGTCAATGTGATAACGGTCTTTCCTTAACCCAAGCCCATATCCAGAAAAAGGGCTGCGACCGGGTGTGTTTTGATATACTCCGTACAGTAGCTCTGATAATCATGAGGAATGAACTTCATTTGGGCATCACCTCGCTTTCCGACTTTTCGTCCTGTTCTGGCGTATTCTGCGGCAGCGTAACTTCCGGCATCTCCGGGATCTTCGCTCCGATCCCCTGTGGGATAGGCTCGCCCGGTTTCCAGTGAAGCAACGCATGGATAGCAGGCTGGATCTGTTCCGGTCGGTCTACGCAGAATACCGGAAAGCCCAGTGCCTCCAGCTGCAGTCTGCGTTTTCTCTGGAGGATGCGCATCTGCTTGCCGGGAGCTTTCATTTCCACAAACGCACACTTGCCGCCGAGCAGCAAAACCAGTCGATCTGGCACACCGTTCATACTCTGGCTGGTAAATTTAAGGGCCTGCCCACCGGCGGCCCTGACTGCTTCTACAAACTGCTTTTCGACTTCATTCTCTCTCATCCGGCTTCGCCTCCTCTGCCCGCCAGACACCGATGCGTGGGCGTTTCTTTTCACTGTGCTCCTCTTTCGGGCGTTTCCCTGGGCGGTGCTTCTTCCTACGCTCTTCCCGAACCACATTGCCGATGGCTTCATTGGCAGTCGGGTCCGGGTGGCTGTGGCTGACTTTCCTGTTCGGGGAGCTTTCCTCTTTGTGTTCTGTAATCCAGTGAATGACATCTTCCATACCGTCACCTCACTGATTGATCTGTTTCCACTGCTGCGGCTCCATCGTGGCGACCTGCCAGCCGATGCCCTCCAGTGTGGTGGCACGGTCATAGGAAACAATATCCTGCGATGCACGGGTCACCGCATTGGACAGACCATACAGAGAAAGATCGCCGCCTTCAATGAGGTACTTGAGGATGCCTTCCTGTTCCTCGGCATTGATTCCATAGCTCTGGGCAGTCAGCTGCACCACATCCTGTACCTTGCCGGTGATCGGTACTGCCATAGATTCCTGCAGGCGGCCGACCACCTGAGAAAAGCGAGCCTCATCGATGGCAGCCATCGTGGTATCACGCAGCTTCAAAAGAAATGCCTTGTCCTCTGCTTCCATCGTCTCATCCGAATACAGTGCAAAGCTGTCCTCCACTGCTTTCGCCTGCCTGCCCACATGGTGGCGGCGTTCACCCATGTCATTGACCACCATGCCGTTGGTGCAGACCAGGCGGTATACCAGCGGCTGAATGGACACAGCTCCCAGACCGACCTCGGAGTTGGAGATCATCACACCAGCCTGGACGATATCACCCTTGCGGACTTCCATCTCCAGACGGTGGTTGACCACCTTAAGGTACAGACGGTTCTCCGTCACCTCACAGGACATGACCTCGTACTGGTCGTTACCTGCAAACAGCGGCAGGACAGCTGTAGCAATCTCCATGTTGTCGATACGGCGGTAGCGTTCCGACAGCAGTGCACGGGCTACCTGTCCGGCACCATAATCCATCGAGCGGACCATGTAAGAGCTGGGCTTGTCCGCAAACCAGCTGTTCACATTCTCGGCCAGAAGTTCCGGCTTTTGCGCCTGCATGAGATCATAGTATTTAGCCGGGATACCCAGTGCCGATGCCACCTGACGATGGAACAGGGAGGTCGTACCAAACACCTCCTACTGGCTGGTCGTAAGATGGTTGATTTCAAAAGTCTGCCCATCTTCCCGGAGGCGCATTCCCTGCGCCGGACTGATGAAATCCTGCTTTGCCTGATTCTGACGGTTCAGCTCAACCAGGACTTCCTGCAAATTTCTTCCTGTTTTCATAGTGTTTTCCCTTTCATTTCTGCGGCGCATATTTATACGCCTGTTTATGCGTCCGTGTCCTTCCGACAAAAACGCCGTATTTTTATAACTACAAGTGCTTACAATTCCCGATTGATCATCTGCTGGATTATTCGGACGGCTCCCTGCATACGTCGGCGGTTCAGCCGGGTGTCCTGCAGGAGTGTATCCAGCGCATCCACCTCATCCCGGATGTTGCAGAGGACCGACCGCTGATGGTCAGCAAGGCGTTCATTGTCCTGCTCCATGCGGTCGTACTCCTTTTCATAGTCGCCAATATCCTCCACATTGGTATCGATATAGCTTTCGATCTCCCGGCGGAGTTCCTCGCCGGCATAGTCCTGCACCGCATCCAGCAGATCCCGGATGCCAAAGGGTGTCAGGAGTTTTCCGTCTTTCATTTTTAGAACGTGAGGCATCTCGCTCCCCCTTTAGTCCTTGAAATAGTAGCTGCCCTTATATCCGGCAGCATTCAGAGGAAGATCTTTGCACCACTCCGGGTTAACGGACATCAGCTTGCAGACCTCATCCACTGTGTACCGATTCTTGGGTGCTTCGATGATGACTTCATCGTGAACGTGACCTACGATATTCAGTCCATAGCCTTCCATCCTGGCCATTGCTTCTGCCAGAATGTCACGGGCGATGGCCTGGGTTGCGTTCTCCACCAGCCGGCCGGAGTAGGTTTCCTGTCTGGCCCATTTGTGGTTTTGCCCCACTCCTTCATAGGTCAGGCTCATCCTTCCGAAGCGGTTCGGCTGCAGTCTCGGCTTCAGATACGCCAGCTTTCTGCCAGAAGGAAGCAGCATCCAAAGCGTACCGGAATAAAACTCGAACGCCAACTTGCCAATCTCCTGTCGCTTTCCGGTCTTGAACACCTGCGTTGCCGCCTTTTCCACATCCCACCAATATTGGACGATCTTTGGATTGGCTTCCCGCCAGGAATCGATGATCTCCGGCAGTTCCTCTTCTTTCAGTCCCATCTGCAGCGCACCCATGCTGATGAGTGCACCGGAAGAACCTCCATAACCGCAGGCCAGTTCTGCCACCTTACCTTTCTGCCGAAGTTCGCCATTGATGCCGTGCTTGACGACCGGAACATGGAACATCTGGCTGGCAGAGGCACAATAGATGTCTTTGCCTTCCAGAAAGGCTTCCAGCCGCCAGTCCTCCCCAGCTTCCCATGCAAGCACACGGGCTTCGATGGCGGAGAAGTCAGCCACGATAAACTCACAGCCTTCTTTTGGAATCAGCATGGTTCGGATCAACTGAGAGAGCACATCCGGGGTGTTTCCATAGATGGTTTCGACCATATCGAAACAGCCCAGCTTCACCAGTTCCCGTGCTTCGTCCAGCGTGGAGATATGGTTCTGGGGCAGATTCTGCAACTGGATATTCCGGCCGGAATAACGACCAGTGCGGCTGGCTCCATAGAACTGGAACAGTCCTCTGGCCCTGCCATCTGAGCAGACACAACGTTCCGCAGCCTGATATTTTTTCACAGAGCTTTTTGCCATCTGTAGCCGGAGTTTCAGCATATCCATTGCCTCGGCATCCACGCCGTTTTTGTCCAGTTCTGCGATCATCTGGGCTACATCCTTTTTGCCCAGCGTGTCCATTGGGATGCCGCGCTCATCCAGCCATGCTTTCAGCTGTGACACAGAGTTCGGATTTTCCAGCCCGGTCAGCTCATAGGCTTTCTTACTCATAGCGTCCGAGAGCATCAGATCACAGGCAATGGCCTGCTGCACCAGCTCCGTGTCAATCTTCACGCCGCGGTCATTGATACGCTCATTAACCCGATAATGCTTCCACTCCTGCTCCGGCATCGGGAATTTCTTCAGCCTCTTATAAATGTCCACCTCGGTGTTGACATCCTGAATGCAGTAATACTTAAACTTCTCCCAGTCAGCAGGGTAATGCTCCGGAAGATTCCGGGTACGCATCCCATTACTCTTCGTTGGCTTACAGGGCATGGAAAACAGCTTGATCAGCCGCTCGCCTTCCTTGTCTTTCTGCTGGCAGGTCTTCAGCACGGTGCCAACATCCTTTAGAGCCATTGGCAGAGTCAGCGATGCCGCCATAACCATCGTGCAGATCCAGCTGTCCGGCGACAGGAACTCTCCGGGTTTCAGGTACTGTCCCGGCAGATGTCTTTGCAGATGCACGGAAAAACAGACCCGCTCAAAGGAAGCATTGTGGGCAATCAGGCGCACATTTCCAGACTGGAAATCCTCCAGCAGTTCTTTGGGGAGCGGTTCTCCTGATGCAAGGTCTGCACATCTGGTTTCTCCAAAACCTTCCCCTTCATCGGTCGCCCAGGCTACCAGCAGGATCTCAAAGCTGGGATCTGTGGCATAGCGGTACAGGCCGCATTTTCCGATATCCACCTCGCTGTAGGTCTCAATATCGATCAGCGTTTCTTTCAAATATCTCACCTCTATTCGATGTAAAAAGCCGGAGGACACCCTGACATCCCCCGGCACGGTTACTTATCTGTGTTTCTCTTAGCGAAGGTAATCCGGCAATTCCTCACCGGCATCGCCGCCCAGAACATCCTCATCGTCCAGCGCGTCAAAATCAGACTCTGCCGATGCCTTGCCGGACAAACGCTCACCATCCTTGACGAACTGTACGTTCCCCAAACCAGCAGCCACGCCGCGGTTGCCGTTGGCGTTAAAAGCGTAGAAGTTCACGCTGACGTTGCAGTAACAGCCGGAGTAGACCATCATCGGGTCTGTCACAGGCTGGACATGACGGTCCACGACCTGCGGTGCATCCTTGCTGGAGGCATTCACAAAGAAATGCTCCTGATAGTTCTCATCGTCCGGACGATCGATGTCGCCGTCACGCAGAGGCAGCTTCAGGTTCGGCGGGATCTTACCGCCCCACTTACGGGTCTTGCCATCCTCCTTGGCGGCCTCCACTGCCTTGTGGATCGCCAGCAGGGTCTTCTTGTCCTCCTTCGGGATCAGGCAGGAAACGGAATACTTAGCCTCGCCGCCGTTGATACTCTTCGGTTCAAAGATGTTTGCAAAAGAGATACGGCACGGAATCACGACCTTAGTTGCACTGGAAATCTTGTTAGCCATAATAAAAATCCTCCATCAATCTGTTTTTGTGTATTGCTGCTGCCCTCAGTCGAGGACAGCAAATTCATCTTCCGCAGTCTGCAGATCGACTGCCTCTCTGGGGTCCGAATCCGGGACAAGTGCCAGCTTACCGGGCGGCTTGACTACATACTCTCCCAGAATCTCCTGGAACTTTTTCTTCCCCATGAGCTTTTCAAAGGCTGCCAGGGAGATCAGCTCCGTCTTATAAATATCGGTGTATCCGGCCTTCTCTGCAGCGGCTACCACCGATTTCGTATCAAGGAACTGCCGCTTGCTCCTGCCCTCGACCACCTTATACCCATCCCAGCTGACACCATGATTGATGGCCTCCGAACTGACATAGGCAAAGATAGCTTCGATCCAGGACTCGATACGGTTCAGGGTCGGCAGCATCTTCTCAATGTCTGTCTTGGAAAGCAGTGCCGGGGATTTAAAGGTCGGCACGGAGGTGTCCGGGTCAAAGGATGCTGTCGCATCTGTTTCCTCGGTTTCATCCTCCAGCACGCCGGCATCCAGATCCAGAAACTCTTCTTTCACCAGAGCCATTGCTTCATCGGCACAGGCTTTGCAGGAAGTTCTGGCACGGCAGAACCGACACCAGTCTCCGGGAACCTGCTCGCCTTTTCCTTCAAAGGCCAGCTTTGCCCTCGGTCTGACATAGGTCTCTGCCCAGTCCAGCAGTTCCTCCACACTGCATTCAAACGTCGAGATATTTTCCAGTCTCGGCTGGATAATGGTCATGGACACCTTTTTGATGCTGTACAGATATCCGTAGGCGTGGTAAGCACCCAGGGCATACAGCATCATCTGCGGATTATGGTCACAGTTTACGAACACGCCCTTGCCGTTCTTGTAGTCCATGACATAAAGCGTACCGTCTGCAATGATCACGCAGTCGCCGGTACCAAAGCCGGATGGAACAAGATAGCTGTAATCCAGCCGCTCCTCCACCATGACCAGCGGATGCGGACAGGTCTCCTTGATGCGCTCCACTGTGGAAATGATGAACTCCGCATAGATATCCGTGTTCGCTTCCATCTCCTCATCCTCATATTCAGAGGTTGGACGCTTCACCCGTTCATGCAGATATTTCCGCAGCTTGTACTCGCCCAGCGCATGGGCAGCAGTTCCCTCCTCGGCGTACACCGAGGATTCATTTGGAAAGTTCTGCTCCAGCCTTGCAGATGGCGTACAGTTCAGCCACCTCTTCGAGCTGGAAGCAGAAAGAATTGCATGTACTTCCGGCATGATGACCTCCCTTAAATCTGGGAGACATCTGCCAGAAATGCTTCGTACTTCTCTGCAGGCAGGTCAGACAGCTGGGCCACACCGTAGGTCTTCAGAAGCTGACCGATCTTCTCGTTGTTATCACGCTTCTTCTTGATCTTGGCGACAATGACCGCCGTTATCTCGTCCTTGGTGATCGTCACTGCAGACTGTGTTTCTGCTTTGGCAACAGGCTTGTCCGTGGCTTTATCAGACAATGCTTCTTTCTGGCCGGTATCTTCTTCCCACGGCAGCGCATCCGCATCGTCCACCGGATGCTCACTCTCTGCAGTTTCTGAGCTCTCGGAGTTCACTGCTTCCTCTGCCTCGCCAAAATCTTCTACCACAGGCACCTCTGCGGCTTCCTCGATGGCCGAAGGAGCCGCCTCTTCCACCTTTTTGGTTTTCTTGACCGGCTTCTTACGGGGATGCGAAACCGCCGGGCCTTTCTTTTCTGTTACGGGCAATACCGGCTGTTCTGCCACCGGAAGCTCCGGCTCATCCTCCGTCTTTGCATCTGCTGCCAGCATATCCAGCTGCTCGGATACACCCGCAAACATCTGTGCCAGACCGTCAAAGACCTCGACCAGACCATCCACAACTTTCTTCGGAGCATTCAAGACATTCAGTTCATCCATCATGCGTTTTCCTCCTCTCCGTTTTCTTCCTCCTCACCCCACAGGTCATCCAGATAATCGGCCTGTGCCTTCAGGACTGCCAGAATGACCTTCTCACACAGACCGGTTTCCTTATGGATGCGATCCAGCATCTCATCAAAGTCGATGTCCTCTGCCGGGTCGTCTGCCTCAGCATCCGGCTCCTGACCGAAGCCGTAGTTGTAAGAGGTCATGCGCTCATCCATGTGGAGATGCAGGTTCTCGATGTTAATGGAAAGGAGTGGGGCACCAAGCGGGCGTGCCGGCATCGGCTTGTCCTGCTTCTGAGCTTTCTTTTCTTCCTCTGCCTTGACAGGAAGCGGAACCTTTACCACCTTGGCGTCCTTCAGCATCTCGCCGATCATTTCCTCCAGAGTCATGCTCTTCTCGTTCTTATTCTCCATTGTCTTCCTCACTTTCTGCAGCTTCCTGCTGCCCTTCTGTTTTCTTATCATCCAACGGCACATGGTACTGTTCTGAAATGTTTTTCAAAAGCAGTTCAACCACACGCCCCGGCTCCGGGAGATTCCGGACCTTTTTCTGCAACTCATGGGCTCTCTTGATTTCGGCAGCCATGCCTTCCGACACGGTACTCCCAAACACCCAGAGTTCATCTGCCTCCTCCAGCCATTGCATTCCAAGCTGAATGCCGGTATTTCGTTCCTGCTTCTCCTCATCCTTTAAGAACTGGGTAAAATACAGGTGCGGTGCCAGTGGCAGAAAGCCCAGTGTGGAAAGAATCCGACAGGCCATCTTTGCTCTGCGGATGTTTGCTTCCAGTTCATCTTTTCTGCACTTCTCGTCCTGTGAAGTAGGGCGATACGGTGAGCAGACGAAAATTTTTCTTGGCAGGTGTTCTTCCTGCGGTGCACTGCCGGGTGGACGGGCCTCCTTCGCATTTTCTAACTGGGCTGTTTTCTTTGCAGCTTCATTCATGCTTACTGCACTCATAAGTTCTGACCTCCTGTTCATGTACTTGAGAAGTAACCCTCTCACTATGAACATCTTTTTGAGCCTTTTAACAGACACTTTTCTAAAAACTTTTTTAGAAATTTTTTCTCAGCCTTTTTACCGCCTGATTCATGATCCGGTTAACCGACTGCTGGCAGATGCCAAGTTCTTCTGCAATCTCGTATTGGTTCATACCTTTATAAAAGTAAAGCTGAAGGATCTCCGACTGGCGCTCAGTCAGCTTGCTCATGGCTGCATACAGGCGGCGAAGTTCCCGGTCTGCCAACATCTCGGCATTATCCTCATCCAAAAAATCCACCATGACAGCTGCCGACCAGTCGGAGCCATCACATTCCAGGGACACATTTTCAGTCTCAGCAGTACGGTTATTCCGATTGTGCTCCATCCGGCGTTCCCCTTCCATGAGCAGACGAACGCTCCACTCGGTCTCCTCAAAAGTCTCAGCCGGCACTACCTGATATGTACCATCTGTAAAGTCATAACGGTAATCACCACAGCGATCCACTGCAATGACCGTGTGTGCGTCATCCATCTCGTAGACCGCATAGCCGTTCTGGTAAACGGTCAGGGAAGCATCATCCACGGTTGTCTGTGCAACAGCCATCGGTTTCATCTCCATCAGTGCCTTGAAACTCGGCAGCTTCTTTTCCACCACTGCGTCAATCTTTTCCTTTAACTCATGTAAGGTGATATGCGCGTTCTCTGCGATATCTGCGGCGATATGTCCTGCATCCTGTACCGCTTTCTCCACCATCTGCGGCTGGCGAACCTCCATCACACCAACGCCACCATTGATTGCAACTGCTCCAGTCATCATGTTCATCATCATTGTTTTGTCCTTTCCCCCGGACTCTGAAAGGGAAAGATACCGAAGCAGGATGCTGATGAGGCACTGATCTATCTGGCAGGAGCATAAAACCAAAAAAGCCCGATTCCAGAGACAGCAGGAATAATCCCAACCGCACACCTCCCCAGCCAGCAAATAAATCGCTGTTCTGTGAAGTTCTGCTATGGTATCCTTCGCCTGCTCTAGAATCGGGCTTACGATATTTTCTTTATTTGTCCGGGGCTTGCGACAGATGCTTTCATTTGACTCTGTGGGCTTGTCCCTTGGACTGATTATATGATAACAAAATGACCGGGACTTGCAGATGGTACGCTTCCCACACTTCTGTGGGAAATTCCCCACATTTCATCACAGTCTGGAAAATGGCAAAAAAAAATCCGCACAGCCATCTCGACTGCACGGATCACGATGCCATTGATTGTTGTAAGAATAAGGCATCCATCATTTTGTCTATCATCTCTTGATTTTGGGAATTTAGCCTTTCATATCTTTCTATATGCTGCTCGTTTTTCTCAGGAGGCTCATCCTCATCATCGAGCAGCTGTTCCGTTGAAACATCTAATGCTTTCGCAAACCGCTTCAGCATCTTAAATCCCATTTCGCCATTTTGACCGCTCTCATATTTGGAAATCTCGGCGCGATCAATGTCTACGACTTCGCTTAGCTTGCTCTGTGTCCATTTTTTCAGCATTCGATATTTTTTGATGTTCTGTCCGAGGATATACTCCTCACTATGTACATTGATCACGCCAGACACCTCCTTCCTCTTTTGTGGTCTTACTTTATAATATCCTTTTTATGTCATTTTCGACATGGAGACTCACTGTGTATTTCGCCTTGAAATCTACAGTTTCACTACTACTTTCTGCCGAAAATAGGTACTCGTACTCTCTTTGCCCCTAAAACGACAAAAAGACCGGAGCAAATAAAGTTACAAGCGTGTCGAACTCTGCGAAACTTGTCTCTTTATTTACTCCGGTCTTATAGATTCTATTGCCTATATGTACCGGCGTGTACCAGATTGATAGTTAATCCCAACCTACGAACAAGCGCACTTCGACCCAACATACTAGTAAACATCATCCGTATTGCGACTGTCCGTTTCAAATTCTAGCCGCGATTCATCTAAATAAAAATTATCTTTACTAAATATGTAATAAGTACCTTGTTCAACATCCAGATTCTTACTGGATGGAACGGTCAACTAACTATTTTCTGGCACACCTCCTATTGTCTATTTATTTTCTCTATTTATCATCTCACCACGATTTGTGGTAATTTTTACTATATCATAAAAAATACAATGAGTAAATAGGATTCGGCAAATTTTGTAGGATAAAGCAGAAACAAGTCTTTTCTTTGTGCATTATGTCTATTCAATGTTTCCCAGAATGATAGAAATCCGAATAAACCTCCTCTGCTACAGATTCTGGTTGCTTAGTAATAACCCTAATATGTCATAATTTTTAGACGTCTGCGTGATGTAAAGACGCTCTAGTGCCTCCTTTGTAAACCCGGATAACAAAAAAGCCGAGGCAGACCTAAGACGACCCATTCTAAGGTCATCCAAAGTCTACCTCGGCTTACCACGCACACTACGCTTTTGGCGTATTCGGGCAGCACCTACAGGCAAGTGTAAATTCAATCAGGCTGACTCACACGTCCTGCGGTGAGTCAAGCGGTTACAGCGAACAGTCACATCCTGTACTGTTCCTTCTTATCCTCGAAGTTCAGGCTCGGACCTGTGCAACACTGTGTTGCAAAATCATCCAGATATTCGTATCCTTGCAGCTTCCCATTCTTTACATACGCCACAGCCTTTCGACCATTAACAACTGCACGGGTCGCAAGCAGGACGCGCTTCCCTTTCGATGTGTAAATCCCACACTTAGAAATCATTTTAATCATCTCCCCTTCTTATTTCTCAAGCCTCAGCATCTTTCCAAATAGATGTAATCGGTTTGCCAATTTGTTCCTCGACAATTTTTCGTATCTCTGGATGTTTCTTCATATAAAGAAGCACCTGTTTATCTCTTTCCATATATTCATCGCATACAGGATCTTCGTCATCCCCATATAAATCTCCAACATCATCAGTGTCGCCAAGTTCCATCCCCATTTTAAGTATCTCTGCCAATTCACCACAGTGTATAGCTGCATTCACGGTACTGCATACCGATTCTACCGCTAACTTTTTAGCAAGATTGTCCAAACCAAGTACCTGCTGTGTGTAAATATAAGGTGTAAGATTTTCAGCATAGCAATCAATCATACGATGACAATACTCTAATTTTTCTCTTGCAGACAGCTGAAACATCATATCTAACGACTGTGCTACACCAATAATATCTGCCTCACTGTATCCTTTTTGTGACAAGTAGTCAATGAAGTACTGGATGAAATCATGTACTTCATTAAGAGTTAGACTTCCATCCTTATCTTCCCAAATTTTATGTGACAGACCTTCTTCACGAGCAAGCTGTACGAGTATGATTTTAACAAATTCTTTTTCTTCATTGGGAAACTCAATTTTTCCTTTTCCCATGAAGAGTGTTTCCATATCTCCACCGCACCGCTGAATCAGCTTCGTAAATTTTCTCCACAGCTTTTTTTCTGCAGAATCCATGTTTTCAAATGGAAGTTCTTCCTTTACAACCTCTTTTATAATTTGTCTTAAAGAAATCATAGAATTGTTCTCCTTTCAAATTGTTGGCTCCATTATATCACTTATAGACTCCAAAACCTGGACATCCAAAGCCTATAAGATGTCCAATTTTATGGAATACTACCTGTAATTCCAGAGGACTTCAACTCACCCCTTGACTTCAACAACTTTCTATTGTATTATAGGAACAGGAGTTCCCGAACCTTTGTTCTTAGTATATAGGAACAGCTGTTCCTTGTCAAGTAGCTTTACAAAATTATGTTGTAAATGTTGGTGCTTTCCCTCCAACAGACAACAGGTTATCCCACATGGAGGCATGACATGAAAAAAGAAACGAACTTTGAAACCAGTCCACTTAACACACAGGATGCCAAGGCAGAGGCCGCCACTACTCTGGCTCCTGACGCAACCAACGGAGATAAAATAAAAGCCCTCCGCACCGCCCAGCACATGAGTATGGCTGAACTGGCACGTCGGGCTTCTATGTCAGACCGTGCGATCCGCTATATTGAATCCAACCAGCGTGAACCAAGCGTAGATGCAATCCAGAAGATTGCCGCAGCTCTTGGAGTCACCACTGATTACTTTATGGATGATGCCACTTTCCAGCAGGAACTCAACGATGACCTCTTCTATGCGGATGTACGAAAAAAGTATGGCTCCCGTGGTGTTGCACAGGCAAAAAAAATAAAAGAACAGACCACAGCCCTGTTTGCAGGCGGTGAACTGTCCGAAGAAGATCAAGCGGCATTTATCAAAGAAATGGAAGCACTTTTCCTCGATGCAAAAGCTGATGCGAAGAAATTTACTCCCAAAAAATATCTGCGGTAAAGAGTCACATTTACTCCGGAGGAAAGGAGTCTACTTTGAACACACGCATAATTGATACCGCCGATGCTGTGGTTCGCCGCTATAAGACCCGAAATCCAGAAGATATCATCTCACAACGGGCTATCAAATTGAAAGACATCCGTTTTTGCCACGACCTTCTGGGTTACTATACCGTCCTGCTGAACTGCGAATATATCGGCATCAATCCGAATTGTACAGCTGCCCAGCGTATATCTGCTCTGGCTCATGAACTGGGACACGCACTGTTTGACCGAAAGCATGCCAGCTCCGGTCAGGCATTTCAAGACACCTATTTTTATAGTCTGGACAACTCCAAGGCAGAAAGACGAGCAAATATCTTCGCTTCCGAACTGCTTCTGTCGGACGATGATATTCTTAAACCGATTGGCTATTACGAATTCAATGCCGACCGGATTCATTTGGAGACAAATATGCCATCCCACGCATCTGCAGCTTACCGGGCGATGAAGTATCAGGAACTTCTACAGGAATTCCTGTATACACACGGTGATGTACTCACCCCAGCTGAGATCGCCCAGAAAATCGAAATTGAAAAACACTTCGTAGATTTTAAGCTGAACATCCTCGCGGCAAAAGGATATCAGCTGCCAGTTCTTCCTTAACTCCACAATGATTTTCTGAAAGACTCCATGAAGAATAGCGAGGTGAAATGAGGTGAACTACTATTACTGCGATACCTGCCACTACTGTTTCTCTGCCGAGAAGTTCCCTGACCGTTGCCCTGATTGCGGTGCAATAGAATATAACGATCACGCAGCAGTACGGCAGGCAACAGATACCGAAGTAAAAGAACTGCTCAGAATTCGGGCAGAAGATAACGACTGAAAGGAGAACACACATAATGAAAGCACATAAATATTGGTCACTCGGAGCACTTGCCTGCATGGCAGGATGCTTCTACACAGGCTGCAAGAAGCTGATGCAGGCTCATAAGTATTTCGCTTGTGGCTCTCTAGTCTGCATGGGCATGGCAATCTACTCCGGCCACAAAATTGCTCCGAAGAAGAAAAAAGCTGAAGAAAAGTAATTCTATACGAGCATCACCCTCACTGTGTACATACACCGCAGTGAGGGATTTTTATTTTCATTTCAAACTATATGGAACTGATCGTGCTTACTTCATTGCTTCCATCATAAGCCTGATTCCGACTTTCATGCCTTCCTCAAAAGCAGTCTTCTCCCATGCACAGCACACACTGCCTTGCTGGTCCATGATTTTTTCCCAAAGCGGAATGTCTATTCCGTAGTCCTCAACCATCTCATCCATCCTCGGCAAGCCTCGAAGCCATGTTTCCAGTTCCTTTTCTTTTTCCTTTGCGGCTTTCCCGGCCACTGTATTCTCCGGCGCAATGCTGTTATTTTCTGTGTAATGCTCATACACCAGATCCAGCAAGTTCTCCACTGGCGGATAATACTTCGGTTTCGTTTTCTCTAAGTATTCCTCTAGCATCTCTTTCAGTTTTTCTATAATGCTACCTACCTTCCTAACCGTGAGCAATACATTCTGCCCCTTGGTTAGGATGGATATTACCTCACAGTTCTATACATAGCAACTGAATTTTTCATTGCTTACCAGTATTTTGCTTCGGGTGCTTCATCTTTTCCTTCACTTCGTCTGGCACATCGATCAGCCCGAACCGGTAGAACATTCCGAATATGTAAGTTACGCCCCGGATATCGCCCAGAGCTTTCGGGCGATCTACCACTTCTCCTTTTATATTCCCCAGTGCAAGCAATACCGAACTCCACATCAGGCTCTTACTGCTTTCTCGACGATCGATCCACAGCTCCTTGGTCAGTTCCCCATTCCGCCCGGTCTTGATCTTATAGGAAAACGGCAATCCAGATATCGTCTTGAACCGGTATCCTTGAAAAACAACGACGCACTTCCAGAGATGCTGTTCATCATGACTGCTCTGCAACGCTTCAACTGCTTTCTTCCTCTGTCGCATTCGTCGAAGCCCCTCTGCCGCAACGCTGATCTGCTCCCTCTCGCAGTTTTCTCTGAAATACACGCCTTTCTTATAAGGTAAGTAAGAAGTCACTGATGCTTTTGACAAATTCAGTTCCGCTGCCACCACTTCCAATGCTTCTTTATAAGGCATCCCCTGTTTTTCCTCAAAAGCAGAATTCACCGCATCCGCAATTTCTGATTCATAAACACCGGCCGTGATCAATAGCTTTCGCACCTTGATGGGATTGAGAGATAATGTGTCTGCGATTGTCTGAAGGGAATTATTGGTATAGAGAGCCACAGCCGCTTCCATCTGTTCCTGCAGGATAGCTGCCGCATCATAGCTTGGCTTCAACGGTTTCCGGCCGGCACCGGGTTTTCTTGGTTTATATGGTCTTTTATCTCCCACAAAAACTCTCCAATCTCACAGCATTCCGATCTTTTTCCGATATTATATACGCTCCTTCCGGCCACGGATCACCTTCCCAGACAAAATCCGAATCATACCGCACAGCCTTGGCAGCTTCACCGCAGAAATCATTATCCACACACCACTGCATCAAGGTATCATCTTCCAACGTCAGATACCCATGAGCGAAACCACGCGGTATGTACATCTGCTTTCGATTTTCAAAAGACAGCACCGCACTGTAAGCATGACCATAGGTTTCCCCCGGGCGCAGATCCACAGCCACATTGAAAATCGAACCATGCAGGCAGGACACCAGCTTCGCCTGTGCGTGTTCCCCTTCCTGAAAATGCATACCACGCAGCGTGAACGCTTTCTTGCTGTATCCCTGGTTGATCTGTCGAACAGTGAAATTTATAGATTGGTCGTATGGCACGGCAAGATATCCTCTGAAGTCTTCAAAGGCCGGGACTGTGAGTATTATTGGCTTCGCCTGTCTTGTATTCATCGTTGCACCTCTTTCTTTATTTTCGTTTCAAACTATATGCTTTTTAGGAAAACACAGGGTGTTCTCCCCTGTGTTCACCACTGCTTCCGATATTCTCTTGGACTGATTCCCTCTACTTTTCGGAACATCCGACTAAAATAGTTTGCATCTCCCATGCCGACCGCAACACCAACTTCATCCACAGTCATATCTGTGAAGCGAAGCAGCTGCTTGGCTCTGGTGATCCGCTTTGAGATCAGATAGTTATTGACTGTTGTTCCGTAAGTCTCTTTGAAGATTTTGGATAGATAGAACTTGTTAATAAAGAACTTTTCTGCCAAATCATCCAATGTCAGCTTCTCCGTATAACGCTCGTCCAGATACTCCTTCACGGCTGCCAGTTCCAGCCGCTTTCGAGATATTGTAACGCTCTCTGGATGCCAAGACTGTTCCATCAGTAAAGTGAGTAAAGTCCCCAGTTTCTCATTAATTCGCATATCCCGGATATAATCGGAAGATGATGCCAGATTGTAGAGGTCACTGAGCAGACTGGTAAACGAAGCTATGTCATCCGGATGGAACACAGGCCGACCGCCTCGCTCTTTGTACTTCTCATATACAGCCGGAAGGGACGGTGCATAGAAATGGCACCATTGGAGAGACCAGAGATTGTCAGAAGTCGAATGGCTATATGCTTTCCGACAATCAATGAACACGCAGTCCCCGGCTGATAGCTCATAGGTCATTCCTTCATAGGTAAGGCTTCCGGTGCCTGACAGAACAACAAAGCAAAGAAATGAGGTCAGGTTCGTTCTGGTCGATGTATGCTCGTGGATAGCCTGCAACGATCCGACCTCCTGCAAATGGAGCAAGGACGTTCTGGCAAAGGTTGATGGGGTGTAAATGATTCGGGAGGAACTTACAGAAGAGGACTGTGGGTTGAATAGTTCTTGGTCCATAAGCTGCTCCTTTCCAATATCACTTCTTCTGTAAATTCTCTGGTTCCGATTACTTCGCTCATATGTGTTCCTTTTACTTACTGCTTATCAACGTATGCCGAACAGGACGGGCAAAGTCCGTTTTCTAAAATATCTACATCCACCAACTGGCCACATCGATCACACTTCTCCAGTTCATTGTCCCAGCCGCAATAGCAGCAACGACCAATTGGCAGGAACTCCTCATTAATAGAAACACCAAATTTCCCACACTGGCTGCAAGCAAAATCTGCTGTCCATGCGTTATCGCCTTTATTTTCGTACACATACGCATCCAACTTTTCAGGATATGGGTTCAGTTTTTCATCAATGTACTCGAACAATTTTTCGCGAAGTTCCTCTAGTTCAGAAGTATCATATTCAGAATCTTCATCAGCTTCCATAAGCCCTTCCTGTCCTTCATGGCCATTTCCATTACGGAAGCTGATTTCTGCCGAACAGATAGTTTTTCCCTTCCCATCTCTGCATTCTATTTTGCAGACACTATCTACGCCAAGGTCATCATCGATGATATAATTAGCCACAACATCTACTCGCAGTGATCCGTCCTCAAGTACCGGGGATGTCACCGTAAAGCAAGTGCCCTCATTCGGTGTCTGGAAATCGGAAATTTCATAGCATACATCCAAATGATACTGCTTGAAAACATCACTATATAAGTCGTGGAGCGTTTCATCAAATTGATTTTCTATATCGCTTTCATCCAGAATATCAATTCCAGTTTCACTTGCTAAACGATCACGATAGTAGGCTCTTACGTCCTGCTCTTCTTCTGCTTCCTCCTCCGCACTCCATGTGTCTAATAGTTCATCTGATGTCTCCTCCATATCGAATTTGGCATCAGCGTTTCGTATCTGCTCATCCATTTTTTCAAAATCTTTTAGAATAACTTGATAAGCACTCCATGATAAAACCTTGCTATGTGCAACGTGATTTCTATCTTCTATAAAATTATGTGCCGCTTCCTTAAATTTTTCCGGCTCATCAATGAATGGAACAAACAAATCTTCCCAAATATTTTTTTCTACTACACGTTTTGATTTAATGTAATCAAAAATACCTTGTTCCGATATTCCGCTGCCTGCTTTTTTCCAAATCTTTTCGCAATCACTTCTACTTAAGACAACATCATCGTCTTTATATACTGTCCCTTTGAATATAATCTTCACAAGTGTTTCTAAAGTCATAGATAAAAAGTCCGTATTTATCCTGACAAACTCTGGCACACGCTTAACAAATTTTCCTTTTAGATTTTTGACCGATTCTGCCTCGTTTTCTAAGCCAGCACTTTTAATCCAGTCAATTCCGAGAAAATGAATCAGAATCTTACTTGCAAAAGCGCGAAGATTATTTTCAATAATGAATGCCTTTTCATATGCTTCTTTGCAAAGATGTGCAGACTGCATATCAACCAGCCATGTACACACCTCCCAATCTTGAATCAGCCTATTTTTTAATGCGATTTTTAATTCTTCAAGCTTCTGATCATACTCAGCAGAATCTGATGTCGTAATTACACACTCTAATCTTGCAGCTTTTCTCTCATAAGTGTTGATTTCAAATTCAATGCGATAGATTTTTCCATCGGCTGTACTTATATTAAAAACCTCTTTTGCAATCCTCTCTAGCGTACCAAGATATTCTTGAGTTCCCCAATTCAGCATTCTCAGCGTATCAGCGACAACCCGTTTGCAGTAATCTTTACCATGATAGTGTTCTTCTGTTCCGTCGCAACCAAATTCGTCTGAATGAATAGGTGTCCATGTATAGATTTGATCCATATTCTTGATGCGATCCATTGAAAATTTGATAATCATATTTATGCCCACCTCTTTTTCTAATATTCCTTTGTTCCCGAACTTTTAGTGTATCTTTTGCCTCTTATCCGCTTATCATTAGATAAACATTGCCTACTGCTCACCTCGTAGCGGTGTGCATTTTCCGAGCAGCTACCGTGTAGAAATCACACGGTCTTTAATTCTTTATGCCTTATATTACAGATCTGCAAATAAATCAGCTTTGTACACGCCGTCCTCCAGCATCTTCCTGAAGCTGTCCTTTACCGCTGCGACATCTTCGTGGTAGGTCATGCCGTACCAAGTGTCATTGGTCTTCAGAACTTTCACAGACATCTTGTCTTCACTCAGCAGTTCCCCAATGAAAATCGGGATCAGATACTCTGCTTTCAGCGGATTTTCAGGTACTTCCTTCTCGAAAAACTCTCGGAAGCCCCGATCCAGAACATCCAAGAACTCTGGAGTCAAGCCCCACATGTTCATGGAAACCAGAGAATTCACATCAACAGCCACGCCGTCTGCCTCGGCTCCCTTCACCGTCTTTACAATGTTCTTGGTCTCTACAACTTCAGTCAGGTTCCCATTCTCATCCATCTTGCAGATACCACGGGTCACGCCACCATTATCGGACAACGTGTTCTTCAGTACAAAACCTGCCATACAGGACTTACCGCCATTTACCAGATACTCATGAACAGCCTTGAAGCCTTCCTTGCCATAATAATCGTCTGCATTGATCACAATAAAAGGAGTCTTGATGACCTTCTTTGCTACAAGCACTGCCTGACCAGTTCCCCACGGCTTTGTACGACCTTCCGGCAGAGTTCCCGGAATATCCTTAATATCCTGGAAAGCATAGTCTACAGTTACATTATTAGCAGAGCAAATAGCTGCGATACGATCACCGATCACCTCTTTGAACTCTTTCTCAATATCCTTGCGGATAATAAATACCACATGGTTAAAACCTGCCTCAATTGCATCATGAATTGAGTAATCCATGATGATATGATTTGAAGCATCCACCGGCTCCAACTGTTTGATTCCTGTTCCAAAACGGCTACCGATACCGGCTGCCATGATAAGTAATGTTGTATTCATGATTTTTTATACCTTTTTCTGATAATATTCTTCTACCATAGGTTTCATTCTTCACATCTCAGCCGATCATAACAAATCGTTGCCTGCTGCTCACCACGAAGAGGTATGTGAAGTTTTGAGCAGCTACCGTGTGATTTTTCACACGGTCATTGTTTCTTCATTCCCAACTGAAGCACATATCACATCTCTTACTCTTTAAAAGACACGTCATACTCATTTATTACGGTTTGCCCCCCCCCAATAATTTTTGTCTTCTGCAGGAAGGTCTTCAGCCGACGTTTATAATACATCTTGGGATAGCACTTTGATATTGCATAATGAAAGCCCCTGTCAATATTTTCAAAAAAAGTATTTCTTTTATCCGGCATTTCAGAAGGATGACGCAACTGGTGATTTGCTGTTACAGCTTTATCCAAGTCTACCTCTTCCAATTCAAATCCTGCCGACTTAACAAGTTCTACTCCTTTCTCTGTTTGACATAGTATTAAAGAGATACCTTTTTTCTGCTCTTCCCTGCTAAGTTCACTTCCCCAAGAATCCCCTAATGTAATGTCTGAAACTCTATCCAGTGTTGCGTAACGACACGAATAGCAGTTTTCCGTATAATCCAAAGAAGTCAAAAAAGCGAATGTATACAAATCTTGCTGCGCATCAAAAGAAATTCTCTTATAGCCGGATTCCAAACCAAACGCTGTTTTATTTCTGAACTTCAAATTCTCGATTGTGTGGATATTAACCTTATTTTCTTCCAAGAACTTTTCCAAAAGTTGTGGCGACGGAGATCCATGGCAAATCAAATCAATTGTATATAGATTGTCTGTATTCTTTACATAATTTTTTACTGCCGCCACTTGACAAGGCAACCCAACAAACAGTACCTTATTACCAGTTTTAAGTTCCTTGGCAACCTTTGAATAAATATTGACTGGATTACTTTTCACATACTTTGACCCAGCAAAATTCTTTGCATAGTCTAAATCATTTGTAATATCAAAAACAAACTCTCCATCCTTAAAAAGGCACGCCGCAACATACCCTCCAGAATGTATAAATGCCTCAATTAATCCAGCAGCAGCTCCACCAGAAGAAGATGTTTTTCTGGTATTTCTATTCCATCCTTGATACCAAACCTGCGGTTTTCTCTTTTGAACAATACTATTGTTCGGGCAAACTCTTTCGCATGCACTGCACTGAATGCACCGTTTTTCATCAATAATTGCATTCATTGCATTCAAAGTATCTTCTACTGAAATAGCTTCTTTTTTACAGACATCCACACAGGCTTTACATCCTGCACATTGATTTATTTTACAAACTGTTTTCATTGCTTAATCTCCTCTTGTTTGCTCAGGACGATGAAAACATAAATCATTTTGACTTTCTTTTCAAAACCATTTGAAGCACCTTTTTTCGTTCGTCCTTATTAAATAGCAATATCAGCACAAGTACATACCCTAAGATTCCTACTCCGGCACAGACAAATAAAAACTTAAACCAAGAACCTATGACTATAACTCTTCTTACGCCCTCAAACAATACATAGATAACACAAGAAATTACAACGCTTTTAACCAAGGCTGGATAAAACGTCATTTTAGGCAATTTAAGAACATATGCACAATACAGAGGGGTAACCACTGCATGTCTAACAATCATGTAACATGAACTTGTACCAGCAATAGCTGTAAATTCGGATTTTTCAATAATACCTTTTATTATTCTTCTGCAAATGCTATTTTTTTCATATGTCAAATCTCGATAATCGAAAACAAATTTTGATTTTCTGACGGTTCTACTCAGCATATATAAAGGTAATGCTGTTTGCGTTGTCAATAAAATAATATGATCATACTTGTTCTTTTTAATTATCTTACAAAAATACCGCATGCACCCCACAAAGCCGTGAATTTTTTTCGCCTTGGTGTAGCCAACAGCCAACACCTGCTCCGGGTTAAAGTCTTGAATGTTGTAAATGTACTTGGCGTGTTTCATCCATTTGCCCCAGACGCCCAGCAAGCCGCCCGATGTCAAGTCTTGGACAACATTTTTCACAAATTTCTATTTTAGACGTGCTGCCACATCCCGCCGCAAATCCTTGATTTCCCTTGATATTCCGCCATTTTTCTCTTTGGCGGTCTATTTTTTTTTTGCCCTAATCTTCATTTTTACCGCTGATGATCTAGGTTCTTCACCTTTTTCAATCATAAAAGATTCCTTGTTTAATCTTTTTCTGTGCTGCGTCATATCTTTACAGGATTCCATATCAATCTTTTCCAAAAATCCTGCTTATCTCTGGTTTTTCCATCAAAAGCAGAAATTCGATTCAACATGCCATCAACAGCCCGAAAAGATAGGTGTCAAAAATGCCCTGAGATTTTTGTTAAAAAAGACTAAGATTTTTAATTTTCGAGCAAGCGATACACTTTTCCATCTCCATCATGTTTTTTGTTAAAAAATAAACATTCGTTAAAAGTCCGGCAAAGATTCATCTGGTTTGTCAGAAAGATAGCCTTTTTCACAATAAAAAAGCTCCCACCTGCAACTCAAAGTTTCCTTTGAATCACAAGTGGGAGCCACTACCAAATCTTCAAATATTATTCTTAGTTCTCTTTTTGTTCTGCTTCAATTTCAGATTTTTTTCTTCTGCCCCGGCGTTTCTTTTCTGTTTCCGGTTTCACATCCCCAATATCATAAATGACAACTTGCTCATCAGGGTACAAGGTTCCATTCAAGGTATAGCTAAGTTTACCACCGTTGTCATCTTCGAAAGGCAGCATTCTCCGAAACTCTACCTGGATAGCCGGCACCTTAATGCTGATTGCATAAGTCTGCTTGCTTTCCTCATTACTGAACTTGACCGCATTCGGATCTTTTTCTGAACAAGGCTGAATCGCAATCTGCCTGGTCTTTGCGTTGAGCAGCACCTTGATGTAAGGCGCGTAGTTTAACTCTACAGCTGTTGCCTTATTGAATTTCAGGCTGTTTGAAGTCACCGTCATAACAGACTCGCCTTTCGGTTGCTTTAGATTGATTACCTCAAATCCTTTCAAAATTTCCATTTCACATTCCTCGCTTTCATATTCTATGTGTATCTGCTCTGGCTTTGCATCAACCAGTGCCATCACCTTTTCTGTTGCCGTTTCCAATCTCTTGAAGGAAACAGCCTTCCATGTAGGTCTGATGGGAACGAACCCTAACAGCACTCCTTTTCGTAAAGGAACCAGCCTTTGCTGCTTTGGGCGAATACGCCTCCGCTTGCCTGCAATCTGTTCCAGCCGTACCTGTGCCTTATCCCAGATCTCTCGTTCTACGATTGCGGGATGATGGTCTGGTATAAAATACTGCTCCACCTCGCCTTCGTTTTTCTTGGTCTTGTGGGTCAAACAATCTACCGTATAGGTTTTCTGCATCAGAACGTCGCCGCAGTATTTTTCATTCCGCAGGATATTCTTGACCGATTCACCCGTCCACGGGTTATTTTTGATCGTTCTGATTTCCAACGCATTGAGCTTTTCTGCAATTTCTGCCGGGTGCATTCCTTTATCAAAGCTCATATAGATTGTACGAACAATTTCAGCTTCGTTGGTAACGATCACCATTTCGCCATCATCGTCCGTATCATAGCCCAGCAGACTCGTCGTACTGATTTTTTGCGTTCCGGCTTTCATCCGGCTTCGAGTTGCCCACTTGATATTAGTGGAGATGCTTCGGGATTCCTCCTGTGCGAAAGAAGCCAGCATCGTCAGAAATACTTCTGCCTTTTCATCCAGACTATCCAAGCGTTCCTTGTCAAAATACACACTGACAGGTGGCCGGAGGTTCCGCAGCAATCGAATATTAGTCAGGCAGTCCACTACATTACGAGCAAAACGACTGATAGACTTCGTAAGAATCAGATCAATTTTCTTAGCCTTTGCATCCTCTATCATCTGCTGAAACTGCACTCGATGCTTAACTTGTGTACCAGAGATTCCTTCATCCGCATAAATGCCTGCCAGCTCCCAGTCTGGATGCTCCGCTATAACAGTGTTGAAATGTGCCATTTGCTCTTCCAGACTGGTTTCCTGCGCCTCCTGATCTGTGCTGACACGACAGTATGCAGCGACACGCTTTTTAGGTGGTTCTTCTGTTTCCGCCACGACACCCACTGTTGCAGGAATTATTTTCACATCATAGGTCTTTGTCAGGCGAGGTGTCTTTTTTCTTCCCTTTTCCTTACGTCGTTCTACCACAATTGGCCTTTTAGCATGACTATCGCTTGCCACATTTCTCCCTCCTTCCACTTTTTCTTCCTATTACAAAGTTGCCCATGTTATAGCATTATCATTAATGTCATAACATGGGCAAACACTATTTGCAGACTCTCTATCTTACTTATTATACCGCATTGTGGGTATCTCCACAATATCCATTTGCATACCCAACCCGTATAATGAAACGTACAGAACGTTTTTTTACAAGCAAAAGTGGTGACAGCTTTGATTGATTTTACTCCTCTGTGGGAAACTATGCGCCGCAAGCAGGTAACACAGTACCAGCTTCTCAAAAACGGCTTGGACAACAAAACGCTGGACACTCTGAAAAAGAATCGGAATATTACACTATCCACATTGGAAAAACTCTGTCAGATGCTCGATTGCACTCCCAATGATGTCGTGCAGTTCATTCCAGACGATAAAAAATAATGCCGTCATAGTACCGTATAGTCGGTGGCTGTGACGGCATTCCATTATATATAGGTAGAAACGCTCACTCTATAACTATCACATTCCTACGGAATGAAACACCCGCCTGGTCGAGAAGATTCACAAATCCCCTCACCCAGACGGGCGTTGTTTTTTCGTGCAGTTTCAAAGGCAGGCTATCCGGGGCGGTCATCTTATATGTACCACACCTGCCGAAGCATTACTGCCACCAATTCCAGAAGAATCACCATGCTGCCAACCACCTGCGGGACCATAAAAATCACAAATCCACCGATCAGCATTTGAAGTGCTTCCATCCCCTGCGACTGCTGCAGAAGGTACGAAAGCACCGCCGTTGCTAATAACACACTGCCTAGCAGATAGAAAAACCATGCAGAACAGTGATGCAGAAATACCACAAACCACTTTGCCAGCCACACCGCAAGGAGCAGCGGCAGGGTTATCATCACCAGCACCAATTTTAACAGCCATCGAATCGCTTTCATAATGTCCTCTTTCCGGCTGGTCTGTTGCCCATGTTATAGCACACGCTTTGATGTTCCAACATGGGCAAACCCAGTCCTTTCTCAAATTCAGCCTGTATGCAGTGCTTTTACAGTATCCTGTATGCTCTGCTCATATTTGAACCGAACCACGATGCGCCCTCCATCATGCACAAAGACATTTTCGATAAAGGCCGACACCATACCTGCTGTGAGCCTCGTCCCGTGCAGGAAATTTTCTGCCTGCTCCGCTGCTGCGCGTACCGTTCCCGGCACAACGCTCTGGACAGATTCTTCCGCTTTGAATTGTTCAATTTGCTCTTGCATCTCTGAAATTCGTCTATCACATTCCTGTTTTTTCTGCTTGTAGGTATCAAGTGGGAGTGTTCCGGCTGCATATTCTTCATACATCCGCATCTTCTCACCTTTCAGATTTTTAAGTTCCTGCTCCATCAGAGTTTTTCGGCGGTTTGCCTTTTTGTGGGCATCTTTTAAATCCTGTTCTTCCTTTTGAATATCACCATAAAGGGAATCCAGCAAAGAAAGTTCCTTTTTCAGTGCCTGAAAAACAGCATTTTCAATATCACTGACCTGAAAGACTTCGGAGGTACACTGAGTTTGCCCCACAAGTTCCAGTCCTTCTCTGCACCAGAATGTCGGCACAACCTGTTTGAAATTGTGCGCCATCACTCGCCTGCAATTTCCGCAGCGAACTTTGCCTTTCAATGGAAAGTCCACGCTGCCCATCAGCACTTTATGGCTGTTGCTCTTTATGACAAGCTGCGCTTTTTCAAATTCTTCACGACTTACGATTGCTTCATGGGTTCCCTCTGTAATGTACCGCTGCCCTTTGGGAACTGTTCTGATAATGCTTTTGCCGGAAATCAGTGTTTTGGTTTTGCCCAAAACCATCGCCCCGGTGTACACATACGCCGTGAGGATTTTCCAAACGCGAGAACTATCCCATAAGATCACAGGAGCTATAGTATAGGTCGTTTCCTTGCCATACGCCTTATTTTCTTTGTTATATACGCTCGGCACAGGAACATTTTCGTCATTGAGCATCATTGCTATCTCTCTTGTACCTAACCCCAGAATCGCAAGGTCGAAAATACGCCGCACGATTTTTGCTGCTGGCGGGTCGATGATAAATGCGCCCTTTTTGTCCGGGTCGAACTGATAGCCGAACGGTGCAGCAGATGCAGTTGTGATGCCTTTACGCCACTTGACCTGATTTGCAGTCCGCAGTTTCTTTCCTGCATCCCGGCAGTACATTGTATTTACCAAATTACTGACGACCACATCCATCCCCAGCGTTGTACCTTTATAATTATTGCTGTCATAGTTGTCATTGATGGCAATGAGCCGGACCCCCAGCAGGGGGAAAATCTGCTCCATGTATTCGCCCACACCGACATAATCACGGCCAAACCGGGAAAGGTCCTTCACGATGATGGTATCAATCTTGCCATTGCGCACACCGTCCATCATCTGCTGGAATCCAGGTCTGTCAAAATTGCTGCCTGTGTAGCCGTCATCCACAAAATCCATCACAGGCACATTTTGCAGGCTTTCTTTGCAGGAGATATACCGCAGGATCAGTTCTTTCTGGTTCTCAATGCTGTTGCTCTTATCCTTGCCATCTTTGCCCAGATCGCCATCAGCCCTTGAAATGCGCTGATACGCTGCAATCATGTTTCTGCGCTCTCCTTTCCAAGTTCTGTAAACACATCCTGAAATCCAAAAACAATCCGAATCCGCTTATCCGCACTCACTTCGATTTTCTGCACAAGGGATTTTACCAACTGAATGTCAAATTCAAAGTTGTCCAGATGTTCTTCCAAATGAGAAGTCATATTCAGGTATTCTTCGATTTGCCGTTCCACTTCCGTTTTTTTGCTTTCCGCTTCCTGCAGCGCAGCTCGCAGGCCATCGTATTGTCTGGAATAATCTTCCCGAATCAGTTGGTAATCTTCGGAATCCACCACACCAGCCACATAGTCCGCATAAAGCTGTTCCCGCTTCTTGGCCATCTGGCTGACTTTATCGGTCAGGCTCATAATTTCACCCTTTGCCCGGTAGACGGGATTCTGCACATCCTCGAATTTCTGCAATTCTTCCAGCACCTTCCGTTTATCGCTCAGCTGGACAATGAACAGATGCAGCTGATCCATTATCAGGGCTTTCAGCAGTTTTTCCGGAATCTGATGGCCAATGCACTTATCGTCAGCCTGTCTTGCCTTGCAGATGTAATAGCAGACCTTTTTACTTTCTTCCGCTCCATGCGGCAGTCGTTCAAACTCCATCGGTCTGCCGCAGTCTGCACAAAATACCATTCCGGCAAGGTCATTCTGATATTCTGCCCGAATCTGCTCCGACTTTGCTCTTACTGTCTGGAATACTGCTCGATTCTTGTTCAAGATTTTTTGCACCTTTTCAAAATCATCCCTTGCGATGATGGCCGGATGTGTGTTCTTTGCCACATACCACTGTTCTTTGGGAAGGTCGTGCCTGTCCTGTCCTGCGAATAACTTCTGTGTACTCTTATTGTTGATGGTATCGCCCACATAGGTTTGATTTTCCAGCATATGCCGGATCGTGGTTACGCCCCACTTTTTACAGGTAAGCACTTCTTTTCCCTCAACCATTTTTCTATGCCACTCCCGTGGAGTCGGAACCTGCAGCAATGTCATTCGTCGGGCGATTTCAAAAATCGGTACGCCCATCAGTTCCCACTGGAAAATCAACTGCACATAAAATGCAGCTTCCGGGTCAATTTCATTTCGCTTTGTCATGGGGTTCCGAATATAGCCATACGGAGCATCGTTTCCAACAGCATAGCCTGCTTCTTTCTTACGCTGCAAAGAAGTCCATATCTTTTTGGATATGTCTTTCGCGTACATTGCGTTGACCATATTCCGAATCGGGAGAGCCAGACTTTCCATGTCCTCTTTGCGCGTACTGTCAAAATTATCTGTAACAGCAATCAATCGAATCCCCAAAAATGGGAACACCGTTTCGATATAGTATCCTGCTTCCAGATAGTTGCGACCAAAGCGCGAGAGGTCTTCTTGTGTCAAGTAGGGACTAAAAAAATTTTGAGAATTTACAAGCCGTTCATAGGTGGACAACCACCCGTGAACGGCTTGCATTTTTCTCTATGCTCTTTTGCCGTTCTTTGTGCGACGCTTCTTATACGCCGTCTCAAACGCCTCCATCATTGGAGTGACCGGAAGCTCGTTGTCAGGCTTGGACAGATACTCAAACCGGATGCCGTTCTCCTTGAACTTCCGCTCAAACCTCATGAAAGAGGAAACGTCCCGGCTGATCCGCGAGGTGTCGCGGGTGAGGATCGTGCCAATGCCCTGACGCTTGGCTTCGTTCAGCAGGAAGCTCATGATGCCTTCCGTATGGACGCCGGAGATGCCGTCTGCCGCCACAGCAGCAGCTACCTCATAGCCCTTATCCTTCGCATAGCGTTCCAGCTCTTCCCGCTGGTTTGCTGCCGCAAGCTGATCCGCACAGGCAACACGGATATAAAGAAATACTTTCATTTGGCTTCTCCTTTTGATGTAGTGAGGAAGTCCTTGAACTTCCAGACGATTTCTATGTTGTCTAGGTCGTAAATGTAGACCGCAGAAATGAATGCGTGGGTCAGTTCATAGGTCAGAGCTTTGCAGTCGGCGTACTGATCGCAGATAGCATCCAGCCTTTCGTCTGAGCAAGATGTCTCGGAGTCAAGCGCCTTCATCCGCTCGTGACTGCGCTGGATTGCTTCATCGTTTTCAGCAATCTTCACATCCGCTGCCGCCTTCTGCTGAATGTATGCCTCCTTCGTGATGCTTCCGGCGGCATACTTCTCGTAGAGCCTCAGCTTCGACGCCCTGTGCTGCTCGTTCTGCTTTTGCAGAGTGCGGATTTTATCAGCGCATTCCTTGATGGCAGATTTCCGCAGATCACCGACTTCGCGGTTCTGAACTGCTTCCTTCTGTGCCAAAGCGAGAAACTGAGTAAGAGCATGGAAGACAACCTTCTCAATATCCATCTCCGGAAAGTTCCTGCCAACCGGACAGTCTGTATTTCCGTTGTTGACGGAGTGCGTACACTGATAGAAACGGATGCCAGCCTGATTCTTGCGGCGTGTCATCGCGCGCTTGCAGTTGCCGCAGCGAACGAGTCCCTTGAGCGGATAGTCATGCTGCTTGCGTGTGGGATTTCTTTCACCGCCTCGGATAACCTTCTGTGCAAGCTCAAAATCCTCCTTGCTGACAATGGCTTCGTGGGTTCCTTCAACGATAATCGGCTCATTGGGAACTTGCCGCCTTGAGCCAACTCCGCAGGACTTCATTTTGTGGCTGACGAGCGTTCCGGTATAGACGAGATTCTTGAGGATGTTATAGACCATCGAAGTTTCCCAGCAGATTTTCTCGCTCATCCTGCTGAATTTCTTCTTGTCGGGATGCTTGCGCTTGAAGTATTGCCCCGGCGTCGAGATGCGGTCATCATTCAGGCTGCGGGCGATCTGAGAGGTGTTGCTGCCTTCCAGTGCCTCGCGGAAAATACGACGAATCACATCAGCCGCCTCCGGGTCTACGGCAAGTTTGTTCCGAATGGTGGAATGCAGGACGTAGCCGTATGGAGCGTAGCCGCCGACATACTTGCCCTGCTTCATCATCTGGATTTTTGCCGATGTGGTCTTTACGGAGAGGTCTTTGCTGTATGCCGCGTAGATGATACTGCGCATAACCACTTCCAGACCGCCCGTTGTGCCTTTGTAATCGTCACTGTCATAGCCGTCGTTGATGGAAATAAAGCGGACACCCATGAATGGAAAGGTGCATTCCAGATAGTTTCCCGTTTCGATGTAGTCACGAGAAAAACGGGAAAAGTCTTTGACGCAGATCAGATCGATTTCGCCGCGCTTGACCTTCTCCATCATCTGCGTGAACTGAGGGCGGTGAAAGTTCGTGCCGGTATAACCGTCATCCGCAAACTCAGACCGCTGACAGCAAGACAGCTCCGGATGATTGTCGAGAAAGCGGTTGATGAGCATACGCTGGTTGCCGATGCTGTCACTTTCCGATTTGTTGCCATAGCCGGTATCTTCATCAGCCATTGAGAGGCGGATGTAGATGCCGATGCTGTATGCCTTGTTCATTTACATCGCCTCCTGTACTTCCTTGATACTCTGAACGGTCAGAGCGTAAATATCGCCGTATTTCATAACCAGTTCGATTGCGCCGTCTTCATGGACTTTCACAAGCTCTATGGACTCGTCAACTAACTCCTGAGAGAGCTTTTCTGCACCGCTGACAGATTTCATCAGCGTGAGCCACTTGTTGTCCTCGGACATTGCCTCGGCAAACTTTACCTTCCGCTGAACCGCTTCATCCAGCCGCCGTGAAAGATCGGCATACTGCTCATCGTAGGCTTTCTTGGCAAAGGCGTATTCCTCTTCATCGAGAACGTCTTCCGTGAAGTCCTCATAGAGCCGAGTACGCTTCTTGGAGATGCCGCTGAGTTTCAGATTCAGGCTTGTAATGAGCGCATTCTGCTGATCGCGGATGCTGCGTTCGCCTTCGCTGTTTCTCAGTTTGGCAAGCAGCTTGTCGTAATTGAGAGCCGCCTTGACTTGAAGTTGGATCGCCGCAAGCACATCGGCTTCGAGTTTGTCCTGCCGCGTATAGTGCGGCGTACAGAGATTGCCGCGCTTGACGGATGAGCTGCACTCATAGAAGGCATACCATGCGCCGTCCTTGCGCTTGTCAACGCGCTTGCGATGGAAATAGAGCTTTCTGCCACAGTCCGCGCATACGATTTTGTCTTCAAAGAGATTGATCAGCGTAGCGCGGATTTCCTCCGTGCGCTCCATCTTCTCAACTCTTGTCCTTGCAGCAGAGTCGCGCAGCTCTCGTACCTTCTGGAAGTCCTCACGGGAAATGATTGCCTCATGGGTGTTGGGAAAGACGATCCATTCCTCGCGGTCGATATGCTGATTCTTGACGCCCTTGTAGAGGGCGTTCAGCGTCCGTCCGAGAACGGTATCTCCGACGTAATGAGGATTATCCAGAATGGAAGTCAGCGAAGACTTGTTCCAAATCTTCTTCGCCGTAGCATTGCCTGTCCGGACACCGACCTGATACTTTTGAAACTCCGGATTGGGTGCATTCATTGCATCAAGCCGGTCTGCAATCGCCGGAAGAGACAGCCCTTCAATCTTCCATTGGAAAATCTTCTGGACAATCGGCGCGGTTTCCTCATCGAAAACCATATTGCTGTGTTCCTCATCCCAGCGATAACCATACGGGAGATTGCGCTTCTTGAACTCTCCGCTTTCCATCTGTGCCTTGAGCGCGGTAGAAACCTTGCGGGAGATGTCCTTCGAGTAAAGGGTGTTGATCATGTTTTGCAGGGGGATGATGAGGCTTTCACCGGAGCCGTCCGTATCAAAGTTGTCGTAGTTTTCCTTGATAGCGATAAACCGAAGCCCGATCTGCGGAAAGACACGTTCCAGATAGGTTCCTGCCTCGATGTAGTCACGCCCGAACCGGCTGAGATCACGAACCACAAGGCACTTGATCCTGCCGGTGCGGATGTCGTTCATCAGACGGTTGAACTCCGGTCTGTCAAAAACCGTACCCGTTCGTCCGTTATCCACATAGGTATCTATCAGATTCAGGTAGGGACGCTCTGCAATGTAGGACTTGCAAATCTCAATCTGATTTGCGATGACATCCACCTTTTCGGACTTGCCGCTGTTTTCAACGGAAAGGCGGGCATAGATGGCTGTTGGAAAGACTTCGGAAGAGACAGATTTGATAACCGGCTCTTCGACTGCAACTTGTTTTCTGCTTTTTCTTGCCATTTGCTCATCCCCCCTTTATACGGCAATATCCAGTTCGTCGGCATAGCCGAGAACGTATTCAATCGTCTGCTGGTATTCGTCCCTATACTTGAAGACGATCTCGATTGCATGGTTTTCGTGAATCAGAATGCGGTCAACCAGCGACATCAGCACACGGCGGTTCAGTTCTTCGACGTTTTCATACTGCTTGAAAAGCGTCACCCAATTCCGTTCAGTTGTGCCGGTTGTCACCGTCTGCTTCATTTCTTTTTTAACCCGCAGAAGCGCATCCTGCTTGTCCTCAATGATTTTGGTGTAGCTGCTGCGAAACTCAAAGTATTCCGATTTATCAATGACGCCGCCGATGAAGTTCTCGTAAAGCCCCAGCTTGAGCTTTTGGTACCGCTCAATCTCTTCCTCGATTTTGGCGATCTGAGCTTCGTAATTGAAAGCCTTACGGCTCTGAGACGGAAGCCGCTCAATCATTGCAAGCGCGTGTTCCAGATTGATGACAAGCTCGATCTGGTCATGAATAGCACGGAAGACCTTCTCTTCAACCTCTTTTGCGGCGATGCTGTGCGGGCTGCACGTCCGGCTGTGCTTATTGGTGGAGCAGACGTAGTAGATATACTTTTTCGTCTTCGACGGGACGGTCTTGCGGATCATTGGCTGCTGACAGTCTCCGCAGAACAGGAAGCCGGAAAACAGGTGTGCTTCGTCCTGATCGGGCGAACAGCGCATATCCCGCTGCATCATGACCTTGACTGCCATGAAGTCTTCGTAGGACACAAGAGCTTCATGCGCGTTCTCAACCTTGACCCATTCGGATTCATCCTTGCTCTTCACAACGCGGACTTTGTAGTTGGGAGTGCCGCGCTTGCCCTGAGCCAGAACGCCGATATAAACCTCGTTGGTGAGAATGCGCTGGACGGCTTTGTATGTCCATTTTGCAGTATCGCTGGTCTTGAAGACGGTATCGAACTTCACACCGGCGGAATGCTTGTATTCCATTGGGGACAGGACGCCCATCTGGTTCAGACGCTTTGCAATACGTCCGATGGAGAAGCCGTCCTTGTACATGGAAAAGATCATCTGCACATATTCGCTGACCGCTTCATCCACGATGAGCTGGTTTTTGTTCTCCGGCGATTTCATGTAGCCGTAAGGCGCGAACGAACCGACGAACTCACCGCTCTTCTGCTTGACTTCCAGACTGCTTCGGATTTTCATGGAGATGTCCTTGCAGTAAGAATCGTTAATCAGGTTTTTAAACGGGATAACAAAGGAGTCGGACTGCGGATCACCGGTCAAACTGTCATACGCATCATTGATTGCGATGAAGCGTATGCCGAGCTGCGGGAATATCTTCTCAATGTAACGTCCGCCGTCGATGTAGTTTCTTGAGAAGCGGCTGAGATCCTTGACCACGATGCAGTCAAGCGCACCCTTGCGGATTGCCTCTTCCAGCTTTTTGAACTGAGGGCGATTGAAGGAAACGCCGCTGTAACCGTCATCCACAAACGGCTCACAGACAAGCTCCAAATCCTCATGCCTTGCGATATAGTCCTCGCAGATGGCTCTCTGGCTGGCGATGGAGTTGCTTTCTACTTTGTCTCCATCCTCACGGGACAGACGGCAGTAGATCGCCGTGCGGTAAACCTTGTCTGGCATAAAAATAACCTCCGTTTTTCTGTTTGGTGTGGTACATCAAATCAGAAAGACGAAGGCTTGCTTCAACTCTTATGAAGAGGAACACGAAAACGCCACATGACCATCAGGGCAAGCGGCTTAATCCGTATTCTTCTTTTTTTGACCGATTAAATTATACCACAGGCTCAATCGCTTGTCCATAGAACCGGGTGAAAAGATTCAGACTGTTCATAAATCAGAGACCTCTCAGATAGTGTTCCAGACAATCTTCCATTGTCGTGTCCGTCTCGGCGAAGCTGATCTTCACCACAGTTTTTCCGTCCAGATAACAATAGGGATTTCTGATCTGCTTGATGAACTCCCTCAGCCTGTCCTCTCGCGGTGCCGCAGGATCAAGCCGGATGCTGCTTCTCTGAACGAGTGTGTTACGGTCAACCGTTTTCGGGCTGACGTTTTTCATTGTTTCAATGCCCATCATATTCTAAGCACCTCCTGTTTCGTGGGATTATTCAGGACAAAAGGATATGGCAGAGCATCTTGTGAAGACACTCTGCCACATAGTTTTCATCCTGAAACTATATAGTAAGTTTCTTTTGGGTTTGTTTCATTGTCCGGCATATTTGCAGCTCGCGCCCCTGCCAGAAGAACATTACAGTTCCGGGAATGCTGCGGACTACCAATGGTCAATCGGTATCATGGGACTCGCACCCCTCCGAGGATCGCTCCGAGCCGCCCCTTCAAAGAAAAGACGGAAGTATCATTATACCCGGCATCTGCATCGTCGCAAGCAGCCGCACCACACGACTGTTATAGCTCTCCGGTGGTCGCTCACTCCCTTTCGGGAGGTCTTGGCGTCGGAAGCTGTGTTGCTTCGCAGAAGCGGAAAGATCCGCAGCACTGAACTATTCAGTTTTCAAGGAACAGTGAAGTGGTCTGATTGACCCTTTCACTTTACAACGGACATCTTTTTGCCGTTTGTTGAGTACCGCTCAAAAAATTTTTTGAAATTTTTTCTGCACCGCTGCTTTGAGGTCAAATGCAGCTCTGATACCGATGCCTTTCCTCCGGGCAAACTCTCGAAGAGTCAGCCCTTCACGGGTCATCGCAAGATACAATTCGCGCTGCTTCTCGGTCAGAATAGAAAGAAGCTCCTTCTCTTTGAGGGCGGTGATCAGTTCCTCCATGCAGTCGCGGGAGTCTGCCAGCCATGCAGCGGACTTCACATCGTCCTCCGGCATAGCGTCGAGGGACAGTACAGAATCAGAAGACTTTTCTGCACTGTCCTCATCCTCGGAGGTGCTGTCAGAGCCATACGAGCGCCTGATCCGCTTTTCCTCTGCGCGAAGGATTCTCATAACCTTGCGGTCAACCTCGGAAACTTCGCCGGTTCGTTTCACGCGCACCATGCACTTGCCGTCCTCCGTAGTCCAGAGGTCGTAATCGAACGCGATAGGGGTCTTAGGGATTTTCATTGTTCATCCTTTCCGCTGCGCGGGAGCAGCGGGAAGGGTGAAGACAGAAAAAGAGCCGCATGACGGTGAGGTTTGAATCCCATGCCGATAAAACAGAGTAATTACACTCTGCCTCATGCGGCATTAGGATGACTTCACCTATCAGGCGGCTCCACAGCTCAGCTATGACATATATTTTATTTTAGAACAGAGGCTTGTCCTCCGGTTCTTACTTGGTACGCGGGCGCAGTCTTCTCATGTTCAGCACATCAAAGACTGTGATCCGCCCGCATTTCTTGCACTTGGATTCTACATGACCCCTCGTGTCCTCGTAGACAGCAATGGCATTATGCTGACAATAGGGACATTTCAGGTATCGGGGCTTCTGCTGGGAAATGGCAACTCTTGCCCTGCGGATTTTTTCGATCAGCTCCGGCGTCGGTTCCTGAACCCGAATGGATGCTCTCTTCATTACCACACCTCCAATGGGTCAACATACTCACTGAATGGACGATCTACCATGTAGCCGAGCTGACGAAGGCGGATAGACGCCGTTGTCTTGGAGACACCGAACAACCGGCAGAAAAGGCGCAGCGTTAAGTGATCACCATACGAATACCTCCCCTCGTAATTGATCAGCGGCGTTTCTGCAAACCGACGCATTGCCAGGTCAACCTCTTTTTGAGGAAGCAGGATCGCCGCGCCCAAGACATTTGCTTGCCACTCGTTCCAGTCCTCGCGGGTTTTCAGCTCTCGCGGCGTATAGGCTGTCCGTGCGGAATATTTCATTTCGCAGGACGCCTTTACCTCTTCCGATCCCAGTTGGAAGAGAATCTGATGGGCGCACTCGTGGGCAAGGGTAAATCTGCGCTTGGCGCAGAGCCGCTGCACGTTGCCGGATCGAATGAAGCTCTCGTCCAAGATGACCTGATTACGCTTCAAAGCCAGTGTGCGCGTAATACCAAGTTCCGTGATCTTGTACTCAGTGTCGGCATAGGCAGTGACACCGCAGATGCTTCCGTCCGGCGAGAGACGGGCGAATGATACGCGAAGACCGAGATAGTTCTTTGCAAACTGATCAATGGGTGTTGGCAAAGCTGATCGGTCGGGCTTGTCCGCCTCATCCCCGAAAAAGAACCGGTTGAAGTCCTTCGTTGTTGAGGCTGCAATTTCTTCAAGTTGGCGCTGGGATAAAATCATGAGCAGTTGTCCTCCTTTGCTTCGACGAACCACTTGTCTCCTTCGTGGAAAAGAAATGACTCCTTTCCGCGAATCTGAACTGTGTAACGGATGCCTCCGCCCCCAACCTTTTTGGATGTGGCGCGGCATTTGTATAGAATCTGGTCGATTTGAAAGATTACACCGTTGTCCCACCAGATAAGGCGAGGGAGGATTGCCCCCTCCTTGTCCACATCCAGCGTAACCGAGACGTATGCTTTTCTGTACTGTGTAGCCATTTCTGTTTTTCTCACTCCTATTCCCTCATACCGGTGTATGCCGGTACGGATGATCTTCGGCAGCATAAATGCCTGTCCATTTGAACTGCTCAAAAGATGTAACTATTTCGTGTACAACTACTCATGCCCCTTGACAGGATGAGCAATTCAGGATATACTATGAGTAGTTGGATTGCTCAGTCATTATTATACGCACTTCAAGTGCCTTTGTCAATAGACTTGCGCAATTTGATGTCGCAAACTTTTTGTGAACAGGAGTGATTACCAAAATGACGTTTGGAGAGAAATTCAAGGCTGAACGGGAGAAGCGGAAGCTGACCCAGCAGGAAGTAGCCGATGCACTGGGGATCAACAGGCGTATGATTACCCGGTACGAGAACGGCATTTCCTTTCCCCGTACCAAGGACGCTTACAGAAAAATCGCGGAATACTTCAAGGTGGATGTGAACTATCTGCTGACCGAGGACGAAGAGTTTGTGGTTCAGGCATCCGAGCAGTACGGCTCCCGTGGCATGAAACAGGCAAAGGACCTGATTGAAGGGATGTCCGGCTTGTTTGCGGGCGGTACGCTGTCTGAGCAGGACAAGGATGCGGTGATGAAGGCGTTGCAGGATATATATTGGGAATCCAAAGCCCGGAATGTTGAGAAATACACGCCGAAGAAATACAAGAAGACCGGTACGGACGCAGAGGAATAACTGTCTGCGTCTCGGTTTCCTGACGGATTTACTTTGACTGTTTTCAACATGAAAGGGGTGAAGGTCCCGTGATAATTCGCTCCGAGGAAATATACAAAAAGGCGAACAGCATTGTCAAAAGCTGTGGAACAAGAGATACCTTGAAGATTGCCCGTGAGCTGGGCATTCATCTCCATTTTCTTGACAATCTGAACGATCTGCTCGGAATGTACACCTACCGCCATAAAGAGCGGCATATCCTTCTGAACTCCAACATGGAGTATCTGATCATGCAAATGGTCTGCGGTCACGAGATCGGGCATGATACCTTTCACCGTGATCTTGCCAAAGGAAACGAACCGCTCCCGGAGTTCGTGCTGTTCGATATGCGCACAAAACACGAATATGAGGCGAATGCGTTTGCCTCCCACCTGATCATTGATGATGATGAGCTGATTGACCTGATGAAGCAGGACTACGATGTGGTGCAGCTCTCGGCTGCAATGGGAACAAACATCAACCTGATGCTGATCAAGCTCAACGAGCTGAACCGCATGGGCTGGCAGCTCAACTTGCCGTATGTGCCGCACTCTGACTTCCTGAGAAATGTCAGACCGGAGGGGTGAATGAGGATGAAGGATAGTAATTAGATGAACAACAACGACTATAAAGAAGCCCTTTTCTATGCCGCTTCCATCTTTAACGAGCGCATGGGAACGGAGTTCAGCGAGGACAACCTTGTGCTGTGCTGCTTTCAGACGGAAAATCAGCAGGAAGTCTTTGAACAGTTCTGCAAGCAGTATTTCCCTGATCGGCTGGAAGACCGCTATACAGAGGACGGCTATTTTGACTTTCATGCCTCTGCCTTCGTCGGTAAAGGAGGCGGCGTTGATGGAATCCTTCTGCGGACAGACATTGCGCGTTATCCGGCAGAGTTGAAGCACATTCTTCTGCATGAGCTGGCGCATATCTTCTGCACCCGCAACGAGCTTGGCGGGGATAACTTCTATGAACGATACTGCATGGACGATACCATTAGCCGCGAAGAGGACGGAACCATTAACGCCGGATATGCGGTCTGGCGGGAACTCGCTGCGGAGCTGATTGCATTTGAGCTTGATGACAACTGTGATATGATTCCGCTCCGACGTAAGAAAGACCTTCTCAGCTATTACGAAGGAGAACTCCTGACCGGCAACGGGAAAATGGGCGTCAGCATGATTCTCTGCGAGGTGATGACCAGTGCTGAGGGCGAAGCGTCCATGACATGGGACGCTGCCAAAAGCAAGTTTGCACGGTTCAAGCCCTTTGATGATCCACTGTACAGGGACTTGCTGGAACTGGTTTTCACACACATTAGAGAATGCTTTATCGAGATTGACCGCGACTTTATTTATGAAATTGGCGTTTTGTATCTGAGCATCGCCGCACAAGCGATGATTGCGTCCCTAAAGAACAGATTTCAGGAAAAATAGATAGACCGATAGAGAGAAAGGACGGGCAATGATATGAAATACAAGCTGTTTCGCTCCCCCGGTAATCTGGACAAGGCAGTCCGGAAGCACGAACTGGTTGCCGTGGAAACCGGCAAAAGCATTGATGATGTGGCAAACGCGCTTATCCGTGCCGTTCGGGATGATCTTGCGGAAATGCCGGAATATGCGCACTGTGAAACCGCTGCGTATGCACCGGAGCCGGTTCAGGAGCATCGCCGCGTGAGACGTTATCAGTATGAAATGATGGGTATTGTTTACCCGCAGTATGCGGAGAAAAATATCCTGATTGATTATGGCGTGATTGAAGAGGCAGAGTAATGTCAGAGCGAGATGTCGGACAACTGCATAGTGCCGATGACTTGATTGCCGCCGTCGAGCAATACGGCTTTCTGCCCTTCTTTCGGAACGAGATTCACGGCTTCTCCATCGAGGAACTTTGCCCACCTGAGTTATGGTTTGCGGATGATGTAGATGGTCCGTGGGAATGGAAAGGACCGGCTGCGCGGAGCGGCAAATGTCTTTACGGCAAACTTTTCAACAAGAAGGCTGGATTTGTGAGTCGGGAGTGGATTCCGGACTTTGCGAACTTCCGGCGTGACGGCTATGACTTTGACGCCCGTTGGGATGACGGCTTGGCGTCCTACAAGGACAAGGAGCTTTATGAAGCCATAGCCGGTGAAGGCAGGATGCTTTCCAAACGGCTGAAAGAGGCTCTGAACTACCGCAAGGGCGGCAACACCGGTTTTGAGACGTGCATCACGCGGCTGCAAATGCAGAGCTATGTCTGCATCGCGGATTTCGTATATATGCAGGACAGATACGGAAGACCTTATGGCTGGGGTGTCGCAGAGTATGCGACGCCGGAAGAACTTTTCGGGTACGACCTTATCACATCTGCCTATCAGCGAGACCCGCAGGAATCCAAAGAACGCATTCTAAAACATCTGCAATCACGTCTGCCTAACGCGACCGAAATGCAGCTTGAGAAAATCATAAAGGGGTAACGCAATGGACGATATTATCTTTGAGAAGGATTACCGGGAAACCGAGTCTGCCGAATACGATAAATGGTGCGATGAGGTGTTTGACCGCGCAGTTAATTGTGGTATGCTGAAAGCGTACTCCGAAGCAATGGACAAGATACCAAAGATCATTGTACCGGAGGACAAGAAGAACTACGAGTATCTTCTGGAACGCTGTGATGCGTTTGTCAAGCAACACCGCGGGTATATCAAGGGAATCGTGGACTATCATCGTTGGCACGCGGAAATCAATATGTTTCTTCCGTTTGCGGAGTTCGATGACTCAGAAGACCTTGCATTTTTGAAAGAAATTGCAGAAAAATCGCAAACCGTCTGCTTCTCCCCGGACGAAGAAGGTGGCATTCGCGTTCATATTTTTATCAACTACTTTGAAGAATTGATGTCAGCCGAACACAAGTCATACATCGAATACGATGCTATTATGCAGGACAAGAAACTATCTGAGTTACTTGGCATACCGGAGCTTTCTGACGAGGAAAAAGAACTCGCCCTGAAAATGAAGGGCATACTTGACCGCATTGATGAGGAAACAAGGATTGACCGTACCACGGCTTTTCGAGCCGTGCTTGATAAGATGACAAAAGAGCCGGAAGAAAACTGGTCGCTTCATTATATGGCAACATTGCTGGAAGCTCTGCTATACTTCATGCTGAATGAAGGAAATGAAAAGATTGATGAGGAAGAACACAATGAGTAATAAACTTGTAGCATATTTTTCTGCGTCCGGCGTGACCGCAAAGGTTGCCGAGACGCTGGCAGAGGCAATCGGCGCGGACATCTTTGAGATTGAGCCGAAGGTGCCTTATACGGAAGCTGATCTGAACTGGATGAACAAGAACGCCCGCAGCACGATTGAGATGAACGATCCTGCCTCCCGTCCTGAGATTGCCGCGAAGCGGGACAACATGGCGGACTACGACACAATTTTTGTGGGCTTCCCGATCTGGTGGTACGTTGCGCCGACGATTATCAATACGTTTCTTGAGAGTTATGATCTGACCGGCAAGACGATCATCCCGTTTGCAACCTCCGGCGGAAGCGGCATTGGCAAGACGAACGAACGCCTTGCGCCGAGCTGCAAAGGCGCAAAGCTGATGGACGGCAAGGTTTTCAAGGGCAGCGTCGGGCATCAGGAGTTTGCGGCGTGGGTTGAAGAACTTGGACTTTAAGGGGCAGACAAATCGGATTTATAGGGGGAAATTAGACACATGGCTGTCGGATTCAAAGTTGCGTTCTTTTGCTATCAAATAGGAAATGGAGATTTTCTACACTCCTTTTTCTCAACAGTTTCTTATAATTTAGAAAACGGGAAATGGGGTAGCAGATTCCCAACGCTTATGAATGAGCTATATCAAGGAACATTGGATAAAGATAACGTCGAAACAGCCATAGTGGAACTGAAAAAGATTCAGTTAGAACTCCAAGCGTTTAGTCCGGATAAGGTGGTTTGGGATATTGACGATTTGTCTAAGCAACCGCCTTGGGGCAAAAATATCAGCAATGATATTACCAACCTATCTAATTACTTTGTGACAAGCGATGGAGAAGACTTCATCACGATATTTTTCAACGCCTTGGAAAAAGCAAAAAAATTGCAAATGGATTTGACTATTGAGAGCGTATAAGGAGAGCGCAGATAGATTCCAGTTTAACGAACAGGAGATGATGAACGCATGAAAATCCTACATGAACTTTCTTGGCTATGGGAAACGCTGGGCATTGCACTTGTGGCTGCGGCTGTCTGCATGGCTTGCGCTGCGCTTATTGGCAAGGCAGCAAAGAAGAACCTCGGCAAAAAGGCATTGGCAGTCATAGGGGCTGCGGCATTTGTGGGCGCGATTCTGGCGGTCATTCTGATTGCCCGGACGCCGATGCCGCTTTGATAGGACGGAGGATAGAATAATGCCGCTTCAAATCGTCAGAAATGACATCACAAAAATGAAGGTGGACGCCATCGTCAACGCTACCAACGAGTCGCTGCTGGGTGGCGGCGGTGTGGACGGCTGCATTCATCGCGCTGCAGGACCGGAGTTGCTGGCGGAATGTGAAACGCTTCACGGCTGCAAGACCGGGAGCGCAAAAATCACGAAGGGCTATCGTCTGCCCTGCAAATATGTCATTCACGCAGTCGGTCCGCGCTGGTATGACGGACGGCATGGTGAGCGTGAACTGCTGATCTCCTGCTATCGGACATCGCTCATGCTGGCGAAAGAATACGGCTGCGGGTCTGTTGCGTTCCCGCTGATTTCCTCCGGCATTTTCGGCTATCCGAAGGATCAGGCTCTCAAGGTTGCGATTGACACCATTAGCAGTTTCCTTCTTGAAAACGAAATGACGGTGTACATCGTCATTTTCGACCGCAAAGCCTATCAAATCAGCGGCAAGCTATTTGCCGACATTGCAGCGTACATAGATGACCGCTATGTGGATGAGCATACCGATAGTCGTTCCGAGCGTCTGCGCAGAATGAGTGCCTTCCGGATGGAAGAGCCGATGCCCTGCGAGTCATCCGTTTACGATGAGGCAAATGAAAAGCTCACAGCTCCTATGGCAGTCAGCTCCGAAAAAGCAGCTACTCTTGACGATGCGCTGGGACAGATTGACGAGAGTTTTTCCGAGATGCTTCTGCGAAAGATTGATGAGCGCGACATGACGGACGCGCAGTGCTATAAGAAGGCGAATATTGACCGGAAGCTCTTCTCGAAGATCCGCTCGGACAAGTCCTATAAGCCTTCTAAGCCCACGGTCATTGCATTTGCCATCGCCCTTGAGCTGCCGCTTGTGGAAATGAAGGATATGCTCATGAAGGCTGGCTTTGCGCTCTCCCATTCCAATAAGTTTGACATCATCGTGGAGTATTTCGTGGAGCGCGGGAACTATAACGTCTTTGAGATCAACGAGGCTCTGTTTGCATTTGACCAGAGTTTAATAGGAGCATAAGGTCTATGGATAAAGTATTTCAGAAATTTTTGCGAAGTGGTATTGAACTCTCTGTCGTAGGAGTGGAGTGTCGTGAAGATAACAACCCTTACTTTTGCACGCCCAAAGGTGCATCTATTTTTGGCTGGGCTGGCGTGGATGGCATTCACTTCTGCTTTGTTCGAGGCTTCGGCAGTATGGTATTTTCCGTCAGCCCCATGAACTCGGCTCCGGATTTCGTTCATCCGCTGGCAAACAATTTTGCAGACTTTCTGAGGCTGCTCCTTGCTTGCGGTGATTCGGCAGCGTTGGAACAGGCGTGGATGTGGGATAAAGCCCAATTTGAAGCCTTTTTGCGGGACAACCCTCCGACGCATGAACAGAAAAAAGCGCTATCAGAGCTTGCCGAGAAAATGAAATTGACGCCTATGGAACAACCGTGGGCATACATCAAAAAGCTGCAAGCATCCTTTGATTATAGCAAGATCAAGTACACCGAGGACTATTATGATGTTGATATGAACCCGGAAGCAGAACCGACCATACCTGAATGGAAGGTCTACTTTGATGGAGACTTCTGGGGACATTCAGGAAAAGACCGTTCCGGAACGGAACTCCGGTTGAATAAGCAATTTGACTGGGCAGGACATCATTGGGTTATTCCTGCGGCGTATTCTTGCAGCAAGGGACTCGTCATGGACTTTTGTATGCGCACCCCAGAGGATGACATCCGCAAGTTCATGACGAAATGGGATTTGCACCCCGAAAACGACTCCTGCGAATACTTCACGCAGGAGCAGCAAATGCAAATTGATTTAGACAATCCGCTTTGCCTTGACTTTATTCCTCGTTTGGAATTGAACGGGAAAACAATGCGAATCTCCCACGGCTGCTCGGTGGTTTATAATCCGTGTTTGCCGGATGGGATGATCAATGAATTGGAAGCAAAGTGGGCGTTGGAACACTATGACTTGGATATATCCTATGGATGGATGATTTTTCGGGCAGCTTTTCCGTGGGCAAGCAAACGCCGTACTGAAATAAAATCTCTCTCCTTTACGATGGAGCAGCGGTCATGCCGTGTCCCAGGACCACATTTCAAGACACACGCTCCCGGCGATTCGTTTTCTTTCACCCATCCGGTCAGCGGCACAAAATACACATTAACCGTACAGGAATTGGAGCGGCAGACAATTTCCGAAAAGCGTTTCGGCTCTGACCGCTGGTTTTATCCGACGCATTTTACCGCCATGAGCTATACGCTTTCTCCTGAACCGGACAGCGATATTTCGATCTGTGATTGTGCTGAGGGGGACAAGCCTTTGGAAATTGCGCCATGCTCTGACCGCTATGCACCGGAGGCACGAAACGATATGGCTTGTATCGGCATTATCGGCGGCGCGGACGGTCCAACCGCAATCGTATGTGGAGGCAGCTCGAAAGAAAAACTCCATGCAGCTTGTTCCGCTCTACACTTTGAGCCGGTGGAGGGTGATATTGAATGGCGTATCGTATTCAACAT